>JAABUZ0100002753.1_pt1 | contig 28167 bp, 26 predicted proteins | sample 5562091 | NCBI WGS metagenome assembly JAABUZ01 (sample SAMN12813069, study PRJNA571459) | rock metagenome | isolation source: Antarctica rocks | place: Antarctica: Victoria Land, Linnaeus Terrace sud | collected 2015-12-21 | reverse complement strand
TACTCATCTCGTCGGCCATCGTCGTGCTCCTTCTCCTGTAACTCTCAACCTTTACACGAGAACCACACGATGGCCGTTTCCGTCCACCTCCTTTCCACTTTTACCCACTATACGGGACGTGACCCGCGCCATCGTCCCCTCCAGCACGGCCCGCTCATCCGGCGTGAGCCCGAGCGCCCCGGCCAGCAGCGCGACCGTGTCCCGCCGTGACGCCCGCTTGAGGCCGCGCTTCAGGTCGCTACTGGCCCGCGCCGAGAGGCCAGCGCGCTCGGCCGGTGTTTCCTGTGAGAGGCCCGCCGCCAGACGATGCTGCCGCAGGAGGCCGCCGAAGGTCAACGTCCGCCCGCTCGTCGTGCCGCGCACCTATCTCGCGCCACCGCGCCGCCCTCGATCCATTCGGTCTCCAACGCCCCGCCACACTCGCTGGCATGATACCACGGGCGCCCCACCCGGCGGCGATGCGCGCCAACGCGGACAATTGGCGGGCCAATCGTGTGGGGCAAACGTGTGGGTTGTGTATGGTGCATGATCGTGGCGGGATTCATACTGAGCTCACGACGACCGTCGGCGTCTTCGATCCAACATGTCACGCAAGGAGTTCTCACCATGTCCGATCAGCGTGCCTCCGAATCCGCTATTCCCGCACACAGGGTCCGACCGAGACCGAGCAGGCGCGCGTCCCGGCCGTTCCAATTCCTGGCCTGCCTCTGCCTGGCCGGCGTCGCGATGAGCGCGCCGCTCACCACCACGCCGGTAGCGGGCGCCGCCGTGGACGCTCCGGCCGCGAACGCTGCCCCGGCGGTCGTCTTTCCTGGCCCCAGCCGCGGCGTCCCTGGAACCCAGACGCCAGCGGCGGCCGACTTTCACCTGCACTGTAACGCCGGCATTAACAACGACGCGCCGGTGAGGATCGCTGGAACCAGGGTCGCGACCGGCGCCGCCATCGGCGATGGCGCCGGGTGCGGCTCGATGGTCTTGCTGCTCGACGTGCCTGGCCCCGGACGTTTCCACGCCATGTACGGCGTCTCCGATGCCGATACCAGTGGCAAGCCTGCTGGCGTACGCATCCACGTCCTCGACGGCCAGGGTTTCGACCTCTCCGTCACGAGCGTCACCGCGGCGCACGGCGCCGCCGTCCCGATCGATGTCGACGTGGCGCGCGCGGTGGCGCTCGAGGTCGACTCGTTCGGGGGCGCGACAGGGTACGTGTACAACGCCGGGCTCAACGGCACGGCGCGCGTCCTCGCCCCGGCGGCGAGCAACGGGAACATCCTGCCGGCGGGGGCCACGCCGGTGGACATGGCGGGCGCCGCCTACGGGTGCAACGGCGGCGCGCTGAAGCCGCCGGCGAGCGTCGCGGCGGTGGGCGTCCCGGCGGCCGGCGCGGCCTACCTCATAGGGTGTGGGCAGTTCGCGCTGACGATCCCAACCGGCACGCGTGGGACCCTGGTGTTGCGGTACGGCACGGACGATGGGTCGACGCGCGGGGCGATGCTGCTGAGCTTGCGCGCCCTGGACGCGAACGGGCGCCTGTTGCGCAAGGCGGTCGGGGTCGCCGCGGTCGGCGGCGGCCTGCGGCCGCTGTGGGTCGACCTCGGCAACGTCCGCACCATCCAGGTCACGGCCGACAACATCAACACCGTCTCGGGCGTCGGTATCGACGTGACCGGCGTCGGTATCCTGCCGCGCGCCGTCCCGCCCTACATCCCGGAAAACCGCACCATCAGCGGCGGCTCCCCCCATGGCGCCGTCGTCGTGGACCCGCTGGCGTTCGCCGTCCAGTGCAATTCGAACGTCGGCGAGAGCAATGTCACGGTGGCCCACGACACGGTGCTGCGCCAGACGTACCTCAACAATACGGCGTGTGGCACGGCGAGCCTCTTCTTCTGCTGCACCAATGCCCGTGGGACCTTCCACGCCCTCTTCGGCCTCTACGATGACGACACCGCGACCGCACGGGCCACGGTCCGCATGGTCGTCAAGGACAAGGACGACCACGTCCTGCGGCGGCAGACCCTGACCGTCACCTACGGGACGCCGCGCGCGCTGGATGTGGACGTCAAGCTGGCCAGTGTCATCTACTTCTCGTTCTCTGGCGACGCCAGCGCGCTCTACGACCTGCGGCTGACCGGCATTGCTACCGTGTCCCAGTACATCTTGCCGCCCAGTACGCCGCCCGTCGAGGTCCCTAACGGCGTGGCCGTCGATCCGCACGACCTGGCTGTACAGTGCAACATGGGCGTCACCAGCGGGGATGTGCGGCTGATAGGAGCTACGACGCTGAAGGGATGGGCGCTGAACCCGGTGGATCGGTGTGGCGAGGCGGACCTCAACCTGCGGACGAGCCGCTACCCGCGCCAAGCCTTCTATGCCCGTGTCGGCGTTAAGTTAGGCCAACCGCCCACGACCGACGTGACGGTGACCTTCAACGCGTTCAACGCGGCTGGCAAGGTGATCCGGTCCACCGCCATCAACGCCCGTTACGGATACGGTCCGCAGCCGGTCCACCTGAGTCTTGCCGGCGCGACGACGGTGCGGATCAAGGCCAGCGCCGGAGGGTCGATTGTGTATGCCCTGACGGCGGCATAGGAGCGGCATAGGGTAGGCCGCGCGTACAACGGAGCGGTAGAGGAGAAAGGGCGACGATAATGGCGCGAATGGGATGGACAGATCGACGCGGACGCGTAACGGCAGGGATGAAAGAACACACGCACGTGATCAACCGGGCAGCGCTGCTGGCCTGCGCGCTGGGCGTCGCGCTCCTCGCGCCGCCCGCGCACCGGGCGGCGCGGGCCGACGCGGGCGTCAACGGCCCCGTGCTGGCCATCGTCGGCTTTAGGGGCGAGGGACTACCGTCGCCCTACTTCAGCCTGGTCGCGGTCGGCGCCAGGGGCGTCACCGTCCTGGCGCGACAGATACCCAACACGTTTGTTGGCCTTGCTCCTTCGCCGCGCGGCCGCTACGTCGCTATCGCGGGCGGGATAACCGGCCTCTGGGAGGCCGACGCCGACGGCGCGCACCTGCACCGGGCGCCCTCGCCGCCGGCCGCCGATGGACACGGCGTCGCCTCGGTGACCGCTGTGGCGTGGTCACCCGACCGCTACACGCTGGCCTATACCCTGGACGGGGGGCGCGACGGCGACGGCATCTATCTGGCGCGCTATGACGGCACGGGACAGCGTCTCCTGATGTCGGCAGCGCGGCTGGGGGCGGCGCTGGGGCCACATGTGCGCCGGTTGTCGTTCCGCCGGCTGTCCTGGTCGGCCGACGGCAGGATGATCGCCGTCACCGTCGTTGACGCTGAGAGCACGGCGGCCACCACCGCCGCGCTGTTGGTCGACGCGGCGGCAGGGCGGGTGCGCGGCCGCATTCCGGATGTGATCGAGGCCGCGTACTCGCCGACCGCTCCGGCGCTGGCCTACCTGGCTCCCGCGCCCATACGGGTGCAGGGCCGGCCGGTCGTAGGGTTCACCCTGAGCGTCGCCGACGCGACCGGACAGCATCCCCGTGCGCTGTTCTCGACCGCTCACTTCGTATCCACGGGGCCGGTCTGGTCGCCGGATGGCGCGGGCCTGGCCTACACGTGGTCCCCTGGGACGGTCGCGCAACCCTCCTATGGGTCCGAGCTCGAGATCCACGCGATCGACGTCGCGACCGCTGTCGTGCGGACGCTCGCCACGGGACCCGGCCCCAGCCTGAACGGCGAGGATTTCCTGGCCCTCGCCTGGCTGCACACCAAGGAATAAAGGAATAGGGGAAGGGTTAGGCAATTTTATTCGCCGATGACCCCTAACCTGGGCGGCATAGCGGTACACTACACATAGATAGGAGTATGCCGCTATGCCGAATCGTTTGTTGCTTGCGCTGGCCAACCAGCAGGGATTGGCCACCTTTTCCATGGACAGCCCTGCGCTGCGCCCCATGGTGCTGCGCTTCGTCGCCGGCGAGGAGCTGACCGACGCCGTCGCCGTCACCCGCGACCTCAATGCCCGCGCTATCCACGTCGCCCTCGACCACCTGGGCGAGAATACGACCGACCGAGAGAGCGCCCAGACCGCCGTGGCCACCTACCAGGAGGCCCTCGCCGCGGTCGTGGCCGAGAGTCTGGACGCCAATATCTCGGTCAAGCTGACGGCGATGGGGCTCGATATCTCCGCCGCCGTGGCCGAGGAGAACTTGCGCGCGGCGCTGGACACGGCGCGCGCCCACGACATCTTCGTGCGCGTCGATATGGAGGCCTCGGCCTATACCGCCCGCACCCTTGAGGTCATCCACCATGTCCACGCCGCTGGCTACACCAACACCGGCCCGGTCATCCAGGCCTACCTCTACCGCAGCGCCCACGACGTCGACCGTCTGGTCGAGGCCGGCATGCGCGTGCGCCTGTGCAAGGGGGCCTACAACGAGGCGCCCAACGTGTCCTTCCGCCGCAAGCGCGACACCGACCGCAACTATGTGCGCCTGATGGAGACGCTGCTGGAGCGCGGCCACTACCCCGCCATCGCCACGCACGACGAGGATATCATCGCCCACGCCCGCGCGTTCGCGCGCGAACAGGGCATCGGCCCCGACCGCTTCGAGTTCCAGATGCTCTATGGGGTGCGCCGCGACCTGCAGGAGTCGCTCGTCGCCACGGGCTACAACATGCGCGTCTACCTGCCCTACGGCGCGCAGTGGTATCCCTACCTGGTGCGGCGCATGGCCGAGCGCCCGGCCAACCTGGCCTTCGTGGTCGGTAGCATGGCTCGCGATAAGCAGGTGGCAGGTGTCAGCTGATAGGTGGTACCCGCTCGGACGGTCCACGGGGCGGCCTCCCGCTTGAGGATGTGCGGGCGGGCGTGGCGCGTCGTGGCGTGCCCCATGACCGCTCCCGCGCGCAACAGGGTACCCACGCGGGCCTGCGCCGGGCCTGCACCAGGCGCATCTCCCGCGCGTGGCTCGGCGCCTTTCTTACGGCCGCATCGCGTGCGTCCAGGGACCCAGCTGCTGCGGGAGCAGCGCGTAGGCGTCGCGGACCCACTCGCACAGCAGCGGCCGCGTGTCGCGCGGGTCGATGATCTCTTCGATGCCAAACGCATCGACGCCGCCCAACTCCTCCTTGCTGAGGTCCTCGCCGACCCCGTACTTGACGACGGCAGGCCCGGCCACGAACAACTGCGCCGTCCCCGCCACCAGCAGCGAGAAATGCGAGGCGGCCAGGCGCGCCGCGCCCAGTCCGGCCACGGAGCCCAGCCCGGCGGCGACGACCGGGACAAGGCCCATGTTGGCCACCACGTGGTCCCAGGCCGGGTTGTAGGGGACGTAGGTGAAGCCCATGTCTTCCAGCATGCGCACGCTGCCGCCGCCGCCCGTGCCGTCCACCAGGCGCACCAGGGGCAGGCGCAGGTCGCGGGCCAGGCGCTCGGCGTAGACCTGCTTGCCCATGATGGCCGCGTCGGCCGCGCCGCCGCGCACGGTGAAATCATCACCGCCCACCACGACTTTGCGCCCGTCGATGCGGCCCGTACCCAGCACAAAGTTGGCCGGCTGGAACTCGGTCAGCTCGCCGTCCGCGTAGGTCGCCTTACCGGCCAGCGCCCCGGTCTCGTGGAAGCTATCGGGGTCGAGCAGGCGCGCGATGCGCTCACGGACGGTGAGCCGTCCCTGCGCGTGATGGCGGGCCACTTTGTCGGGGCCGCCCATGGCTCGGGCCAATTCTTCGCGCCGGCGCAGCTCGTCGATCTCGGGCTGCCAGACCATCTGCTCCCCCTTCCTCCTCGTCTCGTCATCACGGCCCCGTCGCCGTCCCTGCCGTCGAGCATCGCGTCGCGGTTCCCACCTTCTCATGGTATACCGAAGTCGCCGGGAGTTCGTTCGTGGGTTATCCTGCATTATCATAATTCATGACCGGCGCGATAGGAGCGCGCGGTACTAGGGGGCTTCGCCTCCCAATGCATGTAGGCTATCATGCGCAAGGAACAGATTGAGCGCGCGCTGCAGCCCCTGATCGGGGCGCCATTCTGGGGCGCGGGCCGAGCGACCGACATGGAGATATTCCAGTTCGGGCCACGTCACCCCGTAACAGACCGGCACGGACGAAGGAGAGACGTGGGGACCTATGCCCTCCATGTCCAGTGTGCTTGGCGCATTGTGGGGCCGAGGGGCATCGTCGTCGCCTCGCGCGATCGCTACTATCCATCTGAGGCCTCGGGGCTTGACGTGTCCGACCCCGATTTCGAGTGGGACCGGGCCGGCACGAATCTTTGCGACGAGCGGCGCACACGCTTCTTCGACGAGCATCGGACGGAGCCGCTCCCTGTTGGGGAGGTGTGGGCGGATGACGTCGGAAGCGTGGCTATCATCCTCGGCGATGGCTATCGATTGGAGGTCTTCCCGGATGACTCTCAGGACGGCGAGCACTGGCGTTTCTTCCAGCCCCACACCGACGGGGATCACTTCGTGGTGACTGGGGCCGGGATCGAGGAGTGAGGGTTGTGAAGGTGTTGGATATCACGTGAGGGGTTGTACGTGGCAAAGGTAAAGAAAGAACGCAACGCGGACAGCGTCGGGCGTCTGCAGAGTCTCCCTGCCGGCTCGCCGGAGCAGCTCGACTACGCCCTCCATCTGGTCGAGACGGGCGCGCGGCTGGATCTGGCGCAGGCCGCGCTCGACGTGCTCGTGGACACGACCAGTGCGCGGGTGCGGCCTGCTCTCCTCGCCGGGTATGCGCTGTGCGCGTCGGGCGCATCCGCCGACCCCGGCTGCTACCTGCGCGTCGCTCTGCTGCAAGCCCTGCGCCCCCTGGTGCGCAAGGACGATGGCCCGCTGCTGGAGAGGGCCGTCCTCACCTACGAGTTCACGCCGCCCTTCACTCCGCCACACAGGGGCGAGAGCGCCGCGGGGCTGCGTTCGGTCGCCCTGGTCGTGCTCAACGAGGTCGACGAGACCCTGGCCGGGTACCACGGCGTGCGCCTGCTGACGGATCGCTACACCTCGCCCATGTCGGGTGAGCCGGCCGTCACGGCGATCCATGTCCTGAGGGCGCAGGGGCACGAACTGCCCCTGTATGACTACCTGTTGCGCGACGGGGACGGCGTGGCCGAGGTCGTGGGCGAGTGCCTGCGAAGCCTCGACGAGACGCCGGCCTCCGTCCTGGCCCCGCTGGTCGAGCGGTACCGGGAGGACGAGGACGAGATCGTGCTGCTCGGGCTGTTCGATCTGTTGCTGACGCGGGAGGACCACGCCTCCTATACGGAGATCGTGCTGACGTTCCTGGAGACGACCCGCCTCTACAATGTGTATCGCTACGTCGTGAACACGGTCGTGGCACGCCGTCGGGCCGCGCTCATCGCCGCGTTGGACGCGATGCTGGCCGGCGAGAAGGACCGCACGAAGGCCGAGATCCTGCGGGAGGCGCTGGCGCTACGGTAGGGGGATACAGAATGACGGCAGCGGCGCTGGCGCGACGGTAGGCTACAGCAGGGGGTACACGATGACAGCAGCGGAGGGGGACGGCGGCGACCGCGCCGGGCGCACTATAATGGGCCAGGCGGCCTCCGTGGCGGCGCTGGACTATCTGGGGTCGTTCCCCGACTGGGAGCGGGGCACGGCCGGCAGCGATGAGACGTATACGCTGGCGCGCATGCGCCGGTTGCTCGTCATGCTGGGCCAGCCCGACCGCGCCTACCCGATCGTCCACGTCGTCGGCACCAAGGGCAAGGGCTCGACGGCGGCCATGATCGCGTCGGGACTGGAGGCGGCCGGTCTCCCCTGCGGCCTCTTTACGTCGCCCCACCTGGTCGCGTATCCCGAGCGCGTGCGCGTCGGCGGCCTGCCAATCCCCCCGCACGACCTCGCCGTCATCGTCGACGAGACGCTCCGTCCGGCCGTCGAGCGGCTGCGGGCGGCGGGCGAGCGCACGCCGCTGCACTTCGAGTTGTGGTGCGCCCTGGCGCTCGACTACTTCCGCCGGCGGGGCGTCGCCGTGGCCGTGGTCGAGGCGGGCCTGGGCGGACGGCTCGACGCCACCAACGCGGTGGAGCGCACCGCGCTGACCGTGGTCACGACCCTTGGGTACGACCACATGGCCGTGTTGGGCGACACGCTGGCGGAGATCGCGGCCGAGAAGGCCGCCGTCATTCGGGCCGGTGGGCAGGTCGTATCCGCGCCGCAGGCGCCCGAGGCGCTGGCCGTGCTGGAGCAGGTCTGCCGCGAGCGCGAGGCTGACCTGACCCTGGTGGGACGGGAGTGGCGCATCGAGCGCATCCGCGAACATCAGGACGGGACAGGCTTCGACCTGTTGACGGCCGCCGGAGAGGGCTACCAGGGACTGTGGGTCCCGCTGGCCGGGGCGCACCAGGCCGTCAACGCGGCGACCGCCGTCGTCGCCCTGGACCGGCTGCGCGGACGCTATCCATCGTTGGACGAGCCCGCGATCCGCCGGGGGCTGGCCGGCGCGCGGTGGCCGGGGCGCTTGCAGACGGCGGCGCGCAACCCGCTAGTGCTGCTGGACGGCGCGCACAACGCGGAGTCGGCCGCGGCACTGGCCGCTGCGCTGGGCAGGCTCTATCCCGGCGCGCGGTTCGTGCTGGTGGTCGCCGTGTTCCGCGACAAGGACGCGGCCACGATCCTGGCGCCGCTGCTCCCGCTGGCCGCGCGCGTCATCGCCACCGCGGCCGACCACCCGCGCGCCCTGCCGGCCGCGGACCTCGCGTCGCGGATTCGCGCCTTGAGCGAGCAGAGCGGGACCGCGCCGCCGTTGGAGGAGGCGCCGTCGGTCGCCGCGGCGCTGGACCGGGCGCGCCACCTCGCCAGCGCGGGGCGGCCCTCACCCCCAGCCCCTCTCCCGTGCGCGGGAGAGGGGAGCAGGACGCCCTCACCCCCAGCCCCTGCGGATTGGCCTCTCGGCTCGGCGGAGCCGACAGCGGGCTCGGCTCCCTCTGCCACGGGGCAACCCTCATCACCCCTCCCGCTCCGTGGGACCCCACCCCTTCTCTCGAGTGCGGGAGAGGGGAGTGCGGGAGAGGCGAACTCGCGGACAGCCGGTGTCCTGGTCACGGGGTCGCTGCGTACGGTCGGAGAAGCTATGATACACATGGGGATCGACGCGGGGACGACGACTGGGATAGGAGTGGCGAGTGACGAGTGATGAGTGGCTGGCCGCGGGTGACACTACCAGCCCATCCCATTCCACGCTGACGGTCCGTGAAAAGTTGCTGACGCGGAGACGGGAAGGGCATCCCTGGGAGCGCGGGCTACTCACCCGTCCCGAGTCCAACGCGGGGACGGGTGAGCAGCGCAGCGAGACGCCCGCGCTCCCAGTCCGCCAATTCACAGACCCTTGTGCCACACCCGACCGCAGTCGGCCCATGGCTGACTGGCCCCCGACCGGCTGCGGCCGGTCCCGGTCCAGCGCGGTGGTTTGCCATGCGACCGCAGTCGCAGGCCCGCATCGCGGAGGGGCGGGGGGTGAGCATCCCTTGCGCGTGCTGGCCCTCGTCGGACCGACCGCGACGGGCAAGACGGCGCTGGCCATCCAGTTGGCCCAACTGCTGGGCGGCGAGGTCGTCAACGCCGACTCCCGCCAGGTCTTCCGCCACATGGACATCGGGACGGCCAAGCCGACCCCGGCCGAGCGGGCCGCCGCGCCCCACCACCTGCTCGACCTCGTCGAGCCCGACGAGCCTTTTACGCTGGCCGATTACCTGGACCGCGCCCGCGCTGCCATCGCAGAGATCGCCGCGCGCGGCCGCCTGCCCATCGTGGTCGGCGGGACCGGCCTCTACGTCCGCGCGTTGGTGCGGGGCTTCGACGTACCGCGCGTGCCGCCTGACCTTGCCTTGCGCGCCGAGCTAGAGGCGCTGGCCGCCGCCGGCGGTCCGCCCGCGCTGCTGGCGCGGCTGAGTCGGCTCGACCCCGCCGGGGCTGGGGCGGTCGATCCGCGCAACCCGCAGCGTCTGGTGCGGGCCATCGAAGTGGCCGAGGCGACGAGCCGTACGGCCATGGACGACGCCGGCCGATCCGCGGATGACGCCGGCCTGTTCGCGCCCAACCACGTGCCGCGCGACGACGCGCCGCGCTACCATGCGTGCCTCATCGGTCTGACCGGTGAGCGGGCCTTGCTGCACGCGCGGGCTGATCGGCGCATGGACGCGATGCTAGCGGCGGGTTTCCCCGACGAGGTGGCCGCGCTGTATGGCCGCGGATACGGGCCCGACCTGCCCGCGTTCTCGGCCTTGGGCTACCGCGAGGTGGGCGAGTACGTGCGCGGCTTGCGCTCCCTGGACGACGCGGCGCAGGCTACCAAATGGGCCACGCATCGCTTCATCCGCCGCCAGTTGACCTGGTTCCGCCGTGAGCAGGACCTACACTGGCTTGACATAACGGACGGCGATCTGGCGGCGCGGGCGCTGGCCACGATCGAGCCATGGCTGGCGCTCGCCCCCTCACAGCAGCAGCCAACCGCGGCGGGGGAGGATTTGTGAAAAGGCGCCGGCACGGTGCTGAGAGGGGCATCTCTGGGGGCGCGTGGTGCTTGCCGCGCTGCTCGCCCGTCCCCGCGTCGGACCCGGGACGGGCGGGACGCCCACGCCCCCAGGCCGACCATGCGCCGACCTTCCATGACTGGGACCGTGCAACAGGAGGGCAGGGCGCATGAGCGGCTCGTGGTTGCCCAGGACCGTGACCGCGCCGACGCGCGATGCCGCCAACACGGCGGAGGCGCCGCGCCGCGTGCTCGTGGCGGTCCTGCTGCTCGGGCTGGCCGTGCTGGCCGTGCTGCTGCTGGCGGCGCCGGGCACGATCGACGTGGCCGACGGGCAGAGCATGTTTGGCGCCACGCGCGCCATCGTCGAGCGCGGCGACGTGGCCATCCAGGCGGCGCCCGGCTACATCAATCCCGGCGTTCCCGGTCTGCATGGGCAGTATTACTCCAAGTATGGGCCGGCCCAATCGCTGCTCGCCGTTCCCCTCTACCTGCTGGGCCGGGCGCTGGAGCCTCTCGTGCCCGGCTTCTACCGGCCCGAGTTGCCCAACATGGCCGCGTCGGCGCTGCCGGTGCTGGCGACAGTCGCCACGACGGTGCTGCTGGCGCTGTGCGCGGTCGAATTAGGCGCGGCAGTGTGGGGCGCATTGGGATTGGGGCTGATTTATGCCCTGGCCACGCCCGCCCCGGTCTACGCCACGCAGTGGTTCAGCGAGCCGCTGACAGCCCTGTTGGTCTTGGCGGTGTTCTACCTGTTGCTGCGCGACCGGCGTGACCGGCGCGGCCCCGCGGTGTGGCGTCCGCTGTTGGCCGGTGGCGCCCTGGGCCTGGCCGTGGCCACGCGCGTCGAGACGCTCTTGTTCGTCCCGCCCTTCCTGCTCTATGCGTTGCTGCCCGCGCGGCGGCGCGCCGTCCGCGTCGCCGCGTTCGCCTTGCCGCTGGCCGTCACCCTGGCCGGCCTCGGCCTCTACGACGCGGTCCGCTTCGGGTCGCCCCTCGACACCGGCTACGTCAACGCCAGCGCCTGGGACCAGCACGACCTGCACCCCGAGCACAGCTTGCCGTCGCTGTTCGCCGGGCTCTACGGCCTGCTGCTCAGTCCGGGCAAGGGGCTGCTGGAGTATGCGCCGGTGACGCTGCTGGCGCCGCTCGGGGCGGCGCTGCTGTGGGCGCGTCGGCGGGCCGAGACCGCGGTGCTGCTCGGCGTCATCGGCATCGACACGGTGGCGCATGCCAACGTCCTGATCCGGTGGTTGGGGGGCTGGTCGTGGGGGCCGCGCTTCCTGATCCCGGTGTTGCCCCTGGCGCTGCTGTTGCTCGTCCCACTGCTGCGTCCCGAGGGCGCCGCACGGCCGGGCCTCCTGGGCAACCGGGGCAACTGGGGCCACGGAGCAGCCCGACCGGGTTCGCGGCGTCTGAGTCTGAGGCCCGTTCTGCTGGGGCTAGCCGTCCTGGGGGCGCTCGTGCAGCTTCCCGCCCTGGTGGTGCATGAGCCGCACATCTATATCTACGACCTCAAGCCCGCCTACGGCGCCGTTGGCTCCAACCCGCCCATCAGCCGGATGTTGCGATTGGAGAACGACTACGTCCACAATCCCGTCCTCTCGCCGATCCTGGGCAGTTGGCGTCTGTTGAGCGACAAGAGTACCTGGACCCCCGCCACGGCGCAGGCCGTCGCCCCGGCCAACGTGGCCCAGAAGAGCGAGGTCGTGGCGCCGCACACGTGGTGGCGTCTGCTGTATCTGCAGGGCGCGCCGGCCGGCCCGCTCTACGTCGCCTGCGCGCTGCTAGCCATTCTCGCCCTGGCCTGTCTGGCCGGCGCGCTGTCCATCGCCCGGCCGAAGACGCCGCGGCCGCGACAGGGCAGCGTGGACGCCCGCGCATCCTACCTGCCGCCCTGGTCCACCACGCCACGGGAAGCAGGGGCAGATCGTGGCCGCCGGCGGGTCGTGACGGATTAGCCACGACGGGTGACGCATGGCCGGGTTTACACGATGGCGAGCATGCGCTCGATGGAGAGGCGCGCGCGGTCGGCCGTGTCGGTGGGCACGGTGACGCGGTACTGGTTGTGGCGCAGCGACTCCAGCAGGTTCTCGATCGTGATCATTTTCATGTAGCGGCACAGCATGCGCTCGCTGACCGGCAGGAAGCTCTTGTCCGGGTTGTCGCGGCGCAGGCGGTGCAGCACGCCCACCTCGGTGGCCACGATGAACTCCCGGTTAGGCGAGACTTTGGCGTGGCGCATCATGCCTTCGGTGGAGAGCAGCTTGGTCCCCTCCGGCGAGATGCGCCCCGTGGCCAGGCCGTGCATGGCGGCGGTGGAGCAACCGCACTCGGGATGGATCATGAACTCGGCGTCGGGGTGCGCCGCGCGCTGCGCCTCGATGTCGCCCGAGCGGATCGCCGCGTGGACGTGGCACTCGCCGGCCCAGATCTCCATATTGGCGCGCCCGGTCAGGCGCTTGACGTACGAGCCCAGGAACATGTCGGGCAGAAACAGGATCTCCTGGTCGGCGGGGATCGACTGCACCACCTGCACCGCGTTGGAAGAGGTGCAGCAGTAGTCGCTCTCGGCTTTGACGTCGGCCGTGGTGTTGACGTAGGAGACGACGACCGCGCCGGGATGCTCCCGCTTCCAGGCGCGCAGTTGCTCCACATCGATCGAGGCGGCCAGCGAACAGCCCGCCCCGAGGTCGGGGAGCAGCACCGTCTTGTGGGGCGAGAGGATGGCTGCCGTCTCGGCCATGAAGTGGACGCCGCAGAAGACGATGGTGTCGGCGTCGGTGGCGGCGGCTTTTTGCGAGAGGCCCAGCGAGTCGCCCACGAAGTCGGCCACATCCTGGACGGGGCCGATCTGGTAGTTGTGCGCCAGGATCACCGCGTTGCGTTCGCGCTTCCAGTAGGCGAACTCGTCGAGCAGGTCGGGCGTGATCTCATCCGTGGTCTCTATCGTCGCGGTCGTCGTGGCGCCGACAGAGGGCTCTATGGTCATGGTCATGGTCGTGTTCCTTTTGCCGCTATAGAGGGTCTTGGACGGGGTCGGTGAACCCCCACCAACTTACGCCCCCGGCTTTATTCCCGATGATGTCCAGGCTGATGTCCAGGGCGGGCGCGGAGTGCGTGATGGCGCCCAGGGAGATGAAGTCGACGCCGGTCTCGGCGACCTCGCGCAGGTTTTGCAGCGTGATGCCGCCCGAGGCTTCCAGAAGCGCACGACCGTCCACCAATGCGACGGCCTCGCGCAGCATCGACGGTTTCATGTTGTCGAGCAGGATCATGTCGGCCCCGGCGGCCAGGGCCTCGTCCAGCTCGGCGCGGGTGCTGACCTCGACCTCGACGCGCACCAGCGGCTGGGCGTAGCGCCGCGCCGCCGCGACCGCCGCCGTGATGCCGCCCGCCGCGCGGATGTGGTTGTCCTTGATCAGGATGCCGTCGTAGAGGCCGGTGCGGTGGTTGTGGCCGCCGCCCATGCGCACCGCATACTTCTCCAGCGCGCGCATGCCCGGCGTGGTCTTGCGCGTGTCCAGGATGCGCGCCCTGGTCCCTTCAATAGCTTTGGCGCAGCGCGCCGCCATAGTGGCCACGCCGGAGAGCCGCTGCACGATGTTGAGGGCCACACGCTCCCCCGTCAGGATCGAGCGCGCTGGCCCGCTGATGCCGGCAATAACCTGCGGAAGCATGCTGATCGACGTGCCCTCGGCGGCCATGAACTCGAATTGTATCCGTGGGTCGAGCCGCGCGAAGACCGCCGCGGCAACGGGCAGCCCGACGATGCGTCCCGGCGCCTTGGCCAGCATGTGGGCGATTGCCTCGGCCTCGGGAGCAACCGTGGCCAGCGTGGTCACGTCGCCGGGACCGATATCTTCGGCCAGCGCCGCGTCGATCAGGCGCTCGATCTCGGCGCGCGGGACCGGGAAGCCCGCCAGGGGATCGGGCCGGGCCATTTTTGTGGCCGCCGGCGCGACAGCGACGCCGGGAGCGCGGGTCGTGCGCGCGCCTGCCCCATTTGTCCCGGCGTCATCCATGTTGGGTTGGTCAGGCGACGTCACGGTGGCCTCCTATCATGGCCGCGGGCGCCCGGCTGGCGGCCAGCGCGCCGATGGCGCCGTCTCCATGCGCATGATCGAACGCGGCGAGGGCGGCCATAGGCAGCCATGTCGCGGCGGGTAGGTGTGACTCGATCCGCGCCGTCCCGTCTTGCAACACGATGTGCGCCGCCCAGGAGGGGTCCTCCGCCGGGTGGTCGGCGCGCAGGTGTGCCCCGCGGCTTTCCGTGCGCAGCCGCGCCGAGCGCGCGATCATCGCCGCCACGTCGATAGCCGGACGCAGCGTCGCGTCCATTCTGCGCCGCCACGCGACCAGATCGGCCTCCAACGCGGACAGCCCCGCCTCGTCGCGCACCAGACCCGCCCGCGCCATCAGCGCCTCGCGCAGGAGCGTTAGCTGGGCCTGGGGTGGTTCAGCCAGGTAGATCACCGGCTCGGGGATCGCAATCGCGCCCGCGACCGCCGCGCTGCCCCTTATGTCGTCGGCGTAGGCGACCGCCGCGCGAGCGGCGCGGGCGCCGAAGACGAGGCACTCCAGCAGCGAGTTGCTGGCCAGGCGGTTGGCGCCGTGGACGCCTGTGCAGGTAACCTCGCCGCAGGCCAGCAGGCCGGCGACGGTCGTGGCGCCCCAGGTGTCGGTAGCGATGCCGCCCATCAGATAGTGCGCGGCCGGCGCCACGGGCAACAGGTCGGTGGCCAGGTCGAGACCCTTGCTACGCAGATAGGCGTCGATGTTGGCGAAGCGTCGGCGTAACGGAACCACATCGAGGTGGCGCAGGCTCAGATAGACATGGTCCGTGCCGTCGTGGCGCAGCTCCTCCACGATGGCGCGCGCCACCACGTCGCGCGGGGCCAACTCGCCCAGCTCGTGGCGGGCGAGCATAAAGCGCTCTCCCGCTCTGTTGAGCAGATATGCGCCCTCGCCGCGCAGGGCCTCGCTGAGCAGGAAGCTGCGCTCGTTGGGCAGCGCCAGGGCGGTGGGGTGGAACTGCACGAACTCCATGTCGGCGACCGCCGCGCCCGCCGCCGCGGCCAGGGCGATGCCCGCGCCGCGCGCGGCCGGCGGATTGGTGGTGCGGCTGTAGAGGGCGCTGGCGCCGCCGGTCGCCACGACCGTTGCCGGGGCCAGCACGAGTTGGCGCTGCCCCGTCTCCCGGTGCTGGAGCAGCGCGCCATGGCAGCGCGCGCCGTCGGAGAGCAGGGCACGGGCCACGGTTTCTTCGCGCACCGTGATGGCGGGGTGACGGCGCACCCGCTCGGCCAGCACGGCGACGATGCGGCTGCCGGTGGCGCTGCCCGCGGCGTGCAGGATGCGGCGGCGGCTATGGCCCCCTTCGAGTCCCAGGTGCGGCCCGGCCGGGCCGCCGTCGAACAGCACGCCCAGGCGCAGCAGGTCGCCGATGCGCGCCGGACCCTCTTCGGACAGGATGCGCACCGCCTCGGGGTTGTTGAGCCCTCCTCCCACGCGCAGGGTATCGGCGGCGTGCAGCAGCGGCGTATCCTCGTCGTCGACCGCCGCCGCGACGCCGCCCTGCGCCCAGTAGGAGTTGCTGGCCAGCAACGTGCCCTCGGTGACCAGCGTCACCCGCCCGGTCTCGGCCGCGCACAACGCGGTGAAGAGCCCGGCCAGGCCCCCGCCGATCACCAATACCCGTGTCTCGGCCACCGTCTCGGCCGCCTCGTTGGCCGCCGTCGCCTCGTGACATTCCATGACCATTCCCCCGTGTCCCCAGCGGACACCGGCCGCCTCCCGCCGTCCCGAACGTTCGTTCAGGTAGCCAACGGGATAGTGTCAATCTGACACATAGTCCGGTTAGTCATAGTATGCCACTCTATGTGAGTTTTGCCAAGTGCCGGGGGAGGAACAGGCGTCGGTTGGAGGTGTTAGCGGCTTAGCGCCGAGGCGCGCGAGGGCCGCCCGGCGGCGCGGCCGGCCGCGTACTCGACCGCGCGCAGGATGAGGTCGGCCGCGATGGCCAGGAGGACGAGGGCCAATGCCCCGGCTTCGATCTCGCCTACCGCCAGATTCTGGATTTTCCCAACCCCGCTGACCAGTATGGAGCCCAATCCACCCGCGGAGACGGAGAAGGCGATAGTGGCTACGGCGATTGTCGTGACGGTTGCGATGCGCACCCCAGCAATGATGACGGGCAGGGCCAGCGGCAACTCGATGCGCCAGAGGATTTGCAAGGAGTTCATGCCCATGCCACGCGCGGCTTCGATGATAGCTGGATCGACTCCGCTTAACCCGGTTATGATGTTGCGCACGAGAATGAACTGCGCGTAGATGACCAATCCGATAATAGCTGGTAGCTCTCCGATACCAACGAAGGGAACGAGCAGGAGGAAAAGAGCGATGCTGGGGATGGTGTAGATGGCGCCTAGTATACCCATGATCGGCGTGTATAGCCGCCGATAGCGGGACAGAAGGATGCCTATCGGTATAGCGATGATGAAGGAGATTAGCAGAGACAGGCCGCACAACTGTAGGTGTTGCACGAACGCTTGCTCGATCGTGGCCTGATTGTCCGGATCGCTCAGATAGTCGATCATGGAATGGCCCTTGTCCCTTCCTCCGCTAACTCACTGGGCTCGCGCTTGCGTCGGTTGGGCATCGGCTTGCTCCGTCACCCGTTGCACGTCGGCAAGGCCCACCACGCCGAGAGCCCTGCCCTCCTCGTCGACAACGGTGACGGTGCGGCCACCGTCGCCCATCAGCAGCGACAGAGCGGCGCGAGCACTCTCGTGATGAGAGATGCTAGGTCCATGACTATCGCGACCAGCGCCGCGTCCGTTACCCTGAATAGATTGCATTACTTCCGTCACCGGAACCAAACTCAATTGGCGCAACGTATCGCCGGAGCCGACCAGTTGACTGACGAAGGCATCGGCCGGATGGGTCAGGATAGCGCGCGGCGTGTCGGCCTGCAGGATGCGACCCTCACGCATGACGACCAGCAGGTCGGCCAGACGCAACGCCTCCTCGACGTCATGGGTGACGAACAGGATGGTTTTGCGCACCTGCGACTGGATGCGCAGCAACTCGTCCTGCAGGCGCGTGCGCGTGATGGCGTCGATGGCGCCGAACGGCTCGTCCATCAGCAGGATAGCAGGGTCCGCCGCCATGGCGCGCGCGATGCCTACGCGCTGCTGCTGGCCACCCGAGAGCTGCCGCGGGCGGCGCTTGCGGTATTCCCTGGGTGGCAGTCCGACCAGGTCCAGCAGTTCGTCGATGCGCTCATTGATACGCTTCTTGTTCCAGTGCAACAGGCGGGGCACCACGGCCACATTCTGCTCCACGGTCATATGAGGGAACAGGCCGGTCTGCTGGATCACGTAGCCGATGCGCCGTCGCAACTCCGTCTCGTGAAGCGCGTGGATGTCAGTTCCGTTGACGGTGATATGTCCGGAGGTGGGCTCGTTAATGCGGTTGACCATTTTGAGCAAGGTGGTTTTTCCGCAGCCCGACGGGCCGAGGAGGACCACGAACTGGCCCTCCTCGACCGTCAGCGAACAATCGTCGACTGCGGCGCGGCTCCCTGGGGCATACTGCTTGACGACATGCTCGAAGACGACAGCACTCATGCTTGGATACCGGCTACTTGAGCAGACCCTGCTGTTGCAGGAAGGTCCGGGCCAGCGTCTGCACGTTCTTCCCTTTGACGTCGGCCTGATAGTTCAGCTTGGTAATGGCCGCGCTAGTGATCTTTGGCGCGAGGCCGTTGAGCACCGTGGCGATCTTGGGGTAGGAGTTCAGCGCATCGTCGCGCACCACGGGCGCCAGGTTGTCCGGCAGCGCGTAACCCTTTGGATCGCTCAGGACGACCAAGTTCTCCCCTGCAATCAGGCCGTCGGTGGTGAAGGCCTCGACCACGTCGCCATTGCCAGACAGCAAGGCTTGATAGCGTAGGCTGCCCGCCCCGGCGAGCTTGACGATCTGCTTGAAGGTGGCCTGACCGTAGACCTTGTCGGCGCCCTGCAAGCCATCGGCGCGGGTCAGGTACTCCTCGGCCACGATCAGGCGCAACCTGGAGGCGTTCTTCCACACATCCGTCAGCGACTTCAAGCCATACTGCTTGGCCACGGCCTGCGTGGTGGCGAAGCCCTGCGCGTCGTTCATCGGCGAATAGTCGAGCCAGGTCAGCTTATACTTGCTCTGGTAGCCCGCCTTGGCTGCCTGGAAGTAAGCCCTGGCGTTGTGCGGAATTGTTGTCTCGTTGAGGATGTTGTTGACGCCCGTGCCTGTATATTCGGGGAAGATGTCGATACCGTTGTTCTTGCCGCCCCTCTGCAACGCCGATGTAGCGATAGGTGACTGCAGGCCGCTCTTGAGGGAGTTGCTGACGGGCACACCGGCCTGCTGGAGCAGCAGAAAATACATGTAGGCGACGATTTGGCTCTCGGAGAAGTCCTTGGCGCCCACGACCAGAGGCGCGCCCGCAAACGGGACCTCGGGGCCAGCGGCGAACGCCGGTGTGAGAGAGGGGAGCACACCGGCGGCAACCACGGTTGCCGCTCCGGCTGCGGCGCGGGTCAGGATACCGCGGCGGGACAGTGAGGATGAGGATAGATTTTGACTATGATCGTCGTTCTGATGGTCGAGCAGGTTATTCTCTGCCATGATGACGTTTTCTCCTTCGCGCATCGCGCGGGAATCGGTGATGGGGCGGGGGCTGTCGAGAGCCCCACGTGGATCGATAAGCACGGTCGGCCGTGGATGTCGTCGCGAACGTATACAGGACATCGAAGACGGTCATTGTCATCTCCTTCCACTACACCGCGGGACTCAGCACGCTCTGGAAGCGGCTCAGGAGCGCCTCGGCGCAGATAGCCAGCACTGCAACGGTCAGAGCGCCGGCAAGCAAGGGGCCATTGGGCACATCTGGATTGAGATTGCCGACACCCTGCGTAATTTGATCTCCTAGTCCACCTCCTCCGATATAGGGCGCCAGCGTGGCGCTGGCGATCACTTCGAGCGTCGACGTGCGAAACCCGGCCAGGACGACGGGCAGCGCCAGCGGAAATTCGACCCGCCACAGCGCCTGCCACCCGCTCATGCCCATGCCGCGCGCCGCCTCCAACACCGCCGGGTCCAGGTTGCTGAAGCCCGCGACGGTGTTGATCAGGATGGGCGGGCAGGCCAATACAACCAGGGCCACGAGGGCGGGACCCTCGCCGAGGCCCAGGAACGGGTAGGCCAGGAACAGAATGGCCAGGCTGGGGATCGCGCGGATGGTGCTGAAGAAGTTGATGGCGGCGAACGAGACCAGCCGGCTGCGCGCCGCCAGGATGCCCAGCGGGACGGAGATAACCGTCCCGATGGCCAGGGCGCGCACGACGTACCAGAGGTGCAGCAGCAGCGCACTGCTGTAGTCGCCCCAGTGGCCGGTGATGTACTGCCATGCCGCTATCAGCCAGGACATGCCGCCCTTGTCCCTCCCGTCATCGCTCTTCCGTCGCCCGTTCGCCGTTCATACCCGACCACCCCTATAGTAACCGCTCGCGGCATAAGATGACAAAGCCGATGCGATTTAGTGGGAATCGAGTGGCTAGCGGACCTTGCTCATCACCAGCCACTCGGGCGTGTGCAATACTCCACGGTAACCACGCAGGGGCGTATTGCATATGCCCCTACTCGACGGTGACGCCGCGCCAGAAGGCGACGTGGTCCTTGATCTCTTTGGCGGCGTCTTTGGGCGCGGGGTAGTACCACGCGGCGCCCTCGTTGACCTCGCCATCGACGACGACGTCGTAGTAGTTGGCCTCGCCCTTCCAGGGGCACGTGGTGTGCCGGGAGTTCTCGCGCAGGTAGTCGCGCTTGACCGCGTCGGGCGGGAAGTAGACGTTTCCCTCCACCGTCTCGATCGCCTCGGACGGCGCCTCGGCTACAACGGTCCCGTTCCATGTTGCTTTGGGCATCGTATACCTCGCTTGCGATTCGCGGGCGCGAACGGCGCCGCCGCTCACGACCCTCTACAAAGATCGGCCTGCCGCGGTCACATGCCACGACGGCCACCGCCGGCCTGCCTGTACCGGCCCACTACCCATCCGGCCTCCCACCCGGCCTCGTCCCAGGCACGTGACCAACCGGGTGTGCATAGGCGGACGCCGACCTCCTCAGGCTACCAGCTTGCACCCCGCCCGCAAACGCGGCCCGCGCTCTCGGGGCTATCGGGGAGGTGTGGAGACGGCTGCCGGCCGCGCAGGGGCATGAGGCGCGGCGGTGAGGGCTGGGCGTGTCGGCATGGTTGTGTTACGGTAGGTGTGTCGCGGCACGTGCCGTGCGTTGTCCCCTGTCGACCGGATAGTAGGTCGTGCGGCCGGGTTTTTTGCGCGGTTGGACGGCAAGACGCAAGGGTGAGGAGAGAGTATCGTCATGGCCATCAATATCGACCTGCTGCGCCGGCTTTGCCAGGCGCCGGGCATTGCCTCGCGCGAGGACGCGGTGGCGCGCGTCGTGGTCGAGGAGCTGGGGCCGCTCGTCGACGAGGTGCGGACCGACACGCTGGGCAACGTCATCGCCACCAAGCGCGGGCAGGGCGGCCCGCGCGTGATGCTGGCCGCGCATATGGATGAGATCGGCTTCCTGGTGCGCTACATCGAGGACGAGGGCTTCGTGCGCATCCACCCCGTGGGCGGCTTCGACTCCCGCGCGCTCTTCGCCCAGCGCGTGGATGTCCACGGCCGCGAGGGCATGCTGCCCGGCGTGATCGGTGCGGAGGCCAAGCCTATCCACCTGCTCAAGGGCGAGAAGCCCGCCGTGCCGGCGCTCGAAGACTACTTCGTGGACTTGGGCCTGCCCGCGGAGACGGTCAAGGAGCGCGTGCGCGTAGGGGATATGGTGACGCTGAGCCGCGACACGGTGCAGATCGGCGACGTCGTGACCAGCAAGGCCATGGACGACCGCGCCGGGCTATTCGTGATGATCGAGGCGGTGCGCCACCTGCGGGCCCACGTGTCCGAAGTGGTCGCCGTGGCCACCGTGCAGGAGGAGGTCGGCTTGCGCGGGGCCACGCCCGCCGGCTTCGCCGTGGAGCCGGACGTAGCCGTGGCCATCGACGGCACCCTGGCCATGGACATCCCGGGGACCAAGCCGTCCGACGCCATCACCAAGCTGGGCGCGGGGACGGCGATCAAGGTCATGGACGGGTCGCTGATCTGCGACCCGCGCCTCGTCGAGGCGTTCCGCGCCATCGCCGAGCGCGAGGGCATCGCCCATCAGATGGAGATCTTGCCGGCGGGCGGGACCGATGCGGGCGGCATCCAGCGCGTCCGCGCCGGCGTGGCCAGCTTCACGCTGTCCGTCCCCACCCGCTACGTGCATACCGTCAACGAGACGGTCAGCACGGCGGACCTGGAGGCCTCCTACACCCTGCTGGCGCGCTTCCTGGAGCAGGTGCAGGACGTAGAGTTGTAGGCGAAAGTGACGAGTGGTTAGTGACGAGTGACGAGTGAGGTAGGACGGGTGTGGGGATTAGACGTCATGCTGATCCAGAACTCCTCACTCGTCACTAACCACTCGTCACTCGTCACTCGTCTACGACGCGAGGAGCGTCTGCTCCGTGTCGGGGTCGAAGAGGTGGACACGGTTGGCGTCGAAGGCGACCTCGATGGGCTTGCCGGCCTCGGCCGGGGTGCGGGCGTCGAGGCGGGCGACGGCCGGAGTCTGCCCCGCAAGCAGGTAGACCAGCGTCTCGTTGCCCATGCGCTCGACCACCTCGACCGGCATGGTGGTCACGTTGCCGACGCCCTGTGCATCGGGGAATTCGCTGGACTCGTAGATGTCTTCGGGGCGGATGCCCATGATGACCTGACGCTGCGCGTTCGCGGCCAGGCTACCGCGCTTCTCCGCAGGCAGCGTGATGCGGAAGGCGCCCGCGTCGGCGTAGAGCTTGTCGCCTTCGGCGCGCAGCTCGGAGCGGAAGAAGTTCATCGAGGGGGTGCCGATGAAGCCGGCCACGAACACATTGGTGGGGTGGTCGTAGACCTCCGTGGGAGCGCCCAGCTGCTGGAGCAGGCCGTCGCGCATCACGGCGATGCGCGAGCCCATCGTCATGGCCTCGGTCTGGTCGTGCGTGACGTAGACGATGGTCGTCTGCAGGCGCTGGTGCAGCTTGCTCAGCTCGGCGCGCGTCTGCACGCGCAGCTTGGCGTCGAGGTTGGAGAGCGGCTCGTCCATGAGGAACACCTGCGGCTCGCGCACGATGGCGCGGCCCAGGGCCACGCGTTGGCGCTGGCCGCCGGAGAGCTGGCGCGGCTTGCGCTGCAGCAACTGGCCGATGCCGAGGGTCTCGGCCGCGGAGCGCACGCGCTCCTCGATCTGCCCCTTGGGGGTCTTGCGCAGCTTGAGGCCGAAGGCCAGGTTATCGTACACGCTCATGTGGGGGTAGAGCGCGTAGCTCTGGAACACCATGGCGATATCGCGATCCTTGGGGGGAACATCGTTGACCACGCGGTCTCCGATGTAGATGTTGCCCTCGCTCAACTCCTCCAGCCCCGCGATGAGGCGGAGCGTGGTGCTCTTGCCGCAGCCCGACGGGCCCAGCAAGACCAGGAACTCGCGGTCCATGATGTCAAAATTAACGTCGTTGACGGCGATCGAGTCGGTGTACCGCTTGAAAATATGCTCTAGACGCACGCCTGCCATCGTTGTCCTCCCTTGAGATTGATGACACGTTCCATCTCGGTGATATCCCGCGCCGGGCCGGCCGGTGCAACCTCGCACCGTCGTGACTCGTCACGGGTAAACGTGCTTATGGCAACTTGTAACATGATTGGGGGATCGCTGTCAAGTAGGACTACTCCGAGTCGCCCTCCGGATAGGGGAAAGGCAGCCCAAGGCGCCCCATCCACCCGAGCATGCGGGCGAGCGTGCAGGCGTATTCCCAGGCGCGCCAGGCGCGCGCTAGCACGGGCTGGCGGGCGATCTCACGCTCGAACGCCCAGGCGGCGCGGGGACCGCGCAACAGCGTCTCGAAGCGAGTGCGCAGCACCGGATCGGACAGCGCGGTGGCAAAGTCGCGCGCGTCGTCGAGGCGCAGGCGCATCTTGACCGGGGGCACGCGCACGTAGCGCTCCTGCACCGCCACCGCGCTGCCACACTGCGCCTCCACCTCGGCGATGCCCAGCAACTGCCCGCTCAGCCGGTCCAGGTAGAGCGGCACGGACATCTTGCCCAGCGCGGCGCTGACTAATAGCGGTAAGTCTATCTCTTGTGCCATCGCTGCACGCTTGCCCCACTCATGCCCGCCTCGCGACGGACGCTGCCCTGTTGCTTGGGCGTTCACCGGCTGCCGGCGATTGGACGACGCGTTGGCGGCCGTCGCACTCTACCCTCCCAGAAGGATATACTGCTGCCAGCACGCCGCAGGCTATCTATCCCCAACTGTACCTGAATCCGCTGTACCATGTTAGCTATTAGCCATTAGTAATTAGTCGTTAGCCGTTAGGCTCTTAACCGGCCGATCAGGTTCGCTTGCTGGCGGACCGCTGACAGCGGGCTATCAACTTCATGCACGATCACGATGCAGCTAATGGCTAACGGCTAACGGCTAATAGCTAAGGGCTCATACATGGACGACAAAGACCGGGCCATCCTGGACGTCTTGCAGCGCGACGATCGCGCCGGCTATGCCGAGATCGGCGCGCGCGTGCATCTGGCGGCGTCGTCCGTCTTCGAGCGCGTCAAGCGCATGGAGCGCGACGGCGTCATCAGCGGTTACGGCGCCCGCCTCGACCCCGCGCGGCTCGGGCGCGGCGTGACCGCGTTCGTGAGCATCGCCACGCGCGCCGCCTCCGCCGATATCGTGCCGCGGCTGGCGCGGCTGCCCGAGCTCGAGGATTGCTATAGCATCGCCGGCTCCGACAGCCTGATGCTCAAAGTGCGCACCGGCACGACCCAGGAGCTGGAGAGCTTGCTGGAGCGCATCCGCGGCACCCTCGGCGTCGAGCGCACTCGCACCACTATCGCCCTCGACACCTATTTTGAGCATCGGCCCCTGCCCCTGGAAAGCTACGTCAACGCACCGCGTCGCGCACATGGCGACGACGATGAGGAGTGACCATGACCATGAATATCCCCAACGCGGGTCCGCATGACGGTGTCCCACAGATCGACGTCGACGCGCTGCGCGCACAGTTAGCCGCCGGCGAACCGGTGCAGGTCGTCGACGTGCGCGAGGACTGGGAGTGGGCGCAGGGCCACATCGGGCAAGCCGCCCACATCCCGCTGGGCGAGTTGCCGCGCCGCCTCGGCGAGCTCGACCCGTCCCGCCCCGTCGTCTTCGTCTGCCACCTGGGCGGGCGCAGCGACATGGCCGCTCGCTTTGCCCAGCAGCACGGCCGCTCCGACGTCGCCAGCGCCACTGGCGGCATGGAGGCGTGGGAAAGCAGGGCTTTCCCAGTGACTAGTGGTTAGTGACTAGTGACGAGTGAGGGGGGACGAGAGCGACGGTAGTTAGGGACGAGTGACGAGTGAGGTGGGACGAGTAAGGCAGGAGGAGGCGTGGATGACGATCACGAATTACCGAGAACTGATCGTGTGGCAGAAGTCGATGGAGCTGGCCAGGGTCGTCTATACGTTGAGCAGCCGCTTCCCCAAGGAAGAGGTATACGGCCTCGTCTCTCAAATCCGGCGCGCCGCCGTGTCCGTGCCGTCCAACATCGCCGAGGGGCAAGCGCGACGTACGACTGGTGAGTTCCTCGTCTTCCTGTCCTACGCCGAAGGCTCCCTGGCCGAGATCGACACTCAATTGCTGCTGTCCATCGCGCTCGGCTTCGTCACGACGGAGCAAACCGTCGAGGCAGCCCAATTGCTGAACGAGTGCCAGCGCATGTTGCGCGCCCTTCGCGCAAAACTGGCTCCGCATCCGTAACTCCACCTCACTCGTCACTAGCCACTAGTCACTAATCACTCGTCTAATCTCCGCGGCGACGCGCTCGGGATCGGTGAGCATGGGCAGGTGACCGGGGGTGTCCAGGACCACCAGCCGCGCCTTGGGGTTCTCCGCCGCCTCCAGGGCTGCCCGCACCCGCGCCAGCGGCGTCACGGGGTCGTCCGCGCCGTGCAGCACGCGTATCGGCGCCTCGACACCGGCGAAGGACAGGGAATAGTCGCTCAGCGCCAGGGTGTCCAGCCCGTGCAGCAGCGCGTAGGGCGCCGCGGCCATGAAGCCCTCGCGCAACCACTCCTGCGTCCGTGGCGACGCCGTCGGCGCCCAGAGCGCCGCCAGGTCGACCGACAGCAGCGCGCGATCGCGCCGCAGGTCCTGTTCCCAGCTGCGCAGCGGTTCCGGCAGTATCTCGGCGGCATCTGGCGCCGCAGGGTCCTCGTCCCCATCCGTCGCCCCCAACTCATCCGTCGCCCCCGGCCCATCCATCGCCCCCACCCCGTCCTGGGGTGTGCCCGCGTCCCTGGATTGCGATTCGTCGGGCGATGCCATGTCCGTGCCCTGCGCGCTATCGCCGGTCAAGATGTCGCCGGTCAAGATGTCGCCGACCCGCCCCGGCGGCGTTGTGGTCGTCTCCGCATTCGTCTCGGATGGCGTGGTCGTTCCCGCATTCGTCTCGGATGGCGTGGTCGTTCCCGCGTCCGCCTCCGCTGGCCTTGTCATGTCCGCCCCTGGAGCAGCGGCCGGTTCCTCGGGTGGCAGGGTCGGCGCGGGCGGCAGGGCCGGCGCGATCAAGACCAGGCGCCCGGCGCGGCGTCCGCCGTGCTGGATATAGTGCAGGGCCGCCGCGGCGCCCGTGTCGACGCCGACGAGGGTGGCATCCCGCAGGTCCAGGGTGCGCAGGAGCACGCGCAAGTCGCGGCTGGCGCGGGCCACGTCATAACCCCACCAGGGCGCCGAGGAGCGGCCATAGCCGCGCCCGTCGTACGTCACCATCGTGACATCGCGCGGCAGGTCGAGCGTCAGGTAGTCCCACACGCGGCGGTCGAAGCCCCAGCCATGCACGAAGACGACGGCCGGGCCGCTGCCGATTTGCTGCACCGTCAGGTAGGCTTCGCCGTCCACCTCCACCTGGTTGCCCAGCAGGATGCCCATATCCTCGTAGTCGTCCAGATCGGGCTGAAATGCCGCCCCATCGAATCCGTCGTAACCTGGTGCAAAGACATCGTCGAATGGCGCCGTGACCTGCTCCTCCGGCATGGGGTCGGGCAGCGTGCCCGCTGTGTGCGTCGCGCCGTTGTCCATATCCACAGCGGGCAAGGCCGACGACGTGGGCGACGGCACGATCATGGGGGCCGTACTATCGGGCCGCAGGGGCGGCGGAGGCGGTGGCGCGGCCCAATCCATACGCCGTAGCCGCTCGTCGGTGATAGAGAGGCGTACCTTGCGCTCCTCCACCGAGGCCACGGCGTAGCGCGGCACGTAGATATCGCGCACCACGAGCAGCCCGCGGCTGACCAGCATGTAGTGCCCATGCACCTCCACCACATCGCCGACCCGTTTGTTGTCCTCGGTATACACCGTCCAACCCCGCTCGATCGTCGGAGCATTCATCGCATTCTCCTGCTGCTTCAAAACGCAACCCCTTGCATGGCTGATGGCCATGCGGTATAGTATGCAAGCCTTGACCCTGCTGCCCTATGTTTGAGGATACGATGTTGATGAATTCAAGCGACTACACCGCGACGATCGCGCTAACCCCCGAAGGCCGTGCCGACCTGGAGCACGAGCTGCGCCAACTCAACGACGAGCGCCTCCCCGCCCTGGCCGCGCGGCTGGCGGACGCGCGCGAAGACCCCGCGACGCGCGACGAGGATGCCGGGCTGCTGGAATTGCAGGAGGAGCAGCGCCGCCTGGAGCGCCGCGCCACCGAGCTCGAGCGCTTGCTGGCCTCGGCGCGCGAGATTTCACCGGTGACCGGCGGGGTGATCGCCCTGGGGAGCCGCGTCGAGGTCGTGGAAGACGACGAGCACGAGTCGTTCCAGTTGGTCGACCCGCACGAGGCCAACGCGGTCGAGGGCCGTATCTCGGTCGTCTCGCCGGTCGGCAAAGCCCTGCTCGGCCACCGCGTCGGCGATGAAATCGGCGTGCCGCTCCCCGCGGGCGACCGCCTGCTGCGCGTCGTCTCGGTGTCGTAGGCGAGTTATTAGTTATTAGTCGTTAGTTATTAGTTTTTGGCGGCTAACGACTAATAACTAACGACTAATGGTTAATGACTAGATCCGGTTGGTGGGCCGGTTATAGTTTGCATAGATGGCCAGGGCGAGCCCGATCAGCACCAGCACCCCGCCCACTCTGAGGCCAAAGGCCGGATGGTTGCCCTGGATGAAGTGGTTGGCGATGGCGGCCAGCCCGACGATCAAGAAGATGGCGGCAGCCCCCAGGGCCGCCCGGAACGTGGTCGCGGCAGTCATACGGCATGCTCCCTCTCGACAATTAACGCGTCATGTGTGGACAAACGCTGCCCACTATCCCGCACGATTATAGCGCCTCCACGGCATCTCCGCGACTACGCCTCCTTGTAGCCTCCTCCTGGGCGTGCGCTGAGATTGTGAGGGCGATCCCGCGACTGAGGTCGCATGGCACACCACGGCGACTAAGGGTTCGTCAAAAAACAACATCCCCATTTCAGGCGGCACGGGGAAGGATCGTATAGTTCCACTCGCCGTGGAACACGTCGCGCTCGATGTGGAGGGTGTCCATCTGCGCA
>JAABUZ0100002752.1_pt1 | contig 28172 bp, 35 predicted proteins | sample 5562091 | NCBI WGS metagenome assembly JAABUZ01 (sample SAMN12813069, study PRJNA571459) | rock metagenome | isolation source: Antarctica rocks | place: Antarctica: Victoria Land, Linnaeus Terrace sud | collected 2015-12-21 | reverse complement strand
CGCCCGGATCGGGTGGCGGGAGACAAGGGATACAGCAGCAAGAGGATCCGGCGCTACCTGCGTCGCCGGGGCATTGGAGTGGTGATTGCTCGGCAGAAACGCGAGCGCCGCGTCCGGTTCGATAAGGTGGCGTACCGCAAGAGGAATGTGGTGGAGCGGCTGATCAACCGCCTGAAGCAGTTCCGGCGCATTGCCACCCGCTACGAGAAACGGGCTGTCAACTACCTGGCCATGCTCACCATTGCCGCAATTGTGCTCTGGCTCTGAGGCGAAGATATGGCACCTGACCTACAGCTGCGCATCGTGGTTGCGAATCTTACCGGGGATCGCGCTGTGCAGATTGCCCAAGCCACGCAGGTCGAGGGAGCGCTGGCGCTCGGAAGGGGCCAACGTCGAGTCTTCTTCCGCGCACCGCGACCACGCCTGTTCTCCTGGGATGTCCATGAGCTTCTTGCCGAATCTGCCGACTGGAATGCCGAGATCTGGGACATGGATGCAACCAAATTACCTCGGCTGGTGCGCACACTCGAGATCCTGTTCAACCAGATCCCAGAGGAGTTCGCGGTCGAGGTGATGTGGGTCGGTGATGAGGCCACTGAGGAGCGTGCCGTCAGCCGCGACCAACTGCTGGACATAGCCCGACAGGGCAAGTTCGGCACCCACGTCGGCTATTGCGTGGATGCCGCCTCAGCGCCTCAGTGACGGTATTTGAAAACAGGACCTAGTCGTTGTACTGCCGTACCACCACGGATCGTTCAGAGTGCGCCAATTCGTGATTGCCGCATGGGGACTCTCCATCTATCCCGTGTCCTGGACCGAGGGTATGCCGGAGCGCACTCCTTACCTCAATGCTATGGCTGAAATCGCGCAACGCAAACACGGTACCGGTAACCTGGAAGGGGCACACGTGCGGACGGTGATACCCGTGTTGACACTGCGTCTAGTAGTGAGAGCGCCATGCGGTGCCGAGCGTCTCGTCTTTGCGCCAGTGGACCGATCAGCGTTCACGGCTCCCCTCAAGGCCGGCCAGTTTCTGTGGGTGAGTGCAGACAGGGAGGATTGGAAAGAACTCCGCATCATCCTCGAGGTCGGCGAGCGCTGCGTTCGAGTGGCACCCCTCGAACACTGCCATGTCGCGGCAACCATTGTCTGTCGTCCGCCGCAGGTGCGTCTCGCGTCAGGCCACTACCGTCTCCGAGTCGATTGACCACGCGGGTAGTACCATACACAATGAACGAGGCAATGACCTGGAGGCACAGCGGCATGCAGCGAGCACGACGATTCTGGATAGTGGTCAGCATGGTTCTGCTCGCGCTGGTCATGGCGGTAATTGGCACCATTCAAGTGACCAGGGTAACCGCCGGCTCTCGGGCCGAGGAGCATGAAAACGAAGCGGTAGTCTACCGCAACGGTCAGGCCTGTGGCGTCGAGCGCTGGAGTGTGAAAACCGGCACTGACGCCGGCGCACGATCGATCAATCTGGGCTACCACTTTCCCACGGCAATCAGGCGATTAAGCGCCCTTACCGCTCCGAGTTCCCTACCGTCCAGCAGTCGTGTCCGTCCGGTGGAGACGACGGTGTACACCCTCACCGGGACCTTGCTGCGCTACAAAGAAGAGCAGGACAGCGACTATCACCTGGTGATCAGCGATGGGCAGCACACCATGATCACCGAGATCCCGGCCAGCTATTGCGTCGGGTCGAGCAGCCCCCTGGCCGCAGGAATTAGACGCGCCAGGGCGCAATTCACCCAGCGATACCATCCTTCGCCGGATCATTTTCTGTATACCCATGCGAAGGTGCAGATCACCGGCGTGGGCTTCTTTGATTTTCTGCATGGCCAATCCGGTGTCGCTCCCAACGGCATTGAGTTGCATCCGGTACTCGACATCCAGTTCGGCGCCAATGTAAAAACCGCTCCGCCGTCCCCCAAGCCGAGACCGGTACCACCACCGGTGCCGAGCCACGGCACGTTCACTCTGCGGGCGTATGTATCGCCGAGTAGCATGCCGTACAACGCCTATCCAACACTGTATGGTCAGACGATTTCCGGTGCGAGTTGCACTGCCTCGGTGGTGTATTCCACTGGCCGGCAGCCCCGCTCGTTCGATGGTTCAGCACGCACCGCAGGCGGCAATGGCGTGGCGAGCTGGAACTGGCATGAGGAAACGAGGGGCTCTGGCGGGACGGCGACGGTACAGTGCACGTACCGTGGTCAGCGCAAGACTGCGCAGGCAGCTTTTAGCGTGACTGGATCAGACCTCGCCACGGATATGGCAACTAGACGGAGCCCCTCCTCTGGCGAGGTCTGTTTCGACCGTTGGCACGTCAGGTGGGTCGGCCGTGGCGTACCATCTCACAAGCGGATTCCTGGCACACGTTGACGGCACTATCGATGACGATTCCGAGATCAAACGAACGCTCGGCTCCCGCTTCCACAGCACACTGCACCGCTCCTACTCTCTCCTGAGCTATTCACCGTGCAGTTCGAGTGCATATACCACGCAAATATGTTTTCAAGCACACTCATTCTTATGACTTCCTCCTCCCTTCAATTGATGTCTTTATCCCCTAGTAATTGGTGTATATTGCATTATTGTTCACATAGTGCCATGAATATCATCAGTATTGCGACAAAAGTCACCATTTAGGGGGTGACTTTTGTCTTTGTCTGTGGTATGGTCTTTTCATGCTCGACACGGGCACAACACCATTACTCGATGGGGGAATGCAATGATGAAGAACCAGATACAGGACCAGTCTCTGCTCAGTGGCACCCGGCCGACGCGCCGGCGGGTCCCGCGATTGTTCCCGTTGGCGCTGCCGCTGGGGCTGATCGCCACCGTGCTGGGCGCCAGTGTGGCCTTGGCCTGCAACGTGCCGACCATCACCGGCGCCTGCGCCCAGGACGGCAGGAGCATTAGCGGGGTGGTGAGTTCCAGTGATGGCGTGGCGACCACCATCACCCTAGACCTGCAGTATCAGGTGGGGTCCACCTGGACCACCGCTGGCACCACCACCGCCACCTTTGGCACCAGCGATGGTGAAGGCGATGCCACTCCCGGCACCTCCGCGCCCTACACTATGCCGTTCGCAACGCACAGCGGGGCCACGGCGTACCGGATCCTGTACGACGGGAAGAATGCCAAGGTCGCTAACCAGAGTCCGCCAGCGGCCTTCACCGTCGCCAGTTGCTCGAAGCCGACGGCTGCGGCCCTCTCTCGGGTCAGCATCCGGGTGGTTGGGACACAGCATATCGTCCGGTGGTACTCGGCCCGGCAGGTCCTGGGCTTTAACGTCTTTGCCGGCCAGCTCCAGTTAAACCATCGGCTGATCACCAGTGCCCGCCACTGGTACACCTTTGCCACGACGCACTCCATGGCTGGGGTGCGGATGGTTGCGGTGCTGCCCAGCGGAGTGAGCGGCTAGCATCCACCGGCACCACGAGCCGCGGGGTCCCGGCGGCAGCGCTGAGTCGCTCGGGCTGAGATCCCCGAATGAGGGAACCGTCATGCCAGGCCCTGCCACCTCACGTGGCAGGGCTTCCCTGGTGCGCTTGAGCGGTGACGTGCAGTGCGATATACCGCGTCCCACTACCGACCAATGAGCGTGGAGTGAGTACTGGTAATGGCATCTCCATAGTAGAGAGCACGCTCTGGATCGGACGCATTACAAGCCTCGCCACAACTCTGGGTACACATATTTGCTCCATCCGCCCGTCAATCGCCGTTCCATCACCGTGAGCTTGTGCAGCACATCCTCAATTACGGCGTCGGAACCAGTGAGGTCAGCCAGGCACCTGCTTGACTCGAGTCGTTCCTCTCCTTCACGTCTGTGTTCGAGGAGTTTCAGGGGTCCGACTATCATTGGACCCGTATCGTACGCTAAGCCTTTGTCGTAGGGCGCGTGCGCTGCTAGAGCGCCGTCGCTCCGAGCCAGGGGGGCGAGCGCAGCGAGACGTGATGGGCTCCCGCGTTGACAAATATTGCCTATTTGTGCAATTATCTGCTTATGCAAGCAAATGCCAAGGCCAATCAGGGTGCCCGCCGGACGTTCACCGAGACCGCCCGGCGGGCGCAGATCGTGGAGGCAGCGATCGCGACCATCGCCGAGGTGGGCTACGCCCGCGCCTCGTTCGCTCAGATCGCCAAGCGCGCCGGTCTCAGCAGCACCGGGCTGATCTCCTACCACTTCGCCGACAAGGATGAGCTGATCGCACAGATCATCACCGAGGTCTGCAGCGCGATGGCGCAGTTCATGACCGCGCACATGGACGGTCAGTCCAGCGCTGCGGACGCGCTACAGACGTACATTCAGGCTAACGCCGCGTTCATCGGGACCCACCGCACCCAGATGACGGCGCTGCTCGCCATCTTCATGCAGGGCGGTCTCCCCTATGACAAAACGACGGAGCGGACGGTCGTGTCACCCCTCGAGGAGATCCTGCGCTGGGGGCAGGACAGTGGCGAGTTTCGCGACTTCGACCGCCGCGTGATGGCGGCGGTCATCCAGCGGGCCGTCGATGGCCTGCCCTTCCTACTGGCAACCCACCCGGACATCGACGTGGACGCCTATGCCCACGAAGTGGTGACCCTGTTCGATCTCGCCACCCGACGGAGGGAGTGATGGTGCCACGGAGCCCGAGGCCGGAGCGTGGCGGTCGGCGGGCGCTCGTCACGCTGGTGGTCGACTTGGTGGCGCCGATCGCCGTGTTCTACGGACTGCGTGCGGCGGGAGCGGGGATCTACCTCGCCTTGATCGTTGGGGCCGTAGCGCCGGCGTTGAGCACGGTCGCCGCACTCATCCGGCGCCACAGGGTCAACGGGGTGAGCCTGGGCGTGTTGGCCCTGCTACTGCTGAGCACGGGTGTGTCGCTTATCAGTGGCAGTCCGCGTGCCCTGCTGGCTAAGGACGGTTGGCTCACCGCTGTCTGGGCCGGTTGGTTTTTCGCTAGCCTGCTCGGTCGGCGGCCGCTGACCTTCCAGTTCACCCGCCCCCTGCTGGAGGGGAGGAAGGTCTTTGACGCCACGGCCCGGACGTGGGTCGCGCCGACGGGGGAGTCCTGGGACAGCCTGTGGGAGCGCGTAGCGCAGTTCCGGCGGCTGTGGCGGGTGGCCACTGTCATCTGGGGCGCCGCCCTGCTCGCTGACGCGGTGATCCGCGTGGTCATGGCCTACACGCTGCCCGTTGACGTCGTGCCCGGGTTGGGCGGCGCCCTGTGGCCGGTCACGTTCATCATGTTGCAGGTGATCACCAACGTCTACTTCTGGAGTGCGGGGCTCTGGCCTATCCTACGCGGCGCTGCGATGATCCGGCCGTCGTCCTAAGCCCGTCCACTCCCGGCGCCGCGTCACGCACGCGTGACAAGACCCGCTTTCTTCCACTCACACTCATGCGCCCACAAGGAGGTTCCGTCATGTCCACCACGAAGCCAACCCAGACGCCTGCTACCGCGGCCCGATCCCCTTTTCCCGCCGCGCTGACCACGCAGATCGTCTGCGGGGCGGCCTGCTGGGTCCTGACGCTCACGTTCTTTGTCGGGCAAGCGGTCACACAGTTCACATTGCGCACGCCGTATAGCCTCACCACCAACGAAATCAGCGACCTGGGCAGCACGCGGTGCGGACCGCTCACGGTGTTGACCTACCACGCCGACGTGTGCTCGCCCCTGCACGGCGTGATGAACGGCACCTTCATCGCGGTGGGCCTGCTGACCCTGCTCGGGATCATCGACACACGCCGCGCGTGGCCGCGACGGCGCTTGACCAGCGGGGGGCTGGTCTTTCTGGCCCTGGGGGCGCGGGCGAGATCGTGGCCGGCCTGGCGCCGGAAAACGTCAATCCGGGACTGCATGTGTGCGGGGCATTGGCGGCCATCCCCGGCGCGAACATTGGCATGCTCCTGCTCGCTGGCGCCGTGTGGCACGTGCGGCGCTGGACGGCCATCGTCTCACTGCTCTGCGGCATCGTTGGGCTGAGCGGCATCGCGTTGATAGTGTTGATGGGGAGCGCGCCGTCCGCTGGTCTAGGCGTCGGCACGGCGGAGCGCCTAGACCAGCCTATCCGTTTGTCGTGTGGATGATCGTGCTCGGCGTGTTTCTGCTCTGGTCGGCGACGCATGTCCCGCAGCAGCGCGCCGTCGTCGGCACGGTCACATGAGTGCGGTCTCTGCCAGCGCGGTCTCCCCACGGTCTGAGGTTCCGCTATCATTGGAACATGTTTGTACGGTGAGTTCCGGCGCTACAGGTTTGCCGCAGGGTCATTATGGGGCGATACACGCATGAAAGGAATGGGAAAGACATGAGCGGCCAGGTCATCATGCGTGTGCTGGGTCCGAAAGACCAACTGATCCTAGAATCTCTTGCGCGCGAGAATGCCGCCTTCGATGTGGACGGGCGCGGCGCTCCGCAAGACGTGCTCGAGCCGGCCGCCGCAGAGCCCACCCTGGAGGCGACTACCACGCCGGGTGCCACGTGGACGGCGTCGGTGGTGTACTCCGCTGGGCGCTCACCGGTGTCATTTCCCAACGTGGCGGAGGTCGCCGACGCGAACGGGCATGTGAGCTGGAGCTGGCACGAAGAGACCACAGGGCATGGTGGCACTGCTGACGTGACCTGTTCGTTGAACGGTCAAAGCATGTCGGCGAGCGCCAGTTTTACGGTTACTGGTTCGTCGCCAGACAGGTGGTGACGCAATCGGCGAGTCAAATCTTAGGAGCGTCTGAGGTGCACCCCATTGACCGGACCTGAAAGTCTAAGGGTGAATAAGGCAACGCGACTAAGTGCCACGACGCGCTGGTGCAGGCCAGTCGGGTTGATGGCACTTTACGGGAAGATGTTCCCGAATTGTCCGGCATTTCTAGCTACCGATAAGAGAAGAGTATCACGGGTCAGGTGCTACGCTGGTCCCATGACGGATGCACTGGTACCGGCTCCCTCGGACACAGCCCTGGCACAGTGGCAGGCGCTCGAGGACGCCGTCCGCGCCTACGCCCGGGCCAGCAAGGCTCCGAACACCGTGCGAGCCTACCGGGCAGACCTCGCCGACTTCACCATGTGGTGCACCGACCACCAGCTCACCCCGATCCCGGCGACACCGGAGACGGTGGCTCTGTACATCACGGCGTTGGCTGAGGCCGGGGCGAAGCCGTCGACCATCCAGCGGCGCCTCTCGGCGCTCTCGCAGGCGCACCAGCTCTCCGGCCATGAGCCCTCCCCCACCCAGTCCCCGATCGTGCGCACCACCATGGCCGGTATCCGCCGCACGCTGGGCATGGCGCCGGCCCAGAAGGCGGCCGTGGTGACAGCGGAGCTGCGTGTGCTCCTCGCGGTCACGCCGGCGGACACCCTTGCCGGTCTGCGCGATCGCGCGCTGTTACTCGTTGGCTTCGCCGGCGGTTTTCGCCGCGGCGAGCTGGTCGCACTCGACGTCGAGGACGTCGAGGAGACCGACGACGGCCTGCGCATCGGTATCCGCCGGAGCAAGACGGACCAAGAGGCCGCAGGCCGCGAGATTGGGATTCCGCGGGGCCAGAGGCCCGAAACCGATCCCGTGCGAGCGCTCCGCGCCTGGCGAGCGGCAGCCGGAGTCGATACCGGGCCGTTGTTCCGGCCGGTGAACCGGCACGATATCGTGCGCGATTGCCGGCTCAGCGCCGAAGGAGCCGCTGGGATTGTGAAGCGCGCCGCAGAGCGCGCGGGGCTCGATCCAACGCGGTATGCGGGCCACTCGCTGCGCTCCGGGCTCGCAACGTCCGCGGCGGCCGGCGGGGCACCGGAGCGCGCGATCATGCGACAGACCGGGCACCGGTCCGTGGAGATGGTGCGGCGTTACATCCGCGCTGGGTCGCTGTTCCAGGAGAACGCGGCCGCGTACGTCGGCCTATAGGTGCGACACGAGGTCGCACACGTTGCTGTCAATACCGCGAGTCACGTAGGAGGACTGCCGTTGAACCAGGGCACCCATCCCGAAGAGCTGCCGGCCGAGGTCCTGGACGACGTGGCCAGCGTGGTCGGGGCAGAGGTCACTCTTCTCAGTCGCCTACCCGGAGGCGTCAATGCGGGTGCCATGCGCGTCCAGTTGGCCGGAAGGGCAAATGCAGTGCTCAAAGCAGAGCCCCGGGCACACCCCAACCACCTGGACGAGACGTTGCGAGCCCAGAGAGTCGTCGAGCACATGCGTAGGCGCGGCTATCCCACCCCGGCCTGGCTCGGAGTGGGGGCCACAGCCACTCATGTATGGCATCTGATGGACTTCGTTGACGCGGCTCCCGTGCCAGAGCTGACCCCGTCCCTCGTTGAGCAGCTGATGGAGATCATCGAACTCCAGGCTGGCCAAGCCTCCGAGCCCTACGACCACTGGTCGTACGCCTGGCGGGTCGCCACCGGTCAAGAATCGGCTGTCGCCGGGCTCTCGGGGTATTCCTCCGTGGTGTCGGCCTTGGTCGAGCGCCTGCGGCTCGTGTGTGCCGACGTCCAACCACCACGAGAGGCACCTGACATGGTCCATGCCGATCTCAACCCCGGCAATGTCCTGGTCCGTGACGGAGCGGTGGTGGCGGTCGTGGATATCGGGAACGCAGGTAGCGGCACGCGGGCGACTGATCTCACCACCCTCCAGTGGTACACCTTCCAGGATCCGCTGGACGGTGTCCGAAGGCGGCTGTGGACGAGAATCCTCGTCCTGGTCGGCTGGGAGGGGGCGGCGGTGCTCGCAGCGACACAGATCCTCCTGATGCTCGAGTTCCCCATCCGTCACGGGCGCCACGATGTCGTTCCAGGGGTGGTCAAGCGCGGCCATCGCGCCCTCGACGAGCTGAACGCGCTTCGCTAACTAATGGCCTTTTCGCGGGAAGGATGGCCGCCCTCGGACGCCACAGAGGCCTGTGCGGCGCCACGGACGGACCTCTGCCGGAGGGACCCCCAGGTAACGCGGCGTGTCTCCAGGCGATCCCGAACGGTGTAAACGTCTGCAAGGTGCGCCACCCAGATCGGAGCGGCGCGTAGTCGCGTGGCGAACCTCAAGCCAAGTGGCCGTGCTCTCCTACTGCTTCATGGGCGGGCCCGCCAGGATGCGCCGGCGCATCTGCTCGGTTGCGGCTGCCGTCCAGGCATCTTCCCATCCCATGCCGAAACGCCAGGGGCTGATATCCTCGACCCACCAGGTCACGCCGGCCTCGGCATAAGGCATCACGATCGCACTGTCCTGGGCGCGGTCTGTCCCGGACGTATGGCCCCCGGTGTGAACGACGTTGTACGGGCCGCTCGTGTCGCGGTGAGCAGCGATGAACGCGAGAATCTCTCGCCAGTCCTCCGGCGCCAACGGATTGCCCCAGCGCGAGATGCAGGCGCCGTCCCACCGTGCGGCGCGACGTGCTGGAGGCCTGTTGGGCCACCAGCCGGCAACCCAGATAGGGATCCTGGGCCGCTGCACTGGGCGCGGCAGGAACCGCACGGTCTCCAGATGGTAGTGCTCGCCCTTGTACCCGAACGGCTCCCCGCTCCACAACCCGTTCAGGATGTCGAGCGCCTCGTCCAGCTTTCCCGCGCGCTGACGAGCCTCCTCGGTCTCACCAAAGAACCCGAAGTCCCACTGCACCGGGTCGCCGAGCCCGACGCCCAGCACCAACCGCCCCCCTGACAGAAGATCGACCGATGCCGCTTCCCGCGCGAGTTTCCAGGGTCGCCGTCTCGCAGGCGGCGTGACCAACGGGCCCAGCGTCATCTTCGACGTGCTGAGCGCGATTGCCGCCAGTCCGATCCAGGTGTCGACGATGGGATGGAACGTCGGGTCGAACACCATGTGGTCCCAGAGAAAGAAGCCATCCCAGCCAGCGTCCTCTGCCTCTCGCGCCATCCGTGCCAGTAGGTGCGGTTCGGCGAAGTCGCCAAATGGAGGGATGTGAACAGCAAACTTCATACGGATCTATCCGTCCTGCAAGTAGACTTCGATCGTCACGTTCGGGAGTGAGCGTCTCTTGCCCGGTGGCGGGGACCGCGATGAGCGGTCAGTACCAATGCTAGCTGCCCTTCGATGATGCGGGCAATCTCTCGGTAATGGATGGCGGGATGGAGTTGCTTGAGGTAGAGCATCGTGCCGGCGACGACAGCGGGATATTGGTGCCTGCCCCCATCGGTCGTTGTTCGTCGATCAGCGAGACCGAACATGCCGTACCGGAGGATGATCCGCAGCCCTCGTTCACATCGCCTATCACGATGCCATCCTCTCCCAGTACGCCTATCGCTACGATCGGAAGGCAAGGCGATTGCAGGCAGTGGACACACCACGCGTCTTCCGGACGACCTACGCGTCGCCGCAGCTGGAGTTTTGGGAGTTAGACGACGTGCAGTGGCGCAAGATCAGCCGGCGACCGTACGAGCGATTACCGCTGCCGCCTGAGAGCGACACGAAGCAACTGGCGCTCATGGCGACTGCCATCGGCTCTTGAACCGACCTCAGACGTCCCGTCGCTCCAGGATGTACCGCTCGTTTGGTTCCTCTCCCTCAAAGTACACCAGCTTACCGGGAATGCAGGACACAAAGTTACCGAAGGACCTGCCGACTAGCGCATCCAACGCTTCGCGGAGGTTGACCTCTTGCCCATCGAGGACACTCTCGTCCATAACGTGGCAGCGATCGGACGCGCCCTTCTGTTTGAGGAGTCGGTAGATCTTGTCGACTGTCTGATCGGTCGGCGGGATCCGGTGAGCGAACCGCGGATCAAGGTCATGGAAGTGGGCAAATTGGTTCAGCATCTTTCTCCGTGACTTTGGCTTGGCGAGCAACTCCAGAAATCTACGACGCAGGTCTCGCGGGAAGAACGCCCGGATCAGAGCATCCTCGTCTGGGTGGAGACTGGCGTCGTGCGTACCGGTTGGCGAGTTCATGTTCACCCCGACCGGAGGATACTCTGCGGCGCAACTGGACAGATCAGCGGATGTTCTCATATCCAAAAACGTTACCTGTCATGGGTCTCCCGCAAAGTTAAAAGTTGATGATTTCGGCCTCCTGGCCTCAAGACCTGGGATATTCCCCCGCCACCGCGGCCAGTGGTTGTGGTGAGACCCTCGTTTTCATCGAAAGTGCGGGAGACCCCCTGTCATGTGAGCAGGTCCACCCCCCCCCTTTGCCGAAATTTCCTCGACCACGATGCAACCGGCGCCCAGGAGAGGCGTGTGGGGCTCGATCCAATGCGTTATGCGGGCCACTCCCTGCGCTCGGGGCTCGCAACGTCCGCGGCGGCCGGCGGGGCGCCGGAGCGCGCGATCATGCGACAGACGGGGCACCGCTCTGTGGAGATGGTGCGCCGCTACATCCGCGCCGGGTCGCTGTTCCAGGAGAACGCCGCCGCGTACGTGGGACTGTGATGACGGACGCCATTCCGTCAGACGCGGGAGAAGCGCTCGTCGATCAGGTGTTTCGCCTGTGGGTGAACCCAGCGATCGCCGAGCGGGGACTGGCACTGACACGTGCAGATGTGGTAAAGGCTCTCGTCGCTTTTCCGCCGCATGAGTGGCCCATCGTGCTCATCAACGACGATGTTCGGCTTCAGGCGCAGGTGCGCCCTGGCGACCCCCTCGAAGCGGCTCGTGGTCCAGTCACGATTGCTGATGCTGCAAGTCTTGGCGATCTCCTGGCACCCGTGGAGATCGATCCCAATGCCGCATGGGTCGTCCTCGCGCGGATCGGCAATGAACTCATCGGCTCTTTCGACTTTCGCCGCAATCTCGGGACGGCCGCGATGCTGGTCGACCGCGCACGCGAGTTTGCGGAGATCGCACGGGCGAGCTTGGACAGGGGGTATCTCGGGCCGGCAATCGAGAATAGCTTTGCCGCAGCCGAGCTGGCAGTCAAGGGCGAGATGTACCTGATGCAGGATTCTCCGGCAGCCGTTCACAGCAAGCGGGTGATGTGGTGGGAGCGGTGGGTTGCTCTCGGCAACGCGCCGGGGAACCTCGCACCGCTTCTCGACCGGCTCAATGTCGAGCGTGGCGCTGCCAGGTACGGCGATGCAGCCATCAGCATGTCATTCGACGACGTACAGCTCGCTCTTGAGAACGTCGCGGCAATCATCGACCACGCCGCGGCGCGCTGCGCGCCGCATCCTCTGCTAGAGCACCGATCCGATGGAGCGTAGTCCACGAGCTGGAGTGCCCCACCGCCTGTACTGCGACGTTATTGCGCCGGCGTCCCATGTCTCAGCGCGGCCGGGCGGGAGGGATCAGCCGACCAGCCCTTCACGCTTCTCCTCCTCGTACAGGCGCTCGACAACAAACTCCTTGAGGAGCGTCTGATATCCCTTGTGGCGGCGCAGAGCGAGCGTCTTCATGCGTCGAAGAGTCGAATCGTCGAAGCGCACGGCCACGGAGCGGGTCCGGGGTCGCGTGGCAGGCAGGTCCTCATCGGGAGGCTCGGGAAGCGTCTCCCACAGTCCCTCGCTGAGCTCATGCGTCCCCCAGTACGCCGCCTCGTCCTGCTCCGAGCCGAAGCGAGGAATGTCATCAAGGCTGGTGACGGTGGTCATGGGATCGGTGGTGGTGGTCTTGCGCTTGCTCATGGCTCACTTTCCTCGGGTCCGGTACACCCGCTTCTCTGCATCGGTGGCCTCACGCGCGGAGATGACCCGGATGGCGCCGTGCCGGCGCGTGAAGACGACGAAGAGCCGTCGGCCCACCTCGGTGGCACCGAGAACCGCGTACCGCTGCTCGCCGTCGACGGCGTAGGCCGCGCGAGGCACGCGCCTCGGATCGAGGACAGCCTCCTCGGCTTCCTCGGGCTCGACGGCGTGCTCGGCAATGTGGTCGAGGTTGGCGTCATCCCAGTCAAACAGTGGGGGCCCTCCGCATACAGTAAGTATATGCCATGGCAGTTACTGGTCCAAAGGCCCATGCTGCGCCGGTGGATCGCGATACATAGGGCGATGGCCGGCCGTGGCCGCCCGGGAAGGAGGGCAGTTCGTTGGGGTCGAGGCTGCGATCGGAATCGATCCGCTCACTGTGCTTCGTAGCACCTTGCCGCCCCGCCAACTCGGGTTGGTGATGGAATGGGGTGCAGTGGGGCGCGCCACGAGCACACGTTACCGCTTCGCATCGCGGGAAATCTCATTACCGATCGCCACCGTCGGCGTGTCATCTTCAGAGATAATTGCCCGAATTCTTCGACGTTAAGTGACGCTCTCCACGGAGCGCTACTCAATCTCGAACAGCACGCGAGTCTGCCTTCGTGCCGCTATCCATTCACGCGATCCATCGGATAGTTACCTATCCACAGCCGGATTGCCCGTCCGGAGTCATCCACCTCAAAGGTTGCCACTTCGCCTTTCAGCCGCCCTCCCTCCATGCGGAACGCGTGCTCGGCCACTGGACTGGCGATGAACTCGCTATCGGAAAGCTGGGTTTGCATAAGAAGGACACCATCCTGCCCGCGGACATCCAGTTCGGCGACACCCGGCCAACTGTAGTGCCCCGCGTATCGCTGGAGCACGGCTGGATCGACGGTAGCTCGGGCCAACTGGTGTCGAGCCAGCGTCTCGGTGACGATGGGAATCAGCTCCTGGAGCACCCCTTCCACCAGCGGTCCTGGATTGACGCCGGTATTCATCGCCACGGCCATGCCAAGCTTCAAGTCTGGGAGATAGGCGATCATGGCGGCGAAGCTCTCTACCCCTCCCACCGCATACATCCCGCCCCAATTCCCGACTCGTTCGAGTGCGCCCCCGAGAGCGATGGCTGACTGCCATTGCGGATCGATAAACATGATCGGGGCGTGCATCTCCCTGACACTCGTTACCGACAGTATCTGGTTCTCTTCCGCTGGCCCCTCCCAGAATTGCAACGACACGAATCTCGCCATGTCCGTGACCGACGCCCACACCGCTCCGGCGGGTACGAACGCTCCGGCGTCGAACATGCGTCCCGATGCCGGCGGATCATTACCCTGTACCGGCAGGTACCCTCCGGCTACCCGATCATCCTGGTCAGGGACTGGGTCGAATGCACTACCGACCATGCCTAATGGCTGCAAGATGCGCTCTGTGACGTACTCCTTGTACGACTGTCCCGCTGCACGCTCCAGAGCATGCCCCAAGAGGGCGAAGCCGAGGTTGGAGTACTTGAACTCCTTCATAGGTGGGGCAACCAACCGGACGTCACTGAGACTGGCCAGCACGGTATCGATGGACGGGAAGTGCGTACTCTTGATGTAGTCCAGGGGAGCTTCCGTGGGAAGGCCGCTGGTGTGGGAGGCGAGCTGCCGCAGCGTCAGGCGGCCCAGGTCGTTCGACTGTTTGTTTACCTCGGGGATGTATCGCGCGATCGGGTCATCGAGGCTCACCATCCCGGCATCACACAGTTGCATCAGCATGGTGTTGGTAAAGATCTTGGCAATTGAGCCCTGATGGTAAATGGTATGCTGATCTGCCGGAATTTCGCGGTCGCGCCGAGCGAGGCCGAACCCGCCGGTCCAGATGGTGTCCTGGTTGTAGACCAGGGCGGCGGACAGTCCCGGAACGTGGAGGGATCGCCGCGCGGAATCCAGCCGGGCAGCAACGCGATTAAATGCGGCGACCAGGGCGGGATCAGAGGTATCCAACGCTTCAGGCAGCGCTTGGCCGGGTCGCAAAGCGGGGAGGGCGACGGACCGACCGCTGTGGCGCACCCGCCGAACCACGGCCCGCGATAGCAAGCGCAGAGAGGCGCGTACAGCCGGTCGCGTGCTCATGTTTCTGCCTCTCCGCTCTCCTGCTTGGGGATATCGACGGTCGACACGGGGGCGTCAGTGGGATAGAAGGCCAGAAGCAGGCGGTAGGTCTGCTGGTCCGGCTCGGGGTTGGCGCCGCGGGGCAGGACCGGAAAGTCACGCAGCACGGCATCGAGACGGGAATAAAATTCCTCCGCCTGCTCAGTCGACAGCCGGCCAAGCACCCAGGTACTGAGGAGGCGCCGGTCGGAGGAAGTATCTTCAGCGGGATCCAGGAGACCTGCAGACACGCGAGCGGCTAGGTCGTCTCGCGTTTGCGTCAACGCTGTCCTCACCATAGCCGTCAACCCCTCATCCCTTTCGGCACCTGGTGCAGAAAGGATGGCGTCGTCCAGCCGAACCAGGCGGGCCGTTGCCTGATACCACTTCTCGTTGATGCCGCGGACTATCCGAGTACGCACTACCCGGATCAGACCGTGCTCTTCCAGTAAAGCCACGTGGTAGTAAAGGCTCTTCTGCGGGACTCCGGTTTCACCGGCCAAGTCCTTGACCGTACGCGGCTGGCCTCGCAATATCTGGATCAGTCGAAGCCGTAGATCATCGGAAATGACCTTGAGGGTTTCCAGGTCTTGGATCACGATCTCGCCCTGTGGAGCTTCATAGTCCGCTAACGGTGACATCCACTACTTCTCCGACGTCTTACAATATTTAGATGATAGCAGGCGGGTGTGACCGGCGCAAGAAGATAAAGGCGAAGGGCCGGCACCGTGAGTCCGAAGGGTTACGCAATTGACGCGTTGCCTGCGTGCCCGCGGTGGTTCCTGCTACCTCTTGTCGAGGGCGCCCCGGATGTGGTCGGCAAGACCCTCCGCCGTCCCGCCGCTGCTCAGCTCAAGAATCCACTCCGCCCGCTCTCGCTGAGGAGCGGCGATGGTCCAGCCATTGAGGGCCAGAAACGTCAGAGCCGCTGCCAGCGCGGTCCGTTTGTTGCCATCGACAAAGAGCTGGCCTTCGGCGGTCCCGTGGGCGAGCGCCGCCGCCTGAGCTGAGACGTCGGCCCCGGCATAGTGCGCATGCGAGAGCGGGCGAGCAACCGCGCCCTCCAGTCCCTCGGTATTCCGCAAGTGGTCGCGGGCTTGCTCGATGCTGCATCCGAGAATGTCGGCATCGAGCAGGAGGACATCCTCGACGCCGAGGTAGACGGTGCCTTCCCCGGCCTCTCCCTCCACGGTGGCGCCGTCTATGCCTCCGCTGTAGCGGAGTCGGCACCATGGTCGTGCGCGGCGAGGATGTCCAGCGCCTCACGGTTCTCGGCGATCACCCGCCGGCCCGTCTCGCGGATGAGGTCTTGCAGGTGGGTCGCCGGGATGATCCGTAACTCGCCGGACGGCAAGGCCTCAACCAACACCGAGACACCGGGGGCGTAGCCCAGGTTCTCGAGGTCGTGGGGCAGAGCCACCACGTTGCTGTTTCCCGACCGCCGAATTTTCATGATCTTCATGGACTTCATGGTACACCATGGATATCCTTGGCACACTTCTGGAGGTAGTTGTGCTTCTTCAAGGATGGCGCGGGGGCTCTCTCTTTTCAGGGGGCCTCAGCCCCTTCGTACACCACGAACGTGGACGCTACTCGACGATTGGTGGTCGCTCCGTCTCCATCTTGGTTGGGCGGAGCAGATTACGCATGAGCTGATTCGGCCTGTCGTCATCTTCAGGAGCAACAGTCGTAGGGCTGTGGGCAGGCACGGGCGGAGCCCGAGGGGTGTGGGCGGCCTGTCCGTCCACGCCCCGGTGGCTGTCCACAGGCAGAGCCGCTCATCTACAGGAGAACTACAGGAGAACTACAGGTATATAGACGGCGTGGGCGTTTATGCGTAGCGCACGCGGAGGCTGCGTGGGCGTTTATGCGTACGGGCGCGGGTGTTTATGCGTGGAAAACCGTCGGGTCGGGGCAGATATCCACAACGGGGAAGGGGACGCCCCAGCAGCTAGCTGCGGACCCGAACGTGCGTTGGGGCCGGAGCTAGGCGTAGGCCCGCCGGGGTGCAGTCCACGCGGGCACGGGGATACACGGCCGCGACGGAGCGGAGAGCGCGGCGCACCTCCGGGCGGAAGTCGCGGAGGTTGCGGTAGTCGGCGCCGAGCTGGCCGTGGAGGGCCTCCCAGGGAACCGTCGTCGGCTTGCGGAGGTAGCTGTTGCGGTAGGTCAGCCAGACGTAGAGGTCGAGGGCAAGGGGGCTGCGCTTGAGGGCCTTGAGCGCGGACATGTCGATGGGGATGGGCCGCTCGACGGCCGCACGGTAGAACGGCTCGCTGAGGGTGACCGTGGACTGCCACAGGGCCGCTTGGTCGGGCTGCTTGGGGTCCCACCACAGGACCGCCTCGTCCGCCACGGTGGTGGTGCGGAGTGCCTCGAAGCGCGGGTCTGCGTAGCGGACGCTGATGGCGCTGGAGAAGAGGCGACGCATCTGGTCACGGAGTCGCGGGATCGTGCCCCAGCGGCCGCCCGTGGGCACCAGGTCGAGCTGGCGCATGAAGCCGCTCAGGGTGTCGCCGAGGACAAGGTGCCGGTCGCGCCGGCGCACCGCCTCGGTGGTGACCCAGGCGAGGAGAAGCCGCGGGATCGAGCCGTAGGGGATGCCCACACTCGCCGGCGCAAAGATGGAGAGCGTCAGGAGGCCGTTGCTGCGCTCGAAGCTCGAGCTGTTGGGGTTGCTGTGCGGCATGGTTGCCTGCGCCATGACGCGGGTCATGTAGCCGATGGCGCCCGCGCGGCGAGCCTCCTCCAACTCAGAGGCGAAGACCTCGGCCGCGATCGTTCCGAGACGCTGCGCCGCCTGGTCGGTGGAATGCATGGCAGGGCAGTCTCTCCGCGTTGTTTGCCGGCCAAAGTGCATTTCGGGGACGGCTTCGTGCGAGTGAGCGGAACCTTACGCCGTCGTGGAGTGGAGAGGAGGATAAGATGGCATGCCATCATGATGGTATGCCATTACCATCACTCAGTGGAAGAGGTGAGCCCGAGGGTGCGCCGCAATTCGTCGATTGGAGCGTCGCGGAGATGATCCACGGCGGCGCGCACGACGTCCGCGATGCTGAGTGGATAACCGTCCTGCTTCGCGGCAGAGCTGGCTTGGAGCGCCCACCGGTATTGGTCCGCGGTGAGGTAGGTCGTCAGCTTGTGGCGTCCGCCGGCCGGCGTCGACTTCGAAGCTGGAGCTGTCGCCGTTGACGCTGAGGCGGGGGGAACGAACTGGTCGAGGGGGTCGTCTGGAATCGTGGACTTGCGCTTCACACAGCCCTCCGTTGATGGCATGCCATCACTTCGATGGCAAGTTGACGGTAGTCCTCGGCGCCGGCGCTGGCAGAGTCGTAGCGCGTAATCGGGAGCTTGTGGGCAGCTGCCTCGCGGAGCCGAACGTTCTCTCGGACCTGCGAGGTGAGGACCTGATCGCCGAAGCGTTGCCTCAGGAGGTCGAGGACATCCTGGGCATGGCGGGTCCGAGTCACGCGGCATCCGGTCATCCCGGCGATGACAAGGTCGGGGTTGAGGCGCGACTTGACCGCTGCGACCGTGCGGAGGAGTTGTCCCACGCCCGTGTAGGCCATGATGCTGGTCTCAACGGGAACGAGTACTCCGGATGCGGCTGCCAAGGCTGTGACGGCCAAGAGGCCAAGGGAAGGGGGACAGTCGATGACGGTCCAGTCGTACGGGAGAGGAGGGGAGGCGTTGAGGGCCTCACGAAGGGCGTACCCGGCGTCCCCGAGACCGCGTGGTAGCGCTCTACGCCGGCGAGTGTGGGGCTGGCGGCCACCACGTCGACATCCGGCGCACTACTGGGCTCCGCCAACGCACGGACGGAAGTGCTTCCCTCGGTGAGGAGATCGGCAAGCCCCCGCCCGCTGTCGGGATGACCCAGCCAGGCGCTCGCGTTTGCCTGCGGGTCCATGTCAATGACAAGGACGCGCTGCCCCTGTTCGGCGAGCGCGGCGGCGAGGTTGACCGCAGTCGTCGTCTTGCCGGTGCCGCCTTTTTGATTGGCCACTGCTAGCACCATCGTCATGCCATCATGATAGCATGATGGTTTGATGTCATTCTGATGGCATGCCATCGCGAGGAAGGGCTACGAGCCAGTGCCAACCTTACGTCCGGCCTTGACATGACGAAGGCACGCCGTCTCCCGGAGAACTTCGTAGAAGCAGTCTGCGACCACGGCACGGAAGGGAATGCTGGCGTTCACCGCCCGGCGCACGAGCTCCACCGCCATCGCCAGTTTGGTCCGAAAGTCCGGATCAGCCTTGCCCTTCTCGAAGTGGTGCGCCGGTGTATAGGGCTCGAGGTGCTCGTCGGCCCAGAGGCTCGTCACACTCACCACCCCGGTGTCGATCTTGCCCAGGTTCGCCAGGAGGTTGCACCGTCCGGTAGCGACACTGTGCAGCTGGGCGGGCACAAGGACAAAATGAACGTGCAAGGGGAGGGATATGCCGCATGTCAACTGTCATCATGGACCCGCTCACGCCTGCCGATCAGCAATGGGTGGCTGACTTCTTCGGTGCGCACTGGGGGGCGACGACCATGGTCGTGCATGGCGTTGTCTACGAGCCTCATACGCTGCCGGGATTCGTCGCCACCTACGAGGGGCGGCGCGTCGGCCTGATTACCTATCGGGTCGACGACACCGACTGCGAGATCGTGAGCCTGGATAGCGTCCTGCCGGGGCGTGGCGTCGGCACCGCTCTGGTTGCGGCGGTCGTCGAGGAGGCGCGTCAGCACCGCAGCGCACGGGTATGGCTGGTCACGACCAACGACAACCTTAACGCCCTGCGTTTCTACCAGAAGCGCGGCTTCGTCCTGGTGGCGGTCCATCGCGACGCGGTCGCGGTCGCGCGGGCGATCAAGCCAGCGATCCCCCTCATCGGGGACGACGGCATCCCCATCCGTGACGAGATTGAGCTCGAACTAGCAGAGCAGTAACGCTCAGGGTAGGTATTACACTTAGTACAGAACCACAGGGGTCATGATCTGTGGGCATAAGCTGGCTTCTGGCGAGCAACCATGGTAGTGACGTGCCACGTCAGACTTTGTGCGACTGACGGGCCAGGACCTGTGGTCTGTCGGCGCGCCCTGTACCCACGCGTCTATTCGGACGTGGGCGCCCCTACCGGCTCCAACACGGTGTAGCCGCGCGACCGCAGCAACTGAACTGCTGCCTCAACCGTCACGTTTGGATAGCGATGGTAGACGTAGCGCGGCCACAGGTTCGGCAGAAAGATCGCGTACACAATGCCGACACTGGCACCCACGGCGAGGCCGGGCAAGGCGAATAGCCCGGCGAGTAACGCGATCACGAACACGACGGGGATGACGGCCACCATGACGAAGCGGAAGTACAATCCGCGGGGAGTGTGGGGCAAGTCACTCATAGCGACATCTTTCTAGAGAGATGAGTCGGGGGCGCGGCGCCTACTCTCCGGGCGCACCACAAGCCCTCACCGCACCTCAATTATGTCGGAGCCGCGGTCATCGTCGCGCTCTTCCTGCTCAACTTGCTTCTCTCCCACGATCGGGGCCACAGTCTCGTGACAGGCGTAACCTGGCGCATCATGTTTTTTCTGACCTGGGCAATGGGGGGTACGTCCGGAGGCGAGCATCTGGTGGGTAGAGAGCCAGAACAGACCCTGTCGAGTAAGGCAGGGTGCGACGGCACTTGATCCCGCGAACACATCATGATCCCTGCGGTCGTGTACGTAGTGGTCCGTCCAGAAAGGTTTGCGTAGCGAGCCATGGGCGTGCTTACAAAAATCGCCACATGCGACGATAAGCGCGATGGAGTTCGTCGAGCAGTTTCTAAGGCAGAGAACGGCCGCACGCTAGTTGGAGCAGCAGCTCTATTGCCCTCGGCAGAGTGCCGCTGTTCAGAGGACATGGTGTCGGAAAGCGGTAGGACCGAACCGCATATGATGACTTCATGATGCAAAGTCCGCCAGGTCGGCTCAGGCTCTATGTCGATCGACTTCGAGCGCTACACCCTGCTCTTCCTTTAACCACTACGGAGTGGGTCGAGATGGGGCAGAACAACGACGTTCTCATTGTGAACGAATCGCTGATCTTCCGCTTCCCTCGCTACCGCCAAGGGATCGACGCGTTGCGACGAGAAGTGTGCCTGTTATCCGTCATCGGGCGGAGCAACGCGTTGCCCATTCCTCGGCCCATTTATACGTCCCTGAGCTCGGAGACGCCCGGAGAGGTGTGCATATTCGGCGTTACCTGGTGTCCCACTCTCACAAGCGCGCTATGCGGCCCTTTCTTCGGAGGCCCGACAGCGAGTAGCAGATTCGGCCGCGGCATTCCTCCACCGATTACATGCTCAGCCGGTGGACGACCTCATCAGATGTGGCCTGGAGATGGACGCGCCCCTACTGCATTGGGAGCAGCTGTATGGCCGCATCACGGAGCGTCTCTTCCCGCTCATGACCATCGCGGCCGCGAGATGGGCAACAGAGCTCTTCGAGAGTTTTCTGCAAGTACAAGAACATGCCGCCATACCGGTCCATCTCATCCACGGGGACTTCGGCGGCTCCAACATCCTCGTCGACCCACAGATGGGAGAATTGACCGGGGTCATTGACTTCAGTTCGTCGCACCTCAACGATCCAGCAATTGACCTTGCCGCAGCGTCAACCATCGAGACAGATTTTCAGCATAGACTGCGGCACACCTACCCTTTGGCCGATACTGCCGTGCGTCGAATTGCGTTCGATCGGGACACGTTTGAACTCCAGGAGGCGCTCTTCGGCGTCGAGACTGGAGATGAGATGGCATTGCAGGCGGGATTGGCAAGTATTCAAGGATAGTGATCCCAGCGCATCCCGTTGATCAGGAGCGTCGCGCTACCCTTCCGGTTCGATTCTCTGGTCGTTACGCAAATCTATCTGGACACACCACTAAAGTGGTGTGTCCAGATAGATTTGCTGAGCAAGGAAGTGAAAAGCTCCGCGCCGTAACTACACAAGTCCCTGTTATGTTTCGGCACCCACCGCGTTCATCCTATTAGGAGGTCACGCATGATTCATCGGCCTATCATTCTTCTTTTGCTGGCACTCGCCGTCAGTGGCACCATTCCCGCACACGCGGGAACTCGGTACCGGCACATGACGACCATCCGTGCTGCAGTTCAGCTCTGCAAAAGGGCGCGAGTTGACCAGCAGTACCGAATCGCAGTGGTTGGCTTCTTCCGGCGTGGCCCGGAGAACAATGGACCCGACCCCATGAATGGCGCGCTCTTCGACAGCGACACCGTGGCAAAGGATGCCGCTGTCCATACCAGCAAGTACCACGGTGTCCTGTTCGCTACGGATATGAGACGGAAGCTTGTAGGAAGCATTGACGGGATCACGCGGCCACACGCCAGGGTGGCGGTCCATGGCGTGCTCTATTGCTCCTCATTTCCCATCCCAGGATCAATGCCATTTCTGCAGCCGAACGTGATTGCAGTAAGCAAGCCGTCCCGATCTCACTGACCCCAGGACTGCGCGGTTCACAGTATGCGGCTGACAAGCTCCTCAAAGCTTGTTGGACATACCACCAGCCGCCCGAACACTACCGTGGTCGAGGTGACGAGTAAAATACTCATGGATCAGAGAGGTGATTCATGACGACGGAAGATACCTACGACTGCGCGGTGCGGCTGGGGATCATGCAGGGAGAGTTTCACTGGCACCAGCACGATGACCCGGGTGATGCCGCTGGTCAAGAGGGCGGTTTGTGCCGCCAGGTCGGTCATCCGCAGAGGAGTGGACGCAGTACCGGGGCACCGAGCCCGTCGCGTTACTGGTCGCCCCGTGGCTCGATGATGGCCTGGGGGTCTCACTGATCGCGTACGTCAAGTTTCACCCGGAGATGCAGCACGTCGTCACGGGGGGACTGGCGGGGCCAGAACCCGACAAGTTCGCGGCAGCGGGAGCCGACGTAATCCAGTGGCGGATGGCCTTCGCCCTGAAGCTGGAGCCGGAGCTGCGCGCCACGCTGGAAGGGAGGGGCCGAAGCCCCTCCCGTAGCAGCCACGCCCTCAGATGAGGCGGTGGGCGATCACCTCGACCGTCCGACGGGGCGTCCCGTCCTGCGCCGTCCAGGTGCGGCTGTGCAGCCGTCCTTCGACGTAGACCAGGCCGCCCTTGGAGAGCTGCTCCGCTGCGGTCTCCGCGAGTTGGCGCCAGACGACCACATCGTGGAACTCCGGCTCCTCGCGATCGTTCGTGGCGATCCGCAGAGTTGCGACCGCATGGCCGCCCTGGGTGTAGCGGACCTCGGGGTCGGCGGTTAGCCGTCCGGTGAGGGTCACGTGGTTGATGCCGCTCCTCCGGGAAGCGCGTGGTGTTTCCTCGACGGGCGAGGGTGCTGGTGCCGCCAGTACTTCGGCGGCGGGTCGGGTCTTGGTCCGGGTTGCCATCGTGGGCACCTCCAGTTGTGGATTGACGCCCGATGTCAGAGCAGGCAACAGCCACAGCTGCAAGGCCGAGCGCAGCTCGCCCGGCCTGAGCCTTGCGGCGTCCGTGGTTGGGTCTGCTATCGGTGCGTCAGGCAATCCACACGACAGGACGGGTGCGCCGAGGTCCCGGGCCCGAGCCCGAGCCGCGGTTACCGAGTTGGGCGGTCACAGCCTCGTGGCGAGAACGACACGCCTCGGAGCCAGTGACGATCCTCAACCCCTGATTTCGTAACGCAGCCGCCATGCCGCGAAACCTGTGACGGTCGGCAAGGTCTCAACGGCCGGCGGGCTTCGCGAGGTTTGGAGGTCTTGTTGTGGACGATGACGCGATCTTGGAGCAGTACGGGGAAGCGATCCGGCGCTTCTGCCGACGACGAACGTGGAGTGCAGGGGACGCGGAGGACGCGGTACAGACGACGTACCTGCGGTGGCTCGGGCGAAAGGATCGCGAGGTCCCGAATCCCGAAGCGTGGCTGCTCCAGGCGGCGAAGTGGGCCTGTGCCAACGTCGCAGCGCGAAAGCTCCGCGAGCGGGCGCGGGAGGCGCCAGAACTGCCGAAATGGCCGAAAACAGGGGCGTCCCGCCACGATCCGCAGGCAATCGACCCAGCAACCCAGGTGACCGAGGCCGCGGTGGTGCACACGATGCTCCGCCGTCTGACGGAGCGGGACCACATCATCATCGCGCAGGTCTATTTTCACGGGGCGACCATTTCGGAATTGGGACGCCGGTTGCGCTGCACTCCCGCCTATGCCGCGGTGTTGACCCAGCGAGCGCGTCAGCGGGCGCGAGCGGTCCTGGCGGAGTTGGGCGAGCACGGGTTGCACTGAGTGGAACGCACCGTGCGCCGCATGCGACGATGATCCATGACGACGATGACTATCTCCGAGGCCGCGGTGGCTCTCGGGGTGAGCGCGGACACCGTGCGACGCAGAGTGCAGCGCGGCGAGTTGCAGGCGACGCAGGATGAGCGCGGCCGGATGGTCGTTTCGCTCGACGGCCTGCCGGAATGGGAGGAGCCGGTCCCCGGGAACGCGTCAGCACGTGCGATGGAACTGGCGCATCTGCGGGAGATGCTGACGCAGGCATCGCAGGAGCGGGACCGCGCCGTCGAGCAGGCGGACGCCTGGCGAGAGCAGGCGCAACGCGCCGCAGATGAGCGAGGTGAGTTGCTCCGTGCGCTGCAGCAGCAGCAGCTCCTCCACGCCCAGGCGGCGGGACTGAAGCTCCTCACGTCCGGCGATGAGGTCGTCGCCGAGCCCGTGGAGAGGCCTCGCCGGCGGTGGTTCTGGGAGCGCCGGAACCCTTGACAGGCGCTGACCCTCGTCCCGGCCCACTTCCGCTGGTCGCTGTTCTAACCCCAACCGAAAGTACTGCGCGAGGTACCTAGCCAGAGCTCTGGGTACATATACGTGGAATACCGCTGACCAACCGCCTCGGGAATGTGGAGAGATCGACAGTTGTCAAGGAGAAGGTGGGCGGACAGCCCGTATCACGGTTCACTCGGCGTGTCTCTCCGGTTCCACCCCCGTGGGAGATGTGGCACCGCCCACGCGGAATCGGGCCGCCAGTCGTGCCAGGGCTCGTTAAAAGGCGGCGTGTTCGCCTCGATCTGCGCTATCATCTCTCGAGCATCACGCCGCACCGCCTCCGCCTCGTGGACCTGAATGTGGCCCGCGGCGATCAGGGCCTCAAACTCATCCTCATCCTTCCAGAGCCACTGCCGTCCGGGCTTCACTACGAGGTCCAGCATGAGGTCCATCGTCTCAATAGTCCCGCTTGTACGCGCGATTGGTCGCTGGAAATTGATGTACCAGCCCCAGATGTTCCCAACCTCATTCCAGAGCACGCGAACCTCGTGCCAGTCGCCGGGACGGACGAGAATGAGGCAGGGGAATTTGAAATCCGCGTCGGTGAACACCCAGTCACCGAGCGCGAGCATGGAATCGAACCGCTGGCTTCGGGTTGGCGCTCGTTCCCGAGTTGGCGGCGTGGTGGGGGCCTTCCACCGCGTCCCGCGCGGCCCCCAGAGGGCGAGCCACTCGCCCGTGTCCTCGGCCACGATCGCTGGCCGTGCCGACCAGATACGGCCGTGCCATACCTCCTGAAGGACAATTGTCGTTCCATGGCTCCAGGCCATACAGGTAATCCTTCTGCTCGATGTCGCCGGTGCGGGGCAACCCACGCCTGTCCTACGTTACCGGCCGGAACTCCCTAGCCTTGGACTCCTAATGACCCGTGACGTGGCGCGGCCCGAGCACTTACAACGCGAGCCTGCCTTGGATGACACCGGAGGGATGCTTGCTCCGATGCTCGTACGCGGGGAGCGCTAGGGCTAGCTGCCAATCGTCGATGGGGGTAACGGGTTGGCGTCTGGGAGCCGGCATGCCTCGCTGCCAGCAAGAGGTGGTGGATTGACCATACCCGGTTGGCCAAAACTATCCCAAATATGTGTACCCAGAGGTCTGGCTAGGTGCCCTGCGCGATCCCAACTGTATTCCCGCTTCACGCCGCCCTTGCCGCTTGCGCGGTCGCACACGCGGGCGGCGGGGTTCGTCTCGCCTCCCGTGCAGAGAGACCCTCTCAGGGTCTCTCTGCATCCCTCTCGCGCGGAGGGGCGTCGCGCAGCGACGGCCCGTCCCTTGCGGCGCTGATCGTTCACAGAACTGCGCCCCGGCCGGGGGAGAGGCCCGTTAGGGCCCGTCCATCGGATTGCGGTCGCACCAGTTGCACAGCAGCGAGCCATCAGGCGCGATATTCGCGATCAGCTCGGAGCCGCAGCCGCAGCACGTCCACAGCGACGCTTCGCGACGCAGCCAGCTTCTGAGGAGGGAGAGGGGCCTCATCGGCCCTCTCCCAGAGCGAGGATTCGCTCGACCTCATCCCACCGGTACCACCGAAAGGTGGTGTAGTGGCGCCAGCCCTCCTGTGCAAGCCAGCGGCGACGACGGCCGAGAAACTCGGCATCGGGGGTGAACACGAGAGTGTTCATGGGGCCTTCCTCCAGAAAGGTTGGTGCAACGGAGCCGCCCAAGTCGGGCGGGGTTTCTGGCGGAAAGGCGAAGCCGGACCCCCGAAGGGGGTTGGAGTCAGTAACCCCGTCTGACAGGCTCCGTGAGTTGCACCAAACTGGAGGAGGGCCCCACTCGCCCCCGATGAGTCGTCGCCGCGCACAGGAGGGCAAGCCACACCGGTGGGTGAGGCGAGCCCGAGCGAGCGACCCGGCCCGTAGTTCGAGGGCGGGCCCCAGAGGGCCTGCACTCGTAGCGGAGGGACGACCTTTCATGCTCCTCGGAGGCGCGACTTGTCGCGGCTCCTTTAGTAGGGCATCTCGTCAGAGCGCGCGGGGCTCAATCCGGCCCGCTACGCCGGCCACTCCTGCGCTCAGGGCTGGCCACGGCGGCCGCCGCAGGCGGGGCGCCAGAGCGAGCGATCATGAGGCAGACCGGGCATCGGTCCGTGGAGATGGTGCGACGCTACATCCGTGCCGGTTCCCTGTTTCAGGAGAACGCGGCCGCGTACTTGGGGCTGTGAGCGTGCCGGCGACGCAGAAGACGATCGTGCTGCCAGCGCTCGAAGTGAACGTTGGCTAGTAGGCTTGGGTGAGCACGAGGGGACGTATGAGCACGGAACAGGGCGACAGCAGGCGACACGGCGGCCTGTTTTACGATGACGAGAGGGTCTTCTCCAATTACGCCGCTCACCGAAGCTGGGCAGCTAACCCCAATAGGGTGATGGAGGAACCAGCACTGCTCGAAGTGCTGGGCGATGTTCATGGCACGCGTGTGCTGGACCTTGGGTGTGGGGATGGGGCGCTCGGATGCATGCTCTTGGGCGCGGGCTGTGCGAGCTATCGCGGTATTGATAGTTCGAGAAGGATGGTCCAGCAGGCCGAGGCAACGCTCGAGGGGACTGCCGGAGAGGTCGTCTGGGGGACGATGGAGGAGTTCTCGGCGCCCGCCAACAGCGCCGACCTCGTCGTCTCGCGTCTTGCCCTGCACTACGTCGAGCACATTGACCCGGTCCTGCGCGCCTGCCATGACTGCCTCGTCCATGGAGGTCGGCTCCTTTTCACGGTGACGCATCCGGTCATCACCTGCCATGACGCACACACCGTGGGCGAGAAGCGCACAAACTGGGTCGTGGACGACTACTTCGTCCACGACACCCGACCGCGATACTGGATGGGAGGCCACACGGTCTGGTACCACCGCACGATCGAGGATTACGTCTGCGCCCTACAGCGAGCCGGCTTCCGGCTCACGCGGTTGAGCGAGTGTCCACCCAGCGAGAAGCTGCTGGCTGGCGAGCCGGAGGAGTACCAGAGGCGGCTGCGGGTGCCACTGATTCTGCTGCTCGCTAGTGAGAAGAACGTGAACGCGGGTTAGTCTCGGTCGAGAGACGCCTTTGTGCACCGAGGAAGGCTCGCCGCCGATGAACGGACACGTGCGGGCGCTCCGCGCCTGGCGAGCGGCAGCCGGTGTCGATGACGGGCCGTTGTTCCGGCCGGTGAACCGGCACGATACCGTGCGCGATTGCCGGCTCAGTGCCGAAGGAGCAGGCGGGATTGTCAAGCGTGCCGCAGAGCGCGCGGGGCTAGATCCAACGCGTTATGCGGGCCATTCCCTGCGCTCCGGGCTCGCAACGTCCGCGGCGGCCGGCGGGGCACCGGAGCGGGCGATCATGCGGCAGACGGGGCACCGCAGTGTGCAAATGGTGCGCCGGTACATTCGAGCCGGATCGTTGTTCCAGGAAAACGCAGCCGCTTACGTGGGGCTGTGACTGGTGGCTGACGAGGCATCACAACCCCCGGAGTCCATCGCTCGAGTTGAGAGGCCCGCGAGGGCGCTCCTTGGGTCGCGCTAGAACATCGGTCAGGTAGTCAGGCGGCCTGAGCAGATGGGAGTCGCTGTATGGCATGCAGATTGTGGACGACGGCGCAGCGGCGGAGATCAAAGAGGTTCTTGCGCGTGCCGCGATAGCGAGC
>JAABUZ0100002751.1_pt1 | contig 28175 bp, 27 predicted proteins | sample 5562091 | NCBI WGS metagenome assembly JAABUZ01 (sample SAMN12813069, study PRJNA571459) | rock metagenome | isolation source: Antarctica rocks | place: Antarctica: Victoria Land, Linnaeus Terrace sud | collected 2015-12-21 | reverse complement strand
CCCAGAGCGGGTCGGGGACGTTCCAGATCGTCGGCAATGGCTTCTTCGGTTCAATTGGCGGTTCCATGCTGCCATTATCGGCGCATGACAGGCGAAAGTTCAGCCTGCGTTTTGAGATACATTCTTAATCTGCTGTTTCGTTTGATCATCCAGGTCGCTCGGGAATGCGGCAGACACCCGAAGGAGTGCGCGCCGCGCCAACTCACGTACCTGGGCGTGAGGAAAGGAAGCATCGAAAAGATGATTTTGAAGATCCTTCACGTAGCAACGCAATGCGGCAGGTGTTTCATCAGCGACCCTTTCGATGAGCAGTAACGCGTATACCCGGGCTGTCATCCACCGAAAATCGTCGTGTTTTTCCCCGTGGTGGGAAAACCCTGTGGGCGCCTCCGTGGCAACCGTGAGAGGGATAAACGCTGCCCAAAGATCGCCTGGTGTGACCCGGCTTAGGAAGCGCCCGCCATGTAAGGCGTCCCAGCGCACATGTGCATCAATGTGTCCACACAGGGAAAATAACAAACCCGCGACGGCGTGCGGAGTGTCTGCTGCCAAGTCAGGTGGTGGGGGCATGGCCGCCTCGACCTTTGTCAGCAAATGCTGGGCGGCCATCTCCACAGTAGGCCAACGCTGGTCGTCGGTGAGATTCTGGCTGATATGCTGGAAGGCAAGAAATAATGGATGAGAACCCCATTCTGGCATACTTTGGGCAAGTGCCAGCAAATAGATGCCAAGCAGTTCTTCGACTGAAGTACGCGCGATCCAGACAAGATCCTCAAAATGATGTACCACGCTACGAAGGTTTTGAGTGAGGAGCTGACGCACAGTTTCGTCAGCGGCGCGCGTCACCAGTGCATTAGTCTGCCATTTCGCCACAAGCTCGCGAGCTAATCGGACATAGACGCCTCCGTTGCTGTCGGGAGCTTGGACTAGCAACTTTTGAACCAGGACAGGACGTTGATCATGGGAAATGTACTCAGCCAAAGTATGAACGTAGGCAGTAACGCCATTCTCATAATCAAGGACTTTGGCTTCTGAAATTCCATCCCAAAAGCCACTCAGGTCGCCAGTGCGCGCCACAGCGAGGAGTTCCTCTAACTGTGTTCGCTGCCTGGCCTGTCTCGCCTCCCATTTTGATTCCCATTCGGGATCTGAGGTATAGCCGCTCTTTTCCTCCGGGAGCGTCTCGCAGAAGTTGGCGACTTCTCGGAGTTTTTCAAGAGCAGGAGCACTTATTCCATTAATATCTGCCCACTTCACGAACTCAGAAATGATGCGCTTTCGGGACAAAGACCCAAAATCACGGCACAATCGTTCACTTACTTCGCTTAGTGCGGCATTGAGCACGGGAGCACTCGACTGACCTCGCTGATGCAAGGCTAATAGCGCTTCGCGGTAGGCGACGGAAGCGCCGAAACGAGTGTCGGGACCATAACGCTCTACCTGATCCTCCCAATCACCGGGAGAAAGCGAAAGGAGTGCTAAACCAGCGACCGGTTCAAGTTGGTGACTTCGGATCGCTTCGGCAAGAACTGTAGGAAGCGACAGGTTGATTCTTCGCACGTTCAGGCGGTCCCAGTGGTAGCATGTCGATAAGCCTACCTGCGCATCAAGAGCAGAAATGGCTTGAAGAATTTCGTCCCATGGGGTTGTATTCTCGTCGTTGAAGCGGAACCGATATTCCTCCGCAATAGTTCGCAGTGCCGCAGCCAATTGCTGCCGCTGCGCCTCAGTTCCGTGGCCTGTGAGAGAGCGTGCCAGTGAAGACAGAGAAGTAATAAGAGGTAAACTCTCATCATCTACGTCCTCGGCCGCTTCTATTCCACGGCGGTAGAAATCCTGGCAGAGTTCCTTTGAATACGGCAGAGCGATGCGCGCACATCGCATCAAAGCATCCCACCGTTCACGAGCGGGCATCGCCTCCCCGTCAACGCGTGCGCCGACTTTTTCTAAAAGTTCCAGAGCCGTGTTACGAGTCGCGGTGATAGTGACAGCGAGATCCGCAAATCCTATCCATGCATCGACGGTCCCGACTTTTGAGGACTGCTCTGCGTTTGCGGCCATCAGTTCTAGGAGTGCAACCGCACCAAGCCGCCCAGTCGTATCCAAATCGACACAGTTGGAAAGGGATTCCCACGCGATTTTACAGCGTGATCGAAATGACAGCGCCTCTGCTTCATACTGACTCCATTTACTGCTTCCCGCAACAATTACCCGCATGCGGTCTCTAATCTCCGCAACCGTACATGAACGTGTAACTGTCTCTGCCCAGAGTTCATAGGCCGGGAACAGTTTGCCAATGATGGTACGAAACCGCTGAAGATCGTCATCGTCTACACGAGGTTTATCTGGACTGCGGCCCGACGAAGAAGGCTTAGTGTGTTGCGATTGAGCTTTCTCCGCGAGTTGCTCTTTCCAAGGCTCCGGCATGAGATCATCAACCGTCAGGACCTGATCCTGAAGCCGTGCGCGAAGAAGTTCAAAACGTAACGTTAACTCCCATCGCGATAGATCATGGCCGGATGGACCATGTTCAGGACGGGGCGGCATCAACGCGTTTATAAAACGCATCGTCCGCTCTACCGGTAACTTCGCAATGACCAGGGCTTCGATAAATGTCGCCAGCCAGCCTGCGCTGTCCCACATTGTATTGTTGAGACCAGACAACCTAAAGTTCGAGCGCCATTCACGCGCAACAGCTCTGTTCATGCGTTCGGCAATCTTGTCCAGAGTTTGTGGCGGAATGCGAATCCCTTCAGCCCACAGGCATGAGACCAAATAGGCCGGTCCCCACGTGCGCAAGCGGCGGGGCATACCTTTTTCAGCCTCCTCAATAAAAGCCTCGGCCATTGCATTATTAAGAGAATACCGTAGTTGATGGATGGCCTGCCGCGCGGCACGGCGCACAGCTTCAATTGGCCCCCAACGCAATAGATAACGCGTGGCTGCCTTGGGACCAGCAAGGTGAAAAACGGCTTCTGCCTCGCTCGCGACGTCCTCATCATCGATATTCCAGCTATGCCGTTCGTGTTCTGGAAGATTGCGACGAATGCGCAGCCAAGCATTCGCCGCATCAAGATGATCTCGTGCCATGTCATGAAACTCAGGTCGGCGTGCATACATAGCTGCCACACGCATATGCGCGGCACCAAGCCAGGACTCACTGCGTCTTTGCCCAGATTGCAATGCTTCCTCATGCTTGCGCATATAAAGAGCGCCAAGACGTTCGACGTCACCATAAAGTGCGGCTAAATCAGGGTGTTTTTGCACGAGTTCGAGAACAGTTTCCGAGGTACGGCGCGCTTCTGCTGCTTTGATAAGAAGGGTAGCAGCAATAGCAAAACTGCGCGTAGCGGCGCAGGCAGACAAACCAGAAGCAAATCGCTTTAAGCGAACGTGAAGACGGGTCACCTCATCGGGGATAACATCAGGCTCTGGTCCCTCTGTTGCCAGATTGATCGCTTCGGTCCAGCGCTTTGCCGCGAGAAGGTAATCAGCGACGTGAGTAGCGGCATACTGGTTTTCCGCACACTTCATCAAAAGTTTTTCAGACAAATCGCGGCGCGCTTCTGCTTGCTCCGCCTCAGAAAATTTAGCCCGCAAATAAGTTTCGAAGTCTTCATCACGGAAACGTAGTGTCCGTTCATCGAGTACGAGGCCCGGATACAACGCGCGACAGAAATGCTCAGCCCGCTGAATTTCGAGTCCGGCAAAGGCAGCATAGTCCTCAAGCGTGACAGGACGCGCAAGGACGACCAGATTAATAAGCGACCGCTTGTCTGTCTCGTCGTGTAGTAAGGGAGGAAGGGCTCCTTCGATGCGATGAGGAACGGCGTTATCCGCAAGAGCGTAGTCGGCTCTCGTCACTATTCCGTCGAAGACATCTTCAAGGACATGGGGAGCAAGTTGGCGCAAACGTTCCAGTAGGTTATCGGGCCCATTGTCGGCAGCTTCCCGGTCTGAAGACAACTGCGATAGCAGATACGACGCGAAGCGAGGTACACCTGCACTGATGCGGTGGACCTCTACCCCAAGCGAATCGTTGGCGCCAGAAATGCGAGCCTGAGTGAATTGAATGGTTGTGTTTTCACTAAAACCTTTCAACGCAAGATCTGGCAGGCTTGCATCCTCATCAACCAGCTCCCTTCGGTGCGTCCTAGTTGAATAGACGATGCAACAATTACTTGGAACCTCAAGTCGACGCAGATCGGGGACAAAGCAGTGTGAGCCGAGTTGCCGGGCGGCCGTGACAGCATTATCGGCCGCATCAAGAATAATTACTAAAAGGCCATCGGGGCCGAGCAGTTCAGCAGCCCTCTTCACACGATTGGTAAATACACGCCCCACGTCAATCGGGTCAGTGATACGGCGCAGAAAAAACGGAGTTCCTAAGCGGATAGCGAATTCGTTAGCAAGTTGCACAAAGCAATCTTCTGCCCTGTGTCGTTCCTGCCCAAGGTCCAAATAAGCACCGCCACCAAAGCAGTCGTACTGGAACATCTCTGCCCCTGCAGGAAGGAGTCCCTTCAACTGGGTCAGCGTAGTCGTTTTGCCAATACCGGCAGGTCCATGCACGATTATGTGATGCCCACGGTTGGCGAGGATAAAATCCGCTACCGTATGAGCATCCTCTGTGTCGAGGCTCGGCTGTGGATCCTCAATTTTTGGGGGCGCGGGAAAAATGGAAGCGTCAGTGGCGAGTTCCAGGGCCGCCAGAACGTCATTCCGTGTAATAATATAGTCCTCTTGTCCCGGGCCTGCCAGATCTCTCACAAGATCATATAGCCGACGAAGTTCTTCGCCGGGAGATAGACTGGACAGGCCAATTTCTTTCAGCGTTTCGATCCGCAGCAATGCACGTGAACTGGCTCCGCATTGGGAAAAGTCGAGTACCGAGAGGAAGACGATAAATTCTTGGCTCGATAAATTTGCGGCTTGTTGAAGGGCATTGATTTCTATCTGGCTCGGTGCAGTGAGCAAAGGAGTCAACTGACGCACATGGGAGATCGATCGCTGCGCTAAGATTTTTTGAACTTCTTCGATAGCTTTAACGGTCGCAACGGCGGCAGGTTGATTGCTGACCAGACGAATAATTAAGTTGGCTCTTACCGTCGCGGCATCAGCGATCCGAAGAGAGGCCGATGCAATCGTGGCAAGGCGCCGTATTACTGAGTCGTTTTTACGTGCGCTCCGACGAGCGCATAGCCGTGCGGTCGTCCAAGCGGTAGGGGGATGACGTGTCGAATATTTGAGTTGAGAAAATATGACCTTCCTGGCCGCCTGTATGTTGTTTCCGCTGTAATACTCCGTCAGATCAACTCCAAGAAGAAGATCATCTTGCGCGATTAAAGAGTTATCTAGCTTGCTGACACCTTCAATGGTGACACCCGTGAGGTGGGAACTGGGTGACAAGAGTTGAAGAATAGTACGCACTGTCCACAGGAAGTGAAAGTCGTCTCCTGCATTGGACTCGCGCGCGCCTGAAAGTTCTGCGGCATTTGCGGTCGTATCAGAGACAATATCATCCAAATCCTCATTCTCCTGATCTGGCTGCCGAGTGTCTCGCAAACTGGACATAAGAAAATCTATCCGCTGGTCTTAATCAAACAATGATGGATTAAAAAGCATACAGTCCAACGCTCGACGATCCAGCATTGGAATTGGTCATCGCCAAAATCTGCACGATGTCCGCCGCATCAGTTTCTTGAAATAGCCCATCGAGGCCAAGCGGGCTAAAGTTAGTGAACGGCTGGGCATAAAGAAGCCATCCATCCATCGCGCCGTTATGCGTGAGGTACTCGATAATTTGATTGATAAATCGGATTTGGGTGGCGTTGTACCGCGCGCCTTCCAGGTATTTTCCGAATGCTTTCTTCGCCGCTTCCCGGTTCAATCCCACCAGTTTACGAATAAACGCTCCCAGGCTGTCCGGCTTGCCATAGGTGCGTTCAAGTTGTTCCCGACTCTCTTATTCTCCCAAGTCATAGAGCAAACTCTCTAGCGTCTTAATATCTGAGGACATGAGAGGTTCATTGAAGCGGACTTTCAGGATCGCCGGGTGCTCACCCTGGGTCGCCAGGAACGCCATGACTTTCTTCCGGTACTGTACGACGTCAATGCTGGACGCGAGTTCCGTGAGCACGACCTCCGTGCCTTCCCCGATCTCGTCTTCTAAAGTCGGTATACACGACCTTGCGCTTGGACTTCTCGATGAACTTCACCAGATCACGCAGTTTCTTCCGGACTGTTTTGAGCTGCGGCAGGGTGACGTCCGTCCAGAACTCGTCGGTCTGCACGTCCTGAATGAGCGGCATCTGGCGCGCCGACGAGGGGGATGCTATCCTGGGGTCTCTCATGGGTTTTGAGTCAACGCGCCCAGAAACGCTTCTACGACCGCAGCCGCGTTCCTTTGGTTGACGACGTTCAAGCCAGCGCGCCCTGGGTCAGCAAGAAAACGCGCATAGCTCACCGGGCCGTCTTTTTTGTAGCCTTCCGTCTTTTCGTCCGTCACGAACCGGCTCCGAAGAATCTCCAGCGCTCGCACGAGAAAGGGATCTCCTGGAAGGCGTACAAGACTCGCCGCATACGCTTCTGCGATTCCTTCGGGACCGGTGGCGTAGTGCGTCAGGCAGTACACCAGGTCGTAGGCGTCCTTCTCTTCGAGGCGATCATCATAGGCCAGCGCTTTGAGGGCGAGAAACGGCACGATGTTCGCCACGCGGATCGTCTCGGTTGCAATCCCACGCTCGTCCAGAAGTTCTTCCGTCAGCTCGACCTCGATAAAATCCTCGGTCACGAGGTACGCACCTGGGATGCCCAGCGCGGAGAGTCTTTTCTCGCCCGTAATCGGCTTCACGCGCCCGCCGGCTTCGAGAGGCGCGTCGCACAGCAAGTCGACCACGATGGTGACACCTTCCCCGACAGGCTTGCGCCAGCTGAAGTGTTGCGGCGCCCCTTCGTCGTTCTGTCCGCGCACAAAGCCCAAAGTTTTCAGGTTCTGTTCGAGCCTGCGGTACGCTTCGACTTCGGCGAGTACCGCGAAGTTCAGCACCAGATCCACATCCGTCGTGCCGATGTGGGGCGGCGGCTGGGCCGCGTCCGGCACAACGGGGATGAGGTAGCGGGGCACAAGCCCGCCCGTCACATAGATGCCCTGTTTCCACGGGCCGAGGCCGCGCAGGAGCGTGACAAGGGTTCGCTCGCAAAGCGTTGTGTGGAGCGTCGTGTAACCGCCCTGGTGTTTTGGCTTCATCGCATTCCCAGCATCTCATTTACCAAAAAAATCTCTTGCCTCAATCCACCTTCTAAAACGAAAGCCGTTCACGCCGCAGATGCTCGGCTTGTTCCTTGCCGCGCGCCGGCGAGGACCACAGATCTAGATAGAGCTGTATATCGCTGGCCACTACGACGCCCTCGAGCGATCGCCGCAGAAGAAGGGGAGCATCTCCCTTTGTGAGCAGGAACGTCACGTTCGAACCTTCCTCGGCTAGTTCCAGCTTTGCTTCCTGGATGACATTCTCCAGGGAAGGCCCACGCGGGATAAGAACGCTCACCCGGTCAACACCTGTTACAAAGGGGGCTGCGAGTTCTGCACCCGAGGACAAGGTGAGCGCGTAGTCTCGCTTCGCCCGCTCCAGTGCCACCGTGACGGCATGGCGCAGCAGATCGCCGGACTTCGCCCAGCAGTAAAACGAATGCGCTTCGTACTCCTTGAGCGTGTGTTCCTCCCGCCAGGCGTTCAGCAGGGCGCACGGCTCAGTCAGGGTACGCACGAGTTCCGGTCCCTTGCCCCGGCCCTCCATCCAGAGATGACTCTCCAGCACCTGAAAGACTTGGTGGACGGTTGACCTGGACACGCCGGCCTCTTGAGCCAGTTCACTCACGTGCCACGGGCGCTTTGGGTCAGAAAGCAGAAGGTGAAGGGCGCGTGTGCTATTGCCCTTGTAGATGTTACGCACCTCCCGCGGCGCCTGGCGGGGCACGGGCCGATCGACGTAGAAGAGCGCCTGTGGCAACGGCAGATATAGACTTCCGCTGCTGTCTCCGTAGGCCATTCTTTGTTCTCGCAAGTATTCCCGGCTGCTCTGAGGAAGTGAGGGGGCGATCAGCATCGGGACGCCAGGCATGCTTTGGGGACGGTCCTGGGTCAAAGAAAGGTGCCACGCCGCCGCACGGACGTCCCGGGGATAGGCAGACTTGCGTTGGTCAATAAGGAGGCAGAAGGGCCGCCCCTGGACCTCCAGCATCACCTCAGCATCGGCCCCGGTCTCCATCGCGTGTGGATCCATTTCCACGCGGAGCAGGCGGACGTCGGGTAAGGTCTTCAGAGCTTCAATGACGGTCGTGATAAGAGTCTGCATTAGATGGATATTCGCTAATAAGCTATTATTTGCTGTACAGCGAATATACCCTAATTAGTAGTCTAATGCGATAAAAAACAGCGGAGCTGTTTCACGGCCCTCAGGATCTGGTGACTTGCGCATCATTAGGCATCGGCCTTTTCAGCCTATGCAGACTAATACTCAAGGCACGTCAGCGTAATTCCGCGCATCCACATATATTGTAACCAGAACCAGTATGATTTACAGGGCACAAGAGAAATAATCCCACAAAGGCTCCATTATGGCATGTTGATTTAACCTGTGTGTAAGGATCTGAAAGGTGCGTTTCAGTCCTGACACACTGTCACATGCTGGAACCACCGTTTCAGGGCTGACACCCTATTAGTCCGCTTAGAGCAAGAAGTGGTAACGGGAAACCTACTTTTAATTCAAGTGCTTCATCCATTTCGCAACACCGTCGAAGCATAGGAATTGGGTTCCGTTACTGCGGCGATAGGTTGCCACAATGGGCGATTACTTGAGATCCTGCTCCGCTTCATAGGCAAGGGTCGTCGCGTAGTAGCCGATGCGATCCGGGAGCGCCTCGTTTCAGTGGCTGCATCCTGATGACAGGACTATACTGAAAAATAGATTATTTGTCTGAACCCATTTTTAGGGGTTGTTGCCTCTTAGCTATTAGAAGGTACAAAGCGCAGTTCACAAACATAGGTTGATATGTCCATAGCTGTTGACGATCAATTGCTGATAGCGGCCCAGAGAGGGGACACGGTTGCGCTGGAACGAGTGATCGCCCAATGTAGGCCTAACCTGCGCCGCTACGCTTCCCGGTACTGTGTGACGACTTCGGACGCGGAAGAAGCGGTGCAAGAGTCGCTGATCATCCTCTACCGCCGCCTTCCGGCGCTACGCTCAGCGGGGGCGTTGAGCGGGTGGCTGTTTCAAGTGCTCCGGCATAAGTGTCAACGTCTGGCGCGGAAGATGTTCCATCAGGACGTTCCGCTGGATGAGGCTATCGAAGACAGATACCTGACGACCCGCACGGATATTGAACTGCGGCTTGATATTGCGATGGCAATTCAATCACTGCCCGACATCTACCGGGAAATCATTGTACTGCGTGATTTTGAGGAGCTGACGGTTAAGGAGATCACCACCCGCCTCGGCTTGTTGCCAGAGACGGTGAAAACCCGCATTCACCGGGGACGGCTGCTCATCCGGGAACATCTTTTGGCGTGAGCCTCATGGAGAATTATTATGTGTCCTGCTAAACCGCTCATGATCCATCTGGTGCGGGGGGTGATTGGCATTACCCTTCTCATCGCGGCCTTTTCGCTCGCGGGCCGCCTCCCCCTTGTGGCTCTGCTGCTTGGGGGCGGTGCGCTGATTGCCTTTCGTGGCTGCCCGACGTGCTGGCTTGCCGGACTGTTCGAGGTGGCTCGTGCGAAAAAGCCCGCGGGACAGCAGCCCGCTGCTGTCCCCGTCCACCCGGAGGCGTGACATACAACCAACAGGATTTGGTCTGGGTAATTTCATTAAAATGCCGTCCTCCGGGAACGGTCAATTGTTTACAGGTAGCAGCGCAAAGCGGCTGCCCCTGTAGATGCAGGGCAATTCTGTCCTGATCTCGCACTCGGTTCCAAAGGAAAAATATCATGACGCTTTCACTCACTCCCCGGCTGGCTGGCGTGTTCGCCGCCGTCGCCCTGGCGGCCTTGTCTGCCGCGCCGGTTGCTCAGGCGGCTTCGCACAGCCAGATGGGACATGGCAAAAAGATGGTCGCCGCCCACACTGTCTATGTCTGCAAGGACTGCAAAGCTTTCTACTCGCCTGCAATGGCAAAGAAGATGGGCTACAAAGACAACATGGGGCATACGCTGGTCAAGCAGGCCGAAGCGCCCGCCGGCTACATGGACGGCAGCAAGATGAAGATGTAGCAGAAAACTGTGAGTATCAGTAGTCAATCAAGCCGCCGATTGCCGCCGGTAGAGTGAATGTGAACACTTCACGGCCCCAAAAGGCGACGAGGCGAATGCCTCGCAACTCACGGTTATCAGAGGAAAAAATGTTACATTCAATCAAAAGCCGCCTCGTCACAGGAGCCGCCGCAGCGGTTATCTTGTCACTGGTGTTCGCCGCGCCTTCCGTAGCGCAAGCCGCCCCGATGGGCGGCATGATGAAGGGCGGCATGATGCCGCAAACCGCCGCATCCAAGCGAGTAAGCGCCCTGGTCGCCAAGATCAAGGCTGGTCCTAACTACAAATGCTGTATCCGACCCATGTGTGATGACTGTGCCGTTACCATGGGTAGCTGTCCATGCGGCAAGCACGCAGCAATGGGGATGCCGGTCTGCACCCAATGCAAAGGGGGTTGGGAGGTAGGCGAAGGCGTGATTCCCGGCAAGACAGCCGCCGACATCAAGGTGATGAAGCCGATGGGCAGCATGATGATGAAGGGCAAGAAGATGGGCGCTGCTCCCTCTGCCGGAGCAAAGCGGGTCGTCGTCAATACCTGTCCGATCACTGGGGGCAAGGTTGTCGGCAAGGGGGTGGGTATGTCGCGGGTCGCCAGTTACGAGGTGCATTTCTGCTGCGCCGGCTGCAAGCCGGAGTTTGACAAGCTGCCCAAAGCGGCGCAGTTACAGAAAATCCGGGCAGTGCTGGCAAAAAGCTGAACCGTCGCGGCCTCATCAGCCAAACACAAACATGCGGCCCGGTCATTCTCATCAGAGAGACCGGGCCATTTCTGCGTTCCAAAGTCGGAATTAACTTCACGAAAAGGTCTACTAGTTCTGCCACGCTCGGCTTGTGTTTTGACTGAAAACGCAAGGTCTGATAGCATGAGGCCTTTGTCATAGCATCCCGTTTATGGTCGGTACCGGCATCGTAGGTGCGCTCGTCCAGTTCGCTCACGATCAATATCGGGTCTGTGCCAACTGGAGGTCACTCATTGTGTTCCACAAAGATCCGTTTAAGAGACTCCATCAATTTGGCAGAAAGAGCATGTTTTTAGATGACGAGAGTTCCACAAACGCTTTGTTTGCGGCACTGCCAAAAACGGGCGTATGCGGGGGCGCGTCGGCCCGGTTCTGCTCGCCGGTCCCGCAATAGACAAGGAATCACCCTATGTATTGGGATGCATTCTCCATGCCACCCGTCTTCGTCATCTGTCGCCCGTTTACAGGGCCTCTATGGGGACGACAACGGCCATCTTCCCATTCGAGTGGGGAGCGTCGGTGCGGACGACGAGCCGCGCCTGCTGTCTGTGGACACCGCTGAGTTTGTCAAACGTCGCCAGGGCCTGTCCGACGACCTGGTCCATGTTGTAATATTTGTACGTTCCCAAACGTCCGACGAAATGAACGCCACGGGTGTTGTCTGCGAATTCTTTGTAGCGTGTATAAAGAGCATTGCAGATGGGGTTGGGGATGGGATAGTAGGGATCTCCTTCCGCCCTGGGATATTCGTAGACGAGACTCGTTTTTCGGTGCTTCTGACCCGTCAAATGCTTGAACTCGGTCACCCGCGTGTAGTCATGCTCGTTGGGATAGTTGATTACGGCCACCGGCAGTACCTGCAGACGGTCAACGGTTTCATGCTTGAACTCCAATGATCGGTAGGGCAGCTTGCCAAAGCGGTAGTCGAAGAATTCGTCGATCGGGCCTGTGTAGATCGTTTCGCGGACGGGAATGCTGCTGCGGATTTCACGATAGTCGGTGTCCAGCATGATGGTAATATTCGGGTGACTGAGCATCTGCTCGAACATCCGCGTATACCCTTGCCGCGGCATGTATTGAAATTGGTCGGTGAAGTAGCGGTCGTCCGTGTTGGTGCGGACGGGGACGCGGGCTGTGACCTGCGCGGCCAGTTCGGAGGGATCCAGGCCCCACTGCTTCCGGGTATAGCCTCGGAAGAACTTTTCATACAGTTCACGGCCCACCTTGCCGACCACAACATCCTCGGAGGTGCGGCACTGGCTGGTCACCTCGGTCCGGCTGTCGAAGAACGCCTGGCATTCTTCGTCGGTTTTGAGATCGAGATGGTAGAGTTTATTGACCGTCGTGCGATTGATCGGGATCGGCAGCAATTGACCATCCACAGACGCCAGCACCCGATGCTCGTAAGGGCGCCACTCCGTAAACTGGCTCAGGTATCCATGAATCCGCTCCGAATTGGTGTGCAGGATATGGGGCCCATATTTGTGTACCAGTATCCCGTCCTCATTGTAGTGGTCATAGGCGTTTCCGGCGATGTGGCTTCTCTTGTCCACGATCAGCACCCGCTTGCCCGCCTGTGACGCGAGACGCTCCGCCAGGACGGAACCAGCGAAGCCCGCCCCGACGATCAGATAATCGAACATAACCATCTTTCTCCTGCTCGCGCGGCAGGTCGCGTCGTCAGGCGCCGTCATGGAGGGTTTCTGAAATGAGTTTGGCGACGGAAGCCGAAACTTCCAGCGGGGACAAGTGACCGGAACCAGGCAGGATCTCCAGACTCGCTACAGGGAGACGAGCAACGACCTCACGTTGGAACAGTTCCGTCGGCAGCACGGGATCGTCTGCACCCGCCGCGACCAGCACAGGCACGACAATACGTGACATCTGCGCAGAGATGTCCTCGCGGCTGCCATTCTGGAGCCAGGCGCTCCAGGCGGGCTGTGAGCTTTTGAGGCTGTCTTCTACGGCCTGCGCGAAAAGTGGGCCGGGCAAAGGCCGCGCCGTGATCCTGCGGACGGTCTCCTCCGCCTCTGGACGGCGAGAGTGACTGCCAAGGAGCCGCTGCCGCTCGGCATCCTCGATTGGCTCGGGAGTCGGAGGTGAGGGGGCTAAAAGGATCAGTGAAGCGAGACCTGCCGGCTGGCGCGCCGCCAGGGCCAGCGCGATCTTGCCGCCCATCGAGTGGCCGACCAAAACAAAATGCTCGACGCCGAGAGCGCCGATCAGTGCGGCAATGTCATCGGCGTAATCCGCCACGGCGTAGCCGGTCGCAAGCGCTTCCGACTCGCCGAACCCGCGCAAGTCGGATGCGACTCAATGGAAGCGGTCTGCCAGACGGTCCATCGCGGGAAGCCAGGCCCGCGAAGAGCCAGCGAAATAGTGCAGGAAAACGAGGGTGGGTATGGCATCCGTGCTTACCCCAAGTTCCTGTACGCTCAGCGTGACACCGTTGACCTGAATCTTAACGACTAGACCTCGACCTTCAGGTGGGCGGGCTCGTCGGTGACGGTGAACATCTCGCCGTGCGGCACAATGGTGATGCGGCCAAACTCCCGGAGCAGTTCCCGGTAGGACGCCGCGACGGGGCGCGGCTTGCGGTCCAGGTCGTACAAGCCGCAGGGGTTGACGACGCCGCGCTTTTCGGCCAGCTCGATGTCCCAGTCGATCTGATCGGTCAGGCTGTACCAGGTGAAGCCCAGCACGGGGACTCCGTCCTGACGCATCCGCAGGACGTTAATCCACTGTTTCCACAGCCAGGCAGGAGCCTCGTTCGCATCCAAGACGTTAGTCTCAGTATGCATCACGGGCTTTTTGTAACGTTCATAGTACCGGCGGGTGATTTGGTACCAGCCCGCGACGTCGTGGGCCTGACAGAGACTGCCATCGGGCAGCACGATCCGTTCGTTGCGGCCGTAGTAGTCGTTGCCCATGACCTGATAGCCGGGCGGCTCGCCCGCCATGAACCAGTCGTACTCGGCGCGCGTCAACCCGTTGTCCATCATGTACATGCATACGTCCGAGTCGGGCGTGTGCGCGTACAGCAAATCAAGCGAAAGCAGGCGCAGCTTGTTCCCTAGCCGGACCTCCTGGGAGGGCTGCGCGCGGGCGTCGTGCGTGTATTCGGCGCTCTCGCTCTGCACAACAATGAGGTTGGGGTGGGCTTGCGCGATCCGCTGTGTGGCGAGGATGCTGGCCGCGACGCAGTGCTTGAGGGCCGTCACGAAGCCCGCGTCGCTTTTGAGCTGTTCGTTCCAGACGCCCTCTTTGGCGCTCGCCTGGGCCGTGACATAAATCTCGTTGACGGGGGTGTAATAGCGCACCCAGGGGTAGCGCGCGGCGACGGCCCCGGCGTAGTCGGCGAAATGGATCGGCAGTTCGGGGTTCTGGAAATCGCCCAGCCAGTCCGGGACGCCGAAATGGAGCAGGTCCAGGATGGGCGTGATCTCCAGGCGCCGCATCTCGGCCATCACTACGTCAGCGAAGTCCCAGTCGTACCTGCTGGGTCCGAGATGCGTCTTGTAGTACGGCAGGCCGTAGCGCAGCACATTCAGCCCCAGCTCTTTGACCAGGCCCAGATCCTCCTGCCAGCGCTCGTAATGGCCGCACTCCTCCAGCTGGTCGCGCCGGATACGCCCGTGGTTGATCGTCGGGTACGAGCACTCAATCCCCGTGGCGAACAGGAAGCTGCCTGCGTAGCCGTCCGGCAGGCCGCTGCCGTCCGACCCCGCCGCGCCGCCGAACTCATCCCCGGCGTACTGCCCGTCGCCGTGCTTGGCTTTGACAATGTCCAGGAAACTTTGCGCCATCTAATTGTCTCCTCGCCGCCCGTGTTCCAAGAAACGGTCTGCCGTGCGCAGGCTCAGCGCCATGATCGTCAGGGCCGGATTGACGCTCAGCGCGCTCGGAAAGGTCGAGTTGTCAGAGATGAACAAGTTCGGCACGTCGAAGCTGCGCCCATCCGAGTCCACGACGGCGGAACTCTCGTCCCGTCCCATGCGGCAGGTGCCGACGGTGTGGGCGTAGCGCGGGAAGGCCCACAGACCCTCGCCGCCCGCTGCGGCCCAGATCGCGCGCATCAGCGTTTCGGCGTGGGCGGTCATCTTTTTCTCATTCTCGCCGGCCGTGAAGTGGATGCGCGGCTTGGGAAGCCCGCGCGCGTCGTTCTCCTCGGACAGCTCCAAAAAGTTGCGTTCGGAGGGCAGACAGTCGCCCAGGATGTTGATGCCCGCGAAGTGGTTGTAGCCGCGCATGTGGTCTTTGAGCGCTTCGCCCCACAGCCCGTGTCCGCGCGCCGCCTGAGACGCATAGGTGACCGGCATCACGCCGATGGATTGCAGCAAGTATCCCCCCGCGAAATCGGCAGCCCCCCAGGCGGCATTCTGCTGTTGGGGCCGGTGTGTGTCTTCGGAGATCAGCGCGCCGGGGATGCCCTTGTACGGGCGAACATCTTCGGCAAATTGGCCCCACACCTGCACGCCCGTGTGGGCCATGAAGTTTCTGCCGACCTGACCGCTCCCATTGCCAAGATTATTCCTCAGGAGCAGACGCGGCGTTTCGACGGCCCCGGCACACAAAAACAGGCTGCGGCAGCGTTGACGCTCTTCGCGTCCCTGCTGCGTGTAGACGATGCCCGAGATGCGGCCCTGCTTGTCCAACTCGATTCCCGTCACGAAGCACTCGGCGCGCACTTCGGCTCCGTGCGAAAGAGCCAGGGGGATGAATGTAACGTCCATGCTCGCTTTGGCGCCGGTGCTGCACCCGGCCTGGCAGAAGCCCCGGTTCGTGCAGGCCTGCCTCCAGCCGACGCCGGGCCGGAAATACGGAGACGAAAGGGCGGCATTGGCGGCGGGCGACGTGCGAATCCCCATTTTGGCGCAGGCGCGCTGCATCAGTTGGGCCGCGCCGTTCAGAGGCAGCGGCGGCAGAGGGTACCCCGCGCGGCGGGGCGGGCCCCACGGGTACGACGACGGACCGGACACGCCGAGAAAAGCTTCCAATTCATCGTAATACGGTTCCAGGTCTTCAAACGCGAGCGGCCAGTCGCAGCCGACGCCGAAGTGAGTATGCAGCCGCAGATCGTTCGGCTGGACGCGGGGCGTATAGGCCGTATAATGCAGCGTCGAGCCGCCGACGCCGATGCCGGAGTTGTTGTCGCCGAAGGGCGTCGGATCGCTCCCGGCGCTGAGGCGCTCGTCGTTCCAGAACAATTTCGATTGGGCGCGCTCGTCCGTGGCGAAGTCCTGTGCGGGGTCCCAATGTTTCCCGGCTTCCAGCGCCACCACCTTGAGACCGGCCTGCGCCAGCCGCGCCAGCAGCGGCGCTCCGCCCGCGCCCGTGCCGATGACGACGGCATCCACGAGGTCGTGGGTGGCGAAGGAGGCTGACTGTGACACAGCCGGAGGCGTCGGGGCAGGATTGGAGAGAGGGCGGACGAACCCCGCCCCGACGTCCATGGGACGGCTTTGGGGAGTCGGCTCCCAGGCCTCGCGTTCGTTCAGCCCGATGCGGCTCCAGCCGTGCGCGTCAGCCATGCCGACGTAGCCGATCTCTTCCTGCGCTACAGGATCGCTGTAATAGCATTCCGCCGCTTCAACCCGCAGTTCTTCCAGGAAACGCGCGCCCGACAGAGTCCTCCAGATGTCGCCGGGCGCTTCGCCGCGCTGAACGGCAGAAATGATCTCATCCTTCTGGGAATCTGTCAGAAGCGGAAATTCGACGTTGTGGATCAGCCGCGCGCTTTCGTCCAGGCCCTGCAAGCCCCGACGATACGCTTCTCCATCGGGCGGCAGGACGTCGTAGCGCCAACCGTTACCCTTGCCTTCCGCAAGTCGCGCGTCGATGTTTCCCGCGATGTCAAGCGGCGGGCCGGCGTCGGCGGATTGGGGAATCAACCGGGCGCAAACGGCGCGCAGGACGGACAAGGCAGGGGCGTCAAGGAATTGGGGGGCAGCGGCTGTGCTGCGTTCCAGGCGGGGTCCCAGCGCTGCGCGAGTTGCGGGCGTCACCGAGTTGGTGGCGAGCAGGGCGCGGACCGTGCCGGGCGGATAGGTATCTGGTTCCATGCCGTGCGCTTTCTAGCTGCTGGACAATTTGCCGCCGGTGACTTCGACCAGGCTGCCGGTCATGAAACTGCCGTCCTGGGAGGCCAAAAGAACATAAGCGGGGGCGAGTTCTTCCGGCTGGCCGGGGCGGGCGAGGGCGACCTCGTGGCCGAAGTTTTGGACTTCCTCGATGGGCATGGTGGCGGGAATGTTGGGCGTCCAGACCGGGCCGGGGATGACGGCGTTGACGCGGATGTTTCGCTCGCCCAGACTCAGGGCCAGTGATTTGGTGAACGCATGGATCGCGCCTTTGGACGCGCTGTAATCAATCAGGATCGGGATGCCGGTCATTCCCACGATGCTGCCCGTGTTGATGATCGCGTCGCCGTCTTTCAGGTGCGGCAGAGCGGCCTGCGCCATGTGGAAGTAGCCGAAAATGTTGGTCTCGAACGTCCGCCGGAACTGCTCTTCGGTGATGTCCTCGAATTTCTTTTGCGCCATCTGATAGGCGGCGTTGTTGACCAGGATGTTCAAACTGCCAAAGGTTTTGACGGTTCGCCGCACGGCGTCGCGGCAGGCCTGAGAATCACGCACGTCGGCCTTGATGGTAAGGCAGCGCCGCCCGTGTGCCTCGACCATCGCCTGTGTGGTCTGGGCATCGTCGTCATTCTCGTTGTAGAGGATCGCTACGTCGGCGCCTTCCAGGGCGAAGGCGACGGCGACCGCCCGGCCGATGCCCGAGTCGGCGCCGGTGACGAGCGCGATTTTGCTTTCCAGTTTGCCGGCAGGTCGATAGTGGGACAGATCGCTGGCGGGCGCGGGCGTCATGTCCGACTGGCGGGCCGGATAAGGCAGCTTCTGGCCGGGGATGTCTTCGGCTTTGGGACGGAACACTTCATGGCTCATAATGCAAACCTCATTCTTTTGGGAAGCGCGGGACGTTCTCTAAATTCGGCTGCTGACGGCACATTTCGGCAGCCAGCAGCATGGACAGCATGGGAGCAGTCAGATACACCCAAAATGCGGTCCAGGAGTGCGCCGTCAGGGCCGACGCGAAAGACCGTGCCGGATTCAGGCTCATGGCGGACAACGGCGTCTCGATGACGATGTAGACCAGAATCAGCAGCCCTGCGAACACGCCTGCCCAGCGTTTCCCGCGCTTGTCGGCGAGGGCGCGCAGCAGCACATACATCAGCAGAAACGAGATAACGAACTCGCCTCCGAAGGCGACCCAGGCCGAGTATTTCGGGACCATCCCCGCCGGTCCCGGCTCCGTTACCACGAAGTTGACGGCAGGGTCGGCGATCCATCGCGAAAGTACAGCCGCCATGACCGTGATCCCCGCCAGTGCCCCCGCGAACTGCGCCAGCGTGTAAAATACGGCGTCCCAAGTCGTTATCTTGCCCAATCGGTGGAACGCCCACGTCACCGCCGGGTTGATATGCGCTCCGGATCGCTGCCCCCACGGGACGTAGGTGATGGCGGCGATGGTCAAGCCCATCCACGTCCCGATCAGACAGCGCCGCAGGATAGGATCGCGCACGGCCTGCCGCACCGGAGAAGCGGGGTGCTCAACGAGGGTCGTGATGAGGCACGCGGAACTGATGAAGGCCGCCAAGCCGACGGCCTCCATCAGATACTGCCGCCAGTGGCGTTGCAGCGCCCCCCACAGTCCCGCCATGGCCCCCGCCCTCCTCACTCCAGGCGCATGACGGGCGGGCAGACGATGATAATGCCCGATGACCCGTACTTTTTGCCCATCGGGCCGGTGATGTAGCCTTTGCGCGCGAAGTCTAGAATCTGGAACTCCTCGGTCAGACGGGAGCGGTAGCCCTTGCTGATGGCGTCCGGCGTCCACTCGCCGACGTTGGCGTCCCACAGGGGGCTGTAGTCCGTTCCGATGGTCTGGATGCCGCCAAAGATGTTTACGGGGCCGCCGCCATCCGCAATGGCGCTATTCAGGCCCTGCCGCTGCGGGTTGTCTTTGCCCATCGGCCCGTTGGTGAAGACGAAAATGCGCTCGACGGCACTGAAGAGGCTATCGTCACCGCCCACTGCAATGTCTTTCAGTGCCGGTGCATAGGTGGACTCCTCCAGAACTGCCGTGGTGGCGTCGTTGACTTCGGTGCTGAGATACAAGATCGGACGAGCGAAGCTCATGCCTTTGGTCAGCATCAGCGTCACCGTCATGGCGTCGGGGTCGCACTTGATCACTTTGTCGTGCATGATCGAATGATCCACGCCGCCGTTCGGGAAGTTGATCTGCGAAGCGGTGACATCAAAAGCGATCATTGGCATGCTGTAAATGTGGTGGCCGGCATTGCGGATGCACACCAGCGGGCTGTAGTTTTTGTCCCCGACCGAGCCGGGCTGTGCGGCTTTGGGCGGGAACGCATTGGGGGCGTCGCCGGGCGTCAGGCTCATTACGGGCTTGAAATCCACGGTTCCGCTGTCAAAAACCAGCACGTTCTCATCGCCGTCTTTGACCAGATCAGCCTGGCGGCAGGCGTGTCCGACATTCCCGTAAGTCATCTTGGCTGACCAGTTCAGGCCGAGCTGATCCGCGTTCAGTTTGTCGTCGGTGTCGGTGACGATATACCAGACGAGCCGCCCGTACGAGCCGCCCGTCTTTGAGCCTGCCTTTGTAAAGCGGCAGCGTAACGGTATTCGCTTTCATGTCTACGGTTCCGGACTTCATCAGTTTGTAAGGGCCGATCAGTTCCTTCTGGAACTCCGACGGCGAAGGGCCGAAGTAGCCCTGTGGGACGCGAGCGCCCGTCGCGGGCGGAACCGTGTCGGCGGTCTGCGCCCCGACAGGCGCGGCGAGTACGGACACGCCCAGGAGGGCGAGCGCGCACGGCGCGAAGATTTTGTGCGTCATGGTAATGGATCTCCTCTGTCTTTCGGTACGTCCGTTGCTTTTGTATGCCAAGAGTGTGGCCGGCGGTAAAATCACGTTCGGATCAGGATGGGGGCTTGGGGCCTTTCTACTTGATTGCGCCTGCCATCTCGGCTCTGCGGCTTTCTTGATCCGACAGCGCCCCAACTTGCGCCGCGCGCAGTGCCTCCCCCGCCGACCAGACTGCCGCACCGAGCAGCACAATGTCTTTGATCAGGAACTGCCCCAGCATCGGGGAGAGTGCTGGAAATCCATAGCCGGGCTGAAACACGGCCATCGCCGGTGTCGTGAACAGGAAACTCAAGGTGATGACGAATGTCACAGCCGCCCCCAGGCTGCCGATGGCGGAGACTTTGGGGGCGAAAGCGCGGGTCACTATCAGCACGGCCAGCGCTATCTCCACCGTTCCCAGCAGCATGGAGAAGGTCTGCATACTCATCACTTTGTACGCCCAAGACATCAGCGGGCTGTGGGAGATCAGCGGCGCAATGCCTTTGGCCTCAAAAGCGGTGAACTTCAGCGCCCCGATCCACCCAAGAACTAGCGCGAGGCCGTATCGCACGATGCCCCCGCCGATCCTTTCTAACCTGATCTCTGTCTCGCTGCTCTGTATCATGTTGCTCTGTGTCGCCACTGCCATTTTCGTTCTCCTAGCGAGTGCGCGCCCTTGCGTCCCAAAGGTGAGTGCGAGGGCGTCGCACTTGGAATAGCCGCGCGTTCCAGTCGTCAGGCGGCTGCCGGTCCTGTCAGTGAGGCCAGTAATGCCCTTGTTATTTTTGAGGCCGAGTTTCACAGGTCGTCTGCACATCTTCCGGCCTCATGCGGCGACAACCCGGCGCTCCTGGGCATAGTCCCATAGTAGCGACTTCAGCAGCAGGCGCGACCGTGATAGGCGGGAACGGATTGTGCCGATCGGGACGCCAAGAGACCGAGCCGCCTGCGCGTAGTCCAGACCTTCCAGGTCCACTAAGATGATGCACTGGCGCAGTTTCTCCGGGAGGGAGGCCAGCGCCTGTTCTATGGTCTCATCTAGTGTGGTCCTCATCAGGAGGGGTTCGGGCGATTCGAGAATAGCCGCCTGTTGGGACGCCTCTGCCATCTTCTTGTCGACCACGCGAGAGTCAATCTCGACTCCTGCTTCCCAGCGACGCCGATGGCGGTAGTCATAGATATAAAGATTGGTCACGATACGCAGAAGCCAGGCGCGGGGATTGCCTTCTTCCAGAAAGTGCCCGCTCAAACACGCCTGGTAGGTGCGGACGAGAGTATCCTGGACGAAGTCCTGCGCGCGGTCTGCATCGCCTCCGCACAGACGCCGGGCGGATCGGGCAAGATCATCTTCATAACGCAGTACCACGTGGATGAACATTGCCTGTTTTTGGGATATGTGCGCGTCATTTTCTGTAGTCGCGGTTTTGCTGGCTCTGTTCATGTTGGGAGAGGTCGGAGAGGAAGGCGGCGCCCCGGCTTTGCGGGCCAGGGGCGGCACCCGAAAACGGCTACATCATTTTGCCGTGGCCCATCATCATTTTGTGCATCATCATTTTTTTGCTGGACATGGACATGTGGGACATTTTCATCATCATCGCCTTCTTCTCGGAAGGCGACATGGAGGCCATATGGTCCATCATCATCTCCTTCTCCGAGGACGACATGCCCATCATCGCCTTGTGCATCATCATCTTGCCGTGCATCATCTTGCCGTGCATCATCTTGCCGTGCATCATCGAGCTTTGCGCCAGGGTGGGGCCAGTCGTTAGGAGGGCAAGCGCGACAGCGGTGAACCAGGTTGATTTCATGAACTTCTCCTTCTACTTTCCTGCATAACGCCAGGAATAATCATCAGGACAACGGGGAAAGGTTCCGTTTCCTAAGGAGAGTATGATTGTGCGAGGTCACGGTAACGTCACGGAAAAGTCACATTTTAGTCACAAGGCATGAGTATCCTGAGAAATGCCTACGGGCGATAGTGCGCTTGGAAATGACATATTCTTGGAAAAGACTGATTAAAGACTTACTGGGGTGGTTCGTCGGTTTGCGAGACGATGGTATAAATCGGCAGATTGAATAGGAAGGTGGTGCCTTGATCGAGCACGCTGTTGACGGTAATTGTGCTGCCATGAAGTTCCAGGATGCGCTTGGCAATCGCGAGTCCCAGACCTGCACAGCCCGGCTTCACCTGCTGGTCCGGTACCCGGTAAAACCGTTCAAAAATGTGAGGCAGATCCTCCTGCCGGATGCCGATGCCGGTGTCGGCGATCTGTACGGCGATGTTGCCGCTTTCCTGCATCAGCTTGATAATCACGGAGCCGCCCTCCGGCGTATAACGCAGGGCGTTTTCCAGGAAGTTCTCCAGCACCCGCTCGATCAGGCCAATGTCGGCAAACACGGACGGCAGGTTTTGCGGGAGCAGTGCCGTCAGTCGCACATGCTTCTGCTCGGCAGAAAGCTGGTGCTGCTGCACCACATCCTGCACAAGCTCGCTTAACGAAAACGGTTCTGGATGAACTTCGACTTTGCGCGACTCCAGCCGGGCCAGCTCGAACAGTTCACTAACCAATTTTGCAAGCCGCTCGCTGTGCCGGAGCGCGACCTGGAGATAGTCCCGCTGCTCCTGGGCAGTCATGCTGCCCTCCTTCATGAGCATCGTCTCCAGATAGCCGTGCAGAGCGGCCAGCGGCGTGCGCAGGTCGTGGGAGACGTTGCTGACCATCTCGCGCCGGCGGGTGTCCGCGTGGGCCAGCGCCAGCACCTGCCCCCGGATGCGGTTGGTCATCTGCAAGTGGACCATCCCGAGCCGGTCGATTTCGTCGCGGGGGGGCGTGATGCCGGGCCACGGGGTGAACAGGCGCGCGGACAACACGGCGTCCGGGTCGCGGTAGTCCTGATCCCGGAAGGTCTCCATGGACACCGTCAGCCAGCGCAGCCGGCGCGTCAGCAGCCGGAAGAGGAGCACCCCGGCGGCGGAGACGAGAAGGAGGATGCCGACGAGCGCCCACACGCTCGACCGCAGAACGTCGCTCCTCCCCAGCAGCTCGGAGGCCGTGGCATAATGCTCGCCGTTCAGAATCACATACACGTAGCCCCGGTCATGGCCCCGCGTCCGCAGCGCGTCGGCGGGGATGGAAGCGACAGAGAAGACCTTCTGTCCGCCTGTGGTGCGCGGGTCGTCCCCCAGGATCGGCAGCGGCGCCGCTCTACTGAGGAAGCGGCGCAGAGGCCGCAGGGCCACCCGGCCCCGTCTGACCTGGCCCGGCGTTCCTGAGTACGCGAGCACGGCCCCCCGGTTGTCTAGCAGATAGACATCAATGTTCGGGTTGATGGCCATCAGGTACTTGATCTCCGCCCGCGCCTTTCGGAGAACCGTGGGGTTTTGGGAGAGCAGACCCTTCGCGGCCAGATGCGCGGCCAGGCTGGCCGCCAGTGTCCGGTTGAGGTTTTGGGCGACCTCCTGCTGGTACCTCTGGGTCGAGAACAGCGTCAGCGGGATGGACAGGCCGCCCATCAGACAGAGCAGGCCGAGCAGGATCAGAGACAGCTTCCCGTGGAGCGTCTTGAGGATCACGTCAGCCGGCCCCCCAGGCCTCGCGGGCCGCGAACTTGTAGCCGACCCCCCAAGCCGTCAGCAGGTAGCGGGGCCGGGCCGGATTCTCCTCGATCTTGGCCCTGAGTCGATTGATATGCGAGTTGACGGTATGCTCGAAGCCCTCATAACCCACGCCCCAGACAAGGTCCAGCAGCTGGGCGCGTGTGTAGACACGGGCGGGGTGACAGGCGAACAGGAACAGCAGGTCGAACTCTTTGGCGGTTAGGCTGACGCCCCGGCCCGCGAGGGTGACCTCGCGCTTGTCAGCGTCGATGATTAGCGGGCCGCCCTGGATCATCGTTTTGTTTTCGGGGCAGAGTGCGGATGTCGCTCCAAGCGCTCCCATCCGCCGGAACAGCGCCTTGACCCGCGCCAGGAGTTCCCGGATACTGAAGGGCTTGGTCAGGTAGTCGTCCGCGCCGATCTCCAGGCCGAGCACCCGGTCCAGCTCGGAGGAACGGGCCGTCAGCATCAGGATCAGTGGATAGCGGGGTCTTGCGCGGAGGCTGCGGCAGACCTCCAGCCCTTCAACGCCGGGCAGAGTCAGGTCGAGAATCACCAGGTCGTAGTCTTGGGTAAGCGCCTTCTCCAGGCCGACACGCCCGTCATCAGCGATGTCCATGCCATAGCCCGTGTCCCGCAGATGGAGCGCGACGAGATGAGCGATGTCCCGGTCATCTTCCACGATGAGGATTTTACTGGCAGCACTTGTTTGCATGGTTGTTCACAGAGTTTGCATGGTTGTTCACAAAGCACGCGCATCTCTCGCAAAGTACATTTCTGAGGTTCCAAGTATTCCGAGGCGCGGCGGCAGGGTAGGTTCGCCGCGCCCTCTTGCCATGGCTTGGTTCGAAGTAAGAGTAGTATAATCGATAATTGTCACATTCCGGTCACGAAGGAATTCTCGTACGCCCGCTCTCGATGTTCATAGTCATATTGGGTTGTCCCTCAAACGCCCGTTTGACGGACAGTTAGGACGCGCCGCTAAATTCACCCTGTAGTGGCCCGTTCTATGTTCTTTTTCTCGTTCCAAAATCTATGTTTGTTTTCCGCGCGCTTTGCATGAGTTCTGGAATAATCTGTCGTTCTGGTATAATACAAATCAGAGATAAATAAAACCATGACACTTATCCTCAACCTCACGTCCGCCGAGGAAGCACGCCTGACCGCTGCGGCGCAGCAGGCAGGCCTGGCCCCGGAGGCCCTGCTCAGAACGCTCGTCAACCGCCTGCCCCTCGCCACTGAGGCTTCTCTCGCGCAGAAAGCTGGGGATGCACGGGAGAAAGCAATTCACGGCGCGCGCGGAAGCCTGGCCCACCTTGGCGCAAGCGTGGAAGACCTGCACCGGCAGCGGCAGACAGACAGGGCAGGGGAACAGGCCAGGGATAGCGGCCATTGATCCACGTTCTGGATGCCGGCCCTTTGATCGCTTACCTGACAGGCGAGACCGGTGACGAGGCAGTGACCCAAATCCTCCTTGACAATCCCGGCGACTGCTTTGCCCACGTGTTCAACCTGACCGAGGTGTACTACGTGTTCTTCCGCAAGGGCGGCAAAGCCGCAGCCGATGCCGCTATCCAGACTCTGCTGAACGCGGGGGTTGTCGCGCGTGAGGATGCGGACACTGCCTTCTGGCAGGATGCGGCGACGTTCAAGGGGCTGCATGCGCTGTCCCTGCCGGACGGGTTCTGCCTGGCGCTGGCACGTCGCCTGAGCGGGACTGCTGTCACGACCGACCATGCGGAATTTGATCCGCTGGTGCCGCTGGGGTACTGTCCCGTTCTATTTATCCGCTGAAGAGCGGGCTATTCTCTCTCCAAGGCATTGTTGCCATGAACATCGGCTACGCCCGCGTCTCCACCCTCGACCAGAACCTTGCTCTCCAGCAGGATGCACTCGCCAAGGCAAACTGCGACCGCGTCTTCACCGATACCGCTTCCGGTGCCAAAGCCGACCGGCCAGGACTAATGGATGCCCTCAGCCACCTGCGCAAGGGAGACACACTTGTGGTCTGGAAGTTAGACCGGCTGGGACGCAGCCTGAAGAACCTGATTGAGGCGACGCAGGAGCTGGAGAAGCGTGGCATTGGACTGCGTAGCCTTCAGGAACAGATTGACACGACCACGCCAGGGGGCAAGCTGGTGTTCCATGTATTCGGGGCGCTGGCGGAGTTCGAGCGGGACCTTGTGCGGGAGCGGACGAACGCGGGACTTGTAGCAGCACGGGCGCGAGGTAGGGTAGGGGGTCGAAAGCCGGTGCTGACGGGGAAGAAGGCGGAGGCGGCGCTGGCACTGTACCACAGCAGGAAGGTGCCTGTGTCCGAAATTTGCGCGACGCTGGGCGTGGGTCGCACCTCACTCTACCGTTTGGTTAAGGCGGCGGAGGAAAACTGCTCATCGAGCTGATAAAGGACGTTATCAGATATAAAAGCATAGACAGCCACAACAAAGATGATGCAGCAGACAAAGAAAGTAATTTGTTAAGCGGTGGCAGCCTTTTAAGTCAACAAACATGATTTCTTCGTCCTCAAAGATCCTGCACACCCAACCTATTGAAATTCTCTTGCGGGGAACGCCGCGCTTCCGTCACAGTGAGCGGCGATGACAGCCTGCATAGCTCGTCGAAAGCATTATCCAGATGCGCCCTCAGTTGGCACGATGGGTCGGCAAACCAGGACACGACCGCGTAATGGAAAGCGGCCATTCCAGTTTGCGCCGCTAGAGTCGCTAACCCTTCGTCAACGCCACGATGACGTAGTGCCACAACCATGTCCTCAGTCAGAGCGGCTTCCTTCGCTAACTCACGCTCTTGAAGTGCAGGGGTATTGGCGATCACTTGCTGCCGAGGGACGGAGAATGGTCGGTTGTCCTCCAGTGCCTGCTCGACAGATCGGAACGCCCAGTACAGGATTTTCAGCGGCTGTAGTGTCTCAGGTGCTTCGGCGATCGCGCCGGTCAAAGCCGCCCTCAGCTTGATCTGACCATCGAACAGAACCTCGCGCTTATCGGGGAAGTGTCGGAAGAAGGTTCGCTCTGTGACACCGGCGCGGGCGGCGATCTCAGACGCGGTGGTCTGCTCATAACCGCGTTCGCAGAACAGCTCTAAGGCTGCTTGCTGAAGGCGTCGGCGTGCTGGTTCTCCGTTTCGGGGCATGTTCCTATTATATCCTCTAACTTGACACTTACTGTCACTACGCCGTATAATGTCATAGACTGACGCAACAACAGTCCAGGAGGATCTGATAAACCCTCGCTACTTACTGTCGTCGTGAACGGAAACCGATAGGGCGCAAACAGCGCCATACGAACGGAAAAATTTCTGATGCGTGTATCAGGGGTCACCTCACGAGACAGAATATAAAGCACGAGCCGTCAGCCGTTAGTCTATAGAAGAGGAAAATCAGCCATGTCACAGGACTCGAGTACAAATATATCGAAGAAGATGAAGGCGATGATGCTGCCCCAGTTCGGAGGAGGCGACCAGTTTCGCTTGGAAGAGATCGAGCGGCCATCACCAGGACGCGGGGAAGTTCTCATTCGGATTGCAGGAACAAGTGTGAACCCTGTTGATGCCAAAGCCCGCGCCGGTGAACTGCTACCGCTGTTCCCGGCAGAGCGCCTGCCACTGCTGCTCGGCTTCGATGTAAGTGGTCGCATAGAGGAGGTGGGCACGGGTGTTACGGACTGGCAGCCCGGGGATGCGGTCTATGGCTTTCCGGGAGCAGACCCAGGCACCACCATGACGTTTAGCCGGGGCACCTTCGCGGAGTATATCTGCCTTCGTACAGATGAAATCGCCGCCGCTCCCCAATCCATTCCGCTCGCCGATGCAGGGGCGATTCCTCTGGCAGCAATGACGGCCTGGCATGGTCTGATGACGCAGGGCGAAATGCAACGTGGTCAACGCGTGTTGATCCAGGGGGGATCCGGCGGGGTTGGGCACTTTGCCGTCCAGTTCGCACATCGTCTTGGTGCGACTGTGTACGCGACTGCCTCGGGTCGGAACACAGAGTTCCTCCGGGAGTTGGGCGCAGATGTAGCGATCGACTATAACACGGATCAGCTTAAAGAATTTGCGGGCCAGATGGACCTGGTGTTCGATCTCGCAGGCGGCAAAACCGAGGAGAGTTCTTGGGCTGCCTTGAAACCGGATGGTATGCTCGTCCTGGCTGCGGGGCAACCGAACCCCGCTCTCGCCCGTTCACCCGGTCAGCGATCCCGCTTCGCCATGTCGCAATCAACCCCCGATGACTTGGGGCGCGTCGCAAGAATGCTGGACGATCATCAGCTACGCCTTACTGTCTCTGCGCGCTTTGCGTTAGAGCAGGTTGGTGAAGCGCAGTCTCAATTAGAGCGTGGCGGTTTTAGAGGCAAATTGCTAGTGACCGTTTCTCAGGAAGCATGAGGCGCTATATGGGTTCCGCTCACGAAACGGAAAAAATCGTACGTTAAGCGTCCCCAAGTCCCCGTAGCGGGCGGAATTTGCCTTGCTCGACCTGCCTGCTCTGCTGCCAGATGTAGTCGCCGGTCAGGTTGATATGCTCCCAGCCCAGGGGCGAGAGATGTGCCAGCAGCGTGCCGTCCACGTCCTTGCCCGA
>JAABUZ0100002748.1_pt1 | contig 28195 bp, 34 predicted proteins | sample 5562091 | NCBI WGS metagenome assembly JAABUZ01 (sample SAMN12813069, study PRJNA571459) | rock metagenome | isolation source: Antarctica rocks | place: Antarctica: Victoria Land, Linnaeus Terrace sud | collected 2015-12-21 | reverse complement strand
GGGCAGCACCTTCGCAGCTCGGCGGTTTCGATGCACAAAGCAAAACGCCTGAGCGTAGATGCCGACCCGCCGCAGCCGCTTTTGATTGACGGCGAGGTGCGCGGCACGACGCCCGCGACAATCACGCTGCTGCCCGGCGCTTTGCCGTTTCTGATCCCCGCGCCGTGAGTACGGCGCGAAGCATCGTCATTCCTGCCGACGGCGAGATTAGCCCGGAGTTTGCAGTACGCATCGGCAGCCCGTACCGCGCTCTTGCTCCAGTGGGGCCGAACCGAACGCCGCTCTTGCAGGTGATTGTGGACGCCCTGCGGGCCCCTGAACCCGGCGCAAGAATAATTTGTGTCGCGCCGGACGCCGTCAGCCGAGCCGTAAACGGCGTAGACCTTTGGCTGCCGTCGGGGCCAAGCGGCCCGGAGAACATGCGTCTCGGCCTGAGCCATGCCGAGCCGAATCAGCCCGCGCTGCTCTGCACGTCCGACCTGCCGCTGATCACTGCCGAAAGCGTCCGGGCCTTTGTCGCCGCCTGCCGCCCGGACGCGCAAATTACGGTCGGTTTGGTTCGCGCCGAGGCGTATCAGCGTGCATTCGAAGATGCGCCGCCGTCGGAGTTTGTTTCGCTGGCTGAGATTGGTTCAGTGACAATGGCCGGGCTGTTCCAAATCCAGCCGGGCCTGCTGACGCGCCGGGCCGCGTTGTTCGACACGCTGTTCGCCGCCCGCAAATCGCAGCGGCGGATGGCGGGCGTTGCTGGTCCAACCTTGCTCTGGCAGCTTGCGACCAAAACCCTGCGCTTGTCCGATTTGACCCGCCGGGCCGAGCAGCTTCTTGGGGGTCCGGTCCAAGTCATTCTCAACACCGACCCGACTCTTGCTTACGACGCTGACACTTTAGATGATTACACCTACGCCGAGACCCGCCTTGGAACCTAATCTGCGTCCCCGCACCCACTTTATGAGTGAGCGCTCCATGCTGACCCGGATTGCCGTCGGCCTGCTGGCGGCGGGCTTTTACATCACCCTGGTTTTCCTGAACAACGGCCTGCCGTTCGCGCTCGGCGTCGCGCTGTTTTCCGTGTTCGGCACGCTGGAAATGTACCGGGCCGTCAAGAAGCAGGGCGGCGAGCCGAGCGAGTTTCTGGGCGTGCTTGCCTGCGTCGCGTTCCAGATTATCGCCTGGACCCACAACGGCCGGCAGTTTGGACCCTACCTGCCTGCGTCGCTGCTGCTGCTGGTCATCACGACCCTGCTGACGGAGCTGTTCAAGCGCCGCCCAAAGCCGATTGTCACGATTGGAACCACGCTGCTGGGCGCGGTTTATGTCGGCTGGCTGTTTTCCTATTTGACCCTGCTGCACGGAATGCAGCCCGGCATGATCCGGTTTTCCGGCGCGAATATCCCGCTGCTGATTCCGCCTATCGCGCACACGACGCCGGGCGAGTGGCTGGTCATCTTTGTTTCCGCCTGCACCTGGATGTGCGACACCGGGGCGCTGTTCGCCGGCAAAGCCTTTGGGCGGCACAAGCTGGCCCCCAATGTCAGCCCCGGCAAGACCTGGGAAGGCTCCATCGGCGGCGTCCTGACTTCTCTTGCCACCGGCGCGGCCCTGGGACACTGGCTGCACCTGCCGATGGTTCACGCGCTCGGTTTAGCCGCGCTGTGCGCCATTGCCGGTCAGGTCGGCGACCTCTGCGAATCCGCCCTCAAGCGTGATCTCGGCGTCAAAGACTTCGGCACGGTTCTTCCTGGTCATGGCGGCATTTTAGACCGCATTGACAGTATGCTCTTCTCCGCCCCCCTCGCCTACTACTACGTCCTGTTCTTCCTGATGCGCGTGCATTGACAAAAAGCTACGGTTATTATGTAGGGGCGCTGCTTGCTGCGCCCTCTTCCTGTCGGCGTTTAAGAACCATGTCCTGAAGGACACGGCTATTGGGCACAGACGCCGAGAAGCACCGCTTCGCGGGGCTAAGATGAAATTGTTAAGAACAGTTCAGAAACAATCCGAGTGCGCCGAAGGCGTAGTTTTCGGCGTCTGCGCCCAATAGCCGTGTCCTTCAGGACATGGTTTTTTATGGCCTTTTCTCTTCTTCTCCTCCAACACCCATAAACCGCGTAATCCACTCCACGGCCCGCTGCTCCATCTCATCGGGGTAGACATGACCGAGGCCGGGATACAGTTCCAGGTGCAGGCGCTCCGGCATAGCCGCGTACAGCGGGCGCAACGCTTTTTCCAGCGCAATGACGCCGTCTACCGAGACGGTCTCGTCCAAAGTGCCGTGCTGCATCAGCAGAGGACGCGGCGGCAAGACGGCGGGGAGCAGGGCGAGGGGGCTGGAAGAAACGGCGCGGTCGTAGAACGGGTTGCCGGGGCCGAGGCCCAGCGCCCGCATCGGCGCGGCCCAATCGGGGCTGCCGATGGCGACGGAGGCAGCCTTGAGGCGCGGCTCGGAAAGCAGCGCCGTGAACGCGATGTAACCCCCAAGCGAGATGCCGTGGACAGCGGCGCGGCCCGCACCCAGCGTGTCCAGCAGGCGGGACACGTCGCGGGCCGTGCCTTCCACCATCTCGGACGATGTGCCGAAGAAGTCCGCTTGCAGCCGCGCCTCGCGCCCCTCGGCGTCCGGCCGCTCGCCGTGCAGGCGGGCGTCAATCGCGACGGCCCGGCAGCCGGCGCGGGCAAGCGCCAGCAGGCCCGGCAGCATCTTTTCTTTGCGGCTTCCCAGCGGGTGCAGGACAACAACCAGCGGCGCGTCAGCGGGTGCATCAGCACGGGCGACGGTGAGGCTGGGCAGATCATCGGCCAGCCATTCTTCAGACAGCGTGTATTCGGGCATGGGGTTTTCCTTTCAGAGACCTACCTCCTTGCTTCGCTCATTCTTCGCTTCGCAGGGTCCTTCCTAAAGGAAGGATCAAGAGGAGAAAGTAAGGTCAGCGTCTAACATCCTCATCTTCCCTTATCTTCCCTTTAGGGAGGACCCTGCGAAGCGAAGAATGAGCGAAGCAAGGAGGTAGGTCTATTCCGCCGCCAGCGCCAGCAGCAGCAGCAGGACGCGCTGGCCGCGCAGGGTGATCTGGTAGCGGTTCCGGCCTTCCTGAGCGATTAAACCCGCGTGCATCAAATCCCGCAGATGATGGTACAGGCTGCCCGTGCTGAGCTGCGCCGCCGCGCCGAGCGCAGCTGCGCTTTCGGACGCATGGCCGAGCAGAGCGCGGAGCAGGCCGACTTTTTGCGGCGACGACAGGGCGTAGCCGAGCAGGGCGGCGGATTCGTCGGTGGCGTGTTGAATCTGCGCGGCGGAGACCGTAATTGTGCCGGTCTTAAAGGCCGTGTCACCGTCGCCGAGCGCGGGACGGTGAACGCTGTAAGTGACGCCCCCGTCGGATTTGGTCTCGGATTTGGTCTCGGATTTTTCTGATTTGCTTTCGGGTCTGGCTTCGGGCTTCTGCTCTGGTTTGTGCTCTGTTTTCTGGTCGGCAATCAGTGTTTGGAGCTGGCGCATCTCGGCCTGCATCTGTTTCAAAGCTTCTTTTGTCTGCTTGTCCATCGCCAATTCTCATTAACCTGCTTTTTTGTAATAGTGTAACACAATAATTCGGCGCTGTCAAGCGGGATAGACAAGCGGCTCATACCTGGGTATACTGACGCCGACACGCAAAGATCACACGCAGCAAGCCGTTCTCAAAAAATGTCCTCAAAGAGAGTGTCCTCAAAAAACGAAATGGGGGAGATGTGCATGACGAAAATTTTAGTGGTGGACGACGAAGAGCCGATTGTTGACGCAATTTCTTATAATTTAAAAAAAGAAGGGCTGATGGTCGAGACCGCGAGTGATGCCGATGAGTGTATCAGCCGCTTTTTGTCCGGTAGTCCCGACCTTGTCATACTAGACGTGATGCTGCCGTCGGGGAACGGACTGGATATCTGCCGCCGCCTGCATCGCCACAATGCCGCCCTGCCGGTGCTTCTGTTGACCGCCCGCGCCGCCGAAGCCGACTGCCTGCGCGGCTTTGATGCCGGGGCCGATGATTACGTCGTCAAGCCGTTCAGTATGCGCGAGCTGATGGCCCGCGTACATTCTCTCCTGCGCCGCAGCAGCTCCCACTCTCCTGCTCTCTCTTCTCTTACTGCCCCTGCCCCTGCCGTAGAACCTGCTCCTGAAGCCGAGTCGGAGAAAAGCGCGACGCTTTTCATAGACAACATGGAAATCCGGGCGGACCGGCGCGAAGTCGTCAAGAACGGCAGCGCCGTCGCGCTGTCCCGCAAAGAGTTTGATCTGCTGAAGCTGCTGACCGCAAACCGGGGCCGCGTTTTCGACCGGCAGACCCTGCTGTCGCGGGTCTGGGGCGAGGACTGCTATGTGGACGACCGCACGGTGGATGTTCATATCCGCTGGCTGCGCGAAAAGCTGGAGCATATCCCCGCGAAGCCCGAAATGCTGCTGACGGTGCGCGGGGTCGGCTACAAGTTCAAGGGCTAAGAGAGTTCAAGGGCTAAGAGAGTTCAAGGGCTAAAAGAGTTTAAGGGGAGAGCGGGTGAGTTTATTTCCCTGGCCGCGCCGAGGCAAAGAGGAAGAGCCGGGCGGTTCCAATGCGAATTTGGGCGAAGCGCCGGAAGCTGCGCCGCCGGAGGCAGGCAGCGCCGCACGCTGGCAGGCGCTTCTGGAAACGACGGAAGACGCCATTTTGCTGGCGGACGCCGACGGCCGGATTCAGCAGTCCAATTCCGTCGCCTCCGCGCTGTTCAGCATCTCCGGCATGAATATCTCCGGCATGAATATCTCCGGCAGCGGCACCCTGCTGGCTCATACACTGAGCAGTGATTTGGCAGACTTGTACCGGGCGGCAATCCGGCGGCAGACGGGGATAGAGCGCGAAGTGACCCTCAGCCAGCCGCCGCGCACGCTGTATGTCCGCATCACGCCGATTACCGCGAACGAATACCTGCTGGTACTGCGGGATTTGACCGAGCTGCGGCGCTTGGAGCGGGTGCGCCGGGACTTCGTCGCCAATGTTTCCCATGAGCTTCGCACCCCGCTCACGTCTATTAAAGCCATGGCGGAAACGCTGCTGGACGGCGCTCTGGACGACGGCGAAGTCGCGCCGCGTTTCCTGCAAACGATTATTCGGGAATCTGACCGTTTGGTTCGCCTGTCCGCCGACCTGCTGGATTTATCGCGGGTGGAAGCGCTGGGGATTGAAAAGAAGCCGGTGGATTTGGCCCCGCTGGTGATTGAAGTCGCAAGCCGCCTGGCCTCGCAGGCCGAAAAAGCGGATGTCAGCCTGGTCAACACGATCCGCGTCCCGCTGAATGTCCATGCCGACCGGGATGAAATGGCCCAGGTCCTGGTCAATCTGCTGGACAACGCCATTGCCTACACTCCGCGCGGCGGCGTGGTGACTTTGAGCGCCGCCGAGACTGCGGACACGATTTCCCTTGCCGTCGCCGACACCGGCATCGGCATTTTGTCGCATGACATTCCCCGCCTGTTCGAGCGCTTTTACCGCGCCGACAAAGCCCGCTCCCGCGCCTCCGGCGGCACGGGACTCGGCCTGAGCATTGTCAAGCACATTGTCGAAAACCACGGCGGGACTGTGGCCGTGGAAAGCGAATACAACAAAGGCAGCGTGTTTTCATTCACGCTGCCTAAGTCGTAGGAGACCTCACCCCGTCTCGTTCCTCGCCGACCCTCTCCTTGTTAAGGAGAGGGGAAGAGAAGATAGTTACAGAAAGGGACAACCGCTGGCGGCTACTTTCTTTCCTAATTATCTTCACCCTCTCCTTAACAAGGAGAGGGTCGGCGAGGAACGAGACGGGGTGAGGTCTCTTACGCTTCCGGACGGAAAGGCCGGGCGGAAGAAATCTTGGAAGAAAACTGGTCAATGCTGATGGCGATGACGGCGGATGCGCGGTCGAAGATGGCCCGAAAGCCGTCGGGCGCGGCCAGCAGGGCTTCAATGCCGAAGCTGACCTGGTTGGGGTCGTTGTCGTCCAGAAGCGTGATTTTGATGGCTTTGAGGCTCCGGTTGACTTCATTTGCCGCTGCCAGCGCTTTGTCGCGGCTGGTGATCAAATCGCCGTAGTTCATGTAGCAGTACAAGTTAAAGTAGTTCGGATCGTCGTCTGCGGCAAAGCTCAAAAAGACGCGCCCTTCGCGCTTGAAGGCAATCGCCCCTGCCCCATCGCTTTGCGGCACATAGCCTTCTTCGGTCAAAAACGCCATCAATGGCGTCTTGTTGTCTGTCATCGTCTCGTCTTCCACTTCTGAGTTTCCTCGTGTTTCTTAGTTTCCGGGCGTTTCGTCGGTTTTGTTGGAATATCGGTTTTGTTGAAATAAAGGGCCGCTGCCGCAATGCCCGGCAAAATCAGCGCTTTTGCCCAGAGATTGCGGAACTCGTGCGGGCTGCCGACCAGCCATGCCGCGCCCCAGTAGCAGCCGTAGGCCAGCGCATACAGGGCGACGCCGCGCAGGATGATGACTGGCAGACTTGGTTTATTCACGAAGCCACCGGGCCGCGTCTTTCGCGTGGTACGTCAAGATCATGTCCGCCCCCGCCCGCTTGATGGACGTGAGTATCTCTAGAGCCGTCGCCCGCTCGTCCAGCCAGCCGCTTGCCGCCGCCGCTTTGACCATCGCATACTCGCCCGACACATTGTATGCGGCCACCGGCAGATGGGTCAAACCCCGGACTTCCCGCACGATGTCAAGATACGACAGCGCCGGCTTGACCATGATCATATCCGCGCCTTCGGCGATGTCCTGCTCCACTTCTTTCAGCGCCTCGCGCCGGTTCGCCGGGTCCATCTGGTAGGTGCGCCGGTCCCCAAACTGCGGGGCGCTGTCGGCGGCTTCGCGGAACGGGCCGTAGAACGCCGAGGCGTATTTGGCGGCATAGGATAGCAGCGGCGTGTCGGAAAACCCCTGGCTGTCCAGAGCGCGGCGCAAAACCCCGACCCGGCCATCCATCATGTCCGACGGCGCAACAACGTCCGCCCCGGCGGCGGCATGGGACACGGCGGTCCGGGCCAGCAAGTCCAGCGACGGGTCGTTTAAGATGCGTTCGCCTTCGACAATCCCGCAATGGCCGTGGGACATATACTCGCACAGGCAGACGTCGGTAAAGACCAGCAGATTAGGATTGTCGGCTTTCAAGGCCCGCACCGCCGTCTGCACGATGCCGGTGTCCGTCCACGCCCCGGTCGCCATCTCATCTTTAGCTTCCGGCAGCCCGAACAGCAGCACCGCCGGCAGGCCAAGCGCGGCAATCCGCTCCGCTTCGCCGCGCAGGGCGTCCACCGTCAATTGGAAAACGCCCGGCATCGAGCCAATCGGCGTCCGCTCCCGGCCTGCACCGGGAACCACGAACAGCGGGTCAATAAAATCGGTCACGGCCAGCTCTGTTTCGCGCACCATGCCGCGCAGGGCCGGCGTCCCGCGCAGCCGCCGCGAGCGGTGAGTTAAAAGTGGGGAGTTCATAATGAAAGGATTATACCCGAACCCACTCACTCCACCGTCGGCCCTTATCCCTAATAAACTCATCCAGGAAATGAGCAATATCGGTCAAGCCGCAGGCACGAAGTCTTGGTACAATAACGGCGTATGAACCCAAAGCGATCCGGGCAGCATTTAGAGCAGCGTCAGCGGGAAATGCTGTCGGCAGTGGAAAGCACACTCCAAGAGAGTGACAGTTCAATGGCGGAGAATGCCTGTCTCAGTCGCTATCACTTCCAGCGCGTGTTCGAGCGCACGGTAGGCGAGCCGCCGGGGGCGCTGCGGAGGCGGCTGCTGTTAGAGCGTGCCGCTTATGAACTCCGCACGACGAAAACGACGATTACGCTCGTCGCCTTTGATGCAGACTATCAAACGCCGGAAGGATTTTCCCGTGCCTTCAAAAGAGCATTCGGTCTCTCCCCAAAGGCATACCGGCAGACGGCGCAGCAGATTCGCCTGCTGCCCGGCCCAAGCGGGGTTCATTATCAACACGAAACCGAGTCACTTGTGACGACATTACCCGGAGGGAAACGAAACATGGATTTAACAGATCGCTTGCTGGAAAAAGATTATGCTGTCAAGCGGCGACTCTTGGAATGTGCGCGGCTGCTGAGCGATGGGCAGCTAGATGCACCGCTTGCCTTTCAGAACAGGGTGGTACGCTTTGTCGAGCCGCCGCGAACGCTCAGGGAAACGCTCATTCATCTTTTAGGACATAATTCCGAGATCAGCACAGGCGGCTGGGTCGGTGAGATGTACCAGGCGGTCGGCTGGCAGCCCAAAGACCTTCCTGCCCGCACCCTGCGCGGCAACTCTCCGGCAGCGATGCTGGAAGGCTTAGAGGCTTCCTCCAAGATGTTTCGCGATTTTGTCCATTATGTCAGCACGGAGAACCTTTGGGATCAAGAGTGGGTAGATGCCGCCTGCGAGCCGCCGGAAACTTTCGCGGTGGGACGAGTCATCGAAGAACAGCTCTCGTCAGGCATCGCCCAGCGCCGGGTACTGGAAGTTATGATGGAGCAAATGGGTTTCGAACTGTAGGCAGAGCGTTCACTTCTTTATGCCATCATCTCCACGGTCAGCCCCGGCATCGGCGAGGGCAGGAGAATCGCTTCGGCCCCGGCGGACTTCAGCGCGGCGATAGTCCGGTCAGGGTCAAGCGTCAGCGCGACGATTGTTCCGCCGCCGCCTGCTCCTGCCAGCTTCGCGCTCAGTGCGCCCCCGGCAAGCGCGGCGGCGATCAAGGCTTCGTTGGCCTCCCCGCTGCCGCCCAGATCACGCACAAGAACATGGTTTCGGTCCATCAGCAATGCCAGCAGTTCGCAGTCGCCGGACAAAAGCGCTCGCTTGGCGGTGCGGGCCAATCCTGCGATTTCCGTGTAGCCGTCAATGACGGCGCGGTCTCCCGCCCGCCAGCGGTCACGAGGCGACGTATGCACCGAGCCGGAATGATGCCGGACGCCGGTATGGCCCAGCACAAACGGCAAGGCAGAAACGTAGGGAGCGAGCGGCTCAATGGCGGCGAACGGCGTGTCGGCTTCCAGCGTTTCCGTGCTATTTCGGCCCGCGAAATCCATAAAGTTCAGGCCGCCGAACACCGTCATATAAGTATCCTGGAAGCCGCAGACAATGCCGAGAACGTCGTATTCAATCTTTCGCACCAGCTCCGCCGTCTCGTAGGGACTGAGGCGCAGGCCCAGATGCGCCAGCAGACAGCCGGTCAGGCAGGCCAGAATCGCGGTTGACCCGGCCAGCCCCGCCTGCATCGGAATGTCCGTGGTGGCCGACAAATGAAACGGCGCAGATGCCGCCGGGTCTATCTCTAATGCCGACAGCGCGGCACGGGCGACATCTAAATAGTCTCCGCGAAGCGCCAGATCGTCAACAGAATGCAGCAGTTGCGACTGCTCCGACACGGTGATCGTCATCTCCGAGGCTTCCGTCAGCGTGCAAGAAGCCCGCTCTTTGGTAGACAGCGACAGCACCGAGCCGCCGTACATATCCGTCGGGTTCCCGACCAGCCCGCAGCGTCCTGGTGCGCTTGCTTGTATCATCAATTCTGCTCCAACACCCAGTCTACTAAAGACGCCAAATTAGGAAACACCAAGTCCGGGGCTGGCTCAAAATCCCCGTCTGCGTAAGCCTGTACCCCGCCCGACAGCAGCAACGCCGTTCGTCCAACGCCTGCCGCGTGTCCCGCTTGAATGTCCGTCGCCGAGTCCCCGGCAAAGACCGTATGGGCCAGCGTCAGCCCAAAGTCACGGGCCGCTTCCAGCAACATTCCCGGCTGCGGCTTCCGGCGCGGCGAGTTTTCGGCTGCCATTTCCGTGCTATAATAACACCTGTCCAAGAACGCCCCCGCCCCTCGCTCCAATATCTCCTCCATCCGCCGCTCAATCGCCTCCAAATCAGCCCGCGTCATCAGCCCCTTGCCGACCCCCTGCTGATTGGAAATCACAATGACCCGCACCCCGGAGTCGTTCAGCCGCCGCACCGCCGCCGCCACGCCCGGCATGACTACTAAGTCCTCGGCCCGGAGCAAATAGCCGCCCGGAATATGCGGGTTCAGCACCCCATCCCGGTCCAAAAATACAGCGTCCAGTTTCATATGCCTATCTGAACTTTGATGGCTTGCTCGACTTGCTGGAGGTCAGTGGGCGACAGGAGACCGATTTGGCTGCTGAGGCGCAGCTTGCTGACTGTCGTGAGCTGGTCGGCCAGCGCTTTGCGCGGTTGTCCGTTCAGCAAAACAAGGGCTTCGCTGGGGAACACTCGGCCTGTATTGCTGGTGAGCGGCACGACTTGAACACGGTTCAGGTGCAGGTTGGCGGCGTCGTTGCTGACAATGACCGCGCTGACAATGACCGCCGGGCGCTGCTTACGGATTTCCCCGCCGACGGACGGGTCAAAATTGACCCACCAGACTTCCCCGCGCTTCATCCTTTTGCTCGCTGCGGAACTGGCTCGTCCGCGACATCTCCGACCATTGCCTCAGCCCATTCCAACGCTTCCGCTTCGCGCTGTTCGTCCTGCGCCATCTGCTGGTAAGCGGCATTGAGGTCCGCGTTCAGAACATGAGGGCGAACCACGGTTTCGATAAACCGGCTAATCCGGCGGCGTCCGATGACTGCGTGCAGCCCCTCATAAACCTTTTCGTCAATTGTGATTGTCAGCTTCTTTTGCATCGTGCCCCCTATACGTACAGTATACGTGTTTGATGCACTGATTGTACCACAAAGCTGCTGATCAAGCCGCGTCCTCAGCGGGTTCAGCACCCCATCCCGGTCTAAAAACACAGCATCAAGTTTCATTATTTGGTCATTGAATTTCAAGATAGAACATTGATTATGCGACTCAAAACCGGGCACTAAAGTACCCGTCTGGGAGGCTCCGCCGAGCGTTCAAGGAACGCAAGATATTTCCGTCCGCAGGACGGTCAGCCACAGGCTTCCCAGACGGGTACTTCAGTGCCCGGACTGCTGCCGGCATTTTATTTCATTCTCCGCCGACAGATAGGCGGCAGCGTCAGCAATTAACTCGTGAAGCGGACGCTGCATTTCCAGCCTCAATGTCGCAGGCGGCAGATGAGCAAAACGGCGCAGGTTTTCTTCGTCTGTGCTGGGGTCGCTCTGCATCTGCGACAAACGCCGGGGACGCTCCGACAGCCGCTGATTTCGAACCTCACTGTTAGCGTGGCAGAAGATGACTTTAAGCTGCCCGCCTACCGCGTCAGCGATCTTTTGCGCCTGCTCAACGACGTTTGGATAAGCGGCCGGGCTGTCAAAAATCACAGACAATTGCTGCTGCGCCATGAGGTCACGGCAGAGGGCAAGCGGCACAGAGTAGGAGGCCGGTCCGGCAGTGCTTTCCGGCACTTCTTCTTCCAGCAGCGCAACCTTAATCGTGTCTTTGTCTAAAACAGGCCAGCCGAGTTCTCGCCCCAATGCCAGCGCAAGCGTGGACTTGCCTGCGCCCGGCATCCCCGCCATCAGCACAAACGTCGGTTTTGAGGTAAGCGGCTCTGTCAAGATGTTATTGTCCCCAAAATGGCAGCATTGGCTTTTGGTGAACTGCTGTCCAATAAAAGAAAGGCAGTGAAACGACCAACCCTAGAACAGCTTGCGTATAGGCGAAAACCGAGTAGTGGCGACGGATAAGAAGACGACAAACCCATACCTCCATTGCTACAGCCCCAATTACGAGAACTGGAACTGATCCGCGACTGAAGTTTGCCCATGTCATAAACATTAAACCGACTTTTGGAACCAGCGCTATTGGTATGGCAAAAACAGTCAGTGCCTCCGCCCAAATAAGAACGATTGCGAAATAAAGCCATATACCGACAGGCAGAGAAGCAGCGACTCCAACTACTGCCTGAAGGATTGGTTGCCGAAAGCCAGAGTTTGAGCCGCCATTTGCCATTTTAGTTGCCTCCTACCCCGATGAGTCGCCTAACAGGGCGGCTCCGTCGGTGCTGGCGGACCAGTCCAGCTTGACGTTTTTTTCGATGCGGCGGACGGCTTCTTCGAGAAGCTCGCCGTTTTGGTCGCCGCTGACGGTGAGGGACATGCGGATGTAGCCGTCGCCGTGCGGGCCATAGCCCAGGCCGGGGATGGCGAGAACGTCGGCTTTCTCTAAGAGTTCTTTGGAGAATGTCGCGGACGTGTAGCCGGGCGGAACGGGTGCCCAGACGTAGAACGTGGCTTTGGGCTTCTCTAAAGACCAGCCGAGGCGGTTTAGGCCGTTGACTAACACGTCGCGGCGGCGCTGAAGCAGCGCTAACGCTTCGTCGTTTTTGGCGTGGTTCAGCGCCCAGCCGGCGGCGAGGGCAATGGCGGCGAACTGCTTGGAGTCGACGTTGCCTTTGATGGTGTTGAGCGCCCGCAGGGCGTCCGGGCTGCCGACGGCGAAGCCGATGCGCCAGCCGGTCATGTTGAAGGTCTTGGACAGCGAGTGCGTTTCAATCGCGACGTCTTTCGCGCCGTCAATCTGCATGATGCTGGGGGCTTGATACCCGTCAAAGCCGGCCTCCGAATACGCGCAGTCGTGGAGGATGAGCGTGTCGGTCTCGCGGGCGAAGTTCACGGCGTCCTGGAAAAACTCTTTTGTGGCAATCGCTCCCGTGGGGTTGTTCGGGTAGTTCAAATAGATCAGCTTTGCGCGTTTGACCATGTCGCCGGGGATTGCCGTAAAGTCCGGCAGGAAGCCGTTTTCGGCAAGCAAAGGGAACTCATAGGGCGTGCCGCCGGCAAGAAGTGTGTTGACTTTGACGACGGTGTAGGCGGGGTCGGGAACAAGCGCGACATCGCCGGGATCAATAAACGCCCACGCGGCATGAGCCAGCCCTTCTTTGCTGCCGATGAGTTCCAAAATCTCGCTGGTGGGGTCGAGTTCCACTCCAAAGCGGCCCTGGAACCAGGTGGCGACATCTTCCAAAAACTCGGCCCGGCCCATGCTGGATTCATCGTAGCGGTGGGTGGTCGGGTCGTGGGCGAAGGCCGCCAGATGGTCAATAATTTCGGGCGGGGTCGGCTGGTCGGGGTCGCCGATGCCGAGGTCAATCAAGTCGCGCCCTTCGGCAATGGCCTGGGCTTTCAGTTTTGCGATCTCGCCGAACAAATAGGGTGGGATGAGGGACAATCGTTTTGCACGCTGCACGTTTCTGATACTCCTAGTATTTAACTTGACCTACCACCTTGCTTCGCTCATTCTTCGCTTCGCAGGGTCCTCCCTAAAGGGAAGATTAGGAGAAGACGAATTAGGAAGGGCAGGGACAAGCCCAGCCACTACGCTTGCTGTCTGCATCTTCCCTTTAGGGAGGACCCTGCGAAGCGAAGAATGAGCGAAGCAAGGTGGTAGGTCTCGAAAGCTATTTCTGCATTATACGGTATGGTTCGGCGCAGGGGTGCGATTTCCCTGCGTCAATTTGTCAATACCCCCGCGTGATGTCTACGACGCTTTGGAACGGCTCGCCCGATGCGAACCGGCGCAGGTTTTCGATAAACAACGCTTTTTGACGCGCCTCTAAGCCCGTCGTCCAGCCGGGCGAGTTATGCGGGGCGATGTGGACATTCGGCATATCCCACAGCGGGCTATCTGCGGGCAGCGGCTCCTGAGCGAACACGTCCAGACATGCGCCGGCGATCTTCTTCTCGCGCAGGGCATCAATCAGCGCCGGCTCGTCGACAAGGCCGCCCCGCGCGATGTTGATGAGCCACGCCGTCGGCTTCATTTGAGCAATCTGAGCTGGGCCAAGCAAGGCTTTGGTTTCGCCCGTGAGCGCGGCGGCAAGGACAACGTAATCGCTTTCGGTCAGCAGGCGGTGCAGACCGTCCGGCCCGGTGAGCGTTTCGTCTACATTCGCGGCAGGAGTCGGGGAACGGCGAAAGCCGAGCGTTCGCATGCCGAACGCTTTGGTCCGTGCCGCGACGCCCAGCCCAATCGGGCCGAGGCCGATGATGCCGACGGTCTGCCCCCACAGCTCCTGCTGAACCACGGATTCCCAGCGATGTTCTTTTTGACGAGCCATCAGCTCCGGCAGGCGGCGGGCGACGAGAAGCATCCAGGCCAGCACGAACTCGGAAATGGCGATCTCAAACGCGGGGCCGGAATTGGTGACGATAAGACCAGGCTTGGCTTTGACGGCCGGCGTCAGCACATGGTCCACGCCTGCGCTTGCCGTGTGCAGCCAGCGGACTTTGGGGCAGTCTCCCACAAGCGAGGCATACCGCTTGCCGGCGACCCAGCGCAGCACGCCTTCGGCGTCCCGCCACTTGTCTTCCACCTGGCCGTCTTCCGGGTAGGGCAGCAGGGTGACACCAGGCGCGGCGTCCTGAGCCGGACCAAGCAGCTCTTCATAAATCTGTTCGGGAACCAGAATATCCATGCCGCTATGATACCCATGATTGAAGTTCTCTTTGAGAATTTGACAAGGGGACGTTTGTCGGCTATAATGCGTCAGTATCATGGCCCAAGTCACTGTCTACTCTAAACCCGGCTGCCATCTCTGCGAAGAAGCGGTTCGCGTCCTGACTCGTCTTCAAGCGCAGACGCCGTTCACGCTGGAAGAGATCAACATTCAGAACGACCCGGCGCTGCTGGCCGAATACGGCGAGCAAATCCCGGTCGGCCTGCTGAACGGCAAGTTTTTGTTTGAGTACACCGCTGACGAAGACCATCTACGACAAAGACTACAGGAGGAAAATTAACCATGCGTGTCCGTGCCAAAGAACTGCGCCGCACCCGGAAGCGAACCGAAGAGCGCCATAAAGCCCGCCATCAAGCGGAAGTCAAAGCCGCTCCCAAAAAGAAATAAGTCCAAGAAGTAAGCCAGTCTGGAGAAACCGCTATGGAAATCTCTCAGGTCGAAAAAATGCGGGGAATGACGCATCCCGAAGATCGTCTTTCCCCACGTGAAGTCGAACTCATCAAATACCGCGATAATCGCACACTGCTAACGGTGACGCTGCTCAGTGGCGAAACTATCGAAGGCGCGATCCGCTGGCACGACCACCTTGCCCTGCGCCTCGTGCAGACGGACCGTAGCGAAGTGACCGTCTATCAGCACGCGATTTCTCACTACCGCCCCCACCTTTAGGCTTTTTCAGCCTCTAGGCTTTTTCTGTTCGCACCCCAACAGTAAAAAACCGCCCCATCTTCTGCATCGAGAAGAACCGGAGCGGTTTATTTTGTCACTGTCCTGCCGCACCGCTTGGGCCGTTGAGCTGGATATAGCCAAGCGCTTCTTTGACGTGGTTGACATGGTCAATAAACCGGCGCTTGTCTTCCCGGCCTGCCATTTCGAGGACCGTCAGTCGGTTGGTGAGTGTGGTGACCTGGCTTTGCAGGATTGCCGAGTTGCTTTGCAGGGCCGCCGAATATTCTTCCAGCGCGGTAATCTCGCTGGTGAGCGTCGAGATATAACCGCGGAGCGTCATCACCTCGCTTTTCAAGGCAAGCGACTGGCCGCTGAGGGTCGTAATGTTAGCCTCGGTTTGTTCCAGCTTGCTATTTAATTCTGCTTTGCTATTTAATTCTTCTTCCGTCAGCGAGTGGGCGGCGCTGAACCCGGATTTCGGCAGGAGGGCATCTGCCGGCACGGCCTCGTCAAATCCCTCACCGCAACGGGGGCAGGCAAAGACGCCTGCCGGAAGCGCGGCGCTGCACTGGTCACATTCATAGACCATCGACTTCTCCAAAAGTTAGGTAGTACCTGCTGCGGCAACGACAAAATGTCGGCCCATGTCGCAATCATACCCAATCTTCATGGCAAGTTGTTCTTGCGATGTACTATTTTGATGAAAAGTTAATACAAAGTTAATAATAGCAAGGAGAAAGATGAGGGAAGAAATGGAGGCGCCGAGCAGAATCGAACTGCTGCATAAAGGTTTTGCAGACCTCTCCCTTACCACTTGGGCACGGCGCCATCACGGACAAAACAAAATAAATGGAGCGGGAGACGAGATTCGAACTCGCGACAACTTGCTTGGGAAGCAAGTGCTCTACCACTGAACTACTCCCGCGACAATCAATTATAGCCGGACAATTGATTATAGCCGGGACGCCGGGCTTTGTCAAGAGGCTAGGCACGTCAAGATTTCAGCGGGAAGCCTGCGCTCGTCAGCAGGCTCCCCGGCAGACGCTCTAGGCGGAAGCGGGACTCGCGGTAGTTTCTTCGCGCAGGCGGCTTAGGAAATCGCCCAGGATGAGTGCGCCTAAATCAGTCCCGCCGCGCTGCCGGACCGAGACGGTTCCGCCGGACGCATCCCGGTCGCCGACGACCAGCATGTACGGGATTTTCTGGGTTTCGGCTTCGGCGATCTTCTTGCCGACTTTCTCGTTTCGCTCGTCCACTTCCACCCGGAACCCCGCTTCCGATAGCGCCGTTTTGACCGTCTCTGCGTACTCTTTGTGCCGGTCGGCAATCGGCAGCACTACCGCCTGAACGGGCGCAAGCCACGCTGGGAACGCCCCGGCGTACTGCTCAATCAAGATCGCCAAAAAGCGCTCGGTGGAACCCGTCACCGCCCGGTGCAGGACGACCGGCGTGTGCGGGTGGCTGTCTTCGCCGATATACGAGCAGCCAAGACGCGCCGGCTGAATGAAGTCCACTTGAATGGTCGAAATCTGCCACTCGCGGCCCAGCACATCGCGGGTCAGAAAGTCCGCTTTCGGGCCATAAAAGGCCGCCTCACCGCGTGCTTCGACGTACTCCACGCTATTGGCATCTAAAGCAGAGCGCAGAGCGGCTTCCGCAAGGTTCCACTTTTCGTCGTCCCGGACAAACTTGCTTTCCGGGTCATCGTCGCGCAAAGAGAGACGGACATAATAGTCGTCAAAGCCGTACCGCTGCAAAGTCTCCCGGATGAGCTTTAGCGCCAGCGTGAACTCGCTTTCAATCTGCTCCGGGGTGCAGAAGATATGGCAGTCGTCCTGGGTCAGCGACCGGACGCGGGTCAGCCCGTTCAGCTCGCCGCTTTTCTCGTAGCGGTACAGGGTCGCAAACTCGGCGTAGCGCAGGGGCAGGTCGCGGTACGAGTGCATCTGCGTGTTGAACAGGGTCATGTGCGACGGGCAGTTCATGGGCTTGAGGCGGATGCGCTCGCCGCCGGGGTCCACCATCGGCGGGAACATGCCGCCGGCCACTTTGTCGCCGTAGTTGTCCAAGTGGCCGGACTTGCGGTACAGCTCTTCTTTGGCGATATGCCCGGTCCAGACATGCTGGTAGCCGTACTTGGTCTGAAGGTCCCGGACATACGTCTCCATCGTATGCCGGATGCTCTCGCCTTTGGGCAGAAACAGCGGAATGCCGGGGCCGATGTCCTCGCTGAACGCAAACAGTCCAAGCTGCTTGCCTAAGACCCGGTGATCACGCTTCTTCGCTTCTTCCAGCCGCGCATAATAAGCATCTAATTCTTCCTGCGTGTCAAACAAGACGCCGTAAATGCGCTGAAGCTGCGCCCGCTTCTCGTCGCCGCGCCAGTAGGCTCCTGCGATGCGGTCAATCTTGAAGACGCCGATCTGCCCAGTGCTTTCCACATGCGGCCCCCGGCATAGATCGGTGAAATCGGCCTGCGTGTAGAACGAGATCGTCTCCCCTTCCGGCAGATCATTTATTAGCTCCGATTTGTAAAGCTGTCCCCGTGCGTCTTCATAGGCCAGCGCGTCTGCGCGGGGCTTCTCGGTGCGGGTCAGCGGGTAGTCGAGCTTCCGTATCTTCTTCATCCGCGACTCGATTTCCGCCATGTCGGCGGGCGTCAGGGAGCGGGGAAGCTCAAAATCGTAATAAAAGCCGTCTTCAATCGGCGGCCCGATGGCGAGCCGAGCGTCCGGGAACATCTGCAAAACGGCCTGCGCGAGGACATGCGCCGCCGTATGCCGCTTCTTCCAAATCTCGCTGCCGGGGGAATTGTCTGAATGATTTATGTTTGCCACGTTGCCTCCATACCAAAGAGTGCGTTTAGTATACCGGGCAGGCGGGGGTTTGTCAAACACCGCCGCGAAGCGAGTATAATAGCAGCAAGGAGAAATGCCATGGCACTGTTAGAAAGCTACGTCGCCCAGCCGCCGCCGCTCTATGAGACAGAGCGGGGCGCAATCCGTGTGCAGGGGACGCGGGTCTCGCTCGACACAGTAATTGCTTGCTTCAATCAAGGTTATACTGCTGAAGACATCGTGCGCTCGTTCGATACGCTCAAGCTACGTGATGTCTACGCTGTCATCGCCTACTATTTGGACAACCGTGATGTGGTAGACGCTTACATCAAGCGGCGCGAGGCGGAAGCCGCCGAGATTCGGCGAGAGATTGAGGCGCTACATCTGCCGGGGGAAAGTCTGCAAGCGAAACTCGCAGCGCGAAAAGCCGAAGCCCAAAAAGCTGAAATGGAGCGGCAGGCATGATTAAGTTCCTCACGGATGAAGATTACAACAACATTATCCTGAGCGGCGTGCTGCTGCGCCTGCCGCAATTGGATATTGTGCGCGTACAGGATGTCGGGTTGATGAATACGCACGATTCGATTGTGCTGGCATGGGCGGCGCAGGAAAACCGCCTTGTTTTGACGCACGACGTGACGACGTTTATTCGTGAAGCGCGTCAGCGTGTCGTGGAAGGCTTGCCGATGCCGGGCGTGCTGGCGAGTCCTCAAACAAAGTCAGTTGCCCCGATTATCCGGGACATTATCTTCATTGCGGAGAACAGCCGCGATGGCGAATGGGATAATGAGGTTATATTTCTGCCGATTTAGCCTCTTTCGCCAAGTGGCGATACGCAATTTTCTTTCTTAGGAATAGGGAGGTGAAAAAGAGAACATCATGGCATTACTAGAAAGCTACGTCGCCCAGCCGCTGCCGCTTTATGAGACGGACAAGGGTGCAATTCGTGTGCAGGGGACGCGGGTCTCGCTCGACACCGTAATTTACCATTACAACAACGGCAGGACGCCGGAGAGCATTGTTCAATCGTTTGACACGCTCAAGCTGCGCGATGTCTATGCAGTCATCGCCTACTACCTTGACAATCGTGAGGCCATAGACGCTTACATTAAACGGCAGGAAGAAAAGGGCGAAGAAATACGCCGAAAGTTTGAGGCTTTGCATCCGCAGGAGCCAGGCTTAAAAGCAAAGCTCCAGGCTCGTCTCGCGGCGAAAGAAGGGGCTTAATGCTGCGCTTTGTCACGGATGAAGACTTTGACCGAAGGCTTCTTGCCGGTGTCCTACGCCGACTGGCAGACTTAGACATTGTGCGTGTGCAGGATGTCGGCCTAAGAACCCATGAGGATATCGTGCTGCTGGAATGGGCGGCAGAAGAAGGGCGTTTGATGCTGACGCATGACAACGCAACTATGCCGGATGAAGCTTACAGGCGCGTGGTTGCCGGGCTTGCCATGCCTGGCGTTGTTGTCGTCAATAAGAACCTTCCACGCGGCCAGAACATTGACGACATTGTTATTCTTGCCACGGCAAGTTTTGACGGCGAGTAGGAGAACCGAGCTATCCATCTTCCCCTCTAGTGTATAATAGGACTCCCATGTGCGAGTCTTCTTTAAAATCTGAGGCGCTTTATGCTGATGTTGTGGTTCAAATTGACGTAGCCGGGCTGCCGCAGCCGCTGACGTATTCGGTTCCACCTGCCCTTTTGCTTGCGATGGGCGACGCGGTTTTAGTGCCGTTTGGAGCGCAGACGGCGGCGGGGTATGTGGTTGGGCTGAAAGACGACTGCCCGGCGGAGATGGCGGGGAAGATTAAGCCGGTGACGGCGAAAATCGAGAACGCGCCGACGTTTGATGCGAATTTGCGTGACTTGGGGCAGTGGGTGACGGAGCAGACGCTGTGCGACTGGCGGGACGCGCTGCGGCTCATTGTGCCGGATGTGATGTCGTCGCAAATCAAGACGACGCTGACGCTGGCGGAAGATTGGGACGAGCGGCTGGCGGGGTCACGGGCAGCCTCGCAGCGCGATCTGGCGGCGGCTCTGGCGGGGCTGGGCGGGTCGGCGGAGCCGGGAAAGCTGGCAAAGGCGCTGGGACTGGCGAAGCCTGGGCCGGCGCTGGCGGAGCTGAAAAAGAAAGGCATTGTCACGGAGGAACGCGCGGTCAAGCTGCCGCCGGCCCGGCGCAAGCTGGTCCGTCTGCTTCGTTTGGCAGTGACGCGGGACATCGCGGGCGAGGAAGCGGCGCGGCTGGAGCGAACCGGGGCGGCCCGGCAGGCGCGGCTGCTGCGGGCGCTGATCGCCGCTGAAAGCGAAAGCACGGCGAAGATGCCGATGGCGGGCCTTGCGGTCGGGGCAAGCGCGGGCGCGGCGGCGAAGGCGCTGGCAGACAAAGGGCTGGCAAGCTACACGGAAGTGCCGATGCGGCGCGACCCGTTTCAGTTTTTCGGGTTTGTGGCGGGGAATGCCCCGCCGCTGACGGACGCGCAGGCGGCGGCGGCGTCTGAGATCGGGCGGCATCTGAGCGCCCGCGATGGAAAGACGCTGCTGCTGTTTGGGGTGACGGGTTCCGGCAAAACGGAAGTCTATTTAGATGCCGTTGGGCAGGCTCTGGCACTGGGCCGAACGGCGCTGATTTTGCTTCCTGAGATTGGCCTGACGGCACAGGTGCTGGACCTCTTCAAAGCTCGGTTCGGCGCGGACGAAGTTGCCGTGCTGCATTCGGCGCTTTCTTTAGGTGAGCGGCATGACGAGTGGCGGCGCATTCAGTCGGGCGAGGCGCGGGTGGTGGTCGGCGCACGGTCGGCGGTCTTTGCGCCGGTGCCGGGTCTCGGCCTGATCATCTTAGACGAAGAGCATGACGGCTCGTATAAACAAGACTCGTCGCCGCGTTATCATGCCCGCGACGCCGCCCAGTTCCGGGCCAGCCAGACCGGCGCGGTTGTGGTACTCGGCAGCGCAACGCCGTCATTGGAAAGCTACTACAAAGCGCAAATAGGTGAATATGGCTTGATCGAGATGCCGGAGCGCATCAGCAGCCGTCCCCTGCCGCCGGTCTCCGTGGTGGACCTGCGCGATGAGATGAAGCCGCCTCCTGCCCCAATCCCCAAGAAAGGCGAAACCAAGCCGGAGCCGCCACCGCGCTCAGTGTTCGGCGCGGATTTAACCGCGTCTTTGGCCTGCTGTCTGGACCGCCGCGAGCAGGCGATTTTGTTCCTGAACCGGCGGGGTTTCGCGTCGTTCCTGCTCTGCCGGGACTGCGGGTTTACGTTCCGCTGCCCAAACTGCGATGTTTCCCTCACCTATCATCATGCCGGGCGCTACTTGCAGTGCCACCATTGCGACTTCAAGCGGCGCAGCCCGGATGCGTGTCCCAAGTGTGAGGGCCTGCGCCTACGGCCATTCGGGCTGGGAACCGAAAAGGTGGAGGACGCGGTTCGGATGCAGTTCCCGTCGGCCCGGACGCTTCGGATGGATCGGGATACGATGTCCAGGAAAGGCGCTCACGCCGAAACTCTGCGGGCGTTTCGGCGCGGCGAGGCGGACATTCTGATTGGAACCCAGATGGTCGCCAAAGGGCTAGACTTTCCCAATGTTACGTTAGTCGGGGTCGTCAGCGCGGACATGGCCCTCAACATTCCTGATTTCCGTGCGCCGGAGCGCACCTTTCAGCTTTTGACCCAGGTGGCGGGCCGGGCCGGGCGCGGCAAAATCCCCGGCTCAGTCATCGTGCAGACGTTCTCGCCCGAACACGAAAGCATTCAGTTTGCCGCCCGGCACGACTATGTCGGCTTCTACGAATCCGCCATCGCCCAGCGCCGCGAACTCAGCTACCCGCCGTTCTCGCACATGGCGAACATTGTGTTTGCCGACGAGTCGGAAGACGAGACCCAGAAACGCGCCTACCATCTCGCCAATATCCTGCGGGCAATTTTAGGCGACGCCTCCAGCGTGCAAATCCTCGGCCCCGTGGCCTGCCCCCTGTCGCGCCTGCGCGGGCGTTATCGCTGGCACCTCGCGCTCCGCGCACCCGAAAAGCCCGTCCTGTTGGCTTCGCTCAAGTGTGCGTTTGCCGAGATGACAGCAAGCGAACGCGCCGGCATGACGCTGGACATAGACCCGCTGAGTATGCTGTGAACCTCACCCTGCCTCGTTCCTCGTCGACCCTCTCCTTAAGCAAGGAGAGGGTGAAGAGAATAAGGACAAAGAGGCTTGCGCCCGTTCAGCGTTCTTATTTTCTCTGTTCTTATTTTCTCCTACCCTCTCCTTAAGCAAGGAGAGGGTCGCCGAGGAACGAGGCGGGGTGAGGTTCCTCTTTAATTTGTGCTATACTATCTGCCAATAAAGAGTAAAATGAAAATGAATGACGGGGGTGACAACGGAATGGCGAAAGCCACGGGCAGGCTGGCCGACCTGATTCGGCGCGACGATCCGATTGTGAAGTACGACGAGACCACTGGGGTCAATATCCTGCGCCAGAAGTCCAAGCCGGTGCTGAACATTAACGAAGATGTCGCGGAGCTGGTCGCGCAGATGGAGAAGATCATGCGTGCCGCCAATGGCGTGGGCCTCGCCGCGCCGCAGCTTGGCATCTTGCAGCGGATTTTCGTGTACGATTCCGGTGACGGGTTCCAGGCGATTATCAACCCAAAGATTTTAGGCCGCAAAGGTGAGCAGGTGGGGGTCGAGGGCTGCCTGTCTATCCCCGGCCTTCAGGGAGACGTGGCACGGGCGGAAGAAGTCGTCGTTAAGGGCATGGACCAGTACGGCAAGCCGGTCCGCATTCGCGGCGACGGTTTGACGGCGCGGGTTATTCAGCATGAAAACGACCATTTGGACGGCATCTTGTTTATTGACCACGCCGACCCCGCCTCCCTGCACTGGGTTACGGCGGACGAACTCAAAGACGAAGAAGCAGACGGCAGCGGCCCGCAGACACGGGAATAGTGATATTTTATGCTCATGCCGATTGAAGCCGGGCAAAACGGAAAACAGCACCTCCAGCAAAAGTTAGCCGAGGCAGTGACTTCCCCATGCCGCTTGCCAGTAGCAACAGCATTCTTCCAGGCCAACCTTTTGTCGGCTGGCTATAGCTTTGTCGCTGTCGAAGTGACACATACCAGAGACCTGAACAATTTCGAGGCGTGGTGTGGCGATGGCGGGGAAGATGCAAAACACTTATTGTCAGAATGGATATGGGACTTTGTTAGCATCAGCCCGGCCCACGTTTGTCTCATTGATGAGACACGAAGTAAGGCAAGCGACCCAAGCTGGCAAGCCGACATGCTGCCTTTGTTTGCGGGAACGGTCAGGTTCTCCGAAAACGCGATTTTTTATCATCTCTCCAGCAGCACTATCAGCCAGGAAGGAGTTTCGGAGATAGTGCAATCTACCTTCTGGTTCCCCTTTTGGTGCGCTTTTGTCGTAGACGATGGAAGAGTTCTGGCAACGCCGTCACCAATACAAGAGATTCCGGCAGAGCAATTATTGAAGGTCATCCCGCATTCTCAGGGACTCGTGACGGATGCTTATGACCTTGAGGGGCTTCTTTTGTGGACTAAACAACAAGCCTTTGGCTTGGACAAACCTTTTTAGCGAACGAGAGTAATTGAACCTATGCGCGTACTCTTTATCGGCACATCCCCATTCGCGGTTCCCAGCCTAAAGCGGCTTGTTGAGACACCCGACCATGAAGTCTTAGCGGTCGTCACCCAGCCGGACAAGCCGCAGGGACGGGGCGGGAAGCTGTCGGTGTCGCCGGTGAAAGCGGCGGCGCTCACGCTGGGCCTGCCGCTGTTTCAGCCGGAAAAGGTGCGAAGCAAAGAGTTTGTGCAGACGGTGCGTGAGCTTGCGCCGGAGATCATTGTTGTCGCCGCGTTCGGGCAGATCATCCCCCAGAGAATGCTGGATATTCCGCCGCTTGGCTGCATCAATGTCCACGGCTCCCTGCTGCCGAGGTGGCGCGGCGCGGCCCCGATGCAGTACGCGCTGATGGCGGGAGACCGCGAAACCGGCGTCACGACCATGATGATGGACGCTGGGCTGGATACCGGCGACATTTTGCAGCAAGCTTCGCTTGACTTGAGCACAGTGGAAGATTTAGGCGACTTGGAAGCGAAGCTGGCGGTGATTGGAGCGGACCTGCTGATGCAGACGCTCAAAGCGATTGTTGAGGGCAATTGTCCGCGTGTTCCGCAGGACCCGGCACAGGTTACGCTGGCCCCCTCGCTGCCGCCGGAGATTGGCGAGGTGGACTGGGCGCGACCTGCCGCCGAGCTGCATAATCTGGTGCGGGGCGTCACCCCAAAGCCCGGCGCGTATACGTTTGTTCAAGGCAAACGGCTCAAAGTCTGGCGTGCTGAAGTTTTAGAATCAACATCTATAGAAGAAGTAGAAGTTGGATTGCCGGGAACGATTGAAACTATCGGCGGCGGTGGTATAACAGTGAGGACAAGCAAGGGGGCGCTTCGCCTGCGCGAAGTCCAGCCGGAAAGCAAAGGCCGCATGGCGGCGGATGCCTGGGCACGCGGCGCACGCCTTGTTTTGGGCCAAATGCTTCAGTGATGATCTTGGCCCGAAAAACCATCGGATAGAAGGTAAGAGCAATGGGAATGCAGGAGGAACGGCTGGAACGCGGGATTGCCCATAAGCTGGAAGGACGTTACGAAGAAGCGACGGCCGACTTTCAAGCGCTGCTGGACGAAAACCCCGACCACCCGGAGGCCAATCATCAGCTTGGCCTTGTTCTTGGCTTTATCGGGCAGTTCGACGAATCGCTTCGGGCGCTGGAACGCGCGGCTCAGCTTGATCCCGGCAGCGTGCTGGCCCGCAACGATCTCGCGCTCACTTATACCATGCTGGGCCAGTACGAAGAAGCCAAAGCGGAGTTCGCCCGCGTTCTGGAGCAGGATCAGGGCAACGATGTCGCCCGCCGCAACCTGACTTATTTGCAGTGACGGGCCATTTTTTTGCAATAATGCGCCGTTTTTTGCCGTTTTTTCTTTTGGCGCTTCTTCCCTGCCTGCTGCTTTGGCCGGTTGTCTTCGGCGGCGAGGTGTTCCTGCCTGCCGATCTGCTGAAAGACGTGGCCCCATGGCGGACTGCCGACCCCCGTTCACTGGTTCCCTGGAACCCGCTTCAATGGGACGGCATGGCCGAGTTCTATCCGTGGCGGCTGTTCGCCGCGCAAACACTCAAATCCGGCTATCTGCCGCTTTGGAACCCGCATCAGTTTTGCGGTACACCGTTTGTGGCGAACTCGCAGTCGGCGGTCTTTTATCCCCTCAATTTGCTTTTTTGTGTGTTTTCCATCGCCCGCGCGTTCGGCGTGAGCGTTCTGGTCCATTTGTTTCTGACCGGCAGCTTTCTGTACGGGTTCCTGCGTTCGCGGACGATGGCTTTAGGCCGTCCCGCCGCGCTGCTGGGGGCAATAGCCTGGCAGCTATGCCACTGGCAGGTGGCGTGGCTAGAACTGCCGACGTTTTTGTGCGTCTCCGCCTGGCTGCCGCTGGCTTTGCTCTTGGTGGACCGTGCTGCCGAGCGTCCGACGGTCCTGCGGGCGACGGCGCTTGGCCTGTGTCTGGGGGTCATGCTGCTGGCGGGCCATCTTCAAATCGCGCTTTACTGCTTTGGACTGATTGCTGCCTACGCCGTGTTTCGCGTTGTGCCGACACTGAAAGCGCAGTGGAAGCCGCAGACGGGAGCGGCGGCTCTGACACTGGCGCTGGCGTTTGGGCTGGCCGCGCCGCAACTTTTGCCGGCGGTGGAGCTGGCGCGGATGTCGCACCGAGCGGGAAGCCCCGTCAACTGGGCCGCTTACACGGGCTACGTGCGCCTTGCCGTGCCGCCGGTGCATCTGGTGACGCTGCTTGCGCCGGGCTTCTTCGGCAGCCCAACGCACGGCACTTACTGGGGAATTCCCACAAACGGCGGCCCCGGCGCGTACATGGAGTACGCCTGCTACGGCGGCGTTTTGACGCTGCTGCTGGCGCTTGCCGGGCTGATTTTTACCTGGCGCACTCAGGCCGTCACCCGCTTCTTTTCCGTGACCGCAGTTATCGCACTCTTGCTGGCACTGGGGACGCCGCTGAACGCGCTGCTGTTTTTCGGCGTTCCAGGCTTTTCGCAGACCGGCTCGCCGGGCCGGATTTTGGTCCTCTGGTCGTTCTGCCTGCCAGTCCTTGCCGCCATTGGGACTGATGCCTTCCTGCGCCGCCCCGAAGCAAAAACGCTTGGCAAAGCCGCTGGCGTGTTCGGAATTGTCGCCGCCTGCCTGCTCGCTTTTAGCGTGATTTGGATCAACCGCATATACCCAGCGGGAACGCTTGCAACGAACTTGGCGATAGAAAGCGATTTGTGGCGGCTGCCAGTCGGCGTTTTGTTCGGAGCCGCCGCTGCTGTCTGGCTTGGAATGCGCGGCAGTCTTTCCCCTTCCAGACTAGGCGGGGTGTTCATCCTGCTGACAGCGGCGGACTTGCTGGCGGCGGGCTACGGCTTCAACCGGACGGCGTCGCCGCAGGCGGTGTACCCCGTCACGCCGCTGATCGCGTTTTTGCAGGCACACAAAGCGGAAGGGCGTATCATGCCGATCAACCGGCAGTGGCCGCTGTACAGCCCGCCGCTGGCGATCCTGCCGCCGAACTCGGCAATGGTCTACGGCCTGGACGACACGCAGGGGTATGATTCGCTTCTCACGGGCCAGTATTTCCAGTTCGCGGGCGCACTCGACGATGGTTCCCCTGCCCCGCCGGAGAACGGAAACATGGTCTTTACCTATGGATTTGGGTCGCGGGAAGCACGGGAAGCCGGGGCGCGTTACGGCATATCGCTGAGGCCGCTGCCGGGCTTAGTGCCGGTGTTTCAGGGCGATGGAGCGTTTGTGTACGAGGATAAAGAGGCGCTGCCGCATGTACAGGTTGTGGGGGAGAAACGGGACGCAGAGGGATACATTCTGGAGCTGACGACCGAGCCGCCAACGCGGGTAACACTGCTGTCGGAAGAATTTCTGCCTCATCAGCTAGTAGTAGCCGACCAATGGTATCCCGGCTGGCACGCCTACTTTCACGATGAGCCGGTTTCGCTGGCGAAGGGGCCGGATGTATTTCGTACAGTCACGCTGACACCACGCCAAAAGAAGTTGGCCGCGATGAACAACCCGCTCGAAATGCGCTATGAGCCGGCGGCGTTTCGGGTGGGATTGTATGCGTTTTGCCTGGCGCTGGGGACGGCGGCGGGGATTGCCGCCGCCGCAGGAAGCGCAAGGTTAGGCCGGAACCGCCGCCGGTGACGCGGCTTCGGACGGGACGGATTTCGCGGCGGCAATCGCTTCTTCTTCGGTCGCGTACACGCCGAAAATCGTGTTCAGGCGCGTGATTTGGAGCATTCGCTGAATGGCTTCATTGCAGCCGGACAGGTACAACGCCCCGTCGAGCGGGCGCAAACGCTTCGTAGCCGACAGCAAAGTCCCAAACCCGCTGCTGTCCATATAGGTCACTTTCGCCATGTTGATGACAATGGCAGGCTTGTTCTGGTCAATCGCCTCGCTCACGGCTTCCTTGAACTGCGGCGTGGTATAGATGTCAATCTCGCCGACGACATCCAGCACGGGAATGTTGTCCTGATGCCGTAAACTGGTTTCGATCCGCAATGTCTCCATAAATGAAGTGTCTCCTAAGAAAAAGCCAAACGTGAAATTGAGAGCGAAAAACGAGGTTACAGGAGTTTTACCCAATAGGCCGGAAAATAAACGGTGTCAGCAAAATCAGGTCCAGCGTCAATGAAATCGCCCAATGCGCCAGAAAGCCGTATACGAAGGAGCGTGTCCGAAGCGCCAGAATGCCTAAAATTAATCCCCCCGGCACAGCGCTCAAGACTTCCACCGGCGGCTTGGACGCATCGTGAACGTAGGACCAGTGCAGAAGCGCAAAGATAAGCGCCTGGACAATGACCGCGCCCCAGGTTTTCAGAAAGCTTTTTTGCAGCCCGAACAGCAGAAAGCCCCGAAAAAAGAACTCCCAGCAGAACATGTAAAACCCCATTGCCAGCTCGTAATAGACAAGAGCTTTGAGATTGACGCGCTGCATGAAGAACACTGGCCCGACCCCAGACAGCGGCTGGCTGAGACGCCCGTATAGATATTGACCCTGGAACTGCGCTCTGAGGGACGGCAGGCTGACGACTACCGCCAAAATGAGGACCATGACCACCCACGCGATGAGCGTCCATTTGAGCCCCAGCCGCCGGTCGCCGCGCGTCATTCCAAACTGGCTCGGCTCCTG
>JAABUZ0100002747.1_pt1 | contig 28215 bp, 27 predicted proteins | sample 5562091 | NCBI WGS metagenome assembly JAABUZ01 (sample SAMN12813069, study PRJNA571459) | rock metagenome | isolation source: Antarctica rocks | place: Antarctica: Victoria Land, Linnaeus Terrace sud | collected 2015-12-21 | reverse complement strand
ACCCGTCCACGGTGACGCCGAGCAGGTCGCTGACGGCGGCCGAGGCAACCCCCTGGTCCGGCGTCGCGACGGCCTGGCCGAGGGGGAGCTGGCCGCTGCCGGGGACGCTCGTGACCAGCCGGCTCGGTAGCAGCGCCACGCTGCCCGAATGCTGCACGGGGTCGGCCGCGAGCAGGGCCGCCTCGTCCCCGCCGGGGTCGTCGAGCGCGAAGAGCACGGTCGCCTGGGAGCGCGCGGCCGGCCCGGGCGCGACGACGGCGGTCGCCGGTCGAGCGGTGCCGTGTCGTCGGGGGAGTACGCCGGCGGTGGCGGCGAGCACCGCCACCACGGCGGCACCGGCAATGAGGCGGCGGCGCCCGCGGTGCCGGGTCCGCCCGGCGGTCCGGCGTGCCGGGGCAGGCGTCGGGGCAGGCGTTGTGCGGGCGGGTGGTGTGGGGGCGGGTGGTGTGGGGGCGGGTGGTGGCGGGGCGGGTGGTGTGGGGGCGGGTGGTGTGCGGGCGTGGCCCGCGGCTTCCACGGACTGGCTGCGGAAGGTCGGTACCGGCGGCAGCGGCAGCCGGGTCGGCGGGGACGCCGACGTGGAGCCGACGAGGGCGGGCTCCCTGGCGTTCGCGGAGATCGCCGTGGCCGGCGCCGGGCTGCTGCTGCGACTGTGCTTGCCCACGGACACCGTCCTCGGCAGGCGGGGGGACCGGGTTGAGCCGTTCGGCCCAGTGGGTCAGCGGTAGAGGTGGCGCTTCTCGACGTACTGCACGACGCCGTCCGGCACGAGGTAGTAGATCGGGCGGCCATCGGCGACCCGGGCCCGGATGTCGCTGCTGCTGATCGCCAGCGCCGGCACCTCGACCAGCGTCACGCTGCCGGAGGGGAAGGCCGCGTCCAGCGCCAGGTCGTAGCCGGGGCGGGTCACCCCCACGAAGTGCGCCAGCGTGAACAGCTCGGTGGCGGCGTGCCAGCCCAGGATCTGGTGCAGGGCGTCGGCACCGGTGATGAACAGCAGCTCGTCGACGTCCGGGCGCCGGGCGCGCAACTCGCGCAGGGTGTCCACCGTGTACGTCGGCCCCGGGCGCTCGACGTCGATGCGGCTGACGGAGAACAGCGGATTGGACGCGGTGGCGACCACGGTCATGAGGTAGCGGTCCTCCGCGTCGCTGACCGCACCCGCGGCCTTCTGCCACGGCTGCCCGGTGGGCACGAAGACCACCTCGTCGAGCCCGAACCGGCTGCGCACCTCGTTCGCGGCGACGAGGTGGCCGTTGTGTACCGGGTCGAAGGTCCCGCCCATCACGCCGAGCCGGACGCCCATCCCGCGCAGCCTAGAGAGTCACGCCAGCGGCTCGCTCAGCTGCCGGCGCCGCCGCGATCGCTGCCAGCTGCGGGCGCCCAGGACGCACAGCCCCAGCGCCACGAGCGCCAGCAGCAGCCCGCCGCTTGCCGCGACCAGTCCCTGCGCCGTCGCCACCAGGGTGTGGCCGGCGTCGTGCAGGGCCTGCGACCAGGGGCCGCGCTCCCGCGGCGGCGCGGGCGGCAGCACCGCAGCGGCCTGCCGCTGCGCGACGGTCACGGTGAGGGTGGCGAGATCGCTCTGGTCCGCCAGCACCTTCTGCTGGCCCTGCAGCTGCTCGATCTGCTGCTGCACGTCGTCGAGCCGCTGCTGCACCGACAGGGTCTCCTGCACGGTCCTGGCAGTTGTCAGGATCGACAGGTACGTCGAGCGGGTCGCCTTCAGCGCCGTGAGCCGGGACCCGAGGTCGGCGTAGTCGGCGGTGACGTCCCGGCCGGCCGTCGTCTGGGTGGTGACCGTGCCCAGCCCGCGGACGGTGGTCAGCAGCGCCGGGAACCGGTCCGAGGGCACCCGCAGGGTCACCGTGCCGCCGGGCGTGGCGCCCGTCTCGGTGCTGGTGCTGCCCGCCAGGAACCCGCCGAGGCCCGTGGCGGCGCCCTCGAGCCTCGCCACCGTGGCCGGGACGGCGCCGGGCGCGACGGTGAGCGCCACGGTCCCGGTCTGCACCACCCGGGCGGCCGCACCACCCGCTGCGCCGCCGGCCCTGGTGGTGCCAGTGGCGGTGCCGGTGGTGCTGTCGGTGAACCCCTTGGTGGAGGTGCCTGACGCGCCCGATGTGGCACCCGCTGGCGCAGGCAGGGCGGCCACCCCACCCGCGGCCACGGGCGCCCCGGCCAGGTCGCGGAGGCCCTGAGCCTTGCCGGCAGACGACGCTGCGGCCACCGCGCCGACCGCCAGCTGCGGCGACGTCAGACCACTGGTCGCGCTCCCGCTGCTGCCGGTGCTTCCGGTGCCGCCGCCCAGTTGCGCGGCGCCCAGCCCGATGCCGACCAGCACGACCAGCGCCGCGGCCACCGCCAGGAGTGGGCGCCGGGCCCGGTGCCGGTCCCGGTGCCGGTCCAGGGTCGTGACCTGCTCGCCGCCGGGACGCTCCGCCGCGGCGCCGAGCACCCCGGCCGGACCCCCGGCGGGGACGGGGAACGATGCCGCCGCCTCCGCGAGCAGCCGCTCCAGGTCCCGCTCGCCGACCAGCGTGCTCATCGGGCCTCCTCCAGGTCGGTGCCGCCGACCCAGGCCGCGAGCCGCGGGTCGAGGGCCAGCCGCTGCCGCGCGTCGTACAACCTGCTCTTGACGGTCCCGGGCCGCCGCTCGATGGCCACGGCGATCTCTCGCTCGGACAGGCCGGCCCAGTAGCGCAGCACCACCGGCACCCGCAGCGTCTCGGGCAGCGCGGCGAGGGCGTCGAGCACGTCCCCGGCGCGGCCGCCGGCCTCCGCCGCAGCTTCGGGGGTGGGCGCAGCTGACGCCGCGGACGCGAGCAGGGCCTCCCCGTCGGGCAGCCGGCCGGCCCGCCAGGACCGCTCGCTGCGCAGCCGGGACAGGCAGGCGTTGGTCACCACGCGGTAGAGCCACGGCCGCCGCCCCTCCCCCGCCGGCACGCTGGCGCGGAAGCGCCAGACCCGCAGGAACGCCTCCTGCACCGCGTCCTGCGCCTCGACGGGGTCGCGGAGCAGCAGACAGGCGGTGCGGTACGCGGGGGCGTATGCCTCAGCGAGCCAGGCCTCGAGGTCCTCTGCGCCGGCGGTCACACCGGCTCAGACGCAGCCAGGCCCCGATCGGTTCGCCGAGGGCGACTGAGCGTCGACTAGGCGGGGAGCAGCCGGGTGACGAAGTCGGTGAGCTGCACGACGTTGCGGCACTCGACCATCTCGTCGACGTAGGGCGTGTAGGCACCGACGGCGCTGTCACCGCTGCCCCAGTAGGCCCGCGGCTCGGGGTTGAGCCAGTAGGTGTGGCGGGCCTGCTGGGTGAGCCGGCGGAAGGTCGCCAGCCCCGGCTGCCGGTGGTTGGTGCGCCCGTCGCCGAGCACGAGCAGCGAGGTCTTGGGCGTCACCGCGTCGGGATAGCGCTCCTCGAAGCGCTCGAAGGCGTGCCCGTAGTCGCTGTGCCCGTCGTACCAGACCAGGTCGGCCTCGCTGCTCACCCGCGTCATCACGTCGGCGAGGTCGGCGTCCGGGCCGAAGAACCTGGTCACCTCGTCCAGCGTGTCGATGAACGCAAAGGCCCTGACCTTGCTGAACTGTCCACGCAGGGCGTGCGTGAGCAGCAACGTGAAGTGGGCGAACGACGCGACCGAGCCACTCACGTCGCAGAGCACGACGAGGTCGGGCTTGTGCGGGCGGCGCGGCTTGTGGTGGGTGTCCAACGGGACGCCACCGTTGGCCAGCGAGGCGCGGACGGTACGCCGGAAGTCCAGCCGCCCCTTCTTGCCGAGCCGCTGCCGGGCAGTCAGCCGGGTCGCCAGCCGGCGGGCCAGCGGCTGCACCTCGCGGCGCAGCTCGACGAGGTCGGCCCGGGTGGCGCGCAGGAAGTCCACCTGCTCGGCGAGCGGCTTCACGGCGTGCTTCTCCACCGTCTCCAGGCCGCGCTCCTCGGCCAGCCGGCGGCGGACGTCGGCCTCCACCGCGTCGCCGAACTGCCGGATCCGCTCGGTGATGGTGGTGCGGGCGACCTGCTCGGCGAGGCCCCCGCGCTGCTGGCCCGCCAGCATCCGCTCCAGCAGGGCGGCCACCAGCGTGTCGGGGGACAGGGCGCGCAGCACCTTGTAGGCGAACCACGACGGCCGGCCGCCGGAGCCCTCCGCACGACCGAGCACCGAGACGGCGTCTCGGGCGAAAGCGGCCATGGCGGCGTTGTCGCCTGACATCATCAGCTCCCGCAGCCGGTCCCGCAGGGCGTCCCGGTCCAGCCCGGCGAGCGGCTGGCCGGCCTCGTCAGGGGCCTCACCCGGGCCGTCCAGGTCGGCCAGGGCGCCGGCGAGCGCGCCGTCGCCGACCCGCGGCGGGAAGTAGAGCTCGAACAGACTGTCGAACGTCGCCCGGTGCGCCGGCCGCTTGCAGCAGGTCGCCGCCAGGGCCGCGCGCAGGCCGGATCGGTCGAGCAGGTCGATGGTGACCAGGGCGTGCACCGCGTCGACGGTCTCGCTGGTGCTCACCGGCAGCTCCGCCCGGCGCAGGGCCTGGACGAAGGCGACGGTGCGGTCGAGCAGTCCCGACGTAGGCTGCGTGGTCACGACAGCTTGAGGCTGGTGATCGCCCGCTGCTGGTCCGCGGCGTGCTTGAGCACCACCCCGAGGGTGGCCTTGACGGCGTCGGAGTCCAGCGTGTCGATCCCCAGCACGATCAGGGTCTGCGCCCAGTCAAGCGTCTCGGCGATGCTCGGTGACTTCTTCAGCTCCAGCGCCCGCAGCGCCCGCACGGTGCCCACCACCTGGGCGGCGAGGCCGGCCTTCACTGCGGGGACGCGGGCCAGCACGATGGCCGTCTCGCGCTCGGCGTCGGGGTAGTCGAGGTGCAGGTAGAGGCAGCGGCGCTTGAGCGCCTCGGACAGCTCGCGGGTGGCGTTGGAGGTCAGCACCACGAAGGGGCGGCGCACCGCGGCGATGGTGCCCAGCTCGGGGATGGTGACCTGGAAGTCGCTGAGCACCTCCAGCAGCAGGCCTTCGACCTCGACGTCGGCCTTGTCGGTCTCGTCGATGAGCAGCACGGTCGGCTCACTGCGCCGGATCGCGGTCAGCAGCGGCCGGGAGAGCAGGAACTCCTCGCCGAAGATGTCGCCGCTAGTCGCCTCCCATGACTCCTCGTGACCGCTCGCCTGGATGCGCAGCAGCTGCTTCTTGTAGTCCCACTCGTAGAGCGCACGCGCCTCGTCGAGCCCCTCGTAGCACTGCAGCCTGATGAGCTCACCGCCCGTCGCGGTGGCCACCGCCTTGGCCAGCTCGGTCTTGCCGACGCCGGCCGGGCCCTCGAGCAGCAGCGGCTTGCCCAGCCGGTCGGCCAGGAAGACGGTGGTCGCGATCGCCGCGTCGGTGAGGTAGCCGGCGGCCTCGAGCCGCAGACGGACGTCCTCCACCGAGTCGAACGACGGGGTCTGCGGCACGCGGACGAGTCTGGCAGACACGCGGGCAGGCCACCGCGGTGTCGCTACCCGTCGTCGCTGTCAGGCCCCGGCGGCGGCCCCAGCGGCGGCCCCAGCGGCACCGCCTCGAGATCGGTGTGGGTGAAATCCTCGCCCTTGAAGAGCAGGGGCTCGCCGCTCTCGCTCGCCAGGACGTAGGCGAAGCAGTCCCCAACGTTCAACCTGGCCCTGCTCCCGCTGCCCCGGCCGAAGTCCCGGTAGGCCTGTCGGGCCAGCGACGCCTGCGCCGGGTTCACGGGGACGACCGTGATCCCCGCGAGGTCGACCAGCCGGTCGAACCGGCGGCTCGCGGCGGGGTCGCGGGCCCCGTCCACGACGACAGCAGCCTCGGTCCAGCTCACGGCCGACATGAGCAGCGGGTCAGCGGAGGCGAGCACAGCGGCGTACGCCGGGGCGTCCGACTCGTCCCGCAGGACGGCGCCAGCGCCGAGCTGTCGACGATCACCGGGGCAGGCCCGTCAGCGGGTCGTAGAGGTCCTCGATGTCAGGCAGGTCCGCGGCACGCTGCAGGGCGGGGGCGATCGACCGGCCCAACCGGAGGATCTCTTCGGTCCGGGTTCGGGCCTGCGCCGGGACCGTGAACCGCTCGAGCCGCTCGTGCCTGGCCATCAACATCAAGAACGAGGAGACCAGTCTCGCATTCCCGCCCGCCGTGTCGCCTCCACGTGCCACGCTGCCAGCATGACCATGACCCGTCGAACCGCCCTGCTTGTGGTGGGCGCCGCCGGCGCCACCGCCCTGCTGGCCCCCGGCATCGCGGCGGCCGGCTCCGCCGCACCCAGCGCGCCCGCCGCGTCGGCCGACGGCTCGCTGACGGCGGCACTGCCCGCCATCGAGGCCTTCGACGAGCAGGCCCGCGGCCTGCGGTTCCTCCGGCCGGTGACGGTCACGACGCTGTCCGATGCCGCCTTCGCCCGCGCCGTCGTCGGCGACGGGCGGGGGCCGCGCGCACCCTTCGACACCGGGGCGACCCTGCAGGCCCTGCACCTGGTGCCCAGCGGCTCGGCGTTCGACCGGCAGTCGGGGGCGACCACGGCGGAGGGAGTGCTCGGCTTCTACGACAACGCGTCCAAGCAGCTGGTGGTACGCGGCAGAGGCACGGCTACGCCGTTCGCCAGGGTCGTGCTCGCCCACGAGCTCACGCATGCCCTGCAGGACCAGCACTTCTCCCTGTCCCGGGTGCAGCGCGGGGTCACCGACGCCGACCGGGAGGACGGGGTGCTCGGCCTGGTGGAGGGCGACGCCGTGACCGTGCAGCGGCAGTACCTCGCGTCGCTGTCGGCGGCGGACAAGCGGGCCTACGCCGCGGAGCAGGCACAGGCCGGTGGCGGCTCCAGCGGCGGCGCGGGGGACGCGGTCGCGAAGGCGGTGGACGCCCTCGTCGGCTTCCCCTACGTCTACGGTCCGGACTTCGTCGCCGCGCTGCGCCGGCAGGGCGGCCAGCCGGCCCTGGACCGCGCCTTCCGCGACCTGCCGCGCAGCTCCAAGGAGATCCTCGACCCGGGGCGCTATCTGTTCCGGCGGGACCGGCTGCGTGTCTTCCCGGTCCCGCCCGTCCCCGCCGGCCGGACCAGGGTCGACACCGGCAGGTTCGGCGCCTACGGCATCGCCACCGTGCTGTCGGCCAAGGTCGCGATCGCCCAGCGGAGCCGGGCCGCGATTGCCCGCAACGGCGACCGGTTCGCGACCTGGCGGATCGGCAGTCGCGCCTGCACCCGCTGGCGGATCAGCGCCGAGAGCGACGGCGGCCGCACCACGATGCTGGCCGCCTTCCGCAGCTGGGCCGCCGGGTACCCCGGCACCGGCACGCAGGCGACCGCCGACCCGGCGGACAAGCGCGGGCTGACGGTCGTCAGCTGCGGCTGAGCACCCAGGGCGGTCACCGGCAGAGTGGCTCACCGGCAGAGTGGCTCGGCGCGGTGGGGCAGGCTGGGGGCATGGACAGCCCACTGAGCGTCGCCTTCCTCGGCCTGGGCAAGATGGGCGTGCTGATGGCCGGGCATGCGCTCGACGCCGGGCACCGGCTCACCGTGTGGAATCGCACCCCCGGCCGGGCCGGCGACCTCATCGCTCGCGGTGCCAGGGAGGCCTCCTCGCCGGCGGATGCCGCCCGGGGGGCGCAGGTGGTGGTCACGATGCTGTTCGACGGGGACGCGGTGCGGTCGGTGCTGTTCGGCGGCGACGGCGCGGACGAAAGCGCCGCTGCCGGCGCTGCCGCGGGGACGCTGTTCGTCGACAGCAGCACGACCGGGCCCGATGTCGCCCGCGACCTGGCCAGCGAGCTGGCGGCGTTGGGTCACCGCTTCGTCGACGCCCCCGTCGCCGGCTCCACGCCGGTGGCGGAGCAGGGGGAGCTCACCGTGCTCGCCGGCGGCGCCCAGCCCGACGTCGACGCCGCCCGACCGCTGCTGGAGACGTGGGGGTCGGCCGAGAAGAGCCGCCGGGTCGGCGGGGTCGGCTCCGGGCAGGCCATGAAGCTGGTCATCAACCTCTCGCTCGCGGTGACCATTGCCGGCATCGGTGAATGCCTGCGGCTGTCCCGCGATCTCGGCCTCGACCTGGGAGCCAGCCTGGACGTGCTGGGGATCAGCCCCTTCGCGACCCTGCTCGGGGCCAAGCGGGCGATGCTGGAGGCGCAGGACTACGAGCCGGCGACCTTCGGCCTGGACGCGATGACCAAGGATGTGCGCCTCGCGGTGGACGCAGGCGGCAGCGAGCTGGCCGTCGCGCGGACCGTGCTCGCGGAGGCCGAGCGGGCGCTGGTGGGCTATTCCGGTGCCGACATGGCGGCGCTCGCCGGCCACCTGGCCTTCGAGGGTGAGCCGGACAGCTACTGAACGCCGATGGCCTGGACGCGCGGCTGCTGCGGGTGGGGCGCGCGGTGGCCGGCACCCGCGTCGCCCCGGCGTACCTGCTGATCGTGGCCAGCAGCTCCCGGGTCCTCGCCGGCGTCGACCCGGCCACCCGGCAGCGGATGGTGCTGGCGAGCTCGACGAACCTGCACAACCTCGGGTCGGGGCACCTGGAGGTGCTGCTCGCCAGCGCGGCGATCACCGACCGCCCGCTGGGCGTGCCCGGCTGGTCCGTCGCCTCCGTCGCGCTGGTGGGGGCCGAGGCACTGTCGGGGCCGGGGTGGACGACCACGGTCTTCCTGCTCGGCCACGTCGGCGGCAGCCTGCTCGTCGCGGCCGGCCTGACCGCGCTCCAGCGCCTGGGCGTGCTGCCGGCGACGACGACGCGGGCAGCGGACGTCGGCATCAGCTATGGCCTGCTCGCCGTGCTGGGAGCGCACGCCGCCGACCTGCCACCCCGTCGACCGGCGCTCTACGCCGCTGGCGGGCTCGCGCTGCTCGGCGGGGTGGCCGCGACCTCGCGCACCTTCACCGACGCCGGACACCTGACGGCGTTCGCGCTGGGACTGGGTGCCGGCGGGCTGCGACGCCGGCGGCGCGCGCCGCTCGGTCAGCCCCGCACCTGACCGCTGCCCGTCACCACCCAGCGGGTGGTGGTCAGCTCGGGCAGCCCCATCGGCCCGCGGGCGTGCAGCTTCTGGGTGCTGATGCCGATCTCGGCGCCGAAACCGAACTCCTCGCCGTCGGTGAACCGGGTGCTGGCGTTGACCAGTACGGCGGCCGCGTCGACCTCGGTGGTCCAGCGCGTTGCGGTGGCCAGCGAGTCGGTGACCACCGCCTCGCTGTGCCCGCTCCCCCACCGGCGCACGTGCTCCAGCGCCGCGTCCAGGTCGGGGACGACCCGGGCGGCGAGGGCCAGCGAGAGGTACTCCGCGGCCCAGTCCTCGTCGGTGGCCGGCAGCACGCCGTGCCGCCCGAGCGGGTCGTGCGCCAGCACCGCGGGGTCCCCGTGCACGGTCACGCCGGCGGCGCACAGCGCCGTGAGCGCGGCCGGCAGGAACGCCGGGGCGATGGCCTCGTGCACCAGCAGGGTCTCCAGGCTGTTGCAGACGCTCGGCCGGGTCGTCTTGGCATCGAGCAGGATCGCCAGCGCCATCTCGAGGTCGGCGTCGCTGTCGACGTACAGATGACACACCCCCACGCCGGTCTCGATGACCGGCACCAGGGACTCGGTGACCACCTGGCGGATGAGGCCCGCCCCGCCCCGGGGGATCAGCAGGTCGACGAGGCCGCGGGCGCGCATCAGGGCCTTGACCGACTCATGGGTGTCGCCGGGCACCAGCTGCACCGCGTCGGCCGGCACCCCGGCCCCGGCGAACGCCTCGCGCAGCACGTCGGCGAGCGCGGCGTTGCTGTCCCGGGCCGAGCTGGACCCCCGCAGCAGGGCGGCGCTGCCGGCCTTCACGCACAGGCCGGCGGCGTCGACGGTGACGTTGGGCCGGGCCTCGTAGACCATCCCGATGACGCCCATCGGCACCCGCAGCTGGCGCAGCTGCAGGCCGTTCGGGCGGGTGCTGGCGCGCAGCACCTCACCGACCGGGTCCGGCAGCCCGGCGACCGTGCGCAGGCCGGCCGCGCAGGCCGCGACCCGCTCCCGGGTCAGCCGCAGCCGGTCGACGGTGCCGGCGGGGGTGCCAGCCGCCTCGGCCCTGGCGACGTCCACGTCGTTGGCAGCGAGGAGCTGCGCGGTGGCCGCCTCCAGCGCGTCGGCGCCGGCGACCAGCGCCGCGTCCTTGGTCGCCCGGGTCAGCCGGGCGAGGACCCTCGCCGCCGCGCCGGCCCGCCGCGCGGTCGCCTCGACCTGCGCCGTCACGTCCTGCGCCGACTGCTGCTGCGCCGACTGCTGCTCCACCGGCTGCTGCTCCACCGGGCCATTCTCCCCCGCCGCCCCACCTGGACGGGCAGCACGCCTCGGCCCCCGCGGCGTTCGCCGTTCCGGCACCCTGATGTCCATGACGGCGACGAGCCCCGCACCCGTGGACGGGCAGCAAACCCGGTGCCCGCACTGCCACGCTCTGCTGACCGGGGAAGCGGTGCCGGTGCCCGGCACCCGCAACCTGAAGGTGCACACGCGCAACGAGGCCAAGCTCGTCGCCGGCCGCACGTCCGGGGAGGACCGCGCGACGGACCGGATCACGGCCTTCGCCGGCAGCGTGCCGTTCGTCTACGTGCACACGGTGTGGTTCGGGTTCTGGATCCTGGCGAACGCCGGGGCGCTCGGCGCGGGACTGGTCTTCGACGTCTTCCCCTACGGCCTGCTCACCATGATCGTCAGCCTTGAGGCGATCTTCCTGTCCACCTTCGTCATGATCAGCCAGAACCGGCAGGCGGCACGCGCCGATCTGCGCTCCGAGCTGGACTTCGAGACCAACCTGCGCTCGGAGATCTGGTCGGTGCACATCGGCCGCACGCTGGGGCTCGACCCGCACGAGATCGAGGGGCACGTGCAGGAGGTCGTCGGCCGCAGCCAGGCCACCCTGCAGGGCCCGGCGGCCGACGCCCGAGACGCCTTCGACCCCGAGGAGTCCTGACTGCCGCTGGGCAGCCATCCGGGTCAGGGGTGGAGCAGGACCAGGTCGTCGCGATGCACGAGCTCCCCGCTGCCGAGGTCCCGGGTCGAGCGGCCCAGCATGCGCGGCAGCTCGGCGGCGTCGTAGGCCACCAGGCCCCTGGCCACGACCCTGCCGGACGCGTCGTCGACGAGGTCTACCGGGTCCCCGGCGGCGAACTCCCCCTCGGCGGCGACCACGCCCGCCGGCAGCAGCGACAGCCGGCGGCCGACCACGGCGGCCACCGCCCCGGGGTCCAGCCGGAGCGCGCCGCGGGACACGGTGGCGTGGGCGAGCCAGAGCAGCCGGGAGCTGATCCGATCTCCGGTCGGGTGGAAGACGGTGCCCACCGGCTCGCCCGCCAGCGCGGCGCCAGCGCTCGGCGCGTCGGTCACCACGACGGTGACGCCGGCTCCGGCGGCGGCGATGGCAGCAGCGACCTTGGTGGCCATCCCGCCGGTGCCGATCCCGGTGCCCCTGCCGGCGGTGGTCACCCCGGCGAGGTCGGCCTCCCCTCGCACCTCCTGCACCAGCCGGGCCCCGGGGCGACGCGGGTCGGCGTCGTAGAGGCCGTCGACGTCGGACAGGAGCACCAGCAGGTCGGCGCTGACGAGGTGGGCGACCAGCGATCCCAGCCGGTCATTGTCGCCGAGCCGGATCTCCTCGGTGGCCACCGCGTCGTTCTCGTTGACGACCGGGACGACGCCGAGCTCGAGCAGCCGCTCCAGGGTGGTCCGGGCGTTGCGGTAGTGCGCGCGCCGGGTGACGTCGTCGGCGGTCAGCAGGACCTGGGCGACCGTGCGGCCACGGGCGCCGAAGGCCGCGGCGTAGCAGGCGACGAGCTGGCCCTGGCCGACGCTCGCCGCGGCCTGCAGGGTGGGCAGGTCGCGCGGGCGGCGGGTCAACCCGAGAGGTCCGAGGCCGGCGGCGATGGCGCCGCTGCTGACCAGCACCACCTCCCGGCCGCCGTCGCGCTGGTCGGCCAGCACGGTGACGAGGGCGCGCACCCGGTCGGCGTCGAGCCCCCCGGCCGGCGTGACGATGGAGGAGGACCCCACTTTCACCACGACCCGCCGGGCTGCCGCCACTGCGACGCGGAGCCCGGCGACTGCCCCGGTCACTGCTCGGGGTCGGCGGACTCCGTGCGGCGCGACGCATAGACCATGTCGCGCTCGGCCCGGGAGAGCCGACCGGTGTCCTCGATCCGCAGGTCGGAACCACGCGGCCCCAGCACCAGGTCGCGGCCGGTGGGCTCCCAGTCGAACGTGACGTCGCCGATGGTGACCTCGGCACCGGAGCGGGCGCCGGCCTCGCCCAGCGCCTTCTCCACGCCGAGCTTGTCGAGCCGGTCGGCGAGGAAGCCGATGGCCTCGCTGTTGCCGAAGTCGCATTGCTGAATCCAGCGCTCCGGCTTGGCACCGGTGACCAAGAAGGCTTGATCACCGGTGCGCGCGACGGTGAACTCCCGACGCCCCAGCTGCTCCGGCCGCAGCACCAGGCGCGGCGGCGCGGATGCCGGCCGCCCCTCGCGGTCCTCCGCGACCAGGCCGGCGAGGCGCAGCGTGAGCCCGCGCAGGCCCTCCCGGCTGACCGCGCTGACGCTGTGCACCTGCAGGCCGCGCTCCTGCAGCTCCGGGGCGACGAGGTCCGCCAGCTCGCGGCCCTCCGGGACGTCGACCTTGTTCAGCACGACGAGGCGGGGCTTGCGCTCGAGCCCGCCGTACGCCGACAGCTCGGCCTCGATGGTGTCCAGGTCACTGATCGGGTCCCGGCCGGGGTCGAGGGTCGCGCAGTCCAGGACGTGCACGAGCACGGCGCAGCGCTCGACGTGGCGCAGGAACTCCAGCCCGAGCCCCCGGCCGCTGCTCGCCCCCGGGATGAGGCCTGGCACGTCGGCGACGACGTAGTCACCCGCGTCGGTGCGCACCACGCCCAGATGCGGCTGCAGTGTGGTGAAGGGGTAGTCGGCGACCTTCGGGTGCGCGGCGCTGACCGCGCCGATCAGGCTGGACTTGCCGGCGCTGGGAAAGCCCACGAGAGCGACATCGGCGACGCTCTTGAGCTCCAGGGTGACGTCGAGCGCCTCCCCGGGCACCCCCAGCAGCGCGAAGCCGGGGGCGCGGCGGCGGGGGCCCGCGAGCCCGGCATTGCCCCGGCCGCCGATCCCGCCGCGGGCGATGACCACCCGGGTGCCGTCGCCGACCAGGTCGGCGATCTGCTCGCCCTCGCCGTCGAGCACGACGGTGCCGTCCGGGACGCGCAGCTCGGCGCTGGCGCCGTACGCGCCGTTCTTGTGGTCGCCCTGGCCCTGCTTGCCGTCGCCGCCCTTGGCGTGCGGGCGGAACTGGAAGTCCAGCAATGTGTTGACGTTGCCGTCCACCACCAGCACGACGTCACCACCGTCACCACCGTTGCCGCCGTCCGGGCCGCCCAATGGCTTGAACTTCTCGCGATGGATGCTCGCGCACCCATTTCCGCCCTTGCCGGCCGAAGCGTGCAGGACGGCGCGGTCGACGTACGCCGTCATCGGTAGCGGTCAGGCCGTCGTCAGGCGGAGACGGTGGCGGGCGCCGGGGCCTGGACCTCCGGCGGGGTGATGCTGATCGTCTTGCGGCCGCGCTTGCGGCCGAAGGTCACGTGGCCGGGGGCCAGCGCGAACAGCGTGTCGTCGTCACCACGGCCGACGAGGTCGCCCGGGTGGAAGTGCGTGCCGCGCTGGCGGACGATGATCGTGCCGGCGTTGACCAGCTCGCCGCCAAACCGCTTGACCCCCAGTCGCTGGGAATTCGAATCCCGCCCGTTGCGCGAGGAGCTGGCGCCCTTCTTGTGTGCCATCCCGTCAGCCCTTCTCGATCGCGGTGACGCGCAGCTGGGTGTAATGCTGGCGGTGGCCCTGGCGGCGCTTGTAGCCGGTCTTGTTCTTGTAATGGATCATGCGGATCTTGGGGCCTTTGGTCTCGGCGACGACCTCGGCCGTCACGGTGACCCCGCTGAGCGCCTGCGCGTCGTGGGTGACGTCGGCGCCGTCAACGAGCAGCAGGGCCGGCAGGGTGACGCTGGCCCCGGCCGCGCCGGGAAGGAGCTCTACGTCGAGGACGTCGCCCACCGCCACCTTGTGCTGCTTGCCGCCGCTCTTGACGATCGCGTACACCGCGCTGCTCCCTGCTGAGACGGGCCCCGGGCCCATGACGGGCGCGCCGGGGGCGGTCACGCCGGGGCGCGACGGGTTGAGCATACCGGAACGCCCGGTCCGGCCCACCGCCCAGGAGCACCACCACCCCCCTATGCGACACTGGTGATCTTGGCCCACCGCACGCTCGTGCACCGGTGATCATGAGCGCTTGATCACCGGTGCGGTGGGGGGCCCAGACTCGTCCCGCTGCGACACCAGTGGTCTTGCTCGACCCGGGGCCATGATCACCGGTGCGGACGAGTGCCGAGAAGCGCCGGTCGGCGACACCGGTGGTCTTGCTCGCAGCACGTCGGGGGGAGGCCAGCACGAGGCGCGTCAAGGGGTGGCGGGTTCCGGGATGCGCCGCCGCCCGGTCAGGAGGTCGGTTCGGGCTCCGGCCGGGTGTCGGGATCGGCCGGCGCCTCGTCGGTGCCGGCCCCCACAGCGGCCAGCGTCTCCGGCTCCACGACCGCCCCCCCGAAGGCCGCGTCGCCGACCTCGACCTCTGGCACCCCGCGCGAGGACGACCGCCGACCGCGGCGGCGAACCGGGGGCACCACCGGCTCGACGTCCACCGGCTCGACGTCCGCTGCAGCCGGAAGCCCGACCCCCGGCCCCGCCGGGTCGTCGGGCACCGAGCTGTCCTCGGCGTACCCCGTCTCTTCCACGCCCGCCTCGCCCTCGCCGGGGGCGAGCCTCGCAGCGCTGACCCGCGCCGCCACCGCGGCCGGGGACGGCACGAGCGCGCGAGGAGCCGGGCCGCGAGGGACAGCCCACGAACCGGCGTCGTCGTGGACGCCCTCGGGGTGCAGGATCACCCCGCGCCCGCCGCAGGTGGGGCACGGCTCGCTGAACGCCTCCAACAGACCCTGACCCACCCGCTTGCGGGTCATCTGCACCAGACCCAGCGAGGTGACCTCCGACACCTGGTGCTTGGTGCGGTCCCTGCCCAGGCACTCGACCAGCCGGCGGAGCACCAGGTCGCGGTTGCTCTCCAGCACCATGTCGATGAAGTCCACGATGATCATCCCACCGATGTCGCGCAGCCGCAGCTGGCGGGCGATCTCCTCGGCGGCCTCGAGGTTGTTGCGGGTGACCGTCTCCTCCAGGTTGCCGCCGGCACCGGTGAACCGGCCGGTGTTGACGTCGATCGCGGTCAGCGCCTCGGTGCGGTCGATGACCAACGAGCCACCGCTCGGCAGGTGCACCTTGCGCTCCAGCGCCTTGGCGAGGCCCTCGTCTACCCGGGCCGCCGCGAACACGTCGCGCTCGCCCTCGTGCTTGACCACGCGCGGCAGCAGGTCGGGGGCGACGGCCGCGACGTAGGAGGCGATCTCGTTGTACGCCGAGTCGCCCTGCACCACCAGCTCGGCGATGTCGGAGTTGAACAGGTCGCGCACGGTCTTGATCACCAGGTCCGGCTCGCCGTGCAGCAGCACGGGGGCCTTGCTCTGCTCGCGGGCCGCGCGGGTGGTGATGTCGGTCCACTGTTGCTGCAGCCGCTCGACGTCAGAGGTGAGCTCCTCCTCGCTGGCGCCCTCGGCCGCCGTGCGGATGATCACGCCGGCGTCGTCGGGGACGATGCGCTTGAGGATCGCCTTGAGGCGGCTGCGCTCGACGTCGGGCAACTTGCGGCTGATCCCGGTCATCGGCCCCTCGGGCACGTAGACGAGGAACCGGCCGGGCAGGCTGACCTGCGCGGTGAGCCGCGCGCCTTTGTGCCCGACCGGGTCCTTGGAGACCTGGACCAGCACCGCCTGGCCGGACTTGAGCGCCTGCTCGATCGGCTTGGGCTTGCCGCCGTCGGCGTCGGGGGCCACCTCGCCGGCATAGAGCACGGCGTTGCGTCCCTTGCCGATGTCGACGAACGCCGCCTCCATGCTGGCGAGGACGTTCTGCACCTTGCCGAGGTAGATGTTGCCGGCGTAGCTCGTAGCGCTGCTCTTGGTCACGTAGTGCTCGACGAGCACGCCGTCCTCGAGCATGGCGACCTGGGTGCGATCGCCGGTACGCCGGACGACCATCCGGCGCTCGACGGCTTCGCGGCGCGCGAGGAACTCCGACTCGGTCAGGACGGGGGGGCGACGGCGGGTGTCGGTGCGCCCGTCCCGGCGGCGCAGCCGCTTGGCCTCCAGCCGCGTCGAGCCCGCGACGCCGCGGACGCCGTCGGGGTCGGCGCGCTCACCCCGGTCGGCCCGGTCGGCCCGGTCGGCCCGTTGCCGGGGGTCGCGGACGTGCACGACGGTGTTCGGCGGGTCGTCGGGACCGGGCTCGGGCTCCACCCCGACGGCGGTGCGGCGGCGACGCCGACGCCGGCGGGTGCCGGTGCGCTCCGCGCCGTCCGCTCCGTCGTCGTCGGCCTCGTCGTCGGACGACGCCCGGTCGAGGGAGTCGGCAGAGGTCGACTCGTCGCCCGCGACGGCCGCGTCGCCGTCCACCGGGTCGGACCCCTCGTCCGCGCGGGGGCGCCCGCGACCCCGACGCCCCCGGCGTCGCCGGCGCGGCCCACCCGTCCCGGTGGCCTCGGCGGCCCCGGTGGCGTCGGTGGCATCGCCGTCCTCGTCCTCGCCGGTTCCCGCCTCGGTGTCGTCCAGGTCGACGTCCTCGTTGAGGACCGCATCAGCCGGCTCCGGCCCGGGGCCACCCAGGTCTTCCTCGTCGTCGTCCTCGTCGGCCGCGGACTCCGCGCGCTGCTCCAGTGGCGGGGCGGCGGACGCGCCGTCACTGGCTGCGGAACGCCGGCGGCGCTGGCGCGGACCGGTGCCGACCATGGGCGGGTTGATCGGCCCGGCTTCCTCTTCGTCGGGCGCGACCACGGCACCCTCGGCGGACTCCACCGGTCCGGAGAAGGTCGGCGCCGCGAAGGTCAGCGCCGTTGCCGCCCGGCTGGTGGCGGGAGGCGCGCCGGCCTCTTCGGGGGCGGTGCTGCCGCTGGCAAAGCTGGGGCTGGTCGGTCGTCGTCGCCGGCGCCGGCCGGACGCCGGTGCGTCCTGCTCGTCGCCGACCGGGGTGGCGGGCGCCAGATCGGGCTCCAGATCGGGCTCCAGATCGGGCTCCGGCGACTGGCGGCTGGCCGCGGCCGTGTCGGCCACACGTGTGCCCGGCGCAGGTGGGTCGGCGACAGGTGTCTCGGCCGTCGGCTCCACGGGAGGCCCGGCGACGCGGCCGGCGACCCGGCGCCGGCGCGGCCGACCGGATGCCAGTGGGGCGGCCTCGGCAGCGAGGCCGGCGATGTCCTCGAGACCGGCGGAGCTGTCGGTGCCGGTCGGGTCGGTGCCGGTCGGGTCGGTGCCGGTCGGATCGGTGCTGGTCAGGTCAGGCACGGGCTAGGGGCCTCTCGGCCGATCGCGGACTCGCGCGGCGGAATCCGCCGTGCGGCCGCGCCTCGGCGGGTCGGGCCCGGTGGCCGTCACTCGCTGTGCGGTCACCGGGAAAGTCATCGACGCCGGACGGTCCGTCGACACCCTCATCCCTGCTGCTGCCCCGGGCCGTCACACATAGCCGCGGGGCGCAAGCGGGTCGAGGAGCTCACCGTCGTCGGCCAGCAGACCCTGTGCGAGCCGCGTCGCCTCGGGGGGCGCCGCGGGCACCAGGTCAGCCACGCTTCGGAGGCCGGCGAGCACATCGTCGGGTCGCACGGCCGGCGTCGCGTGCCGTACGACGAGGTCCAGTGTGGCACATACCCCCCCGCTGACCTGCATCGACACGACCGCGGCCCGCGCGTCCACCTGCCGGGTGCCGTCCTTGGTGCGCCGCTCGACCGGCACCCGCTCCGCGGCGAGGAATGCGGCCACCGCGGCGCCGAGCTCCTCGTCCCCTACGCCGGGCAGCCGCATCGACCACACCGACGCCTCGATCCGATCGGCCAGCGACGGCTCGCCGGCCACCGCTGCCACCGCCTCGAGCACGTCGAGCCCCGGCGGAAGGGCGGCGTCGAGGGCGGCGCGCACGAGCTCCGGGTCGCAGACGGCGGTGAGCCCGATCTCGACGTACTCCGCCTCGCTCGCCACGCCCGTCGGGCAGGCCCCGACGTAGCTGATCCTCGGGTGCGGGCTGAAGCCGGCGGAGTGGGCGATCGGCAGCCCGGCGCGACGGACCGCCCGCTCGAGCACCCGTGCGGTGTCGCGGTGGCTGGTGAAGCGGAGCCGGCCGCGGCGCGCCATCCGCAACCGCAGCCGCTGCACGGTCGGCGGCGGGGGCGGGCCGTCCGGCTGCGGACGAGCGCCCGCCATCAGCCGGTCGCCATCAGGCGATCACGCCAGGATGGGCTTGGCGACCGTCAGCGGCAGCAGCGTCCGCCCGGTGGGGCCGATCTCGATGTCGGTGCCCAGCTGCGGGCAGACGCCGCAGTCGAAGCACGGCGACCAGCGGCAGTCGTCGATCTCGGTCTCGGCCAGCGCGTCCTGCCAGTCGCTCCACAGCCAGTCCTTGTCCAGGCCGGCGTCGAGGTGGTCCCAGGGCAGCACCTCGGTCTCCTCGCGCTCGCGCAGGGTGAACCAGGCCAGGTCCACGCCGTACGCCGGCAGCTCGGCGGCCGCCGCGTCCACCCAGCGCTCGTGGCTGAAGTGCTCGCTCCACCCGTCGAAGCGGCCGCCCGCACGCCAGACCCGCTCGATCACCCGGCCTACCCGGCGGTCGCCGCGGGAGAGCAGGCCCTCGATCTCGCCGGGCTTGCCGTCGTGATAGCGGAAGCCGATGGCCTTGGCGGTACTGCGGTCGGACCGGATCCGGTCCCGCAGCAGGTACAGCCGCCGGTCCGTCTCTGCCGCCGACAGCTGTCCGGCCCACTGGAACGGCGTGTGTGGCTTGGGCACGAAGCCGCCGATCGACACGGTGCAGCGGATGTCGCGGCTGCCGGTGGCCTGCCGGCCGGCGCGGATGACCGCCTGCGCGAGCTCGGCAATCTGCAGGACGTCGTCGTCGGTCTCGGTCGGGAGGCCACACATGAAGTAGAGCTTCACCTGGCGCCAGCCGGCGGAGTAGGCCGCGGTGACGGTACGGATCAGGTCGTCCTCGCTGACGGTCTTGTTGATGACCTTGCGCAGCCGCTCGCTGCCACCCTCGGGGGCGAAGGTCAGCCCGCTGCGGCGGCCGTTGCGGGACAGCTCGTTGGCCAGATCGATGTTGAAGGCGTCCACCCGGGTGCTGGGCAGCGACAGCGAGGTCTCGGTGCCTTCGTAGCGGTCCGCGAGCCCCTTCGCCATCGCGCCGATCTCGCTGTGATCCGCGCTGGACAGGCTGAGCAGACCGACCTCGTTGAAGCCGGTGGCCGCCAGCCCGGCCTGCACCATGTCCCCGATGCCGGTGATGCTGCGCTCCCGCACCGGGCGGGTGATCATGCCGGCCTGGCAGAACCGGCAGCCCCGGGTGCAGCCGCGGAAGATCTCCACGCTCATCCGCTCGTGCACGGTCTCGGCCAGCGGGACCAGCGGGGTCTTGGGATAGGGCCAGGCGTCGAGGTCCATCACCGTGTGCTTGGCGACCCGCCACGGGATGTCGGCCCGGGTCGGCACCACCCGCTGGATGCGGCCGTCGGGCAGATAGTCCACGCGGTAGAGCGAGGGGACGTATACGCCGCCGGCGCGGGCCAGGCGCAGCAGCAGCTCCGCGCGACCGCCGGGGCGCCCCTCGCGCTTCCAGGCGGCCGTGACCGCGGTGATCGCGAGCACCGCCTGCTCGCCATCGCCGAGCACCGCGCCGTCGAGGAAGTCGGCGACCGGCTCGGGATTGAACGCCGCGTGGCCGCCGGCGAGCACCAGCGGGTGGGTGTCGTCGCGGTCGCGAGCATGCAGCGGGATGCCGGCGAGATCGAGCGCGGTGAGCATGTTGGTGTAGCCGAGCTCGGTGGCGAAGCTGATGCCGAGCAGATCGAAGTCGCCCACCGGCCGGTGGCCGTCGACGGTGAACTGCGGCACGCCGTCGGCCCGCATCAGCGCCTCGAGGTCCGGCCACACGCTGTAGGTGCGCTCGGCGAGCACACCCGGCTGCTCGTTGAGCACCTCGTAGAGGATCTGCAGCCCCTGGTTGGGCAGCCCGACTTCGTAGGCGTCCGGGTACATCAAGGCCCAGCGCACGGTCTCGTCGTGCGCGCCCCAGGCACTCGTCCGGGCGTTGAGCTCGCCCCCGACGTACTGCACCGGCTTGGCGACGCGTGGCAGGAGCGGCTCGAGCAGCGGGAAGACGCTCGTGCCGTTGCCATCCATAGTGCCACCCAGCCTACGGCGCAGCGCGGCCCGGCACCCCAGTCGGGGTGCCGGGCCGGTTGCCCGAGCGAGGCGGCTCAGACCAGGTGGATCAGACCAGGCGGATCAGGTCTGGGTGAAGATCGACGGCGCGCCGGGGTTGTTGACGCCGTCGGGGAAGAACCCGCCGGACTTGGCGCCCTTGCGGGGGGTGAGGTAGACGATGTTGAGGACCTGGTTGGGCAGCCGACTGAAGGCGATGCTGTTGCCGTCGGTGGGCACCAGGGTGGAGCTGCCACCATTGACGATGCCCTTGTCGTCGTCGGTGCGGCCGTCGAGCGAGTCGCGGGCGTCGGACACCTTGTTGATCGCCTTCTGGATGTCCGTGCCCTGCTGGTAGAGCAGGGTCCGGATGATGCCGGCGTGGTATGCCTCGACCGCGAGGATGCCAGCGGCTGCCTCCAGGTAGGTCTTGTTCGAGATCAGCGGAGACGCGCCCTTGTAGGCCGTGACGCCAACGTCCTCGAACAGGAAGGACCCGATGAGGAAGTTGAGGTCGCTGGCGAAGGGGTCGAAGGTCTGTCCGGCCTTGATCACGCCGGCGGCCTGCGCCGCTGCCGTGAAGCTCTTGTTCAGGTCGATCGCCGGGCGGGTGACCTTGGCGCTGCCGAGCGCGCTACGCAGGAAGGCCACGTGGTTGCTCTCGTCGCCCGCGATCTCGGTGGCGTACTGCCGGATGGCCTTGGACTTGAAGGGGACACGCTTGCCGCCGGAGACGGCGCCGAATTTGCCCTTGCCGCCGTTGACCAGCTTGCCGGGCAGGCCCACGCCGTAGACGGCGCGGTGGTAGAACTCGCCCTCGAGGTACTCCAGGTTGAGCGCGAAGTTGAGGATCGCCCCGTCGCTGATCGCGGCGTCGGGGCCGGTGTAGGCCGACGGCGCGGCGCTGGCCGTGCCGGCGAGGCCCGGGAGGGCAGCCGCCCCGACCACTCCGAGACCGGCGGCGCCGGCCTGGGCCATGAACCGCCGGCGGTCCGTTTCGTTCTCCGCACTCCGGTTGATGAAGTCGGCGATGACGTGCTTCCCGAACATCTGTGTCCTCTCGCGAATGCCGTAGCCGACTCTCGCCGGGCCGCTGCGAACACCTCGCAGGTTACCTATGACTACCACCCTGACGGTCGATCATCCCGACCTGGAGGGGGATTTTGTCTAGGTCGGCGGGCTTTCCGAACTGGTGGGGGTGTCTACCGTCACGGTTCGGCCGCGGGGCCATCCGCGACCGGCCCCGCGCGCGAAAGAGCTCCGCACAGACTGACGGGCAGCGGTCAGGCATCCCGCGAGCGGGACCGCATGTGCACGTTCTGCAGCAGCCCGATCGCCACCAGGTTGGCGAACATCGCAGACCCGCCGTAGCTCACGAACGGCAGCGGCAGGCCCGTCAGAGGCATGATCCCCAAGGTCATGCCGATGTTGACGAAGCTCTGGAAGGCGAACCAGCTGACCACGCCGCCGGCCACGATCGCGCCGAAGGGGTCGACCGCGGCGGCAGCGATGGCGCAGGCCCGCCAGAGCACAAGCCCGAGGAGGAGCAGGAGCAGCCCGGCGCCGACGAGGCCCAGCTCCTCCCCCGCGACGGTGAAGATGAAGTCGGTCTGCTGCTCCGGGATGTAGGCGCCCTTGGTCTGCGTGCCGTTGAACAGCCCCTTGCCGAAGATGCCGCCGGAGCCGATCGCCGTCACGGCTTGGTTGACCTGGTAGCCGGACGTGCCGGTGTTGGTGCCGGGCTGGGTGAAGTTGAGCAGTCGCTCGCGTTGATAGCCCTGCAGGAAGCCGCCGGCGATGATGAGCCAGCCGGCCGCGACCCCCGCGAGCGCGAGGCCCACCACCCAGCGCCGGGCCACTCCGCTCACGGCGAGCAGCCCGAGGATCGTGAAGACGAAGACCATCATGGTGCCGAAGTCGGGCTGCAGCATGATCAGCCCCATCGGCACGGCTGCCAGGCCCAGCACCAGCAGAACGTCGGGGCTGCGGGGTCGGTCGTCGCCGTCACGCCGCTCGGCCAGCAGGAAGGCGCCGCCGACGACGAGGGCGACCTTGGCGAACTCGGCCGGCTGCACCTGGAACCCGGCGGGCAGCACGATCCAGGAGTGCGCGCCGTTGATCGTCGCCCCGATGTGGGGGATGAGCACGGCGAGCAGCCCGAGCACCGACAGCACGTAGACCACGGGCGCGTAGAACCGCATGGACCGGTAGTCCACCAGTGCAGCGCCGGCGGCGAGGGCGAGACCGATCCCGACGTTCAGCACGTCCTTCTTGAGAAGGGCCCTGGGGTCGAGGTGACGGTCGAGCTGCTTCTGCCGGGTCGCCGACCAGATCAGCAGCGCGCCGATGGCGCAGAGCGCGAGCACGGACAGCAGCAACGTGTAGTCCAGCCGGCGCAGCACGCTGTCCCGGTGCAGCGCCCGCGCCCGGAGGCTGGGCCGGGACCGGATGCCCAGCGGCGTCGGGGCGAACCGGGGGCCGAGATGGTCGATCGTCACGGGGCTCCCCCGGCGGCGGTGCGCGAGCGGCGGTCGCGCGGCAGCGAGGGCAACGGCGGCTCCAGTGCGCTGACGCGGCCGGCGGGCCGGCCGGCCGGGATGAAGCCGGGCGGCGCCGGCGACGGCACCACGGTCGCCGGCTTGGGCACGCAACCCCTGGTGGGCTTCTGCGGGTGCGTCCTGCCCTTGACGTAGCAAGGCAGCAGCTGGGGCGCCTGGGCGTCCGGGTTGTGCGCCACCATCGACGCCCCTCGCTTCTGCACGTTGTAGATCGCCGTCCAGATGTCCCTGGCCGCCGGCGCCGCGACCCGGGCACCCTGGTCGGAGTCCGGCACGACGACCGCCACGACGTACTTCGCGCTCGTGCTAGTCCCCGGCTTGTACGGGCCGAACGACATGAACCAGGAGTTGTCGCCGATCGTGACGTCGTTCCCCTGCGCGTCGAGTTGGTGGACCTCCGCCGTGCCGGTCTTTCCGGCGATGTCCACCGGGAAGCCGGCGAAGACTCCGGCCGCGGTGCCGTTCTTGCCGTGGGTGACCTTGAACAGCCCTTGGCGAATGTAGTCCAGGTCGCTGGCGCTGACGGGGACCGTCCCCACCTTCCGTGGTGTCACCCGGCGGACCAGGCTGCCGTCGGGGCGCATGACAGCCTTGGCGATGGTGGGCTCGTACAACGTCCCCCCGTTGGCCACCGCCGCGTACGCCCTCGCCATCTGCAGTGGCGTTACGTCCACCGTGAAGCCCTGCCCGATGACGAACTGCGCCGCGTCACCGCCCTGCAGATAGCCCGGGTCTTCGCACCCGCCCTTCACGTCGGTGTACTCGGTGGTGCCGGTCCTGCCCTGGCCCTCGAGCTGCTTCGCGCGCGCACAGTTATAGCGCCGCTGCGAGTCCGAGGCCTTTTTCACACCGGCGCGGTCGAGAATCGAGCCAGCGGACTCGCCGGCGTCCAGCCCGGTGGTCTTGCCAAAGCCGTAGGCCTTGGCTTCCTTGGCGAAGTACTCCTTCGCGGGGGGCAGGTCGACCTTTGCCCGCTGCTGGCCATCGGCGATCCACTGCGCGTACCCGTACTTGTCGAAGACCGTGTCGCAGGAGACCTCGAGCATGTCGGTCAAGTCGCCGTTGGGCTGCGACACCCCCTCGAAGTTGTGGAAGTTCTGCGGTCCGATGGGAATGGTCGGAGGGCAGGCCAAACCCTCGCCCTGGTGGACCAGGCCATTGCCGAGCATCGCGGAGGAGGAGACGATCTTCCATGCCGAGCCGGGCGAGTAGACGCCGGTCGAGGCGCGGTTGAGGATCGGCAACGGACCTTTTGGATCGGTCAGTGAGTTGTAGGTCGTCTGATCGATACCGTCCGCCGAGCCGAAGGTCGAGGCGAGATCGTAGGAGGGGTAGCTCGCCAGCGCGACGACACGTCCGTCAGTGGTCATCACCACCGCGGCGGCGCCTTTTGACGGGTGTTTCCCATACGAGGGAGCGGTGACCGTGATCGCCCTCTCTAGCGCGGCCTCCGTCGCCTTCTGGATCGTGCCGTCGAGGTTCAGCACCACGTCGCTGCCCAGCACCGGCGGGGTGTCGGACAGCGTGTCGCTGACCGTGCCAGCGGCATTGACCCGCAGCCGCAGCAACCCCGGCGTGCCACGGAGGTCCCGGTCGTAGGTGCCCTCGAGGCCGCCGGCACCGATCGTGTCCCGGGGCTGGAGGTAGTCGGGGTGCCGGTTGACGTCCTCCTGCACCACCGGTGCGACGTAGCCAAGGGTCTGGGCGGCCAAGGTGGTGCCGGCGACCGCCCCCGCCGCTGGGTATTCGCGCACGGCGCGCAAGGCGACGTCCACACCCGGGAAGTCGGCTTGGTCCTGCTCGATCGACAGCGCCCGCTTGGTCAGATCGTCGTTGTTGGCGGCGTCGAGCACGAACGTCTTCACGGGGACGGGGGCGAACGGCTCCCCCGTCCAGCAGGGACGCGGCACCTGCTTGCCGTCAGGACCCTTGCCGCAGGGCCGGATCATGGCCTCGATCCGCCCCTCGTTGATGCCCACCAGTGGCACAAGCCGGTTGAGTACGGCGGTCCTCGCGACGGTCTTGGCCGGCAGGTCGGTGCGGGTCACGCTGATCACCAGGGCCGCCTTGTTGCGCACCAGTTCGTTGCCCTGCGCGTCGAGGATGCGGCCGCGGCTCGCCGGCGTGAACTGCTGGCGCTCGCCGTTCTGCGTCGCCGCGGCGATGTAGGTGTCCCGCGAGATCACCTGCAGATACCACAGCCGCCCGAACAGGGTCAACAGCAGCGAGAGCACCAGCACCCGCACCACGAACAGGCGGGCCCGGCTGGACTCGGTCACGCTGGCTGCTCCTTCTCCTGCTGGCGCAAGCGCGGGCGGATCACGGCTCGCGCTCCGGCATGAGGCGCACCAGGAGCGCCCGCAGCGGCGGGAGGACGAACGGGGTGACGAGCACATCGTAGAGCGCGACGCCGAGCACGGTCCGCAGGACCTGCGCCCCGCCGAGGCGCGCGTCGCCGATGCCGGCCGCCACGAGGGCGGACAGCAGGACGTACGCCGCACTGCCGCCGGCGACCGCCGCCAGCGGGATGGCGACGGTGCGTTCGCCGTCCTCGCGTATCTGACCGGCCGCGTAGCCGACAAGGGTGAGCACGAGGGCCACCTGCCCCACCGCGTGGTCACTGAGCAGGTCGCCGACCAGGCCTGCACCAAAGCCTGAGACAGCACCCACCTCGCTGCCCTCGATCAGTCCGACCACGACGACGACGACGAGGACGAGCTGCGGGACCGCCAGCGGGAGCGGGAGCAGGTTGACCACCGTGGTCTGCAGGACCAGGGCGGTGAACAGCGCGACGGCGACGGTCAGTGAACGCAGGGACCGCACGTCAGGGCGAGGGGGCCGACGAGGTCGCCCCGGCGGGTCTGGAGGGACGGGCGCCGGAGCCGGCCGGTGGGGCGGTCCGCGGTCGGGCCGGCATGGGGGCCGGCCTGGGGGCCGGCGTGGGGGCCGGGGGGCTCTCACTGGGCAGGGCGACTCGAGGCCCTGGGTGCTGCTGGTCGGTGAGCACGGCGACGACGTCGGCCTCGGTGTCGGCGGCGACGGCGATGGTCCCCGTCTGCTGGACGCCACCCTGGGCGGCATCCACCGTGGTGATGGTCCCGACGTAGGCACCCTGGACCTGGTCGATGCCGCCGTTGTCGGTCTGCAGCAGGATCGTCCCGACCGGTTGGTCCCTGCGCAGCTGGGTGCTGACGTCGGCATAGGTGAAGCGCAGCGGCCGGCCGGGTCCCTGTCCGGACGCGGTGAACAGCGCGCGGGTGCCCCGCTGCGTCTCCAGGCCGATCGTGCTGCTGCGGTCGGTGATCAGGAGCACCGTCGCCGCCCGGGCCGTCACCCGCTTGACGCTGCCGATCACGCCGGTCCCATCGACGACGACGTTACCCAGCGCGACGCCCTGGTCCCGGCCGATGTTGATCTGCACGGTCTGCTCGCCGATGCCGTCCGCGGACCCTCGCTGGGTGACCGTGGCCCCCACGGCGACGGCCTGGGTGCGGAAGGACTGGTACTGCAGTCTGCGCAGCGCCTCGTAATCGGCCTTGGCTTGCGTGTCCGCGTCGATCCGGCGCTTGAGGTCGCCATTCTCCCGCTCCAGCCGATCGATGGTGCGCCCGTCCCGCCCCGAGTGGGCGGCGGCCTGGAAGGCGCGGCCGACCGGTGCCGTGAGCCCGTGCACCGCGTCGCCGACCGGGGCGAAGACCCCCCCGACGGCGTCACGGACGGCACCAAAGGCACCGCCGCGGCCGCCGCGGAGGTCGAGGGTGAGCAGCGTCGCGGAGGTCAGCAGCAGCAGGGCGAGGACAAGCCGGAGGCGGCGGGAGTCGCGATTCATGGGTGAGCAGCCGGCGGCAGTCCGCCGTACCGACTGCTGCTAGTGGCGCGGCTCGGAGATGAGCACCTGCTGCAGTGCCTCGAACTCCTCGACGCACTTGCCGGAGCCCATGGCCACCGAGTGCAGCGGGTTGTCGGTGATGTGGATCGGCATGCCGGTCTCGTGCTTGAGCCGCTCGTCGAGGCCCTTGAGCAGCGCTCCCCCGCCGGTGAGCACGATGCCGCGGTCCATGATGTCGCCGGAGAGCTCGGGTGGGCACTTGTCCAGAGTGGTCTTGACCGAGTCCACGATCGCGTTGACCGGCTCCTCGATGGCCTTGCGGATCTCTTCGGCGCTGACCACGATGGTCTTGGGCAGGCCGGAGACCAGGTCGCGGCCGCGGATCTCGGCGTGCGGCTCGTCGGGGGCCGGGAAGGCCGAGCCGATTGCCATCTTGATCTCCTCGGCAGTGCGCTCGCCGAGCATCAGCGAGTATTCCTTCTTCACGTAGGAGATGATTGCCGAGTCCAGCTCGTCGCCGCCGGTGCGGATGCTCTGGCTGGTGACGATGCCGCCGAGGCTGATCACGGCGACCTCGGTGGTGCCGCCGCCGATGTCGACCACCATGTTGCCGGTGGGCTCGTGCACGGGCAGCCCGGCGCCGATCGCAGCGGCCATCGGCTCCTCGATGATGAAGACCTTGCGGGCCCCCGCGGCGTACCCCGCGTCCTTGACCGCGCGCTGCTCCACGCCGGTGATCCCACTGGGCACGCAGACCACGATCCGGGGCTTGGCGAAGTGCCTGCGGCGGTGCACCTTCTGGATGAAATAGCGCAGCATCCGCTCGGTCGTCTCGAAGTCGGCGATGACGCCGTCCTTGAGCGGGCGGATCGCGACGATGTTGCCAGGGGTGCGCCCGATCATCCGCTTGGCCTCGGTGCCGACGGCAAGAATCCCACCGGTATTCGTGTTGATCGCCACCACCGACGGCTCGTTCAGCACGATGCCCTTGCCCCGCACGTAGACCAGGGTGTTGGCCGTCCCGAGGTCAACGGCCATGTCACGGCCGAGGAACGAGAGCGAGGACGCCATGCGGGGACCTTCCGATCGGGGTGTGACACCGACGCGGGCATCATCCGGGTGGGGCCGGCGCCGGCTTGTCCTCGGCGTCGTCTGAGCCGATGATACGGCCGTCCCCCGGGAGGGTGACAAATGGGCGGTGACCCTCGACTTCACCGTGAGGCGGGCACCGCGACCTGCCGGAGCAGGGCGGCCACGGACTCCGCGTCGCCCGGGTGACCGTGCACCCAGCCCTGGCCGAGTTCGCAGCCGGCCGTCACGGCCGCCTCCCACTGGTCGGCGGTCTCGATGCCCTCCAGCAGGCCGGACTTCCGAAGATGATGGGCACATGCGAGCTTGATCGTCTGCATCCGCGCAGGTCAGGGCGTAGTGGGGTCTTGGGAACGCGATTTCGTGTAGGCACACGACTTGCGGCGTGTCGTTCGACAGA
>JAABUZ0100002746.1_pt1 | contig 28215 bp, 29 predicted proteins | sample 5562091 | NCBI WGS metagenome assembly JAABUZ01 (sample SAMN12813069, study PRJNA571459) | rock metagenome | isolation source: Antarctica rocks | place: Antarctica: Victoria Land, Linnaeus Terrace sud | collected 2015-12-21 | reverse complement strand
TCCTGGCGCATCCCCGCGCGCGCCGGCTGCTCGACCTCTCCCGGCCCATCGCGCTCATCCTGGCGGCGGTGCTGCACTTCATCCCCGACGACGACGCGGCGCTGGGCGCGGTGCGCGACCTCACGGCGGCGCTACCGGCGGGGAGCTATATGGTCATCTCGCACGTCACCGACGACGGGGCCTCGTCGGAAACGCTAGCCCAACTCGCGCGTCTGTACGCGGCGACGACGCACCCGCTGGGCTTGCGCTCGCGCGCCCAGTTCGCCGGCTTCTTCGACGGCTTCGAGGTCATCGCGCCCGGCATCGTGTTCACGCCGGCCTGGCGTCCCGACGGGAGCCCCAGCCCGTTCACCACTGAACCAGAGCGGGCGGCCGTCCTCGCCGGCGTCGGGCGCAAGCTCTAGAGCCTGTTTGTCGCGTCCGTCGGCACGGTGAGCGTGTGCAAAGGCCAGGCCCACGACGCTCATCTCACTTGCAGGTAGGCCAGGGCCGCGTCGGCGAAGACGGTGGCGGCGGGGGGCAGGGTCCGTGAAAAGTCCTGGGAGCGGCTCCCGCCGACGTTTCACAGACCCGCCGGATAGGGGCGAGGGGGCGCCGGGGATGTGGCGTTTAGCGGCCCGCGTGGCTGCGCTGGGCTAGGAACCCGAAGAATTCGCGCCCCTCGCGCAGGCGGCGTACACATTCTTCCCGATCCCGCGCCATGTCGTTGAGGAACCGCAGGATGGGCCGCGGCCGCAAGTAGAACTGGCGGTAGAAATCCTCAAGGGCCTTGGAGATCTCCTCCGCGCGCAGGTCCGGATACTCGATGGTGGCGCCCTGGAAGCCCTGGTCGTCGAGCAGGGTCCCGTTTTTCAGCCACCCGTTGGACAAGGCTTGCGCGTACAGCGCGGTGCCCGGATACGGCGCGGCGAGGGACACCTGGATGCTGTCGGGGTCGAGCTCACGCGCGTACGCGATGGTCTGCCGCATGGTCTCGCGCGTCTCGCCGGGTAGGCCCAGGATGAACGTGCCATGGACCTTGATGCCCAGCCGCCGGCAGTCTTTGGCGAACTCGCGCGCGCGGTCGACGCGGATGCCTTTGCGGATGTTGTTGAGTATCTGCTGGTCGCTGGACTCGAACCCGACCAGCAGCAAGCGCAGGCCGCACTCGCGCATGACCTTCAGCGTCTCATACGGCACGTTTGCCTTGGCGTTGCACGACCAGGTGAGGCCGAGCGGCTTGAGCTTGCGGGCCACCTCCTCGGCGCGCGCGCGATCGTCGGTGAACGTATCGTCGTCGAAGAAGAATTCTTTGACGGTCGGGAACAGCTCCTTGGCGCGCTTCATCTCCTCGTAGACGTGCTCGGCGCTGCGCACGCGGTACTTGTGTCCGCCGATGGTCTGCGGCCACAGGCAGAAGGTACAGTGCGAGCGGCAGCCCCGCCCTGTGTAGAGCGAGATGTAGGGGTGTTTCAGATACCCGATGTAGTAGTTCTCGATGTCCAGGTCGCGCTTGTACACGTCGACCACGAACGGCAGTTCGTCCATGTTCATGAGCAAGGGTCGCTCCGGGCGATGCACGACCTGGTCCGTCGCGCGGTCCCGATAGCTGACGCCGACGACCTCTGGCAGGGGCCGCCCCTCGGCGATCTCCTTGATGGTCATATCGAATTCCCGGCGGGCCACGAAATCGAGGTCGGGGCAGGCCGCCAGCGTTTCTTCCGGCAGGACGGCGACGTGCGCGCCGACGCAGCCGACCAACGCGTCGGGCTTGCGCGCCTTGAGCGCGGCCACGAAACGGAGGTCGTTGCGCAGGGAGGGCGTGCTGGTGTGGATAACGACCAGATCGTGCCGGGCGGCGGCGGCGAGCGCGTCCTCGTAGCCGATGTCGTGCGGCGGGGCGTCGAGCAACGCGCTGCCGGGGACCAACGCCGCGGGCTGGGCCAGCCAGGTCGGATACCAGAACGATTTGACCTCGCGGCGCGCTTGGTAGCGTGAACCGGCGCCGCCGTCGAAGCCGTCGACGGAGGGCGGATTGAGGAAGAGGGTCTTGAGCATGCGTTGCTATTCTCCCATGATCCGGGGCGTCTCATGTACGGACCGTCGCGCCGCGACGACGCCGCGCGCGGTGTACTCTACCGCAGGGTAACACATCCCGCGCCGTCAGTAGCGCCAGCGCCGTCCAATGCCCCGCTTCGCCAGGGCCCAGCGGGTGAACATGGACAGCATGCCCAGCCGCCACGCGCCGCGATGGAGCCGGCGCGGCGAGGTGGCAATCCAACTCTCGGCCATGTGGCGGACGGGGATGCCGGCTCCACGGAGCCGATCCAGAAACTCGCAGTCTTCGGCCAGCGCGAGGGTCTCGTCGAAGCCTCCCAACCGGATGAACGGCTCGCGCTCACAATAGAACATCTGCGCGCGCACGCCGAAAAGCCGCTTGCCGAACTCGAGGATGCCGAAGAAGGCGCGGTCGAGCGGGTCGCGCGTATCGGCCACGATGCGGATGGTCGCGGCGGTGCGACCGGCCTGTGCCCGGCGCGCCACGCGCTCGACTAGGTGGGGGGCCAGACGCGAATCGGCGTCCAGGAAGATGAGCCAGTGCCCCACGGCCGCGCGCGCGCCGCGATTCTTGGCCCGTGATACGCCCGCGACCGGCTCGCAGAGCAAGCGCACGGTCAGGCGACGTTCGCGCGCCGTGAAGGCCCGCACGGCCGCCGCCGTGGCATCGGTGGAACCGTTGTCCACGACCACGACCTCCACCCGCTCCAGCAGCCACGTCTGCGCCGCGACGGAGGCCAGGGCGCCCGCCACGTAGCGCTCCTCGTTCCGCGCCGGGATGATGACGGAGACCAGAGGGTTAGCGCGCAAGAAGGTCGCCATAGGTCACGAGGGAGCGCGTGCGCGCCAGGCAGGCGAGCATGCGCAGCGTGCGATCGCAAGCTGGCGAGGCGCCGGCGCCCTGGGGATGGAGAAAGACCTTGACGATCGGTAGCCAGGGCGCCGCAGCGAGACCGGCGGCCGCGCCCAGCCCGATCAAGCGCTCCTGCCCCGCGCCGGCGCCCATGTAGCCCAGGCTGGGTGTCAACACGCGGCGCCCCGTCGTCAGGTCCAGCAGTGTCATCATAGTCACATAATAGGCGAAGCCGCTTTGGCGCAGGAGCGTCGGAAGTCCCGGAGGGGCCAGCCAGCACGGCGCGCCGAACCCGCGCGGATCGAGCCCGCAGTCGCGCAGGATACGCCGCCCCGCGGCCAGGCGGTCCGTCATCTCGTCGTTATCGAGCGTGAGAAATTCGGCCGCCGCGCCGGCGAAGAGCCGCGCCCGCGCCCGCGTCGGCCAGGGGCCGCGCAAGGCGCCCGCCGCGCGATGAGTGTAGCCATGGAGGAGCACCTCGGAGCTGGCGGCGGCCTCGTCGGCGAGCAGGCGCGTCAACGCTGGATGATGGCGGATGTCGTCACGGCCATCCGCGTTGGGGATGACCTTGAGCACGCGCGGCCGGACGCCGATGTTATCGAGCGCCCCGAGCAGGTACCGGACCTCCCCGACCGTCGAGGGCGCGACATCGTGGATCGCCACGACAAGCCGGCCATTGGCGCCCATATCCCCTTCCCTCCTCCTTACGTTTATAGAGACCTTGCAAGGTCTGGTCCCTGCCATGCGCTTTTAAGGCCAGGCCCACGGCTCCTACCATCGCGGAGGCGTGGCGGTCCACGGCCGGCGTCCCTACGGTGGATGGGCCCCATAACGCCGCTGCAGGTCGTCTAGTCCCATCCATATCTCGCCCAGGTACATGTGGCTCAGCCGCCTGGTCTGGCGGAGAGGGCGTCCGTCGCCATAGATGGCGATCAGGCCCAGCAGGAACAGGCGCACGAACGCCGTGCGCACGGTGGCGGGCGCGCGGCGCGTCGCGAAGCCCAGGCGCGTCATGCCGGCGGCCAAGACCGTCTCGCCCCACATGGCGTGCACATCGGTGGGAAACGCCCCCTCACGCGCCAGCGCGGCGGCGGCCGCGAGCTCCGCGCGCGCGACGCTCAGCAGGCGCCCCGAGGGATCGGCCCCGCCCGGCACGGACGACACCACGCCAACCATCGCCTTGTTGTCGAAATGGAAGATGATGACGCGCTCGCCGGGATACACCGGCGGCCGCGTCGGCAGCGGGAGGCGCCCGTGGGGCAGCGGAGCGATCTCGTAGCGGATGTAGCCGTCGGGGAGGAGCACGCGCGGCGAATGCCGGCGCTGCATGATGCGCTCACCCAGGAGGAAAACGTGGAGGACGCCGCGAGCGCGGCCATGGCCGGCGGCGCCCCACGGTGAGCGGCCGAGCGAGAGGACGGCCCTGACCAGGGTCCGCTCACACCAGCCGCCGAACGCGTGACGGGCGCGCGCGTATCTCCCGTGTGATCGCGGCTCAGTCGTCACGCGGCGGGCATCCCAGTTCCATACATGCCCATAGTGTAGCAAAAGTAGCGCCGCTCTATCTGATAGGCTGATAATAGGCATAGCTCTTGCTCTAGACTCCTACATACGGGCAAACGTGGTGCGATTGAGTCAAGTTTTTGCGGCACGCCTCGTCGGTCTGAGGCGGAGCCTCGCTAGTACTACAACGTTACGATCCGCCTGCGACTGAAGTCGCAAGGCAAAGAACGACGACTGAAGTCGTTGAACCAACGCGCGCTGAGACACTTCAGTGTCCGTGGTTTGCGATGCGACTTCAGTCGCAGGCCCTTGCCGCACGCAAACTTATTTAAGCCAACGTGCGCCAGTTCCCTCACCGACACTGCTTCAGAGAAGTTGGCCTTTTTGAAAAAGCTCTTGAGCCCGTCTTTCATCGTCCCCGCCGTGCTCAGCGTGGGGATCATCGTAGCGTTGCTGGCCTTCGCGGATGCCAAGACGGTTGTGGCCTTGATAGGCCGCTTTCCCCTCGGGAACCTGCTGTGGTTTCTGGCGCTCATGGTGGTCTACGAGCTTGTCCGCTATGCGCAATGGCACTTCCTGCTGGAAGAACTCGGGGTCCGGGCGCCCCTGCGTCCCCAGGTCTTTTCCTTCGTCATGAGTGAGTTCTCCCGGAATCTACCGGTCGGCGCCTACTTCCAAAATTACCTGCTGCAGCAGTCCACGGGCGCCGACTTTAGCCTCACCTCCGCCGCCACCACGTTGATCTTGGCGAGCGAAGTGGCCCTATGCCTGATTGGTGTCGTGATCCTCGGCGTGGGCGCGTGGACCGCCCCGGTCAGGGGCGTCATCATTGGCGGCGTGGCCCTGCTGCTGCTGCTCATTTGGGCCTATACGCGGCTGCGCCGGTCGTCGCGCTTGCCTGAATGGATCGCGGAGCACAAACACCTGCGCAAAATCGCGGACGCGGCGGCCCGATTCCGGGAAGGGGAGGTCACGCTGTTCCACCCCCGGATACTCATCATCCAGGGCGTGCTCGGCGCGGCCTATCTGCTCATCGCGAGCGCCGGTCTCTATCTCATCACGCAGGGGTTGGGCCCGGCCGGCCGGGCCATCACCTTCCCTCAGGCGGTCGCCGTCTATTTATTCACGCTGGCCACCGCCACGATCCTGCCGCTCCCCGAGGTGGGCGGAGTCGCCGCCTTGCTGGCGTTGGGCGTGACCCGGAATATCGCGGTGAGCGCCATGCTGCTCAATCGCGTCCTGAGCATGGCCTTTGCCCTGGTCAGCGCCGTGGTCGCCATTGTCGTGCTGCCGGGTGAATTGCGCGCCGTCCTCAAAGCGCGCGGCCGCGGCCAGGAGCAGGAGCCGGCGCATCAAGGAGTCACGGCGAGGACACCGGCGCGCGTGAGCGGCGAGCAGGGTTGAGCGCGCCACACCAGGGGAGGACGGACGTGGGGACACGGGAAGCCACGCATCTCTTCATCCTCGGCAAGGATTATCATCTGGGCGATCTCCTCTGGTTCACGGCGGTGCTCGCCGCGTACCGGCGCCGCGCGCGGCCCGCACGCGTGCGCGTCGCCTGCCCGGATCGGCCGATCAGCCAGATCCTCGAGCGGCATCCGCTGATCGACGACCTGCTCCTCTACGGTGAGGCAGGCCGCCTCCCGCGCGGCGCGCGCGCCGGCGACGTCATGGTCGTGCATGACCTGCGGCCGCTCCCCATCGCGCTGTCCATGCTGCGCGGGTGGCGCTATCGCCGCCCCTGGCTCTACCTGCGCGATCTCTGGCTGGATGAGCGCGGCCAGTGGCTGGCTATGTTCCTGCGGCTGGGCCGCCTGCGCGACGTGCGGCCCATGCTGCGCTTGGATGAGGACGATCGCGCCACGGCGCGGACGCTGCCGGTTCCGTACGTGGTCCTCGCCCCCCACACCGGCCACTACGCCCTGCCCCTCCTCGGGCTGCTCTGGCGTAGGATCAAGGGGTGGCGGGAGGCGGGTTGGGGTGACGTGGCGGAGGCGCTGCGGGCGGCGGGCTATGAGCCAATCACATTGGCGGCGGCCGGGCAAGCGCCGATCCCCGGCACGCGGGCGCTGACCGGGCTGCCGATCCGGCGCGTCGCCGGGGTGATCGAGGGGGCGGCCGCCCTCGTGTCGGTGGAAAGCGGCCTGTGGTATATCGCCGCCGCGCTCGGACGCCCGTTCATCATCGTGCCCTGGTGGCTCCCCCGTTCGATCGACTGGGCGGCGCCGATGGGCGTGCCGCACCGCCTGATCTATCGCGACCAAGCCTCTATCCGCTACGTCCTGTCACAGGTCCGCGATCTGCTCGCCCACGACGCCGTCTAGACCGGTGGCCGGTCGGGTACCACGGCCTGCGACCGCGGTCGCATGGCAAGGCTCATGAATTATCCGCTGGACGGAGGGGGCACATCGCTGCGTAGGGGCGTATGGTTATACGCCCGCGTTCGACCACCGGGCGTATAGCCATACAGCCCTGTCTGATTAAAATCTGGGCCGCAAAAGGAGCGTGCAGCGGGGGTATTCTAAGGGCGTGATGTAGTCACACCATGCGCCCATAAGGAGACACCAGGCCGCACGCGCTGCCTGCTAGCATACCAGCGCCGCCCCCGCCTAGCGTCCCCGCGCCGCCCGCCGCCAGGGCTCGTGAATTATCGGCCGGCCATGTCTCTACGGGGACCGCCGCGGTCCCCGCGGCACGCCATCGGGGGTGAAAAGGCTAGGCGCACCGGGACGCGTGGCCGCGCAGGCAGGCCGCGGGGACCGCGGCGGCTCGCTGCGCTGCCCAGTGGACACCCCCGCGTCTCACGCTCGACGTCTCTGTGACCAATAATTCACGAGCCCTGCGCCCGCCGCCCCGAACCGCGCCCCGCGGCGCTGGCTGGCCCGCGAACTGGCCCGCGAACTGGCCCACCTGCGCCCCGAGATCGCGGCGCGCGCTACCGCACGCATTGCGACGCCTACGCCCACGCCTGCCTGCTGCTGTTCCACGGTCTCTCGGGCAGCCCCAACCTGCGCCAGACCTACGCCACCTGCGCGGACTGCCCGCGGTGGGCGGCGTGCAGTGGTCTGTCCACTGACCGCGCGGGTGAACTGGCCGTGAGCGTCAGCCACCGCGCCGCTACCAACAGCAGTCGTCCGCCCGCCTTCCTGGCCGGCCTCATCCCGGCTTGGTCGCGCGCGTGCGCCGCGGCAGGCGCGCCGGCCCCGCCGCCGTGCCCCCGGATGTGCGCATCCTCGACGGCGCCTTCCTGCGCGTGAGCCTGCGCCTGGCCCCCTGGCTCGACCTTGCGCCGCCCGCCGCCGTCCAACTGGCCTTGCCCCTCCCCCCAGCGCCACCCTGATTTTTAATCAAACAGGACAGGGATGACCGTCTGATAGCTACCTTTAATCACTCCCCTGCTGTAGTTTGTGGTACTCCTGGAACCACTGCCCCAGCGTGGAGATGAGGCGCTCGTCCTCTTTGTCGCGCTGTTGGCGGCGGCGCTTGTCGATCGTCTCGAAGACGAGCTTCTGAAAATTGGCCGGGCCGCTGATCGACTTGAGCGCCACGCGCTCGGCCGGCCCCGCTACCTCGACGAGGACATCGCCGACGTCGGCCAGCCGTCCGAAGAAGGTGGGAATATCCAGCGCGATGTCCCGCACCGCGGTCAGGTCGATCACGTCGCGCGTTTCGTACAGAAAGGGCGAGCTGCGCAGCTCCATCAGGCGGTCGGTCGTCAGCACATACTGGTGCGAGAGGTGGCCCAGGATGCGCCATACCGCCCACGGGGCCAGTATCAGGACGACGACCGCGACGCCCAGCGGCAGGAACGCCGCGCCCAGGACGGCGACGATGGCGATGACCAGGAACACGGCCAGCAGCGGACCCAGCAGGGCCAGCAGCAGCAGGATGGGGTGCTGGCGCACGACCTCGACGACGGCCTCGCCAGGCAGCAGGTTCAACCGCTTCTGCGCCCGCAGCATCGCCGGCGAGACCGGGCGGTACGGCTCGGTATCCTCGTTGTGCGCGCTCACCGTGCCGTGCAGCGCCTGCTCCAACTGCCGCGCGATGCGGTTCGGGACCTGCGCCTGCCGCTGGCGCGCCACCTCTCCGCGCAACGCGCGCGCCTCGGCCCCGATCAGGCCCTGCAGGCGGCGCGGTTGCGGCACGCCGCGCAATACGATGCTGCCCATGCGCCCGAACGTCTCCACCTCCACGTCGCCGATATCGAGCAAGCGCGACACGAGTCCCCGACTGCGGTAGTTGCTCTCCTCGACCTTGAGCAGCGAGCATTCGCGGCGATGCACCGCGAACACACCCGACTGCGCGATGACGCGCTGGTTGGTCAGCGTATAGACGGTGGTCAGCCACGGCAGGAGGTCGAGCGCGACCCACTTGGCGAGGTAGATGGCCAGGGCGGCGGCAAGGATCGCGAGGAAGATGGGGAAGAACGCGGCCAGGCGCAGGTCGGGGACGAGCACGTCGAGCACGGTGTAGGGCAGCGGCAGCAGTACGAGCAGCGGGAGCGGCAGCGCGGGGCGTATGATGGCCCAGGAGTGCGCGCGCACCCGCACCACGCGCCGCTCACCCTCCTCCAGCGGGGCATCGCCGCCCCGGCGCATCGCGCGGCTACCTCCGCGCCCCGCCGCCGCCGCCGAAGCCGCCGCCACGGTGGCTCATGCGTCCGTAGAGCGTGCCGACGAAAACGAAGGCGAGGAACAGCAGCAGCAGGATCAGCGCGATCGGCAGCTTGGACCATAGGTCGGTGTTGACGCCGCCGGGCAGCAGCGTGAACGAGGTCGAAACGAGGCTGACGCTCCAGGTGTTGTAGGTCGGGTGACCGAACTGCAGGGCCGGCAGCCCCACCGAGGCTGCCCCGCCCGCGACCTGTAGGGCGTCGGCGATGTAGTGCTCGAGCACGGCCATGATCAGAAAGCCATTGAGCAGGCCCAGCGCGAGGCCCCAGATCTTGTCCGCGCGGCTGAGCTCACGCTTGGGGTAGTTGACGATGCGCGCGAGCACCAGCGCGGCCATGGCGACGACGAAGACGAACAGGACGGCCGTGAAGATGTCCTGCTGGTCGACCGTAGCGAGCGCCACGCCGAGTTGGCGCAGGCCTTGGATGATGATGCCCGCGCTGAAGACGACCAGCACGATGGCGAAGAAGATCGCCGCCGTCGTCAGCGCCACGGCGCGCACGCCCCTGAAGGAGCCGAACACGCCAAAATAGGCGATGACGACCAGGATGATCTCGGCGAGGCTTATGTCCATGGCGCTATTCTACCAGGACGGGGAACTCTTGTACCAGCCCTATACCCGGTGGGGTGCGCCTCGCCACGCGTAGTTGGGGATAGAGGCGACATAGCGTAGCATAGTAGCAGACGATAGTTCGCCGCTAGCCAACAGGGAGCCGACCAATGGTAACGCTCGCCATCCCCACCGACGCCGATGCGCCGGCCGTCTATGGGCCCACGCAGGGACGATGGACCTATGCCGACTGGGAGCGGTTGCCGGACGACGGCAACCGCTACGAGATCATCGATGGAGTCATTTACATGACAACCGCCCCTAGCACTTTCCACCAATGGATTGCCTTGCAACTCGTTCGACGCGTCGCGATCCCCGCCGAGGATCAAGGGCTGGCCTACTCCTTCTTTGCTCCGGTCGGCGTCCTTATGCCTGGCTGCGACCCCGTGCAACCGGACTTCGTCGTCATACTCTCATCTAAAGTGGCGATCATCCGCGATCGCCGCGTTCGGGGCGTCCCGGATCTGCTCGTGGAGATCCTGTCGCGCGGCAATGCTCCTTACGACGGGGAGGTGAAACTGGCCGCCTACGCGCGCGCTGGCGTGCCCGAGTACGCCATCGTCGACCCGCGCGCCCGCACGCTCAGCCACTACCACCTCGACGCGCACGGCGCGTACGGCTCCCCGCGTGTCTATGCCGCGGCCGACGCGTTGAGCTTCGCCGGCCTGCCCACGATCACCCTCACCGTCGGCGACCTCTGCGCGGGCGCACCCGATACCACGCTGTAGCGAGAGGCACGTCACAGTATCGCCTACTACGGCAGGGTCCGTGAAAAGTCGTTAGCGCAGGCGCCGTACCATCTCTTCGAGGGCCGCGCGTTCACGCGCCGCCTCGGCCAGCTGTTGCTCCAGCAACGCCAGCGCGCCCGCCTCCTCGCGCATACGCTGCTCCAACGCGCGCATGTGTCGCCGCACGACCCCCGACGGCTCCAGTTCCACGCCATCACGGTCGCGCACACGCATGTACGGGTGTCCCGGTTGAAACGACACGTCCAACGCCCGGCTGTGCCACCAGCCGTCGTCATCGGGCCGCCAGGGCGCGTAGGACGCCCCATTCAGACGCCAGGCCAGCAACGGCGCGACGAGCAAGTCGCCGTCGGGATCAAAAACGATGTACTCCGGCACGCCTATCGCCGCGTAGGCCGCACGCTTGTCGCCCTGGTCGTTGCCCTTCGTCGAATCACTGGCTATCTCGGCAATGAACAATGGCGCGCCGACCCGGTCGAGGCGCAGCGACGCGACGCGGCCACGCGGCAGCGGCTGCTCCAGCACCATCACGTCGGGCTTGGGGTCGTAGTTGGTTCCGTTCTCGTGCTGCAAGCCGATCAACGTGATCTCCTCGCAGACCCCCCAGGACGCGCCGCGCCGATCGGCGATGTCGCGCAGCATATCGGTCAGCTGGAACCGTGCATCCTGATGCCACTGGGTCCCCACGACGCTCTCCTCCGTATCGCTGAGCAGCGTATCGGGGACGCGGTACGTCGTGGCCCACGTCGCTGTCTGTACCATGCCTCACGTCCTCCGCGCGCTCTCCACGCACCTCAATCTACCAGGCAGGCGCCGGTTGGGTTGATTCTATCACGAGATGGATGCGACGTATTTGATGAAGCCGACCAAGCCCTGCCGGGGCGGAGCGCCAGGCGGCAAGCCGAAAGTATGCCAGGTGTCCCGCTGTTTGATGAAAGGCTCCTTCTGCCCGGTTTGTCCCGTGTCGGACACGGCTCCGCTCATCCGCGTGGCGTCCTGCTCTCGCGACGGCGGCTGTGGTCTGTAGCTCATCGTGCGCTCCTTCCTGTCAAGATGTTATGTCAATTATGTTGACACCGTTTCTAACAACAAGAGTACCGCCAAACACAGCACTTCCGCAAGCAAGAACCCGGCCGCGAGCCCAGTGCGGCGCGCCTTGAGGGCGAGCGCATAGGCGCTGCGCTGGTACAGCCGTAGGCGGGCCAGCGTCAGGGTGCGCTTGGTTTCGCCTCCAGGGGCGTCCAGATAGGCGGTGAAGTCGTTCGGATTGAAGTCCTGCACGGCGTCGACCGTGTACGCCCGCGACGCGTAGAACACGGCGGCGAAGTACAACACGATGTCGACGGCGACGCCCGGCCGCAGGAAGGGACTCGGCCTGTGGGTGGCGGCGTTGAGGATGCCGAAGATCGCGCTGACGACGATGCTGGCGGAGCCCAGGATAAACGTCGCCTCGGTGTTGAGGCGCGTTTCCTGGTCGCGTAGACGGCCATAGGAGTCCTTGAGCTCGTCGTACGCGATGTCCAGTCCGGTGGGCTCTGCCGTCATCGTGGCTACACCGTCGTCAGGATGGCGACGCCGCGCGCGGGCAGCTCGAGCGCGGCGGCGTGCGTCGCGCCGGTCAGCAGGTCGCGCATGGGGGCCGGGAGCGCGACGCGCGCGTCGCCGGCCCCATGGTTGAGTACGAAGACGTAGGCGCGCCCATCATCGCCGACGCGGCGCGTGACCTCCACGCCCGCCGGCGCCGCCAACGGCCCCGCGATCCCTCTCTCATCCAATAGCGCGCCGACGAGCGCGCCCAGGAAGGCGGACTCCGGGCGCGTCGCCACGTAGAGGGCGCGGCCCGCGCCAAGCCGATGAGCGGTGACGGCGGGACGGCCGGTGTAGAAGTCCGCGCCGTAGCTCGCCAGCGCCGTGGCGCCTTCCAGATGCAACAGGTCGCACCACAGATCGCACGCGTACGTCCCCTCTGGCAACGGGCCGCCGGGAAGGACGACAAGGCTGTTGGTCTGCCCCGGCCGCAGCGGGTCGAACTCCTCGACCCAGATGCCCAATGTACGGCGCAATGGGCCGGGGTAACCGCCGAGCCAGGCGCGGTCGTCGTCGTCCACCACGCCGCTGAAGTAGCTTGTCACGAATGTGCCGCCGCCCTCGACGTAGCGCTCGATCGCCGCGCCCTGCCCCTCCGTGACCATGTTGAGCAGCGGGGCCACGACCAGGTCGTAGCCGCTCAGGTCCCGATCGGGCGGGACCACGTCGACGGGGACGTTGCGCTCCCACAGCGCGCGGTAGTAGCGCCCCACCTCGTCGAGGTAATTGAGCGCCGAGCTGGGACCGGGCAGGTACTCCACGTTCCACCAGTTGGGCCACGAGAAGACGAGCGCGACGCGCGCGAGCAGGCGCGCGCCGGGGATGCCCCCGCTGGGGCTGCCCGCGCCAAGCGCGCGCAACTCGTGCCCGAGCGCGGCGGCCTCGCCAAAGACACGCGTGTCCGCGCGCCCGCTGTGGCCCACGATCGCGCCGTGGTACTTCTCGTACGAGCCGCGCGACTGCCGCCACTGGAAGAACATCACCGCGTCGGCGCCGCGCGCGACCGCCTGGTACGAGAGCAGGCGCATCACGCCGGGGCGCTTGAGCGGGTTGTAGGGCTGCCACTGCACCTGGCTGGGCGTCTGCTCCATCAAGAGGAATGACTGACCGCCCTTGAGCCCGCGCGTCAGGTCGTGCCGGAAGGCAATCGCGGATGGCTCGTCGCCCGGCGCCGGGTACGAGTCCCACGACACGACATCGAGGTGGGGCGCCCACGCAAAGTAGTCGAGCGGCCTGAACGCGCCCATGAAGTTGGTCGTGATCGGCACGTCGGGCGTCGCCGCGCGCAGGATCTCGGCCTCGCCCCGATAACACTCCAGGTAGACGTCGGACACGAAGCGGCGCCAGTCTAGTTCCAGCGCTTGGATGCTATGGTTAGTGCGCGGGGACGGCGGGATGATCTGCTCCCAAGCGGTGCAGGTGTGGCTCCAGAACGCTGTGCTCCAGCGGCGATTGAGCGCCTTGAGCGAGCCGTAGCGCCCGCGCAGCCAGCGCTGGAAGCGCGCGGCGCAGCGGTCGCAGTAGCAGGGCTGCCCGTTGTCGCCGGCGCCGCCGTAGTACTCGTTAGAGACGTGCCACAGCAGCAGCGCCGGGTGGCCGCCGTAGCGCGCGGCCAGGCGGCGCGTCAACTCCTGACCGAGGCGGCGAAAGTCGGGGCTGGTGGGGCAGTAGTTCTGGCGCGACCCGTGGCCGCGGCGGATACCGTTCTCATCGACGGGCAGCGCGTCGGGGTAGGCGGCGGAGAGCCAGGCCGGCTGCGCGGCGGTCGGAGTGGCGAGGCAGACACGGACGCCATTCTCGTGCAGCAGGTACAGCACGCGGTCGAGCCAGCCGAAGGTATAGGTGTACTCGTCCGGCTGCAGCGCGACCCACGAGAAGACGCCAACCGTGGCCACGTTGACACCGGCCTCGCGCATCAGGCGCATGTCCTCACGCCAGACGCTCTCGTCGTCGTAGCCGAAAGCGGGCGTCCACTGCTCGGGATTATAGTCGCCGCCATAGAGGAACGTTGGGCTGACGGGATCTTTGGGCATCAAGAAATTCTTTCAAGCTATCAGCCGTCAGCTGACGGCTGTTCGCTGACCGCTGATAGCTTCTTAGTAAAGTTTACCCCTTCACGCCGCCGGCGGTGAGCCCGCTGCGCCAGTAGCGCTGCAGCAGCAGGAAGGCCACGATGAGCGGGATGACCGAGATGAGCGCGCCGGCCACGACGAGGTTGTACTGGATCTGCTGCGAGTTCCCCTGCGTCGCGTTCAGCGTCTGCAGGCCGAGCGTGAGCGGGTACAGGCTGGGGTCTTGCAGCATGATCAGGGGCAGGAAGTAGTTGTTCCACACCGCTACGAATTGGAACAGGAACACCGTCACCAACGCCGGCGCCATGATGCGCGTGGCCACCGTGAAGAAGGTGCGGAACTCACCCAGGCCGTCGACGCGCGCGGCGTCAAGCAGGTCGTCGGGGACCGACGAGGCGGCGTAGATGCGCGCCAGGTAGACGCCGAAGGGGCTGGCAATCTGCGGCAACAGCACGGACCAGATCGTATTGGTCAGCCCGGCCTTGCTCAACAGCAGGAACAGCGGCAGCGCCAGCGCCGTCGACGGCACCAGCAGCGCGCTCAGGACGATCGAGAAGATCAGGTTGCGGCCGGGAAAGATATACTTGGCGAGCGCATAGCCGGCCATGGCCGAGAACACCGTGCCCAGGATGGCGCTGCCGAAGGCGTAGATCGCGGTGTTGACCAGCCAGCGCACGTAGATGCCATTTTGGGTCGTAAACAGGTCGTGCAGATTCGCGCCCAGGTTCCACGAGGAGAACCACAGCCCGAACGAGTCGATAATGTCGTTGCTGCTCTTGGTGGCGTTGATGACGAGCCAGTACACGGGCACCAGGAAGTAGACCGTGGCCACGAACAGGGCGGCCATGGCCAGGACGTTTGGGGTCCCGATGCGCCGGCGTGGCGTGGCGCGTTCGCGCGTGGTGGTCCCTTCGAGCGCGGTCGGTAGGAGAGCCATAATCTACACCCCCGATTGCTGGCGTGTGAGCCGCAGGAAGCCGAACGAGAGGACGAACGTAAACAGGGCCAGGACGACGGCCAGGGCCGCGGCGTAGTAGTAGTCGTTGCTGCCGAACGCCGTGTTGTAGGCGTAGAGGTTGGGCGTGAACGTACTGGAAATGTTGTTGGAGAAACCCTTGAACACCTGCGGCTCGTTGAAAAGCTGCAGCGTGCCGATGATAGAGAGCACGCAGGTCAGTACCAGGGCCGGCGCCACGAGGGGGATCTTGATGTAGCGCGCGATGCCGAGGCCGGTGCAGCCGTCGATGCGCGCCGCCTCGTAGATCTCGCCGGGGATGGCCTGCAGGGCCGAGTAGAGGATGAGCATGTTGTAGCCCGTCCAGCCCCAGGTCACGACGTTGGCGATCGACCACAGGATCGTGTTCGGTCCCAACAGGTCGACGTTGGCGCCGACGGCGTGCAGCCCCTTGATGATGGGGCTGACGTCCGGGTTGTACAGGTAGCCCCACAGGATCGCCGCGATGACGCCCGGGACGGCGAAGGGCACGAAGAACGCCAGCCGGAAGAAGGCTTTGAGGCGCACCACCGTCGAGTCGAGCAACAGCGCGAGGATCAGCGCCAGGCCGAGCATCACAGGCACCTGCACGACGCCGTAGAGCACCACGCGGCCCAGCCCCGCCCAAAACGCGCTATCCGTGAACACGTCGTGGAAGTTGTTGAGGCCGTTGAAGGCGACCGTCGGCGGCCCGCCAAGCCCGAGTCCGCTGCGCTGCGAACGATAGAAGCTCTGGTCGACGGCATAGATAATGGGAACGATAAAGAATACGACGAACAGGATGGCGAACGGCAGGATGAATAGGTAGGGGGTCGACCAACCGCGGCGAAGACGCCGCCGGCGCGCGGTTCGCGCCCCCGTTTGAGCGTGTGCGACAGCCATGGTTGACGTGCCCCCTCTCTATCATTGATTCATCATGATTATATACACGGGTCGATGGGTCGTACGTCCCATCGACCCGTGTATATAATCATGATATTTACTGCGTGACGCTGAACCCGAGTTTCTTCATGTGACTGACCGTGCTCGACTGCACCGCGTCCATCGCCTGGGGGAGCGTGGTCTTGCCGATCGTCGCGTTCGAGAACTGGTCGCCCATGTCCGTGAACACCTGGTCCATCGTCGGGCCCCACTGGAACGACAGGTTGATGTGCTGGGAGGCGGCGCCGAAGACCTCGTTGATCTTCTGGTTGCCGTAGAAGGCCACCGGCTGGTTGACGTTCGACGAATCGAGGACCGACTTGAGGGCCGGGTAGAGCGCGGCGCCCTTGAGCGGGTCGATCATCAAATTGACGCTCTCCTTGTTACTGTTGAGCCACTCGGCGAACTCGGCCGCCTCCTTGGGGTGCTTGCTGGCCTTGAAGACAACCGTGGTGGAGCCGCCCCAGTTGCCGTAGCTCTGCATGTTTTTGTCCCACAGCGGCATCGGGGCCACGCGCCAGTCGCCGGACGTCTTGGGCGCGTTGCCGATGATCGTATTGGCCCCCCACACAGCCGAGATCCACGTCGCCGCCCCGCCCGTCTGTAGGTCGCGGTACCACGCGTCGCTGAAGTCGGGGTCGGTCTTCACAAGTTTCTGGGCAAGCAGGGTCTGCCAGTACTGCGCCACGGCCTTACCGTTGGCGTCGTTGATCGCGACCTTCCAGGAGTTGCCGCTGATCCCGAAGGGGTGGGCGCCGTGCTGCCACATGAAGCCGATGAATTGGCCGGCCTCCTTGGGCGGGAAGTCGGTGATGTAGAGGCTACTGTTGGCCTTGTGCAGCTTGAGCGCGGCGGCGGCGTACTGGGCCCAGGTGGTGGGCACGGCGATGCCGTACTTTTTGAAGAGGTCGGCGCGATAGAACATGGCCATGGGGCCGGTATCCTGCGGGATGGCGTAGATGGCGTTGCCGAGCGTCGACTGGCTCCACGTCCACGGCACGAAGTCGTTCTTGCTAGGCGGCCGCCCCGTACGACGCCAGGTCAAGCAGGCCGCTTTGGGCCTCGAAGGTGGGCAGGAACTGGTACTCGATCTGGCCGATGTCGGGCGTCGAGCCGGCCTTGATGGCGTTCGAAAAATTGGCGTAGGTGCCCGCGTTGCCCGCGACAACCTTGCGCCACGACACATGGATGCCGGGGTGCGTCTTGTTGAACAGGTCGACCGACGTGTTCATGTTGGGCACCCAGGTTTCGGCGGTCAACTGGACGACCGATGCCTTGGGCGTCTGAGCTTTGGCCATATGCGGGGTAAGGCTCACAGCGGTGAGGCCGGCCACGGCCACGGCCGCGCCCGCGGCTAGGCGCCGCGCCCAGCGGCGCTTGGACGAACGCTGATCGGGATGATGGATCATGAGAAAAGCACTCCTTCGTACATACAGCTGATGAGACATGATACAGGATAACTGCTGTCACGGCGCCTGCTTTGATGGGGTGCCCTGTTTTCGTAGCGCGTCGCTAAGACGCCCGAACGCTGGCCTCACCCCCTCTCATATGCGCCTCCAGCGCGTCTTCAGGGTCGAGCGGCGCCGTCGAGCGGCGCGCGACGAAGTGCGGGAGCACGGTCAGGCGGTCGGGGATGGCATCCGCGTCCGCGCCATCGACGCGGCGCAGCAGCAACTCCATCGACCGTGTCGCCAGCTCCTGCTTGGGAATTGCGATGGTGGTGAGCGCCGGCCGCAGGTGCGTACACAGCGCGATGTCGTCGAACCCGACGACCGAGAGATCCGCGGGGACGCGCAGGCCGGCGTCGGTCGCCGCCTCGATCGCCCCCAGGGCCATCAAATCATTGGTGGCGAATATAGCCGTGGGCCGCGCCACACCCATCGCATTGTCAAGTACTGTGGCCGCCGCGCGATACCCGCTCTCGACCGTGCCGTCACCGAATTGGACGCGCCCCTCGTGTAACGAAACGCCGGCGGCGATGAGCGCGGCGCGGAAACCCTCCAGCCGGCCCGTGTGCGATGGGCTTCGTGTATCGCACGCCGTCCCACCTGTCTCTTGCACGATCACGGCGACGCGGCGGTGGCCGAGCGCGAGGAGGTGACGCGCGGCCAGCGCGCCGCCGTGCCGGAAATCGACCTCCACGGTCGGGAGTAGCGGGGCGCGCCCCTTGGTGGTTCGCGCCTCGACCTCCGACCAGTTGCACAGCACCATGGTGAGGCCGCGCGCCACGGCGGCGCGCACGTCGGCGAGCGCCAGCCCGCCGGCCATCGCCAACACCCCGTCGACGCGGCGGCCCAACAGGCTCTCCAGGTGGGCACGGCCGACGGTGTCATCGTCGTGGGTATTGCACAGCGCCAGGGTATAGCCATGCGCGCCGGCGATGCGCTCAACCTCGAGGGCGATTTCGGGATAGAACGGATTGGCGATGTTGGGCAACAGGAGGGCGAGCGTCGCGCTGCGGCGGCGGGCCAGCCCGCGCGCCACGAGGTTGGGCCGGTAGTCGAGCGCGGCGATAGCCGCCTGCACGCGCTCACGCGTCTCGGCGCCCACGGAGCCCTTGTCGCGTATGACGTTAGACACCGTGGCCGCCGTCACGCCCGCCCGCCGCGCCACGTCGTAAATCGTCGCCGTCATCTCATACCGCCTTGCCGAATTAATCGGTTAACTAGCGTGAGTAGAGCGTAACACGCGGGGACGGCTTTGTCAATACGACGCTGGATGGCGACGCTGGATTGCCGATCGCGATGCGGTATGCTTGAGCCGTGGATAACGAATTAATCATGCGCGCGCCGGCCAAGATCAACCTCTCGCTCGACGTGCTCGGGCGGCGTCCCGACGGCTACCACGCGCTGCGCTCGGTCATGCAGACTCTGGACGTGCACGATACGCTGGAGCTTTCCCCCGATCCCACGGGCGCGCTCACGCTTACCTGCGACGCGCCCGCGCTCATCGGCCCGACAAACCTCGCGTGGCGCGCCGCCGACCTGCTGCGCCAGGAAACGGGCTACACCGACGGGGCGCGCCTGACGCTGCGCAAGCGTGTGCCGGTCGACGCCGGGCTCGGCGGGGGCAGCAGCGACGCGGCGGCCGCGCTGCTGGGCCTGAACCGGCTGTGGGGACTCGGCCTATCGATCGAGCGGTTGGCCGTGTTGGGCGCGCGGCTGGGCTCGGATGTCCCTTTTTTCTTCTATGCGCCCACGGCCCTCGCCACCGGCCGGGGCGAAACGGTGGCTTCGTTGCCGCCGCTGCCGCGCGTACACGTCGTGCTCTATAAGCCGGATAGCGGCGTCTCGACGCGCCAGGTCTTCGCCGCCCTCACGCCCGCGCTGTACAGCGACGGCTCGCGGACCGAGGCGCTGCTCGCCACCTTGCGCGCCGACCCGCCCTTACCACCGGACCGCTGGCCGCTCTCCAACGACCTGCAGCGCACGGTCCGCCTGCTCTACCCCGCGGTCGCGCGCGCGCTGGACGCGCTGCGCGACGCGGGCGCGTCCAACCCCCTGATGACCGGCAGCGGCTCGACCTGCTACGCCCTCTTCCCCGACGAAGACGACGCCCGCCGCGTCCACGAGCGCCTAAGCGGCGCCGGCGGCTGGACGGCGCTAACCAGCACGACTTGACTACCCCAACCTAAAGCCGCTCTCCCGACGATCTTTTCTGGAGTCAGAGGGTCCGACCAGCAGGCCTATCCGTCGCGGGGCTCACGCAGGCGCCGCAACTGCTCTTCGAGCGCGGCGCGCTGCCGCGCCTCCTCCGCCCGCTCTTGCTCCGCCACGATACGAAGCCGCGCCTCCTCCGCCCGCTCCCGCTCCAGCTGCTGCGCGCGCGCCCGCACCGCGCTGGGCAACGCGATCCGCTGGCCGTCACGATCACGTACCCCCAGGAAGGGCTGCGTCGCCTCCAGCGCGAGCTCCAGCGACGCGCTGTGCCACCAGCCGTCGGCCTCGGCCCGCCACGGCGCGTACACCCCCCCTTCCAGCCGCCACCCCCGCAGTACGTCGGGCAGCAGGTCCCCGTCGGGGTCGAACACGACGTACGCGGGCACGCCGATGGCTTCGTAGGCGTGGCGCTTATCGCCCCGGTCGTGGCCGACCGTCGAGCGGCTCGCCACCTCCGCGACGAAGTGCGGGACGCCCGCCTCCGCGAGCGTGATCGAGCTCATGCGGCCGGACCGCAAGGGGCGCGCGAGCACCATCACGTCGGGGCGCGGGTCGTAGGCCGTCCCATTCTCGTGCTGTAGCCCGAGCAGGGCGATCTGGTTGCACACCCCCCACGTCGCCGTGCGTCGTCGCGCGACCTCCCGCACCATGTCGGCGAGGAAGCTTGTCGCATCCTGATGCCACGATGTCCCCACGACGCTCTCCTCGGTGTCACTCAGCAGTGTATTGGGGACGCGATACGCCGTCCTCCAGCCCGTCGCCTGCGCCATTCGTCCCGGCCTCCCGCACGCCTACGCGCCTCTCATCCACTACCACTAGCGTATCATCCCTCAGCCGCCACCGTTGTCTCTACCCATTGTGTACACTGTAGCAACAGGAGTCGTCACACGGCGTCATGCCCCTATCATCCCTACACGACGAGGAACATGCCATGATAGCGTTGGACGATGGGGCCCCGCGCCGATGTTGAGCGAAGCGACCATGCTGGCGCCGCGTCCGGCCGGCGCCGGGAGCCTCTCGCGCTACGTGTCGTTCACACGGGAAGAGTGGATGCGGCTGCGCGCCGCCACGCCGCTCACGCTGACCGAGACTGACCTGACCGCCCTCCAGGGCCTCAATGAATCGGTCTCGCTGCGGGAGGTCGAGGAGATCTACCTGCCGCTCTCGCGCCTGCTCAACCTCTACGTCGACGCCACGCAGAAGCTCTACACGGTCACGGACACCTTTCTGGGCCACCCGGCGGCAAAGGCGCCCTACGTCATCGGTATCGCCGGCAGCGTCGCCGTCGGCAAGAGCACCACCGCGCGCATCCTGCAGGCCCTGCTGGCGCGCTGGCCCGCCCATCCCCGCGTGGATCTTGTCACGACCGACGGCTTCCTGTTCCCCAACCGCACGCTCAGCGCGCGCGGCCTGATGCGCCGCAAGGGTTTCCCCGAGAGCTACGACCTGCGCCGTCTGCTGCGCTTCATGGCCGACCTCAAGGCCGGCAAGCCCGAGGTCGTGGCCCCGATCTACTCGCACCAGGCCTACGACATCCTGCCCCATCAAAAACAGGCCGTGCGGCGGCCCGACGTCGTGATCGTGGAGGGCTTGAACGTGCTGCAGACCGGGGACGGGCGCCAGAAACAGCCCATGCGCGACTTCGTGTCCGATTTCTTCGACTTCTCCATCTACGTCGACGCCGCCCCCGCCGACATCGAGCGCTGGTACGTCGAGCGCTTCATGAAGCTGCGCCAGACCGTGTTCCAGGACGAGGCGTCCTACTTCCACCGCTATGCCGGCCTGGCGCCCGCGGACGCCGTGCGGGTCGCGCGCAACATCTGGGACTCTATCAACGGCGTCAATCTGCGCGAGAACATCCTGCCGACCCGCGAGCGCGCCCACTTGATCCTGGAGAAAGGTCCCGACCACTCGGCGCAGAGCGTCAAGCTGCGCAAGCTCTGACCCCTCAGTGACGCTCCTAGTAGATACGACGCGTGCGTGGCTGACCAGCGCGAAAAATGCGGATGACGCAAGGAGAAGCAAGGAGAAGCAAGGCATGGGCGACGACGCGAACCGAGACATGCGCGAGAAGCCACGCAATCCCAACGCGACACGCGACCACCTGGCCAACGAGCGCACCTTCCTGGCCTGGGTGCGCTCGTGCATCGCCATCATGGCCCTCGGCTTCGTAGTCGCCCGCTTCGGGCTGCTCATCCGCGAGTTGGGGCAGAAGGCGCCGCGCCCCACCCCCGTGGGGCTCTCTACCGGCTTCGGCGTCGCCTTGGTCGTCTGCGGCGCGCTATTGGCGATCCTGGCGGCGCTGCGCTACCGCGCCACGACACGCGCCATCGACCATGACAGCTACCATCCCTCCCCCTGGCTGATCGCGCTCCTGTCCGGCGGTCTCGTCGTCGTGGCCCTCCTCCTGGTCGCCTACTTGGTCCTGGCCGCGTGACGCGCGAACGTTGGCATGCGCCTTGCCCGCTATGCTTTATGCCTGCTCCGCGCGTTGTCGTGGGTCGCCATACCCCCAAAGCCGGACATTGCCCCCGCCCCCCGAGGAGGATCGCGCCATGACCGCTATGACCATCGGCGATACTGACCCCGCCCTGACCGTCTACAAGGACGAGCCTTTCAACGCCGGCACGCCCCTCGCCCTGCTGCGCCGCGACTTCATAACGCCCCATAGTCTTTTCTACGCCCGCAATCACGGGTCCATCCCCACCATCGATCCCGCCGACTACCGCCTGACTATCACGGGCGACGTGCGGACAGAGATCTCCCTCTCGCTCGACGCGTTGCGTCGCGACTTCCCGTCCGAAACAGTGACGGCGACGCTGCAGTGCGCGGGCAACCGCCGCGCCGAACTGATGGCCGTCAAGGACATCCCAGGGGAGTCGCCCTGGACGGCGGACGCCATCGGCGCCGCGGCGTGGACCGGTGTGCCCTTGCACGCGGCGCTGGAGGCCGCCGGCGTGGGCGAGGAGGCGCGCCACGTTGCCTTCACAGGCCTGGATACGGCGCATCTGGAGGGCCATACGTTCAACGTGGGCGGCTCGATCCCACTCGACAAGGCTTGGCAATCCGAGGTGTTGTTGGCCTACGCGATGAACGATGACTCTCTGTCCGCGCGGCATGGCTTTCCGTTGCGCGTGGTCGTGCCGGGCTACGCCGGCATCCGCAGCATCAAGTGGCTCGGCGAGATCCGCGTGCAAGCGGAACCCTCGGACAGCTACACCCATCGCGCACGACTACAAGCTGTTCCCGCCACAGATCGACAAAGAGGCGGCCGACTGGGACGTGGGGCTGCCGATCGGCGAACTCTCGCTGACGAGCGCCATCTGTACGCCGGCGGATGGCGCGACGATACCGGTGGGGCGGGCGCGGGTCGCGGGCTACGCCTTCGCCGGTGGCGGCCGCGACGTGGCGCGAGTGGACGTGTCCGCCGACGGGGGGAAGACCTGGACGACGGCCAGTATAGCGCCGGAGGGGTCGCGCTGGACGTGGCGCTTCTGGGACTGTACGCTCGACCTACCGGAGGGCGCGCATACCCTGGTGGCGCGGGCCTACGACACGGCGGCCAACACGCAACCGGAGAACCTCGCGCCCCTGTGGAACTTCGGCGGATATATGAACAACGCCTGGCATCGCGTGACGGTGCAAGCTCGCTGACCGAGGCGATGCGCCATGACGACGATGCGACGCACATTGAGCGACAAGCGCCCCCGGTCCCATCCTTGCTATCTACGATAGACGGCGCGATGTGGCGGATACGACGCATATGCGCATTACGGTGGACTATTAGCGGGAGAGGACGGGACGATGCAAGAGATTCTACAGCAGTTCGCGGGGGGTAACCCGAGTATGGCGCCCAACCAGATGTATGGGCACGTCGACTCGATGATACAGCAGGCGCCGAACGAGCATGTGCAAGGCGCGATCGGCGAGGCCTTGCAACAGCTGGGGCCGCAGGGCTTCGGCCAGAGCGTGACGCAGGCCGCCCAGAACATGGAACCGCAACAACAACAGGGGCTGATGGGTATGTTAGGCCAGGCGATTGAGGGCGGCGGTGGATCACTCCCCGGCGCGCTGGGTGCGCTCGACCTCAGTGGCGCCGCGGGGGGCGGCGCGCAGGGGGCGAGTTTGGGGCCGAGCGGCCTCGGCGCCCTGGCGTCGTACGCTCTACAGAACCACGGGGGGCAGCTGGGTTCAGTGCTGGGCAATCAAGCCAACAGCGGCGGCTCTGGCGCCTTGAGCCTATTGGGCAACCCGATGGTGCGGCAAGTGGGCATGAACCTGGCGCGGCGGCTCCTCGGCGGCGGCTTGTAGCGCTCCGAGACATCGTTACGCCAGGTACCCTTTCAGGGCGACGCTTTGTGGCGCATGGCGCAGCTTGCCGAGCGCGAGCGCCTCGAGTTGGCGCACCCGTTCGCGCGTGAGGTGGATCTCTTCACCCACCTCCGCGCAGGTGCGCGGCCGCCCATCGACCAGGCCGTAGCGCAGGCTCAAGATCAGCCGCTCCCGCACGGGCAGGTCGTGCAGCAAACCTACCAGCCGCTCACGCAACAGGTGGGTGCTGGCGACCTCGAATGGCGAGGGCGCCTGCGTGTCGGCGATCGCCTCGGAGAGCGCGGCCTCATCGTCGTCGCCGCTGGCTTGGTCGAACGAGAGGGTCTGCCGCGCTCGCCGCGCTAGCTCGATCGTCTCCGCCGAGATCGGTGACCGGGGCGCGGCGGGGCTTCGACCGTCGCCGTCGCCCGCGTCGCTCACGTCATCCATGTCCTTAGCCGCCTGTGCGCCGGCTAGGATACGCTCGGCCTGGCCCAGGCCCTCCTGGATGTGCACGGGGACACGGATGGCGTAGGCCTGGTTGGCGACGGCGCGGCTGACCGCCTGCCTGATCCACCAGATGGCGTAGGTGGAGAAGCGGTAGCCCTTACGGTAGTCGAACTTCTGGGCGGCGCGCAGCAGGCCGATGTTGCCCTCCTGGACCAGATCCTGCATCCCAATGCCCTCGTGCCGGTAGCGTTTGGCCACGGCGATGACGAGGCGCAGGTTGGCCTCGACCATACGCCGCAACGCCGCGTCATCGCCCCGCGCGATGCGCTCGCCCAGCGCCAACTCCTCGGCCGGCGTGAGGCGACGCACCTGTCCAATCTCGCGCATATACGTCGCCCAGCCGTCGACCTCGGTCGTCTCGCCGGCCATGACCGGCCCGTCCGGCGCGTCGCCATCCCCGCTGGCGCGTCGCCGCCCCTCGTCTCGCTGTGTCTCCATCGCGCCATCCCCTTTCACGATCCGCCCCCATCGCTCTCTCGTCTAAGTATACAGACGAAACATGGACAAGCAAGGCCAAAAGCGCGCCTCTGTCTATATTTTGTCAGTATGTGTGGGTACACTAAGGCTATGACCACACCATCGCCAGACGAGTACGACGCGGCGGGCGGCTATCCCATTGGCATGGCCGCCACGCTCACCGGGCTGCCCGTCGACGTCATCCGCGTCTGGGAGCGCCGCTATGGCCTTCCGCGGCCAGCCCGTAGCGCAGGCGGGCACCGCCTGTATCGCCCGCGCGACGTGGCCCTGTTACGCCGCGCGTCCGCGCTACGGGCTCAGGGCCTGACGGCGGCCAGCGCTTGCGCACAAGCGCTGGCCGAAGCGGCACCATCGACCGTCGCCGGCGACGAGGAACCCGCCGATCCAGGCGCGCCGGCGCCCCCCGGCATGGCGCGCCTCAGCGCGCGCCTGTACGACGCGGCGGTGGCGCTAGACGCGGCGACGGCCCGATCCGTGCTCACTGAGACCGGCGCGCTCCTCGCTGTCGAGACCTTATGGAGCGCTGTGTTGGCGCCGGCGCTGGATCGGTTGGGGACGGACTGGGCGCGTGGGGTGATCACACCCGCGCCCGAACACCTACTCAGCAACGTGATCCGCGGTCGCTTGTCGGCGTTGCTGGAGGCGCTGCCCCGCCGGCCCGACGCGCCCTCGGCGGTCGTCGGCGGGGCGCCAGGTGAGCGGCACGAGCTCGCCGGGCTCATGCTCGCGCTCCTGCTGGGACGCGCCGGGTGGGCGGTGACGTACCTGGGGGCGGACACGCCGCCCGAGGCATGGGAGGAGGCGGTGAGCCTTGTCCGCCCGCGCGTGGTCGTCGTCTCCGCTACCTTGCCGGAGCACGCGGCGTCCGCCCTCACTATGATGCGGTGGATCGTCGACCGTCTCGGCCGGCAGGCGCCGCTGTTCGCCTACGGCGGCCCTGGCTTCGCGAGGACGCCAACTCCCGGCGAGGACACGTCGCCCTTCATAGCCCTGGGAAACGACCTGGACGGGGCGATCCAGCGGCTGCTGGCCGTCGCCTGACCGGATCTCCACGACCACGTCATGTAAAGGTGAAAGATGGGTGGAAGCTACCGCCCCGCGCTGCCGCCGGTCGTCGTGACCGCGCAACCCACCCCCGAGATGGCGGATCATATCCTGGCCGCCGTACGCGCACGCTAACCCGGCAACCACCTCCGCCGCCGGTAGGCGAGGGGGCCTGATGATGTACGATACGTTAAGAGGAGACAGAATCGAAGATATCATAGAGGGAAACTTTTTATGAGCCAGATCGACCGGGACCTGCTGCGCGACGGCGTGGCGTATGTGGATCAGTGGATGGCGTACCAGCAGGATCGCCGCGAGATACCAGGCGTCGTCGTCGCCATTCGGCACGAGGACCAACTCCTGCTCTCCCAGGGCTATGGCTACGCCAATCTGGAGCGGGCGATTCCCGTGACTCCGCGCCACGTCTTCCGCGTCGCCTCCCACTCCAAGACGTTCACGGCCACGGCAATCATGCAACTGGCGGAGCAGGACAAACTGCGCCTGGACGACCGGCTCGCGGCGTACATCCCGTGGCTCGGGCGCCAGGACAGGTTGGCGCGGGTGACGATCCGGCAGGTGTTGAACCACACCGCCGGCATCGTCCGCGACGGCGTCGATGCGGACTACTGGCAACTCGAAGGGGCGTTCCCCGACGCGGGCGAACTGCGCCGCCTGGTGGAGGAAGGCGGCGCCGTGCTCGCCGCCAACGAGTCCTTCAAATACTCCAATATTGGCTACGCGCTGCTCGGCCCGGTGATCGAGGCGGTCGGCGGCCTCCCCTACAACACCTACGTCAGACGACACATCGTCGAGCGGCTGGGATTATCCGACACGGGGCCGGAGACCGACGACCACGCGCGAGAACGGCTGGTCACAGGCTACACGGCGCGCCGGCCGGGACTCACACGCCGGCCCATCCCGGATGTGTCCACGCGCGCGTTGTCCCCGGCGACAGGGTTCTACGCCACGGCGGAGGACCTGTGCCGCTACGCGGCCGCGCATTTCATGGGGGGCGACACGCTCCTGGGCGACGCGGCCAAGCGGGAGATGCAGCAGCCCTACTGGGCGATCGCGCAGGCCGACGAGCGCTACGGCCTGGGCTTCGTCGTGGTCGACATCGGTGAGCGGCGCATGATCGGCCACGGGGGCGGCTTCCCAGGCCACGCGACGCGGACCCTAATCGACCCCACGGACCGCCTCGTGGTCACGGTCCTGACGAACGAAACAGGCGCTCCCGCGGCCGTCCTCGCGCGCGCGATCGTGACGATCCTCGACTATGCCTTGAAGCCGCGTATAACCGGGGAAGGAGCGTCCTCCGTCCCGCGCGGACGTTTCACGGGGCGCTTCGTCAATTCGTCGGGCGTCACCGACGTGGCCGCGTTCGGCGGCGCCCTCGTGATGGTGAGTCCCGAGGGCGACGATCCCGTAAAGTTTCCAACGCTCTTGGCGGTGGAGGATGAGGATACGCTGCGTATCGGCGCCACGAACGGGTATGGCGCGCCGGGTGAGACGGTGCGCTACACGCGCGACGACGCGGGGCGCACGGTGAAGGTCGTCATAGGCGGCGTGGGTTCTTATCCACTCGAGATCTATCGCGACCGGACGCGCGAACGCGCGTAGCCCATTCGGGCTATACCGCATGGGGCCATCCACCTCGTATTAGTAGTGTCATGTGTCCGGTTTCACCGGATCTCCCGACTGGCCTAGTACGAAGGATAGCTGACCTCATGATCCCACCCAAGCGCGCCGGCGCCGCGATTACCAGCGGCTTGCTCACGATTGCTCGGATGACACCGGGCCTCGCCCGCGTCGCGCCACGCGCGGGCAGCTTCATCACAGCGAGGCGCGCGCCTCGGCATCATGACCGAGCGGCGCTACGCTGGCTGTGGATCATCCTATCTCTCGCCTACCTCCTGGGGCCGGCCACGGTCGCCGTCTCAACGGCCTATGCCGAAGGCAGCGGCTCCTTGTATCCCTCGAATGCGACCTGCGGCCCTAATTCGACGGGCGGCGCTTGTCGCGCTAACCTGGAGTGGCGCACCAACACGACAGCAGGCGGGACACTGGCTCGCCGCACCCTGCTCAAGGTATACGCCAATGCCAATGAGCTCTAGTTTCCGCTGCATCAGGCGGCTAGGTCAAGCGAAGCAGGGTCTTCTGGGGCCGTGCGCCGCCGCCGTTGGCCCCAGAAGCCCGTGGGCAGGTGGTCGGTGCG
>JAABUZ0100002745.1_pt1 | contig 28217 bp, 25 predicted proteins | sample 5562091 | NCBI WGS metagenome assembly JAABUZ01 (sample SAMN12813069, study PRJNA571459) | rock metagenome | isolation source: Antarctica rocks | place: Antarctica: Victoria Land, Linnaeus Terrace sud | collected 2015-12-21 | reverse complement strand
ACGAGGTCAACGGCGCTCATGCCTTTATGCGCGATGAAGGCGCACGCTACGACCCTGAGCTCGCCTTCCAGCTCTACGGGCTCGTCTTTGACCTCTTTCACCGCTGCCTTAGCCAGGGCGATCTCCGGGTCGATGCAGCCGGCCCAGGCGAGTCCCGCCACTAACCCGTCGGGGAGGCAGCTTGGCGCAACTCCCCCATCCACCCCGCTACAATCGAAACAGCTCCAAAGGTGGACCCTCCCTTCCACGGAGGCGCCTTTCTCCTTTGGATTGACGAATTTACCCGCAAACGCTTCTCTATGGACGAACTTGGCCGTAGCTGAAAGTGTAACCGTAAGTAAACACTGAGCTTACATAGACCTATCTCCGGGGGGAGGGGGTACATTGAGCCGCCCACTTACACTAGGCTGACACCTATCCCTGACTCATGGCTGATACCTTCGCCCAAACCGTCAAGCAGCAGGCCGACATCGTCAAAATCATCGGCGACTACGTCAAGCTCCGCAAATCCGGAGCCCAGAACTACTCTGGCCTCTGTCCCTTCCACAAGGAAAAGACCGGCTCCTTTTCCGTCAACGCCGCGCACAGCTACTTCTACTGCTTCGGCTGCCACGAAAAAGGCGACGTCTTCACCTTTGTGATGAAGCTCGAGAGCATCAGCTTCCCCGAGGCCGTCCGCGCTGTCGCCGCCAAGGCTGGCATCCCGCTTCCCAAGCGCGAGTTCAGCTCCCCGGGAGAGGCCCGCGAGGCCGGCCTGCGCCGCCAACTCATCGACATCCACGAGGCCGCCACTCAGTATCTCGAGGCCTTCCTCAAGTCGCCCGAGGCCGCCCGCGCCCGCGAATACCTCACCGGTCGGGGCGTCACCCCAGAGACCATCGCAAAGTTCCGCATCGGTTACGCCCCAGATGACTTCAACGACATGCGCGACCGTCTCGCGAAGCACTTCGCCGAAGACGTCCTCCGCGCCAGCGGCCTCTTCAGCGCGAAGGAGCAGGCCGACGGCTCCCTCGGCCAGATGTACGCCCGCTTCCGCAAACGCATCACCTTCCCCATCGCCAACGAGGCCGGAAAGACCATCGCCTTCACCGCCCGCGCGCTGGACTCCGCCGATACCGACGCCAAGGCCGGCCCCAAGTACCTCAACTCCCCCGAAACCCCGCTCTACTCAAAGTCCTCGGTTCTCTTCAACCTCGACAAGGCCCGGGCCGACATGCGCACCCACGACTTCGCCCTCCTCGTCGAAGGCCAGATGGACTGCATCTCCGTCTACATGGCCGGAGTCCGCAACGTCCTCGCAACTTCCGGCACCGCCTTCACCGAGGCGCAGGTCCGCCTGCTCTCGCGCTTCACCCATCGTGTTGTTGTCAACTTCGACCCCGACCAGGCCGGCGCAAACGCGGCCGAGAAGTCCATCGCGCTGCTCACCGAAGAGGGCTTCGAGGTCAAGGTCGTCACTCTCGAGGGCGGCCTCGACCCCGACCGCTTCGTCCGCGAGAACGGCATGGAGGCCTACATGGCCGCGCTCCGCTCCGCCAAGCGCCACTCCGACTATCTCATCGACCGTGCACGCCAGCTCTTTCCGGCTCGCACCCCCGAGGCCAAGGTCAAGGCCGTCAACTTCCTCCTCCCGCACATCCGCCGCATGCCCAACGCCCTTACCCGCGACTCCTTCGCCGCCGACGCCGCCCAGAAGCTCTCGATTGACTCCGCCCTCATGCGGCAGGAGCTCAAGCAGGCCGCCGTCTCCCGCACGGAGAGCCTCCCCGCGCGTCGCCAGACACCCGTCACCGAGGTGGAGCGCACCCTCCTCCGCGCCCTCGTCCTGCCCGCCACCAACCCGGCTCGCATCCTCTCCGCCTCGCAACTGGCGGAAAACTCCGGCTGGTACGACGGGATGACCGCCGCTCCCCTCTTCGAGATCCTCGCCAACGGCGACCCTCCCTCGAATCCTCTCGACGCCGCTCCCGACGAGGGGAGCCGCGCCATGCTCGCCAGCGTCCTCCATGATCAATATCAGGACCAGCCCGAGGTCCCCGCTTCGATCCACACCGTCGCGCAATCTCTCGTACAGCAGGTGGAGTCCGCGCTCCATCACCTCAACCGTCGCTTCCTCCAGGCCCGCCAACGCGAGATTCGCTCGGCTATCAATGCCGCAGAGCAGAAGGGTGACCAGGCCACTCTCACCCAACTCTTCGCAGAAAAGATTCGCGTCGATCGCCTCCTCCGAGAACATGACACCTGAAGCGCGCAACTTGCCCAGCCGCATCGTGTCTCCTGATCTCTAGGACGTAGAATTGCCTCACCGGCGAATCTTCCGAGCGACCTCCCTTTCGAATGGCCATCTTCACCCGTATTCTCAAGAACTTGGGCGCAATGTTTACCGGACGCCTGCTGACGATTGTGCAGCAGGTCATCATCCCTCCTGTCTTTGTCGCTCGCTACTCGCTCGCCCAATTTGGCGAGTGGGGCGCTCTCTCGGGCGCCGTCGCCGCCCTTGCTGTCCTCAACTTTGGCGTGCAAACCTACATGAATCAGGACCTCGCCGTTCGCTACGCCAAGGGCGAGTTCGAGAACTACCACATCCGCCAGTCGACCGCCCTGCGGCTCCTCCTTGGCGTCGTCATCGTCGTCGGCATCCTCAGCCTCGTCTTCTTCGCCATCCCGCTCGACACTCTGCTCCACCTCGATATCGGCCGCCGGCCCGCGCAGCTCACCGCCTACCTCCTCGCCATTCAGGTGCTGCTCAACTTCCTTAACGGCTACCTCGCAGGAATCTTTATGGGTGTGGGTCTCGCCCACCGCGGAGCCTACTGGAATAACTTCCAGGCGCTGCTCACTGCGCTTGTTCTGCTCGGCTGCATCTCGCTCCACCTGCCATTTCCCGTCCTTGCCGGTGTTCAAGTCATCACCATGAGTATCGCGATCGTCGCTGTGCTCATCGATCTGCGCCGCACCGCGCCCACCATCGTTCCCTCCCTCCGCTACTGGGATGCGGCCGCTGTCCGGGATATGCTCAAGCCCAGCGGCTACTTCGGTCTCCTCACCATCTGCACCTTCCTTACCTATCAGGCGCCGCTCATACTCATCCAACGTGTCCTCGGTCCGGTTGCTGTTGGCGGCTTCATCGTGATGCGCTCCGTCTTCTCCATGTGCCGCCAGATCCTCGCCATGTTCACCCAGTCCATGGGCGCCGAGATTACCAATCTCTTCGGGCGCAGCGACTGGATCTCTCTTTCCCGGCTCTACGACTACTCGGAACGCTTCATCTTCTTCCTCATCCCGCTGGTCAACGTCGCCGTCCTCATCGGCTCCCCGGTCCTCATCACGCTCTGGATGCACAAACGCGCCGAGCTCTTCTCCCCATACCCGTACATGCTCTCCGCCGCGATCTCGATGGTCATCAGCCTCAAGGAGCACAAGTACCAGTTTCAGTTTTCGACCAACACCCACGAAGAGCTCGCGCGCGTCATGTTCTTTTCATACATCGGCATGGTTGTCGTTGCGATCGGTGCCGTACACCTGTTCGGCGTCGTTGGTTTTCTCTGGACCTGGCTCGCTGTCGAGATCCTACAGATCGTCCAAATCGTCCGGCTCAACATGAAGCTCTTCGCCGAGTTCGAGCGCCTCGAACTCAAGTACCTCCGCCGACTATCTGCGATCTGCGTGTGCTCCCTGCTCATCTCCCTTGCGCTGCTCGAGAAGACCGCAAGCTTCCCGATAGCCTGGCAGATCGCACTCTCGATCCTTTCTGCCGCGATTCTGACGGCATGTTCCTGGCCCTTGTTCGGAGTCAGCGATGTGCTCCGAAAGATGTCAGCCCAGTTCTCCCGCAACTTTGCCTAGGTATCTATGAAGAAGAAAAAGCTCCGCGTCGGCATCCTGTTTGGAGGCCGCTCCGGTGAGCACGAGGTCTCCCTGCTCTCCGCCACATCCATCCTCAAAGCAATCGATACAAAGAGATACGATGTCGTCCCGATCGGCATCACCAAGGGGGGCCGCTGGGTGACGGCCAACGATGCGCACGCTCTCCTCTCCGGCAACTCGGCCCCCCAGAACCCCAGGCTCGCCGGAGATCCCGCCGCGACTCCCACAGCGGAGGTTATCCGCAAGGGCGAGCAGCCCGTCATCATCTCTCCGGTGCCGGCCGAATCCCTCAATCCGCTTGCCCTCAGCGCCTCGTCCGAGTTGGGCGGTCAGTCGCTCGCACTCGACGTCGTCTTTCCCGTCTTACACGGCACCTTCGGCGAGGACGGCACCATCCAGGGCCTCTTCGAGCTCGCCGACATCGCCTACGTCGGCTCCGGCGTCCTCGGTTCGGCCGCCGGCATGGACAAGGACGCCATGAAGAAGCTCTTCTCCGCTGCAGGCCTTCCGCAGACACCCTACCTGTCGCTTCTCCGCAGCGAATGGAAAGCCGACCCGAAGCGAGCTACCAAACGCATCGAGGCATCGCTCGCCTATCCCATCTTCGTCAAGCCCGCGAACCTCGGCTCTTCCGTCGGCATCTCCAAGGTACACGACCGGTCCGAGTTCGCGTCCGCGATGGACCTCGCCGCCAGCTTCGACCGAAAGCTTGTCATCGAGCAAGGCGTCGGTGGACCCGGGGCCAAGCCCCGCGAGCTCGAGGTCGCGGTCCTCGGGAACGACTTACCGGAGGCTTCGGTCGTCGGGGAGATCGTACCCGGCGCCGAGTTCTACGACTACGACGCGAAGTACCACTCCGACGCCAGCATCCCCATCATTCCGGCGAAACTCTCAAAGTCTGAAGAGAAGCAGATTCGCGCCATGGCGATTGCCGCCTTTCGCGCCTGCGACTGCTCCGGTCTCGCTCGCGTAGACTTCCTCATGGAACCTGCCGCGAAGGGTCGCAACCGATCGAAATCCCGCATCTTCCTCAACGAGATCAACACCCTACCGGGCTTTACCTCCATCAGCATGTACCCAAAACTCTGGGAGGCGACGGGCGTTCCCTACAAAGAGCTCATCGATCGCCTAATCGGTCTCGCCCTCGAGCGCCACGCCGAAAAGAAGCAGACATCCTTCAGTCTGGGGTAGCCACGGTGGGCAACGCGCCGGCCGAAATATCCGGCGCGTTGCCAGGAAGATTCGGAGACTTGCCCAGGAGATCAAAGATCGGCTCGATCGTCGCCTCATCCAGCGCGCCCATGACCGAGATCTGCGCCCAGTTGCGCTGGCGTAGGTATCCGCTCTGGTGCGCTATGCGGAAACCCGCTTCGTAGCAGGCCTGCATAGCCTCGGGCGAGGGCAGCGTGAAGCTGGTGATCGGCGGTGAAGCCGCAGTCTCGGTAGCCACCAGGCCAAAGCCGCGTGCCCGAAGCTCGCTCCGCACACGCTCCCCGAGATCGGCATAGTGCGCAAACCTGTGCTGCACGACAGCCTCGTCGGCATAGTTCTCCTCCAGCGCCGCATAGAGCGCCAGCAGCTGCGGAGATGGCACCGTAAACATCGGCTCCCTTCGCTCGATCGCCTGCACGATGTCAAACGTCGCTGGGAGCTCCTCGCTCCGGATCCTCTCAAGGGCCCTCGCTCCCGCAAAGACAAACGAAAGTCCGGCGTACGACCCGAGCGATTTACCGCTCACGCCCGACGCCAGAAACAGCCCGGTCGGAAGAGGGAGGGCTCCCAGGCTGCTCACACAATCAGCGATCACCACGACGCCGCTCTCGTTGCACCGCCTCGCCAGCCGCTCGAGATCGTTCACCTGCCCCGTGCTCGTCTCCAGGTGCACACCCCACACCCACTCAACAGGGGAGGAAGCCCGCTGCAGCTCTTTTTCGATCGCATCGTGATCCCACGCCGTCCCCCATTCCCATGACATCTCCTGCGCACACAGGCCAGCCCTGCGCGCCAGCTTCGCCAGCCGGCCGCCGAACTCCCCATTGGCGAGCACCAGGCCGCGTCCACCTCCGACACACGAGCGGAGGCAGGCGGCTACCGCGTCGTTCGCCAGCGTTCCGCTTCCGGTCATCACTGCCACTGGCATCCCGCCCGCAACGGACGTCAGCCGCCTTCGCGTCTGCTCGAAGATGTCTACGACCGCTGCATCACGATGCGATACCGGAGCTCTCGCAAACGCCCTCTGCACGCCCGCCGAAAGCTGCACTGGCCCCGGCAGCAGACGCACCTCACGCGTAGGCTCGCGCCGCTCCCACCAGCTCCTGTAACGTTTCGATCTCCGGAGCAGGGAAGGCTCTTGAAGATCCAGCACCATCGGCATAAAGCTCGCTTTTCCTTCCTGGATTGGCGGCCCAAGGGCGCGAAATCCGAGCGACTCGTACATCGCCCTGCGCTCCGTGAGACCGGAGATGAGGACATGCGTCTTCCCTTGCCTGCGAACCTCGAGAAATACCTTCCAGAACAGCCCGCCGAGAATAACTCCTCGCCGTGCCTCCTGCGAAATCGCCAGCAGCCGCACCTCACAGGCATCCGGCGCAATCTGGCCGATAGTCACCCCTGCCGGCAGCCTCTTCTCCACCGAAAAGGGCGGAACCAGATTGATCGAGATCATCCCCAGAACGCAGCCGTCCTCGACCGCGACAAAGTAACGATTGGTCCCGTGAAAGCGATCGACAAGCATTGCATCCGCACGAAGGGCGTGCTGGCCAAGCTCCTCGGCAAACGTGCGGTGGTTCAGCCGTTGAAGCTGGTGGATCTCGTCGGCACTTGCCGCCTCTCGGAACACAACCTCAGGCATCCAGAAAGTTAATCACAGGTTTCAAACATCCAGGAAGGGTATATTCCGCGCCGGGCTCTCGCAAAGCATCATCTCGCCCATCGTCACCCTTGCAGGACCGATGCCCGGCTCCTGAATCTCGGTCTGGCCGGGCCCTCCTGGGCGCATAAATGAGCCAGGGGCAGCGTCGACCTGAGGCGTTACAGCCTGATCCTGTCTACGCCTTATTGCCCCTAACGCATGAGCGCGGCGGCAGCCCACATCACGGGAGCCTGCCCATGGAAGTCGCCGGTGCGGCGCTTGCGTTCGAGATACCACTCGAGCTCATTCTTCTTATTTGTGCCTTCGCACACCTGCGTCACGTCGGCGTTCTGGTCGATGTAGCCGACCAGCGCGATCCAGCCGCGGCGGGCGGCAGGACCGTAGGCCGCGGCATCGAGCCATCCGTTGCGGACACCCGAGATCAGCGCAAAGGTGAACATGCCGGTGCTGGAGCTCTCGGGCCAGGCCTCCTCGTGATCGATCAACTCGCGCCAGGCCCCATCCTTACCCTGGTATTTGAGCAGCGCCGCCATCATGCTGCGGTAGCCTGCGAGGATGCGCGGACGTCGCGGGTGGTTCGCGGGAAGGGAGCGGAGAAGCATCGGTCATACCCGCGGCCATCCATCCGTCGCCACGGCCCCAAAAGAAGGGGACGTCAGGTGCGTGGAAGAATAGGCCGTTCGGCTGTTGCAGCTTGTCGAGGTAGGCGACCATCTCGGTAGCCGCCCGATCGAGGTATTTGGGATCCTGGGTGGCGCGAAAGGCCTCCACCTGCAGCAGCGTGATCATGTACATGTCGTCTATCCAGAAGCGCGTCTCGCCGCTCAGGCCGGAAGCGTCCGGCTTCTCCCATTGCCGGTCGGCGTAGCCCCTGCCGAGGGTCAGGTACTGCGGCTGCTTGGTGGCGATGTACAGTTCGAGCGGAGCCGCGCCAAACACAGAATTGTCCACATGGCCGCTTGATGGAACGCGGGAGGCCTCGGCTGGTTCGAGAAGCGGCTGGAAGCGCTTGGCAAGGTCCGTGGTGAGCTGCTGGTCATGGGTCAGCTGCGCAATCTCTAGTGCTCCGTACCAGCTGACCGTCTCGGAATAGTGAATCGTCTTGGTGTACTGATGCGGGCTGCCGACAAAGTGCCGGGCCAGGAGCGGGCCGACCTCCTGCGGGCTCATGCCCGTCGGCCAGTGCGAGAGATAAGCTACATCGGCGCCTGAGCTCTGGGCCTTTAAGGCGATGGGAAGCAGAGCGGCGGCGATCGCGGCAACGCAAAGGGTGTGGCGCACGGAAGGGCCTGAGAGCTTAGATGGCATGGTTTCGGATCGTCCTCGGTCGCGAGAATTGTACCGAATCAGGTGCGTATTGCCGTCCGGAGGTGCAACTCACGCATCTGCTGCTCGGAGACCGGCGTAGGTGCATCGACCATGAGGTCGATCGCCTTTGCAGTCTTGGGGAAGGCGATGACCTCGCGAAGGCTCTGCGCACCGGCGAGGATCATGACAATGCGGTCGAGCCCGAGAGCGATGCCGCCGTGCGGAGGCGTGCCGTATTCGAGGGCGTCGAGGAAGAAGCCGAAACGAGCTTTGGCCTCTTCATCCGTCATCCCCAATGATCGGAAGATCTCCTGCTGCACATCCTTGCGGTGGATGCGGATGGAGCCGGAGCCAAGCTCGGTTCCGTTAAGCACGATGTCGTAGGCCAGGGCGCGGACCGAGCCTTTATCGGAGACGAGGCGGCCGGAGGTGATGTCGTCCTCGTGCGGCGAGGTGAAGGGGTGATGCGCGGCCTGCCAGACCTTGACTTCCTCGTCCCACTCGTACATGGGGAAGTCGGTCACCCAGAGGAACTTGTAATCGTTTGCGGTGCCTGTCTTTTCGAAGAGCTTGTGCTTGTCGGCGAACTTCTTGGCGAGTTCGAGGCGGAGCGCGCCGACACGCTTCGGGATCCACAGTGGGTCGTGGTTCCACCTCGCGGGCGTTCCAGGTTTGGGCGTGACGACGACGGCGAGGTCCTCGGTCGTAAGGTTCTGGCCGAAGAATACGATCTGCTCGGCCGTGAGTTTGGCTCCAATCGCCTCTGCAAGCGGGTGAAACATTTCATTGGTGCGCAGACGTGCGGTGTCGAGAAAGTCAAGGCCGCAATCACCGAAGAACGCGCGGATCTCGTCCACCAGGGCACGGCGTTGAGTTCCGCTAAGAGCGCCGACCCGGGGAACGGTGAAGCCGAGAACGGGAAGAGATTGCTCGATCCTGAGCGTGGTACGGAGGTCCGGGGTGAGGGTCTCAGAGAGGTCCACAATGCCGGGCAGCCGCATATCAGGCTTATCGATGCCGTACTTGCGGATGGCCTCGTCATAGGTCATTTGGACGAAGGGGCTGGAGAGTGTAACGCATGCGGTGGCAAATGCGGCGGTGAGGAAGCCCTCGACGATGCGGAAGATGGTGGACTGCTGGGGAAAGGTCATCTCGAGGTCGATCTGTGTGAACTCGGGCTGGCGGTCGGCGCGGAGATCTTCGTCGCGGAAGCAGCGCGCGATCTGAAAGTACTTATCGAAGCCGGAGATCATCAGGATCTGCTTGAAGATCTGCGGAGACTGGGGAAGCGCATAAAAGCTACCCGCATGGACCCGGGAGGGCACGAGATAGTCCCTCGCTCCTTCCGGTGTCGACCGCGTCATGAAGGGGGTCTCGATCTCGAGAAAGTTCTCGCCGACCAGATAGTTCCGAATGGCCATGGCAACCCGCGAGCGTAGGGCAAGATTATGCTGCATCTCAGACCGGCGGAGGTCGAGGTAGCGGTACTTCAGGCGCACCTCTTCGTTGGCAATGGCGTCTTCAGCGGGCGAAAAGGGTGGCGTCTTCGCGTCGTTGAGGATGAGGAGTTCGGTAGCGAGGACCTCGATCGCGCCAGTAGGCATATTTGGATTTTCGAGGCCGGCTTCACGGCGACGGACCTTGCCCTTTGCGGCAACGACGTACTCAGGACGGGCTGCTTCGGCCTTGGTATGAGCCGCACCCGAAAACTCCTTGTCGAGCACCACCTGCGTGATCCCGGAACGGTCGCGCACGTCGAGAAAGATCAGGTTGCCGTGGTCGCGGCGGCGGTTGACCCACCCCATAAGGACGACGTCTTCGCCGGCGTGCTCGGGCCGCAGATTCCCACACATATGCGTGCGGGAGAGATTTCCAAGAAAGTCCAATTGCATGATGGCTTCTAGTATGAAGGAAAGGCCGCGACTAAGCATCCATCGCGGCCTTTCCCGTGCGGTGCGTAAGTCCGTTTCTAACTCTGTGGCACAGGAAACGGATTGCGCTCCGCGAACTGCACCTGATGCCAGGACGGGTAAGCGAGTTCGACCGCACTTGCCGCATCCAGCCTGGCAATCTGCTCGGGCGTGAGCTTCCAGCCGGTGGACCCGAGGTTGGCGCGGAGTTGCTCTTCATTCCGGGCGCCGATAATCAGGGTCGAGACCGTGGGCCGGCGAAGGAGCCAGTTGAGCGCGATCTGCGGGATGGACTTGCCTGTCTCTTTTGCGACCTCATCGAGCGCGTCAACGACCTTATAGAGGTACTCCTCGTTCGGCCGCGGGCCGGCGTCAACGACGGATTTGGTGTTGAGGCGGCTTTCGGTTGGGAGGGGCTGGCCGCGGCGGATCTTGCCGGTGAGCCGGCCCCAGCCGAGCGGCGACCACACAAGCGCGCCCACGCCCTGATCGGCGGCCAGCGGCATCAGCTCCCACTCGTAGTCCCGCCCCACCAGCGAGTAGTAGACCTGGTGGCCGACATACCGCGCCCAGCCGTAACGCTCGCTGACGGAGAGCGACTTCATCAGGTGCCAGCCGGAGAAGTTCGAGCAAGCGATGTACCGGATCTTGCCCTCGCGAACGAACTTGTCAAGCGTGTTTAGGGTCTCTTCGACCGGAGTTGTCGCGTCAAACGCATGGAGATGGTAGATGTCGATGTAGTCGGTGTTGAGCCGCTTCAGGCTCCCTTCGAGCGCTTGCGTGAGGTGGTATCGGCTGGAGCCGACGTCGTTGGGACCTGCGCCGAAGCGAAAGGTCGCCTTGGTCGAGATCAGAACGTCCTCGCGCTTGAGATGGGAGAGAGCCTTGCCCAGCATGGTTTCACTGGTGCCGCCGGAGTAGACATCAGCGGTGTCGAAAAAGTTGACGCCTGCCTCCATGCAAATGTCGACGAGTTTGCGGGCATCGTCGGCCGTGGTCTCGCCCCAGGCCTTAAAGAACTCGCTGCCGCTGCCAAACGTGCCTGCACCGAAGCAGAGCTCCGGTACCTTCAATCCTGACCTGCCAAGTTGTCTATATTCCATGCCGATCTGATGCTTTCCGTGCAGGGATGGGCTCGTCAAAAGCGGATGGAGGCAGCTCACGCGTGAGCGGTTCCACAATCTCACCAGTTAGTCTAAGAGGGATGCATCCGCGCCTACACTTCCCCGACACGGCGGAGCTCTCGCCTGAGATCCCCCCTACGTGGTCGGTGGGCAGTGGCGTCTTTCACATCACGGAAAAGTGCACCCGCCTGCAAGCCATTCTGCGGAATCGTCGCGAGAAAGGCAGGCCGGGCGTTGGACGCCGGCTCTGCTTCAACTGCGATGACATCCTCAGGACGAAGCGCTCGGGTTAGCCTCTGCGGCCTCGACTGGCTTATCGACCTGCGATTGATAGACCTCCTCAACACGCTCGACCGTGTCGATCTCGGTCACCGGTTTATCGTCGCGGATGCGGATAATTCGTGGAAATCGAAGAGCGAAGCCGCTGGCGTGCCGGTCGGACCGCATAATGTTGTTGAACGCCACCTCGAGCACGATCTGCGGTTCAACGGTGCGGAAGTGCCCGAAGTCCTCCAGAGTGTGGGCCTTTAACCACTCGGTAAGCTCGCCGATCTCGACATCGGTTACGCCGCTATAGGCTTTGCCTACGTTCAGCAGCTCGCCCCCAGGGCCGCGCACCGCAAAGGTGTAGTCGCTCAGGAACTGAGCGCGGCGGCCGTTGCCGAACTCCGCGCCGGTAATCACGACATCGAGCGTGGCGAGTTCGCGTTTCAGCTTCACCCAGGCGAGACCTCGCCGGCCCGGCTGATAGGTGGAGTCGGCGGCCTTCAGCATGACGCCTTCGTTGGCGCGCGCACGAGCGTCGGCATACGAGCGGTCAATGTCCTCGGCGCTTTCAACGAGACGGCTGGGAGAGAGGAGGAGACGCTTTACGCCCCGGACGTCAGGGTTGGTGCCGGCAAGCGCGGAGGCGTCGCGGAAGAGCGCCGATTGCGCTGTTGCGGAGCTGGTGCCGGCCTCGACCGGCGAGCACACCGCCTCGACGATCTCCTCGGCAATCGCCTCCAGCTTGTTGCGGCGCTCGCGGAGAGGCAGGTGCAGCTGAAGCTGGCCATCGGCGTACATCAGATCGAAGGCCATGAAGACGACGGGAATCTGCCGCCGAAGCTCATCCGAGACGCGCTTGCGGCCGATGCGCTGACCCAGCACCGCGAAGGGAAGCGCTCGCGCCTGATCCAGATCCCAGCCGAGGATCTCGCCGTCGAGAATGAGCGCGCCTGCCCCGGTCTCCCCGACTTGAGCAAAGGCCTCCTCGAGCTCCGGAAAGCTTTCCGTGATGTCCTCGCGATTGCGGGAGTAGATGGCCACACGCCCGGGTTGGGTCGAATCGCCACAATGAACCTGCGCGCGCATGCCGTCGTACTTGTCTTCCAGGAACGCCTGCACCGTATGCGCCGTGTCTGGGACCTCGGCATCAGTCGGACTGCCTGTTCCAGAGGCCTTTGAAACTGGAGGGACCGAGGTGTCATCCGGAGCTTCGGGGCTAGTGTCCGGAGCAGCGCCAAGGAGATCGGTCTCGGAAACGTCTTCGAAGTTTTCGGGGTCAGTGTTCGCCTCGGTTGTCGAACTCGCTTCCGCCAACACGCCCGCCTCCGCTTTCTTGCCGCGCCTCGGCTTCTTCGGTCGAGGCGTCTTGACAGGCTTGGTCTTGACTGGCTTCTGCGTGAAGCGGTCAATCGCCTCTTCCGGCGTCTCCACAGGGCTGGCGAGCATGAAGCCGAGCGGGTGGAAGAGCCGCATTCGGGCCTGCCCGAGAGTTCCCTCGAAGGCACGGCGCACGGCACCGGCGAGATCGGCTTCGAGCATAACGGCGTGGCGGACGGCGGCGACCGGAACCTCGCCGGACCCGGCGTCGGCTGAGGGATGCCGGCTGGCGGCGGCGATCGCGATTGCCTCTTCGACCAGGCTCTGCTTCACGCCGATGCGCATATCCCCAAGCATGAGCTTCAAGAGGTACTTCGCTTCGATCGCGGTCGCACGCCGGAGGAGGCTATCCACCAGTGCGGCACGGATCGCGGTGGTCTTCGCGACGGCCATCCCGGCGAAGGCTTCGGCAACGTCAGAGAGGTTGAGGGTGGCTTCCCCTGGGGCCTTGCCGCTGAGCAGGTCCAATGCAGCCGCACCGAGATCACCGTGCCGCCGGTATGCGGCCGTGAGCGCAGCATCGGTCGCCCCGCTGACCGTCAGCAGGGTCCGGGTCAGCAGCGCACCTCCGGCGTTTAGCTTTCGCGGATCTGCCTCGGCAAACGGCGTTCCGGCGAGGTACATCGCGAAGAGACCGGCGTCCTCGACAGACCCGGCTGCCACCCCCCCGATCGCATCTGCGATTGCCGCCCGCTTCTTGAGCCGCCCTCCCTCAGCCGATAACTCCTCGGCAAGCCTCGCCACCTCGTCAAAACGTGCCATCTTTCAGACCCTCAATAAGAAAGGATGCGCTTCAGACCGGGGAGGTCAAGCGGTCGCATTTCGGTCTGTCAGACTCCATGCGGCTCAGGACCCGCTTCGGCCCTAGGTGCACTCCGCTTCGCATCCTTGACGCACGCTGTACCATCAAACAAACGACATGTTTGCGTCCCTTGCAGATCCGGTGAACTCCCCCGTTGTGACTGGCCTGGTACTTGCCGGCCGTCACGACTTTGCATAGCTGCGCCCTTCCTGTTCCTTCCCCACACCCACTTCGCTACATTCCCTGCCTAGAGACGCAGGAGGAGACACATTATGTTCGACCGTCTAGACCAGATGGAAGCACGCTACGAAGATCTGGGCCGCCAGCTTTCCGATCCCACGCTCGTCAACGATCAGAAGAGGTTCCAGGCAACGGCGAAAGCGCATCGCGATCTTGAGCCTGCAGTCGAGAAGTTCAGGCAGTTCCGATCCATTCAGCAGGCCGTCGCGGATGCACGGTCGATGGCGGCTGAGAGCGATCCTGAGATCCGGGCGATGGCCACGGAAGAGCTCGCCACCCTCGATCCCCGGCTCGCGAGCGTCGAGGAAGATCTTAAGGTCCTGCTCCTGCCGAAGGATCCCAACGACGACAAGAACATCATCATCGAGCTCCGCGCTGGAACCGGTGGCGACGAGGCGGCACTTTTTGTGGCGGAGATGTTCCGCATGTACCTCCGTTTCGCCGAGCAGCACCGGTGGAAGGTTGAGATCCTGTCCCAGTCGGAGACGGGCATCGGCCATGGGATGAAGGAGGTGAGTGCCATCTTCGAGGGCGACAAGGTCTACTCGCAGATGAAGTTCGAGTCTGGCGTCCACCGCGTGCAGCGGGTTCCGGCCACCGAGACGCAAGGCCGTGTCCATACCTCCGCGATTACCGTGGCCGTGCTCCCGGAGGCCGAAGAGGTGGATATCAAGATCGAGGCGAAGGATCTGCGCATTGATACCTTCTGCTCATCCGGACCGGGCGGACAGTCGGTCAACACGACCTACTCGGCCATCCGGATCACGCACATCCCCACCCAGACAGTCGTCTCCTGCCAGGACGAGAAATCGCAGATCAAGAACCGCGAAAAGGCCATGCGGGTCCTTCGTGCCCGGCTTTATGAGGTAGAGGCGGAGCGTATCCATCAAATCCAGGCGAAGGATCGGAAACAGCAGGTCGGCACCGGCGACCGGTCCGAGAAGATCCGTACCTATAACTTCCCGCAGAACCGTATGACCGACCATCGCATCGGCCTCACCAATCACCAGCTCGCAATGGTGATGGAAGGTCAGCTCCAGCCAACAATCGATGCCCTGATTGCGCATGACATTGCCGAGAAGATGAAGGGCGAGACGGCCGTCGCCTGAGGGGGTACGAGGAGGGTCGCAGGAACAGTTTTGCCCTGCGTCTTCCGTCCTCTATGGGCAGGATCGCTCACCTCACCCGGACTGAAGGAAGAATGCTTCGAGCAATTTGCAGCCTTCCCGGCATTTAGATCGCGCCGGCGGCCCATCATGATCCTGTATGGAGGTGGTCTTCCAATTGCTACCACCAGAGCAGATGACCATTCGCCAGGCAGTCTCCGCAGCGACCGATAAGCTCGCCAGCAACGGGCAGATTGCACTCACAGCAGCACGCGACGCCGAGCTTTTGCTGTTGCACACGCTCGCGCTCCCACGCAGCACGATCTATGCCCACCCGGGCCGACGTCTCAACTGGAAGGAGCAGGCAGCGTATACCGCGGCCGTCGAACGCCGTCTCGGCCTGGAACCGGTCCAGTACATCACAGGCACCCAGGAGTTCTTTGGGCTTGCGCTCGAGGTTGGGCCGGGGGTGCTGATCCCGCGGCCCGAGACCGAACTCCTGGTTGAAGCTGCGCTCCAACGCCTTCCGTACGACCAGCCGCTGAAGATTCTCGACGTTGGCACGGGGACAGGAGCGATCGCGATTGCTGTCGCATCACGCCTTCCGCAGGCAAGGATTACCGCTGTCGATCTTTCACTCGCCGCACTGGAGGTCGCTCGCCGCAATGTGCAAACACACGGCTTGGATGGCCAGATCCAACTCCTTGCCTCCGACCTGCTAGGTTCCTTACCCGACACCGGGGCGAGCTTCGACGCTATCCTCTCCAACCCCCCCTACATCCCACAGCGCGATCGCGCGACGCTCCATCCCGAGGTGCGCGACTTCGAACCGGAGCAGGCACTCTTCGCCGGGCATGATGGACTGGAGGTTTACCGTCGCCTCATCCCGCAATCGCGCGCCGCTCTCAGGCGTGGAGGTCTGCTTGCCTTGGAGATCGGCTGCGGTCAGCGCGCATCGATTGCAGAGCTCCTCAACGGGTGGCGCGGCGTTCAGTTCCTCGATGATCTCCAGGGTATCCCACGTGTTGCCGTCGCACGAAGGCCCTGACAGGGGGCGGCCTCCTCGGACCACGGGGTCGCGCTTGCTGCTGGCCCTCTGCTACGCTTGCAGCCACATGCCTACCTCGTTCCGCTCGACCCTCCTCGTCGCCGCCTGCATCCTTGCTGTGCCTGCGCTCCAGGCCGCGCCCCCCACGTCCGTCGGGGACCGCCTCTCCGCCCAGAACGCTGTGTTCGAGGAGCAGTACGAGTCCGATCTCCGCCTCTCCCCGGAGCGCGCCACTGCTGTTGGCGACTACCGCTATAACGACAAGCTGAGCGAACGATCTCTCGCCTCGATCGCCCAGAGGCACGGGATCGACCAGAGCTATCTGTCCAAGCTCAAAGCTATCCCGACCGACGGCTTCAGCGAGCAAGATCAGCTCTCGCACGACCTCCTCGTCCGCAGCCTGCAGCAGCGCGTCGACGACTTCGATCTGAAGGACGACGAGATGCCGGTCGACCAGATGGAGGGACCGCACACCGGCCTCGCCGATCTTCCGCTCTCCGTGCCGCTCGACTCGGTAAAGCACTACGAGGACTACATCTCCCGGCTTCACCAGGTTCCGCGTGTCTTCGAGCAGACCGAGGAGGTAATGCGCGCTGGTCTGAAAGACAACCTCATGCCCGTGCGATTTCTGCTCGAAAAGGTCCCAGCGCAGTGCGGGGGTGTCATCGCTGCCGACCCGTTCCTTGGACCGACGAGGAAGTATCCGGCAAGCATCTCCGCGGCCGATCAGGCGAGATTGACGCAGCAGATCACCGAGGCCGTGAACAACGACGTGCTTCCGGCGTACAAGAGCTTCGCGACCTTCGTTGCGAACGACTATGCCCCACACGGACGAACCACGCTCTCGATTCAATCTCTTCCCGGAGGTCCAAAGCGATACGAGAACGCGATCCATGGCCGCACGACCACGAGTATGAAGCCCGAGGACATCCACCAGATCGGGCTGCGTGAGATCGCCCGCATCGAGGCGGAGATGACGGCCATCGCGCATAAAGAAGGCTTTGCCGACCTCCCGGCCTTTCGGGCGTCGCTCAAGACAAATCCGAAGTACGTCCCAACCTCGTCCGAGCAGATCCTGGACGACTTCCGCCGCTACATCGCGCAGATGGAGCCGAAGCTGCCGCAGCTCTTTGCCCTGCTCCCGAAATCACCCGTCACCGTGGAGGCCATCCCCGCCTTTCAGGCCGCCATGGCGACGCACTACCAGACCGGAACGCCGGATGGGAAGCGGCCGGGCCGCGTGTCCGTGGCGACCTCCGAGTTCGAGAAGCGCAGCCTGATCGACGACGAGGCAATTGCCTATCACGAGGGCATCCCTGGCCACCACATGCAGCTCTCCATCCAGCAGCAGCTGACCGGCCTGCCGAAATTCCGGCTGCACGGCGGCAACTCGGCTTACGTGGAGGGCTGGGCCCTTTATGCAGAGCAACTCGGCAAGGAGGTAGGCTTCTACCAGGATCCCGTGAGCGACTACGGCCGGCTGTCGAGCGAACTCTTCCGCGCCGTGCGGCTCGTTGTTGACACCGGCATTCATTCCGAGGGCTGGAGTCGCGACCAGGTTGTCGACTTCTTCCGGAAATCCGGCGCTGTGGACGAGCCCACTATCCAGTCAGAGACCGACCGCTACATCGCCTGGCCGGCACAGGCGCTCAGCTACAAGCTCGGACAGCTGAAGATTCGCGAGCTGCGGGACCGGGCGCAGCGGGAGCTTGGACCCCGGTTCGATATTCGGACCTTCCACGACGAGATCCTCGACGGTGGAGCTCTGCCGCTTGATGTCCTGGACGCCCGCACCACACGTTGGATCCAGCAGCAAAAGAGTGCCGGGCCAACCGGCAGCAGGTCCTAGCTCGCTCTCAGGCAGATGCCGGCGGCAGCAGCCTTCAAAGGCCGCCACTCTGCGTTCAGACACAGCCAGTGCGAGATACTGTTTCTGCTGGTACCCGCTCTTGAGGTGCTCTTGACGAACTCGCCAACCGACTTTTTCGCTGTCTTCGGGCTCCCGCAAAGGCTGCGGCTCGACACCCCCGCGCTCGAAAAGCAGTTCTACGCGCTCTCCCGCAAGCTGCACCCGGACCGCTTCGTGAACAAGACCGAGGCGGAGCAGGAGGTTGCCCTGCGGCAAAGCTCCCTCCTCAACGACGCGTACCGCACCCTGCGCGATCCAGTGGGGCGCACCCAGCATCTGCTGGCTCTCGCGGGCATCGAGGTCGAGGAGCAATCCAAGGCCGCAACCGATGCCGCCCGCGTCTCCGGCACAGAAAAGAAGCAGGCGGTTCCCCCCGAGCTTCTGGAGGAGGTCTTTGAGCTCAACATGCAACTCACCGAGACGCGTGCGGGCAAGCAGATGGGCGAGGACGACCCCCAGCTCCGCTCGGATCTCGAGGCTGCAAAGCGAAGCTTCGACACGAAGATGGAGCAGACGGAGACAGACCTCGAGCGAAGCTGGGGCGATTGGGACGCAGGGCTGGACGCCGGGAACGAGGCCCGCAAAGCACAAGCTAAAGACGCCATGCTCGCGCTGCTGAATAAACGAAGATATCTGCGCAACCTCGTCCGAGACGTCAACGAGGCGCTTGGAGATTGAGCGGATACTGGCGCAAATGCCGCGCTAGCTTCGTCCCAGTGCCAGACGTTCAACCTGGTTCAAGTGGTTGATGTCGTGGCCGGCCATCGTCTCCACAATTGTCCAGAAGCTCATTGTTCCCCGTTCAGGATGCATCACGGGCAGCTTGCGTTCGGCCGCGGAGGTCCCGCGAAGCAGCTTCAGGTTCCATCCCCGGGACGCACTGAAAAGCGTCATCGCAGACGGGAGGTCGTAGACCTGATACCGCTCCGCCCAGGCACCCTGATCGAAGGGCTGGATCGTTGCATCTTTCTCGCTGAGAGTCTGCCGAAGCCGAAAGGAGAAGACCGTCTCGCAATCCGCCAGGTGCGCGATAATCTCGCGAACGCTCCATTTGCCGGGAGCGGGCGCGCGGTCGCACACCTCGGGACCGAGACCGGAGGTCAGCCTTGCGAGGCGATCCGGGGTCGTCGAAATGATCTCCATCGGATCGGAGTCGCCAAGGTGGATAGCGTACGGGTTCAGATCCATGCGAAGACGTTATCACGGGATGTTTCCATCCCCTGGCACGAAAATGCGCTTATTCCGGTCCACCTCGGCTTCCGCATCATCTATAGGAGAATGGGAAAGGACGCCCGTGACCCCATGCAGGGGGAACGAAGAGCGGCTGACCCTTTAGCTAACCTTTACAGGATAGGCAGGATATGGCAGAAGAGCGCGTTGTAGGCATCGATCTGGGCACGACGAACTCCCTGGTCGCCTTTATGGAGGGCGACACGCCGACGGTGATCCCGGGCGAGGACGGCGACCGGCTGGTGCCAAGCGTCATCGCAGTCTCCGGAGGTACGGTGTTGGTGGGCAACGCCGCCCGCGGAACGCTGCTCGAGTCTCCCGGCAATGCGGTCTACTCGGCCAAGCGGCTCATGGGGCGTGGCGTCGAGGACGTGCAGGAGGAGCTTAAGCTCTTTCCCTTTCGCCTGGTGACTGGGGGCAGCGACACCGGGTCCGCCGACATGATCCGTCTCCAGGTTGGCTCCCGCACACTCACGCCGCCGGAGGTCTCGGCCTACGTGCTGCAACAGCTCAAGCGGAACGCCGAGCGCTTCTTTGGCGCACCGGTCACGAAGGCCGTTATCACGGTGCCAGCATATTTCAACGATTCGCAGCGGCAGGCCACCAAGGATGCAGGCCGCATCGCGGGGCTCGATGTGCTGCGACTGGTCAACGAGCCGACAGCCGCCGCCCTGGCGTACGGTCTCGACAAAAAGAAGGACGGCGTCATCGCTGTCTACGACTTCGGCGGCGGCACCTTCGATATCTCCATCCTCAAGCTGCACGAGGGCATCTTCGAGGTCATCGCGACCGGCGGCGATACGCATCTGGGCGGCGACGATATTGACAACCTCCTGATCGCGATCGCTCTCGATGACGTCAAAGGCGACCTGGGCGAAGATGTGCGGGGAAGCTCCGAAGCCGTGCAGGCGATCCGCAAAGCTGTCATCGAAGCGAAGATTCGTCTCTCGTCCGAGGATTCGGCAAAACTCGACGTCTTGCTCCCCAGCGGCAACCGCTACACCCGCGAGATCACACGGACCCAGTTCGAGCAGATTGCGGCGGCCGTCATCCAAAGAACAGCGGTCCCCTGCCGCCAGGCACTGAAGGATGCGGACCTCAACCCAGCTCAGATCGACGAGGTGGTCCTGGTCGGAGGATCGACCCGCATCCCCGCCGTCCAGGCTCTCGTCGACCAGATCTTCGGGCTCGCGGGCCGCGGAAAAACGCCGCACACGGAGCTCAATCCCGACGAGGTCGTTGCCCTTGGCGCAGCCGTGCAGGCGCAGATCCTTGCCGGCGGATCGGCGGCGACCGAGGACCTCCTGCTGCTCGACGTCACGCCGTTGTCGCTCGGCATCGAAGCCCTCGGCGGCGTTGTAGCAAAGATCATCGAGCGCAACTCGACCATCCCAGCATCCGCGACAGAGCACTTCACCACAGGCGTGGACGGGCAGACGAACGTCGCCATCCACGTGGTCCAGGGGGAGCGAGAGCTTGCGAAAGACTGCCGCTCACTCGCTCGGTTCGACCTTAAAGGCATTCCGCCCATGGTCGCCGGTCTGCCCCGCATCGAAGTGAAGTTCCTGATCGACGCAAATGGTATCCTCCACGTCTCGGCGCGCGAGCAGCGAAGCGGCAAAAACGCGGAGATCGACGTCAAACCAACCTACGGACTGACCGATGAGCAGGTTGAGACGATGATTCTCGCCTCCTTCGACAACGCAGAATCCGACATCAGGGAGCGTCAGGTGATCGAAGCGAAAAATGAAGCAGAGACAATTCTCGCCGCCGTAAAGAAAGGCAAGAGCCACGAGGCGTGGCAGCTCCTTTCGGCAGAGGAGCTCGAGAAGATCGAGCAGGGGGAAAATGAGCTCTCGGCCTCTATCAAGGGTGGCGACCACAAGATCATCCGGCAGGCCATCGAGCGGCTCGACAAGGCCACGCGCCGCTTTGCGGAGCTAATGATGGACACGGCCGTCGGTGGCGCGATGAAGGGCAAGACGATGGCCTCTGCTGGCGAAAGCATGGGCGAGGGTCCAACGGCCCCGCATCCTTTCGCAAAGGCCGAGATCAATCTGCCCGCAACGGAAGATCCTCCCAGCAGCGGCGAACAGGAGAAGTAAGAGAAAATAGGTTATGTCCGAAAACAGCAAAGCAAGCGAGGCGGTCGATCTGACCAGGCCCGTAGGCGAAGGCAACGTCCGCGTCACGTTTCTGCCAGAGAACCGCACTGTTGAGTTTCCCTTTGATTCCATGCCCTACGAGGGCCACGGTCTGCCGATGTCCTTTCTCGATGTCGCCGAGAACTACGGCATCTTCCTCGATCATGCCTGCGGCGGCGTCTGTGCCTGCACGACCTGCCACATTTGGGTCAAGGAGGGTGCGAGCGGCGTCAGCGAGGCCGAAGACCTGGAGCTCGACCGCATGGAGACGGCCGCCGACATCCAGCTGAACTCGCGGCTCGGCTGCCAGGCTGTCATCGAAAAGCCCGGAACCTATGTGGTCGAGATCCCCAAGTGGAATCGCAACTACGTCCAGGAGGGCAAGCCGGCACACGGTCCGGGCGCGTAGTCCGGTCACCTGTTCAGTGACAGAGCATCCCTGATGTCATTTACAGGGTAAGAGAATTGCAAAGGAGAAGCATGCCGCGCGAAATCGATTGGACTGACACCGAAGAGATTGGAATCCAGCTGCAGGAGAAGTTCCCCGAGCTCGATCCATACACCGTCCGCTTCACGGACCTCCACCGCTACGTCACGGAGCTGTCCGGCTTTACCGGCGACCCGGCCAAGTCGAATGAGGGGCTCCTCGAAGCCATCCAGACAGCATGGGGTGAGGAGTACGAAGACGCGAAGTAGTCTGTCGCGAGTTCGAAGAGCGGGCTAGCGGCGTCTGAGCTCCGACAGAAGACGTGACCCGGTAAGTCGGAGGACCAGGAGCACCAGAACTAGCCACATCAGAGTGCCGACGCCCAACTGGATCGCGTCGTCCGTATGTGTGATGGCGTGCGGGAGCAGATGCAGGGTGAAGCGGACACCCGCACCGCTTATCACGGCTGCAAGCAACGCCCGCGCCGCCTCCGGCAGATCCAGACCTGAGAGCCGAACCCATCCCTTGTGGTGAAGAAGCAGCGCGAGAACAGCGGTCTGCACAAGAATTCCTGTGTCTGAGGCCACGGCCAGACCGCGCGTCCCGTGCATCCGGAAGAGCAGGGCATAGAGCGGGATCGAGCAGACGGTGACCAGGGTGCCCGCGATCGCTGGCAGCAGGGTATTTCCGACGGCATAGAACGCCCGCGCGTAGATCGCCTGCGCCGTCCACAGGAATAACGACAGCGTGAAGATGGCGAAGTAGACGGCAGTCTGCTGGGAGTCGAGACGCTGGAAGGAGCCGCCGCGAAAGAGCAGGTCTACGATCGGCTGCGCCAGCGCCAGCATGCATGCCGCCATCAGCAGCGACACAGCAATGATGCGTGAAACGGAACGATTCACTGAGGTGGCGAACTCGGCCGTCTTTCCCTGGCTCCACAAAGCGGCGAAGAAGGGAAGTGAGGCCGCGCCCGCGGCCTGCCCGAGGATACCCATAGGCGCCGTAAAGAGTGTCTTGGCAAAGGTAATCTGCGAGATCGCGCCCGCCTCGTGCGACGCAAAATACGAAAGGATCCACTTGTCCGCCGTCACGAGCGAGGCTCCCGCCATTAGCGGCAGCGAGAGCCGCAGCCACTCGCGAAATGCCGGATGCCGCAGGTTGAAGACGGGGCGGTAGCTCATGCCGCCACGCAATGCCGCGAACGCGTTCAACGCGAACGGCCCAGCCACAACGCCGATCAGAACCCCAACCGCGAGCGAGTAGATGCCGATCCGGCGAGAGAGCAGAATGCCACCAGCGATAATGCCCGCATTGTAGATAAGCGGCGTAAGCGCCTGGTACGTGAAGATCTTGCGAACCAGGAGACGCGATCCAAGGACGCCGCCGGCAAAGAAAAAGAGCTGTGCCGGAAGCAGAATGCGGGTGAGCGAGTTGCAGAGCGCAGCCCTTTGCGGGTCGAAGCCGGGGAACTTGTAACGGGTGTAGAACGGCACCAGGAACTCCGCCGCAACGATCGCCACCGTAAGCACAATCAGCATCGCGTTCAGCACGTACGAGAGCGCTAAGTCGCCCGCGGCTTCGTCGTTCGGTTGGCCCGCAGGCTGCCGAAAGCGGTTCAGGATTGTGATCAGAGGGATGGAGGCGACACCTCCGATCAAGAAATAGTTGATCATGTCCGGCAGCTCGAAGGCGGCGTTGTAGGCGTCCGCAAGCCCGAAGACGTAGGCGATGTACTTGGTGCGAACCAGCCCCATGACGGCCGAAAGAAAGGACGACGTCATCAGGAGGAGCGTGGCCGAGAGGTTTGTATGCTTCGCCGATGGCCGCAGCCAGCCGATCAGGCCCGAGGGTGTGTCGGGCGAAACTCCCGATGCTGCAACGGATTGGTCAAGAGGTTGCAATAGGTAGAGGTCGTCTGCCGAGACCCCGTGAGGCGGTTCGGTTACACGTTGATTCTAGCCGGGCTCTCGTCGTAAGCGTTTCTGCCTCCCGCAGACAGGGTTGTACCTCCGCGGAGGCCCTGCTACCGTGCTTCAGATGGCCTAAATAGCTCGACTCCTCGCGCCGTTTCGCTCATTCTTAGAGGCGAATGGTACGGAACCTCTTCTATATCGGCATCATCCTTTCGGCGAGCGGTCTCATCTCTCCTCCTATAGCCCTGGCTGCCGGGCTTCTCTTTGGCCTCACCACCGTGCATCATTTCCACATCGAGAGCCGCGCCCTCTCGAAGTTTCTTCTGCAGGCCGCAATCGTCTGCCTGGGCTTCGGCATGAATCTTCAGCAAGTCGTTCACGCCGGACGATCGGGGTTTCTGTATACGGCCATCAGCATAGCCTTCGCCCTCGCTCTGGGCGTCCTGCTCGGAAAGCTTCTTCGGGTGCAGTCCACCCAGTCTCTTCTTATCAGCTTCGGCACTGCCGTCTGCGGCGGAAGCGCGATCGCCGCCATGGGACCGATCCTCCAGGCGAACGAGGAGGAGATGGCCGTCTCACTCGGCACCGTCTTCGTGCTCAACTCGGTTGCGCTTCTGTTGTTTCCAGCCATTGGCTGGGCCATGCACCTCACGCAGACCCAGTTCGGCCTCTGGGCCGCCCTGGCCATTCACGACACAAGCTCGGTCGTCGGCGCAGGCGCAAAATACGGTCCAATCGCACTCGCGGTCGGAACCACAGTGAAGCTGGCCCGTGCACTCTGGATCGTTCCCTTGGCAATCGGGATGTCGACACTCCGTAAAAGCCGGACTCGCATTCGGTGGCCGTGGTTTATCGGATATTTCTGCCTGGCTGCGATGCTGGCCAGCTATCTTCCGCCAGTTCTTCCGACTTCAAAGCCGTTCTTCGTAGGTCTGGCGCAGTTGGGCAGAGCCGCCCTGACTGTCGTTCTCTTCCTCATCGGTACCGGCATCACCCGCTCCACCCTGCGCGAGGTCGGCGTACGCCCTTTGCTGCAGGGCCTCGGACTCTGGATTGTCGTCGCGTCCCTTTCCCTCTGGGCGATCCACGCCGGCTGGATTGCCCTCTAACTCGCCGCGAACCCGAGTCAGTCGGTGTTTCGTTTCACGGGGGCCTGCTGCTGCATGGAGCGCCGCTTCCGCTGCGGTCGGACGTTTGAAGCCAAAGAGATGCCGGCCAAGGTGAAGCTCACCAGCTGGCGCTGACCGCAACGAACACAACGCACTGGATAGCGCATCAGCAGAATCGACCGGAAGTCGTCGCTCCGCAGGCGCGAGCGGCGGAACTTCTGCGCAATGCAGTACTGGCACCGGATCGGTACACCACCTCGGTCCTCGATGTAGTCCTCAACCTCGTCGGCGCCAAAAGCCTGTGTCACAAACACCGGCTCCTCTCCCCGCGCCTTCGGGTCCTCAGTCGTATCACTCATCCGTATCATCCTTTCCGGTCTCCTCGTACGCTGTCTCGAAGGGGAAGAGCCTCTCTGTCCGGTGTTCCAGCGGAGTCGCCCCGCGCTGCTGCCGAGACGGCTCCGGACGGCCCGCGGTGTTCGGCCTGGAGACGATCGCCAACAGCTCTCTCAGGTCGTTTCGAAGCGATTGGAGCTGCTCCGCCTGCGCCGTTGGCTCCGTCCCTGCCGCTTCGGGGACCAGAGACATCTGAGGCTCCTTCTGCTTCTGCTCGCTCTTCAGCAGCTGCCGTGCCCCAGGTATCGTGTATCCCTCATCATAGAGCAGGCACTTGATCCGGAGCGCCATCTCCACATCGCGCTGCCGAAACAGCCGTTGACCTGTGCCACCTTTGTTCGGCCTCAGCTGGGGGAACTCGCTCTCCCAGAAGCGAAGCACGTAGGCCGGAACCTTGCAGAGTCGCGCGACCTCGCCAATGCGAAAGTACAGCTTGTCCGGTATACCGGAACCTTGTGAGGTGGGGTCGTTTCGGATCGGCGACTGGTGAGCCATGCCAAGCTCCGCTGCCGGGCATATGCTCGATGACAACCCAGCCCGCTCAGTATAGGCCCATATCGCGTCTGCAATGAGCTATTTCCACTTGGGCCGCAGCGGTCTATCGTGATCCGCAGCGGTCTATCGTGATCCGCAACGGTCTATCGTGATCCACAGCGGTCGATCGTGATCCATAGACCCGAAGAACTTCTGTTCGGGGGTTCGCGTATCGTCTTTCAGCAAAAGAGGTCTTGGTATGAACGCAAGGCAATCCCTCCTCCTGCTTGCCGGTCTCGGTTGCATGTCGACTGCTGGCTGCCGCATTGACTCCCACAAGCAGGGCGAGGGTGACAACGTCAAGATCGCAACGCCCTTCGGCGGCATGCAGGTTAAAACGAACGATGCGGCCGTTAAAGTTGGCATCGGTCTGCCGGATTACCCCGGCGCGACCCTCGTGAAGAAGGACAAGGACAATGGCGCCGCCGACATCAATATGAGCTTTGGCAGCTTTCAACTGCGCGTCAAGGCGGCGAGCTATCGAACCAGTGACTCCTCCGACAAGGTCCAGGCCTTTTACAAAAACGCGCTCGGCCGCTTCGGCGATGTCATCCAGTGCTCGGACAGCAGGCCGGTCGGCACGCCGACGCGCACCGCCGAGGGCCTGACCTGCGACAAGGATCGGCACCAGCAAATCAGTGACAACGAAGACCTTCCGAAGAAGCTGGAACTCAAAGCCGGATCGCCGCAGCACCAGCACATCGTCGCGATCGAGCAAGACGGCGGAGGAACCAAGTTCGGCCTTGTCGCTCTCGACCTCCCGGGACACATCTCCCTCGGCGACAAGCAGCAATCCAGCCAGTAGGCGTCCCGGTATTTGACCGGCGCAGGGTTGATGCCACTCCCCTGGAGGCGTACTTTCGAGGTATGCCCGAACAATGTCACCGGTGCGGAGCGGATCTGGATGGAGCAACCGGGTCTTTCTGCTGCCCCCACTGTGGATCTCCGCAGCTCTCCATCGCGCCGGCGATGACCGAAGCTGAAGGTCTCGAGGATGGGTCTACCACCGGGAACGCGCCTCCGCCCAGGCCTCCCTCAATCCTGTGGAGGTCTGCCCTCCGCTCCGGCCTTGCCGTCGCCCTTGTCGGCGCAGTGCTCTTCGTCCTCGCCTCTTACATCCCGGCCCTGACTATCTTCAGCCTCCTTTGGATCCTGGGCGGGGCTTCGATCGCCACCGGCCTCTATCGCCGCGGTCATCCGTCGCTTCCCATGGATGCTGCCATCGGAGCTCGCATCGGCCTCTCCGTCGGTCTTCTGATGACGACGTGCCTTGCCGTCGCGGTCGCCGGCATCGGCCTGGTCGCGCGCTTCGTTCTGCACTCGATGGCTGCCTTCGACGCCGAGATGACCCAGCGCATGCACGACCAGGTACAAAGAACTATCGCCGCCAATCCTGCCTCGGCGGAGATGGTCCAGCAGATGCTCTCGCAGGAGTTCCGCACCGGCGTCATGATCGCGGGTCTGCTGATCTTCGGCTTTTTCATCCTTGCTCTCTCCACGCTCAGTGGTCTCCTCAGCGGCTTGGTGGCCGTCGGCCGGAACCGTACGGCCTGACCCACGCTCCCGTTCCGCGGGCTGTTATGATCAACCGCAATCGTCATGACTGAAACGGGCGCATACAACCAAGTCAAACTCCGCGAAAAGGGTCGCCTGATGTCGGCCTCCGAGATCGAGCGCACACTCGTTCGACTCGCACATGAGATCGCCGAAAAGAATGAGGGCACTGCAAATATCGGGCTCGTCGGCATCAAGCGTCGCGGTGTGCCCCTCGCGCAGCGCCTGGCCGTCCTCCTCGAGAAGATCGAGAAGCACCCGGTCGATACCGGCGTCCTCGATATCAGCTTCTATCGCGACGACCTCTCAACCCAGGGCCCGCGCCCCGTCGTCCAGCCCGGTGCAATCGGCTTCGACGTAACCGGCCGCGACATCATCCTTCTCGACGACGTCCTCTACACCGGACGCACCATCCGTGCCGCACTCGACGCACTGTTCGACCAGGGCCGCCCCAGAAGCGTTCAGCTGCTTGTGCTCATCGACCGCGGACATCGCGAACTTCCGATCCAGGCCACCTTTACCGGCCGCTCCGTTCCGACCTCCAGCCGCGAAGTCGTCGAAGTCAAGTTGAACGAGGTTGACGGCCAGGATCAGGTCCTGCTGATGGAACTGGCGGAGTAGGCAGGCCCCCTCCGCTCATGACTGTGCCTTCGCCCGCCTACGCTCCCGGATCTCTCGTCAGCATCGCCGACCTCTCCATTCCCGAGGTCTCCTCCATCTTGGCGCTGACCTCGAAGCTCGAAGCCATGCCCCACCCCGAGCGGTCGGAGTTGCTCTCCGGCCGCCGCGTCGCTCTCCTCTTCTACGAGTCCAGCACCCGCACCCGCACCTCCTTCGAGCTCGCCGCCAAGTCGCTCGGCGTCACCACCACCCTCGTCAGCGACAAGTCGTCCTCGATCGAAAAGGGAGAGAGCCTCAAGGACACCGGCCTTACTCTCCGCGCGCTCGGAGCCCGGTGCATCGTCCTACGCCACCCATCATCCGGTGCACCGTCCTTGCTGGCGCGCGCGACAGGCCTCCCCGTTCTCAACGCGGGCGACGGCATGCATGAGCATCCATCGCAGGCGCTGCTCGACCTCC
>JAABUZ0100002742.1_pt1 | contig 28231 bp, 22 predicted proteins | sample 5562091 | NCBI WGS metagenome assembly JAABUZ01 (sample SAMN12813069, study PRJNA571459) | rock metagenome | isolation source: Antarctica rocks | place: Antarctica: Victoria Land, Linnaeus Terrace sud | collected 2015-12-21 | reverse complement strand
CTCAGCAATTGTTTCTGGGCACCAGTTCGTGGAAGTATGAAGGTTGGCTAAACCAGATTTATACGCCGGAACGGTATTTTGCGCGCGGGCGGTTTTCGCAAAAACGATTTAAACAGGAGTGCCTGGCGGAGTACGCCGAAACGTTTCCGGTGGTTTGCGGTGATTTCTCGTTTTACCAGTTCCCTTCCCGCGAGTTTTGGAGCAAGCTGTTCAGCAGCGCTCCACGGCGGTTGGATTTTGTCTTCAAGGTGCCGGAAGAGATTACAGTTTATGCATTCCCTTCTCATCCGCGCTATGGCGCGCGCGCCGGTTCCACGAACCCCAACTTCCTGCGGGCGGATTTGCTCGAAGCGGAGTTTTTGCAATCCCTGCTGCCCTATCGCGAGCGCGTGCCGGTGGTTTTGTTTGAGTTCGGCGCGTTTGCCAAGAAGGTGTTTAACGACCCCACTGAGTTTGCCGGGATTTTGGCCGATTTTCTGCCTTTGCTGCCCCGTGCGTTTCGATACGCGATAGAAGTCCGCAATCCGGAATTTCTGCATCCGGCTTATTTCGCGGTTCTCCGGGAGCACGGAATGGCGCATGTATTCAATGCGTGGACTCGCATGCCTTCCTTATCTCAGCAGATGCAATATCCCGACGTGTTCACGGCTGATTTTACAGTCACTCGCGCCTTGTTGCGGGCGGGACGACCGTACGAAGAGGCAGTCAAACGGTTTTCGCCCTATCAATCGATTCAAGAACCGAATGAGGAAGTGCGGAGTGCTTTACGAAACCTGCTGGTCCGCGCCAAAAAGCAGGGGGAACCGACTTACATTTTTGTAAACAATCGCCTGGAAGGAAATGCTCCGGGCACGATTGAGGCGGTGATTGAAGACGTATAAGAGCAGCGCTAGGGGTTGAGGCAGAAACGGTAGCCGATGCGCGGCTCGGTGAGCAGGTGACGAGGGCGGGCGGGGTCCGGCTCGATTTTCTTTCGTATTTGATTGACGAAGACGTGCAGGTATTCGATTTCATTGCCGTAATCCGGACCCCAAACGGCTTGCAGGAGCTTGCCATGGGGAATGGTTACGTCCGAATGAGTGGCAAGATAGTGAAGCAGGTCGAATTCCTTCGGCGTGAAGCGAAGGTCGCGGCCCTTCACATGGACGTGACGCGTGTTCAGATTCATTTCGACAGCGCCGAAAGCAATGGTTGCGGGGCCGTTCGCCGCGGAGAACGTTGAGCGGCGCAGGCTGGAGCGGATGCGGGCCAGCAGTTCGGGCATGCTGAACGGCTTCGTCACATAATCATCCGCCCCCGCGTCGAGAGCGGCTACTTTGTCCTTTTCCCCATCCCGAACCGTCAGCATGATGATGGCGATTTCCGAAGTGCTTCGAATTTCAGCGCACGCCTCCAGTCCGTTCATGCCCGGCATGTTCACGTCGAGCAGAACCAGGTCGAAACGCTCGTCCCGCATTTTCTCAAAAGCTTCGGAAGCTGATTTGGCGTCAGCAACGAAGTAATCTTCCGCCGTGAGAGCCATTTTCATGACGCGCCGAATCTGCGGCTCATCATCAACAACGAGTATTTTCGCCGTCATGCCACCGATTGTTTTTTCTCCTCGGCGGATTGAGCTTCCCCAACTGCCAGCGGAAGCGTGAAAAAGAACTGGGCTCCCTGGCCGATCTCGCTTTCCACCCAGATACGCCCGCCATGCGCTTGCGTAATTTCGCGGCTGATGTTCAATCCCATTCCTGTTCCGGCAATGCGGGCGCGCGCCTCGCTTCCACGATAAAACTTTTCAAAGATGAGTCGCTGCTCGGCTTTTGGAATACCAGGACCTTCGTTTCCTACCCGTAACAAGATGGATTTTTCCCCAGCCGGCAGTTCCGCCGAAACTTGAACCGGCGAACCGGGCGGAGAGTATTTCAGGGCGTTATTGAGAATCTGCCGTAAAGCCAATTCGCCCAATCTTTTGTCAACGTAAACAGACGGCAGATCGTCCGCGATATCCACCCGCAGGCTGCGGCCTTCGAGCGAGGCCCGAAGCTGCGCTAACGCCGAACGGACTATTTCCCGCACGGGCAACGCTTCTCGATGTAGCGTAACGGTTACACTGCCGATGCGGGCCAGTTCGATAGCATCACTGACAAGACTTGTCATGCGGTCCGCCTCTTCATCAATGATCGTCAGAAATTCGCGGTCCCTTTCATGGAGCGGACGGGATAGCAAAGTGGTTGTCGCGGCCTTCACGGAGGTGAGCGGAGTTTTAAATTCATGGGCCAGCGCGTCCAGCAGAGTGGACTTAAGCTGCTCATTCTGGCGAGTCGCTTCCAGGCGGTTCGCCGCTTCTTGCGCGCGTGTTCGCTCCATGGCGATGGCCACAAGCTGCGCAACGGCTTGCAATGCCACTTCGGAGAGGCTTGCCTCTCCGGTAATGCCGAGACTACCCAGGGCGCGGCCTCCCAGTCGGATGGGCATAATCAGCGTTGATTCGTCCGGGTGACGCCAAGTGATTCCAGAGTGGGCCACTTCGCGCAGCAGCGAATCCCGCAGGGAGGATTCAGCCATGGTAGCCTTGGTGACCGAATCCGCCGCGCAACTGTAAAGCCAGACATTTTGCCCTTCGAACAACTCGGCAATCTGTTGAGCGGCGTGCTTCAGGAAAGTGCGATCCGTATCGCCCAGCATTAAAGCCCGGCTGAAGTTGTACATGCGCTGCAATTCCTGCTGACGCATTCCGGCTTCTTCCGCCTTTTGACGAGCGCTCGAGGAGAGATGACTAGCGATGACGGCGGTTCCCAGAAAAGCGAAAAGCGCTACCCAGTTTTGCGGGTCCGCAATCGTCAAAGCGCCAATCGGGGGAAGAAAGAAAAAGTTGTAAGCCAGCATGCCGGCAAATGAAGCGGCGATGGACTCGCGCAAGCCGACGCGTGTCGCCAGGACCAGGATCAAAAGAAGAAAGGTGAAGGCGGCGGTTGCGCTGTTCACGTGGAGCCAGCGGAAGTTAATCGCGGTCAGGCTGGCGACAGCGCCAAGAACCATGGTGAAGCGCAACAGCGGACGCATCCACCGAAAACGGTTTGCCTGTTTCACCAACTTCCTTGCTTCCCGCCAAACCACCAAATCATGCCGAGCGTGGCGGTATTTTGGGACCTCACCAGGATAGCCGGATTGTTTGTCAAAAAGAATGGCTGATTGGCGAAGTCGCGACGATATTCGAGCCGTGTTTGAAAGCCATCAAAGGGCTGATAAACAGCGGTAAGCGTGATATCTTTCACGTCCTGCGTAATGCCGCTAAATAGCCCGCCCTTGTCCTTCAGATAAGCAAACCGGCCATTCAAGGCAAGTGAGCCGGTTAGCTGACGGTGCAGATAACCGGCGCCGCCGTAAACACGAGCGGGAGCCGCGTTCGAAGCAATCCGGTTGATCACGTAATCACCTTCCAGGGCCGTGCTCCATTTCGGACCTAGGTTGAACGAGGCATACGAATCGATAATGTGAAGGCGTCCATCGTGGGGCGTTGTCACGGGCACGACGGAGAGCCCCGGCTGTGTCGGCGAGGCGGGAATACCGGGATTCAGAGCAGGCGCTACGTCACGCTGTTCCTGCCCTTCGTAGTAGTTGAGATTCCAGGTTATGTCCTTCGTGGGTTTGACCGTAATGATGGCGGCCTGGCTCTTGAAGCCGTTAAAGTCCTCGGTTTGATTCGCGCCGTTTACCAGCCAGTATTGAAGAGTCAGTTTGCTGTTCAGATTGTAGGTGGCGCGCATTCCCTCGTGATAGAAAGGCAGGAAATTAAAGTAGTACGAGCGAGAATAGTTCAGTTGATCCTTGTTGTAATTCGACTCGTATCCCAGCGAACTGGCGAATTTGCCGAAATCAATCTGCAGTCCGCTTCCCACAGGGAGAACATAGGAGCCGTAAGCCTGGAAGATATTGCGGTAGACCTGCGGCCTCGGTTCGTTTTGAGCGCCGCCCTGTAAAGTTTCCGTGTTCTGGCCGAACATCAAATCCAGCCGGTAACCGAGACGGCGATGCAGCGAGAGATCCGGGGCACGCTCGACGATAACGCCGACTTGATTCAACGTGAAGTTGTTTGACGTGACATCGTTGGCGCGGAGCAGGTTGACACGGCCAATAGGATGGTTGAAGTTGTAGCCGTAATAACCGTCAAAATCGAAGTTCAGGGTTGTGCCGTCGGAGAAGGCCAACGGAGATTTTTCCGGGGTGGCCGAACTTGATTGCGCCGGTTGCGCGAGGGAAGAATTGCTCGGTGTTGCCGCCGCAGCGGTTTGAGCAGGCATGGGGGCAGGAGATCCGCCATTGGAAAACTTGCTTTCGAGAGCTGACACGCGCTGTTGCAGTTGCTCAATGCGGTCCAGCAGCATTTTTTCGCGGTCCGTCAGCGCCGGTCCGTTATCGGCTTGCGCTTGCGGGTAAGCGGACGGAACACAAAGAGCCGCCAGAAAGAACGTTAAAAGTGTGACGCTGCGATAAGGCATGAATTTCCAGTAAAGCAAGAATCAATTATTGATGTTTCGGGTACTGCCCGTCGAGGACGAGGTTCAGTTTCAGAACATTGACGCGCGGTTCGCCGAATAGTCCGAAATCGCGGTCCTCGGCGCTGGCGTCAACCAGCTTCTGAATGGCGGCTCCATTCGCGCCGCGCGCCTTCGCCACGCGCGCAGCTTGCGCTTCCGCGTTGGCAATGCTGATGTGAGGGTCGAGACCGCTTCCCGATGCTGTTAACGCGTCGGCAGGAATGATGCCGGTAAAAGCAGGATTTTCCTTGCGGAACTGATCGGCGGACGCTTTTACCCGGTCATAGAGTTTTTGGCTGGTCGGTCCCAGGTTGGAACCGGTGGAAGCGGTTGGATCATAGCCGTCGTTGCCGGCGGCGGAAGGGCGCGGATGAAAGTATTCGGGCTTGGTGAAGTTCTGTCCCAACAGAGTTGAGCCGACAACCTGTCCGTTGACCCTCACCAGGCTTCCGTTGGCTTTATCCTTGAAAAACACTTGACACAGACCGGTCACAACGCCTGGATAAAGAAAACCGGTCAATACCGTCAGAAGAAGCGTCATTCTGAGCGCGGGCATGAGTTGTTGCAGCATTTTTTCTCCTTAGGCCAAGTGCAGCCAGACTAATAACTGATCGATGACCCAGATGCCTGGAAAAGGGACCAGAATCCCTCCCAGGCCATAGATCAAAATATTGCGCCGCAAGAGCGCGGCGGCGCCCAGCGGACGGTATTTGACGCCGCGCAGCGCCAGCGGCACGAGCGCGATAATAATGAGCGCGTTAAAAATAACAGCCGCGAGAACAGCGCTTTGCGCGGTATGAAGCCCCATGATGTTAAAGCGGGCCAACGCGGGATAGGTAGCCATAAACATGGCAGGGATGATGGCGAAATACTTTGCCACGTCGTTCGCAATGGAAAAGGTGGTGAGAGCGCCGCGCGTAATGAGAAGCTGTTTGCCGATTGCGACAATTTCGATGAGCTTCGTCGGATTGCTGTCAAGATCGACCATGTTGCCCGCCTCTTTCGCGGCCATGGTGCCGGTGTTCATCGCCACGCCCACATCGGCCTGCGCCAGGGCGGGAGCGTCGTTAGTACCGTCTCCGGTCATGGCGACGAGCCGCCCTTCCGCTTGTTCTTTTTTGATATAGGTGAGCTTATCGGCAGGAGTCGCTTGCGCCAGGAAGTCGTCCACGCCCGCTTCGTGGGCAATGGCGGCGGCGGTCAGAGGATTATCGCCGGTAATCATTACCGAGCGGATTCCCATAAGGCGAAGCTGCTGCATGCGCTCCTTCATGCCGCCCTTTACGATGTCTTTTAAATGAATCACGCCGAGCGCGCGGGAACCGTCGGCCACGGCTAGCGGAGTGCCGCCGCTACGCGAAATGCGATCAGCAATCTCCTCATAGCCCGACGGGACTTTGCCGCCGCTTTCTTCCACGAAATGGGCAATGGCGACGCTTGCGCCTTTCCGCAAGGTACGTCCATCGATATCGACGCCGCTCATGCGCGTATAGGCGGAGAACGGAATGAAATTCGCCTCGTGTTGCGCTACTTCGCGGCCGCGCAGTCCGTACTTCTCCTTGGCAAGCACGACAACGGAGCGGCCCTCGGGAGTTTCATCCGCCAAGCTGGAAAGTTGCGCCGCGTCCGCCAGTTCCTGTTCCGTAACGCCGCTGAATGGTATAAATTCGACAGCCTGACGATTGCCCAGCGTAATCGTTCCGGTTTTGTCGAGCAGCAACGTATTCACGTCGCCCGACGCTTCCACGGCCTTGCCGCTCATGGCAAGCACGTTATCCTGCATGACCCGGTCCATGCCGGCAATGCCGATGGCGGAAAGAAGACCGCCGATGGTGGTCGGGATCAAGCAAACGAGCAAGGACACGAGTACGGCTACCGTGGGTACTGTTCCCGATCCCGATGATGAAACGGAGTACACGGCAAAAGGGTGAAGGGTCGCGACGGCCAGCAGGAAAATAAGGGTCAAGCCCGCGATCAGGATGTTCAGAGCGATCTCGTTTGGCGTTTTTTGACGCTCCGCGCCTTCGACCAACGCAATCATTCGATCCAGAAATGTTTCGCCGGGGTTGGAGGTAATGCGAATTTTCACCTGGTCCGAGAGGACTTTCGTGCCGCCCGTCACCGCGCTGCGATCACCGCCCGATTCGCGAATGACGGGAGCGCTTTCTCCCGTGATCACCGATTCGTCAACGGTGGCAATGCCGTCGATCACATCGCCGTCACCGGGAATCAGATCGCCTGCTTCGGCCAGAACAATATCGCCGGACCGTAGTTTGGAGGCGGGCACGCTCTCAATTTTGTCCTTGAACACGCGCTTGGCAATGGCGTCCGTTTTTGTTTTACGAAGCGCATCCGCTTGCGCCTTTCCGCGCGCCTCGGCCATGGCTTCCGCGAAGTTGGCGAACAGAACAGTGAACCACAACCACAGCGCGATTTGAACCTCAAAACCTATGCCCGCATGCTTTGCGAAGAAATCGCGCAGAAGAAACACGGTCACCAGGGCCGCGCCGACTTCCACAACAAAGATCACCGGGTTCTTAAGCAAGGTCAGCGGGTTCAGTTTAAGGAAAGATTCACGAATCGCGCGCCCGACAATTTCCCGGTCAAACAGCGGACGGGAACGGCTTAGTTTATGGGGCAGTAAGGAGCTTGCATCACCGGAAGGTTCCGTAGGCGCCGGTGTTGGTGTTTCAACAAAAGTTGCCATGACTTAACTCCAAAGAGGAACAAACAGGACCGAAAAAAGTTTGCCGTCCTGCATGAGATAGTGTTCGACAATCGGACCTAGGGCAAGCGCCGGAAAGAACGTCAGCGCTCCCACCAGGACCACGGTCCCCACCAGCAAGCCCGCGAATAACGGACCGTGCGTGGGAAGCGTTCCGCTGGTAAAGGGAGCTTTTTTCTTTAAGGCCAGATTACCGGCAACGGCAAGCAACGGGATCAGGAACAGGAAACGACCGATCAGCATGACCAATCCGAGCGTCAAGTTGTACCAAGGCGTGTTAGGGCTTAAACCGCCAAAGGCGCTGCCGTTATTGCCTGCGGCGCTGGTATAAGCATATAGGTCTTCGCTGAAGCCATGCGCGCCCGAGTTAGCGAAATTGGCGGTGGCCGGACCTGGCGGGTTCCAATAACTGTGCGGTACCGGCTGGCCTTTGGCGTCTTTGCCGGGCTCTGGAAAGTGAATCACGGCAGAGGCCGCGGAAAAGATCAGGATGCTGAAAGCGGTCGCAATCAGGGCCAGCATCGCCATTTTCACTTCCTTCCCTTCAATCTTCTTTCCTAAGTATTCAGGCGTTCGCCCTACCATTAATCCGGCGATGAAGACCGTCAGGATGGCATACAGCAGGATTCCGTACAGGCCCGCTCCGACTCCTCCAAAGATCACTTCGCCGGTTTGGATATTAAACAGCGGAACGAGCCCTCCCAGAGGAGTAAAGCTGTCGTGCATGCCGTTAACTGCTCCACAACTGGCGTCCGTGGTAACGGTGGCGAAAAGAGTTGATGCCGCAATGCCGAAGCGCGTCTCCTTGCCTTCCATGTTTCCGCCTGGCTGCGATGCTGTCGCGTTGGTTTCAATGCCCAGTTTGGCAAGGGTGGGATTTCCGCCCGCTTCGGCCCAGTAACAGACAAAGGCCCCGACAAGAAACATGGCCGCGCAAGCGCTGAAAACAGTCCAGCCCTGCTTGCGGTCGCCCACCATGACTCCAAAGGTGTAGGTCAGTCCCGCCGGAATCGCAAATATCAGAAGAATTTGAATCAGGTTGGTAAACGGCGTGGGGTTTTCAAACGGATGCGCCGAGTTAGCGCCAAAGAAGCCGCCGCCGTTGGTTCCGAACATCTTGATCGCTTCTTGCGAAGCAACCGGGCCTTGGGCGATCACTTGTCTGGCGCCCTCGATGGTCTTGGCCGTGGTGTAAGGCTCGAAGTTCTGAATCACGCCTTGGGAGCAGAAGAATAAGGCAACGAGGATCGAGACGGGCAGCAGAATGTAGAGCGTGGCGCGAGTGATGTCTACCCAAAAGTTGCCGATGCTGTTCACCTGCTGCCGCGCGAATCCTCGCACCAGGGCAATAGCAACCGCTATGCCCGCCGCCGCCGAAGCGAAGTTTTGAACGGTCAGGGCAGCCATTTGCACCAGGTAACTCAACGTGCTTTCGCCGGAGTACGCTTGCCAGTTCGTATTGCTTAGAAAACTGACGGCAGTGTTGAACGCCAGATCCGGCGATACATTTGTGCCAGTAAATCCCTGCGGATTGAACGGCAAACCGCCCTGGAGCCGCTGCAGCAGATAAACGAATAAGAAACTGAAGATGCTGAAGGCTAAAAGGGCAGCCGTGTATTGCGTCCAGCGCTGCTCGGTGGTTTCCTGGATGCCGATCAGCTTATAGGTTAAAACTTCCAGAGGGCGGATGATCGGGTGCAGAAACGTTTTTTTGCCCTCGAATAATCGAGCCATGAACGTGCCGAGCGGCTTAGTGATGGCCAGGATAATCAAGAAGAAGATAAGAATTTGCAGAATGCCGTTGCTTGTCACAGATGTATCTCCAGGCGGAAAACTTGTCGGATGCTCAGAACTTCTCAGGCTTCAGCAGCGCGTATAAGAGGTAAGCAAATAAGAGCAGAGTTGTTATTCCGCCAATTATGTAGTCCATAAGATCTCTCCCCGTTAGCCTGATTAGAGGCGATCACACGCCTTGGTAAAGACCCAACACCCAACAAAGAATAAGAGGGCGGTTAATACATACAGTAGGTCAGCCATAGATATTCAGGGGCGCGAGAGGCTCCACTTGTTCTACGGTAACTTTTGAATCCTAAAGAATGGCTAAAGATGCGCTAAGGAGTGTGTTTATATGTTGTTTATCTTGCAATTACCGAGGCGGCCATGGCGGGCGTTCCAGATCAAGGCGGTCGCGGGTGCGGACGTAGGTAGGGCCTCCCATGCGCCCTACTGCCTTGAGCTTGTCGGGATCGATTTTGAAGATGCTCTTTTCGGGGTCGGCCAGCACCGCTTTCGCAACGTGGACCAGAACAATTTCGCCAATAACTAAGCTTCCGCCTCCCGGCTTGTCGCTGAGCGTGAGGACCTCTTTCAACACGCATTCCATTTGCACGGGCGCTTCCTTCACGCGCGGCGCTTGGACGCGCTCGCTTGCGACCGGGGTTAAGCCGCTGATGACGAATTCGTCCATTTCGGGCGGGTAGTCAGCGGCGGTCAAATTCATTTGCGGCAGAAAATCTTCCGCGACTATATTCACGACGAAGCCGCCTGTTTCCTTCACGTTGCGCAGCGTGTCTTTCGGAGGCTTGTTCGCGCCTCGATGCACGGGGCTGAAAACAGCAAAGGGGGGATTGGAGCCGCACAGCGTGAAATAGCTGAAGGGCGCTAAATTAAAAACGCCCTTCGCATCCACGGAAGAAACAAAGGCTATGGGGCGCGGCACCACAGCGCCGATCATCAGCTTATAGACGTCGTTATAGCTGTGGTCTTTAGGGTCTATTTTGACTATGTTGGCCGGGTCCACTGTTCTTTCGACAGTATGGCAGGGACTTTTTAGTTATTGCCGCTGCTGCCTGGAACTACCCCGTTCAAAATGTAACAGCTTCACTTGTTCGTCATGATAGGTGCCGTTGTGAAATGTGCGTGCCCCTATTATGCCGATTCCCTTCTCAAACCAGAGATAGTTGTCATCGCCGGAGGACAGATTTGCTTCCAAACGCCAGGATTGTGGAGTAACAGAGGGCGGGTCATTGGAGTTTTTTCGTCCCTTTCCGGCAACGGTCCATAGATCACGCCCCTTATTCGGATCGCCCTAGGTTCTACCCAATTGCAACGGCAAACAGACATCCGGCAAAGCATCATTCCGGGAAAGGGCTTCACGAAAATTAGCGGTCAGCTCATGATGTGCGCTGTTCCAGCCATAGTCAGGTCCAAAGGAAGGTGAATCCCCTAAGTAATAGAGATAGTTGTTACGAACCAATATTGGCGAATCTGGGCTGCGCGATTGTCGAATCCCAAAAGGTGGAACCGTGTTATTCAGAAATTTAATGTTCCGCTCGATCAGCACTCCTTCCGGAAGGTTTCGGATGGCAGTGATTGTTTCTTCCTGTTGCCAGCGTTTTATCTCAGGATGCTGACTGTTGCCGTCGCGCGTTTCTTTCTGATAAATCCATCGGTCTCCCACGGATAGCGGCAGCCAATTCCGCAGGAGTACCGGAGAATCTTCCGAGTTTGCCACAGGACCGGGAAACAGGAGCAGCATAGCGGCAAAGAAACCTCTTACAGAAGCCACGACGGTACAGATGAGTTAGAACTTCGGGAAGTTACCTAATTTGAGAAACCAATCAAACGCTTTGCGAAGGTTGGCAATTTACGTCATGACAGGTATTTGCGTGCGCCAAACCACGCGCCAGCTACCTCCACGCGAGGCTAGGACCAGCACTTCACGGCATATATCCCTGTAATCCACGCCCGCGCTCGTCCATGCCATGCTCCATTGATACTCAATAACGGCAGTATCGCCTTTCCCGCCAGCAGCGGTCCATGTCTTCGACGAACTGAATAAAATCCTCATTGGTCATATTTTCCTTTCACCGATAATCAGGAGATAATAACCGAAAGCGTGCTGTACATAACGCTTCCAAATTTTTCCGCCGAAAAGAGTGTTGATGACAGAGCCGACGATCCCCTGCCCGCAATGCAAAACGCAGATTAAATTGACGGAGTCGCTGGCCGCGCCGCTGGTGGAAGCAACGCGGCGCGAGTATGAGCGCCGAATGCAGCAGAACTCGCTCGAATGCGCCAAGCGGGAAGAGGAGGTTCGTCAGCAGGAACTGGCTTTTCTCAAGAAAAAGGAAGAATGGAAAGCGGCGGAGCAGGAAAAGCTTCGGCAGGAGCGCGCGCGCATCATCGCGGAAGAAGCACGCCGGGCGGAACAAAAGTTTTCAACCGATCTTGGACAGAAGCTGCAGGAGATCGCGCATTTAGAGCAGGTGCTGAAAAGCCGCGACGCGAAGCTGATAGAGGCGCAGAAAGCGCAGGCCGAATGCCTGCAGAAGGAGCGCGTGCTGGAGGACGAAAAGCGCGAGCTTGCGATCACCGTTGAAAAGCGGGTGCAGGAAGGCTTGTCAACAGTTCGCATGCAGGCGAAGCAAGAGGCGGAAGAACAGTTAAAGCTCAAGGTGATCGAAAAAGAGCAAACGATCTCGTCCATGCAGCGGCAAATCGAGGAGCTGAAGCGCAGAGCCGAACAAGGGTCGCAGCAGTTGCAGGGCGAGGCGCAGGAATTGGAGCTGGAGAACATGCTGATGACCAAGTTCCCTTTCGACACCATCCTTCCGGTTCGCAAGGGAGAGTACGGCGGAGACGTGCTGCAGCGCGTAACGAGCAGTCATGGGCAGTCTTGCGGTTCTATTTTGTGGGAAAGCAAGCGGACCAAAAACTGGAGCGACGGCTGGCTGGTGAAACTGCGCGAGGATCAGCGGAATGCGAAGGCGGAAATCGCCGTGATCGTCAGCCATGCGCTGCCGAAAGAGGTGGACTCCTTTGAATTAATCGAGGGGGTTTGGGTGACGCATCCGCGAATGATGCTTCCAGTTGCCTTTGTGCTTCGCCATACATTGATTGAAGTAGAAATAACACGGAAGACTTCGGAAGGACAGCAGACCAAAGCGGAGATGGTTTATCAGTACCTGGTAGGGCCTCGCTTCCGGCAGCGGGTTCAGGCGATTATGGAAGCTTTTGAATCCATGCAGGAAGACCTCGACAAAGAAAAGCGCATGATCCAGAAACAATGGGCCAAGCGCGAGGAACAACTCGGGCGCGCCCTGCAGGCGACGGTCGGCATGTACGGAGACCTGCAAGGAATGGCCGGAAAAACCATGGGCGAGATTCAAGGCCTTGATATGGACGTCTGCGATGCGGATCAGCGTCCGCCCGTGCGCCAAATTTCGTTCACGAGCAATTAGCTGCTATCCCATTACTTCAGGGCATAGTCGAATTTAACCAGACCGTCGCGATAGTCGAGCGTCAGACGAAACATAGCCAGCACGGGCAGTCCGAGAATGCCGGATAAACGGACTTCCTGGTGAGTGGGAACATTGTTCAGGTTAAAGGCGGTTAGCCCCAAATTGCTCTGGCGGAAATGAGCAAATTGCAGTTCCGCTTTATCGGCTTCAAACACATCCTTTACGCTGCCGGAGACCCCCCGGACACGCGTGTAGGAGTCACCATGCAGCTTGGTGGAAAGCCGCGCAAAGCTTGAGTCAATGTTAGAAATTTGAGCGCCCGTGTCAAGCAGAAATAAGCCTGCTGTTTTTCCATTCACTTTTGTCGGAATGCAGAGTTGGTGTCCGAAACGAAAGACGGGCGTGAAATCAGCTTTGTCGGGCGTAATCGCACGGTCGTAGCCCTGCGGATTCGGCGGACGGGGCGGCAAAGGCGTCAAATGCATGGAGTGACGCTGAAAATCAAGTTGGATCAGGTAGTCGGAAAAGAAATCAGTTCCAATCAGGCCGTCCTCATCGCCCGCGATGCGGCCTTTGCCTTCCAACGATTGAAAGACACAGTTCTTATATTGCAGTAAACCGATCTTACAGGATTGGGAAACGGCAACGAAGCTTTTGCGCGTTCCTCCATCGCCGACGCCCCAGGCTTCGCTGGAACCAAGGTGGTTCAAACCAGCCTTGTCCACGGCACGCTGGCTCACCAAAATGCCGCTTGCGCCGGTATCCAGCAGCAGGCGAAGCGAGCGGCCTCCTTCAATAGAGACTTCAAGACCGAAACCGCGAACACGCGTGGCCGTTGCCAGCAGATCCACCAGACGCAGCGTGGTTTCCGCGCGCTCGCCATCGAGTTCAAATGCTTTTCGTTCGCCCAGTTGCTCGTGGACTTCCGCCGAAGTCTGCCTCGCCATTTCGTAGCGGCGCGCAAACCAGGGATGCGCAGCCATAAACGACCCGTACGCTTCTTTCCGTTTCTCCCCGACGAGATAGCGCATAAACGCGAATGTGATCAGCGCGTCATCCGGGTCCACGGCATGAGCCTGCATGCACATAATCCGCGCGGAACGGTATAGTGAAGCAGCGTAAAACAGGCGATACATCCCGTAGTAAGCGTGAGCATTCTTTTCGTTTATTTTCAAGGCGGACCTGTAGAGCGTTTCTGCTTCCCTTACATCGCCCATATAGTAAGAAAACTCACCGCGGGCAGTCATCGCCTCGGGCGAAGCGGGAAAGTCGCGGGCAGCCGCTTCCGCCGCATCGGCGGCTTCATCGGCACGTCCTTCATAGACTAACGCTGAAAGGAGCGCCGCCCGCAGATACTCGTCTTTTCCGTCTTGCGCCACAGCAGCCGGCAAGAGCGGAATAGCAGATTTGTAATCACCCGATTTGTAAACCGCAAGCACATCGTCCGTATCAGCAAACGCGGCAAAAGGGGCACTCAGGAAGGCCAGGGAAACCAATGCAAGAAAGAATCGCGACATACGGTCTTTGTAGGGATGCTAACAAAATTTAGAGAATCATGCTATCAGATAAGCCCGAGAACAGTACGGGAAATGATTCGCAACTTTCCGCTTGTATGCTTTCAAGAAAGGGCTGACTCTAAGCGGTTTTCAATGATGCGCTCGGAATCGAAGTCGCTGAGTTTTAGAAGTCCGGCGGCGGCTGCGTCCAGGGCCTTGCGGGGCATCAGCCCAATCAACTCACTTTCTTCCACTTCCGTTCCATACTCTGCGGCGAGCCGCGTCACTTCCAGAAACACGATGTGCAACGGAGTTTGTTCGAAGTCGGTGAGATTCATCGACACTTGTACAGTGCCGCGCGACGGAAGCGCCAGACCAAGAGCTTTGACGGCTGGCAAGCCGCCGCTGCTGGCGCGAATCCGTTTGGCAATGGCTTTTGCTATGTCGAGATTGGGCGTGCGCAGGTTGATGTTATAGGCAATGAGAAACCGGCGAGCGCCGACAATCACGGCCCCGGCGGTAGGATGCAGAGACGGTCCGCCGATATCGGGCTGCTTCGCGGCGTCGTGAAGCGCGGCGGTTCGCAATCCTTCAAATTGGCCCCGGCGCACGTTTTCCAGCTTCATGCGATAGGAACGGAGAGCGGCGGCTTCGTAGAAATACACCGGAATGCCCAGTTCCCGCCAAATGCGCTGGCCCGCTTCATGCGCCAGTTCCACGCAATCCTCGAGCGAAGTTCCCGTGAGCGGAACAAAAGGCAGCACATCGAGCGCGCCTAAACGCGGATGAGCGCCGCTATGGCAGTTGAGATCGATGATCTCGCAAGCTTTACGGGCGGCGCGCACCGCGCTTTCCACGACAGCGTCGCCCGCTCCGGCAAAGGTGATGACGCTGCGGTTGTGGTCACGATCACTCGTGCGGTGAAGGACAAGCGAACCGGAGACCGAGGCAATGGCCGACACAAGCGCGTCGATCCGGTCGGGATCGCGGCCTTCCGAAAAATTAGGAACGCACTCGACCAGCGGCTTGTTCAGCGGGAGATCTCCATCGGGTTCTATTTAAAACGATAGCGCCTTCACGAAAAACCATGGCAACGTGATTAATACCGAACTGGCTTGAAATTTCCCGGTAATCCGTCACGTTCAAGATAAGCAGGTCGGCTTGTTTACCGGCTTCCAGACTGCCGGTAATATCTCCGCAGCCCACGGCGTAGGCGGCATTAATCGTAGCGGCGCTCCAGGCTTCCTCGGGGGTCAGCCCAAGCCGGGCAACGGCCAGCGCGATGGACATCTGCATGCTGAAATTCCCCGCCGCCGTGGACTGGTACCCGCTGGAGATAGCAACGGCCGCGCCTGCGTCAATAAGGTTACGGCCTGCCATGCCAACCGGTCCCTCAAAGAGCTGTTTACCCGCGGCAAATACCGCAACTGCGGGGGAGTTTCTCATTACTTCGGGAAATAACGAATCGTAGTTATACACGCAAACCGATTGCGGATTCAATTGGCGGATCAGTTCGGTAAAGACGTTTTTCGAGTGGCCTGACCACAACATCTTTACGGGCAGTCCGGCTGCTTGGGCCGTCAGGATCGCATCCATGTCAAAATCAGTTTCATCATGGGGCGCGACAGCGATACTGTCGATGAAGCTGCGCCGCAACAAGGTTTCCAGCGTGGCGCGCAGATCGCCAGGCGTCGCGCGATCCGAAGGCGAGCCGATCCGCCACGTTCGCACCAGACGCACCGGAGTGCTTCCAATTTTTACCAGCTTTCTGAGCACGCTGATATCGGAGTGGAAGTCCCGGCTGTCGGCGCTTGCTTTTGCTTCCGCTGTTACCGTGCCATGTTGCAGGCACGACCGCATCAAGGTCAGACTGTCGTCGTAAAAATCGGTGATCCGCTTTGGCTGGCTCGAAGTTTCGGAGCGATGCAGGCTTAAGTGCAGGTTTGCATCAACCAGGCCGGGCGTAATCACTCGGCCTTCCAGCGGGATTTCCAGCGCGTCCCGGGCGGCTTTCAGATTCTCAATACGGCGAGTAGACCCAACCGAAGCAATGATGCCGTCACGAATGAGGACAGAGCCGTCCTCGATGATTTCAAGATTTTGAAGAGCCGCACCACGACGTGCGCCGCTCGGGCCCCGCAACGTTAGCAGTTGCCTGGCCCCGCGAAGCAGGATGGACTGTGGCAAAGCAGGAAGGATTTAGATGCTGCGAACCGCGACTAAACAACAGTATTGCTTATCTGTTTTGTGAAAACGTAAAAGAACCTGTAATCCTGCCAAAACGCGTATAGCGTGATGGCAATCGCCAGACCGGCAAGCACCTTCCACACCTTCTCGCGCGGCGTATTCGGGAGGCTGGGCAGGCCGCCGATCAACCCGATCAGGAAGCCCCCCGCGAATCCGCCCACGTGGGCCGCAATGTCAATACCCGGCAAAAAGCTGAACACAAGAGCATAAACGGCCCAGCGCCCATAGTAGGTGCGGACGGCTTGCGCCATGGGGTCGGACCGTTGCCGCAGTCCCATGGCCAGCATAATGCCGATCAGGCCGAAGCAGGCCGCGGAAGCGCCCATGGAAGTAACGTGCGGATACCACAGCAGGCTTAATAGAAAGCCGGTAAAGGTTGAAAAAATGTAGGCTACGATCAGGCGGCTGGTTCCATAGAACTGTTCCACTTCGCCCACCAGATCGAACAACGCCCACGAATTCATCGCGATGTGCAAGATCCCGCCGTGCAGAAAGCCGGCCGTAATCAGACGCCAGGTTTGACCCGCGTGAATAAAGGGAGCGTACTTTGCGCCCAGGCCCACCAGAGTGCCAAGGTTCAGAGCTTGCGGGCCACTATTAAACAGCCGGTAGTTGACGATCAGTTCGATCAGGAAGAATGAAACGTTGAGGATCAGGATGACGCTGCTCGTCACATTGGCGCGGGGCAGAAACGAGGACACAAATTGCGTGCCGCGCAAATCAATGGCGCGTGGGCCTAATTGAGCGTCGCAGTAGGGGCAAATACGGTCGGTGATATCGATGAATGCCCGGCAGTTCGGGCACATGCGGCGCTTTTCCACGGCTTCATTGTAGCCGCTGGGAGCAATTGGTCCTGATAGAATCAGAAATCACATGAACAAAACTGTGGAGGAATACCGCGAAGACCTTGTTCGTGTCTGCCGCCTTGTGTACGACAAGGGCTGGGTTGCCATGAACGACGGAAACGTGAGTATCCGGCTTGACAACGACCGTATTCTTTGCACGCCGACGGCGCTCAGCAAGGGCGCAGTGACCCTGGATGACGTCATTGTCTGCGACATGGCGGGCAACAAAATCGAGGGCCGCCGCGAACGCACCAGCGAAATTACCATGCACATCACGATTTACCAGAAGCGGCCGGATGTGCGCTCCATCGTGCATGCCCATCCGCCGGTGGCGACGGGATTCGCAGCGGCAGGGCGGGCGCTGGACAAGGCGCTGCTGCCGGAAGTGGTGATCCAACTGGGCGCGGTACCCTTGGCGTCCTATGGGCTGCCGGGCACTCCGGCGCTCAGCGATGGGATGATGCCTTACCTCGATAACTACGATGCCCTGCTTTTAGAGAACCACGGCTGCACCGCGTGGGGAAGCGACGTTTGGCAGGCGTTTTACCGCATGGAAATGGTGGAGCACTTCGCCCGTATTACACTTGTCGCCGAGATGCTGGGCGGGGCGCGTTGCCTGCCGCGCGAGGAAGTGGAAAAGCTGTTTGCCGCGCGCGCCCGCTACAACGTCAGTTCACGAGCGAGCATGCAGCCGGGCCTGCCGTTGGTCGCAGAAGATCTTTTGCAAACGCAGGAATAAGCGGCTTTTTTGGGGTGAATCCACCGACCTGATAACAGCGAGCGCAGGCGCTACTGTCCTGCAAGACCAAGATTACGTTAACTATGAAGAGACTTTCGGCAATCGCGGCTTTGTTATCTTTGTGCGGCTTCCTGGCCGCGGGGGCTGTCAAGAGCGGATCATCACGGTTTACGCTAAACGATATTCTCAGCGTGGAGCCGATGGGCGAGACCGCGCTTTCGCCGGATGGAAAAACGATTGCCCTCGTGCGGGATGGCCAGATTTTTCCCATGCCCTCGGAAGTAGGCTGGCCCGTGGCGATTACCGCGCTGGCGGGCGGAAAGTCCGGGCTTTCCTGGGCTCCTGACAGCCGGAGATTGGCTTATGCGAGCCAAGGCAGTATTTGGACCGTCGTGGTGACGGGAGGACAGCCGCAGCGCTTGACGCATGCGGCGGCAGTGGGGGAAGGCGATCCGCGTCAGGCCGGTGATCGCGCTCCGCAATGGTCCCCCAAAGGCGAGTGGATTCTTTTTGAGACGGGCCGCAAAGGACATAACAGCATCAATGTCGTCAACGAAAGCGGAAGCATCGAGCGGTTCCTGACTGATTCGCGCGCGGATGAGATCGATGCGAGTTGGTCTCATGACGGCAGGCGCATTTCATATACGGAACGGGCTCCCGAATACTTCAGCGGCAAGCTTAAGGTGATCGGATTCGATCCCGCCAACGCGCAAACAAATGATGCGGTTACTTTGTATACGGCTCCGCAGGATCGCGGCGGCGGCTGGTCCCTTCGGAGCGTGGCCTGGTCTCCGGATGATTCCTCGCTGGCGGTAATTTTACAGGAATCGGGTTGGGATCATGTGTACCTGCTTCCCGCTTCCGGCGGAAAACCCAAGGCGTTAGCGAGCGGTAATTACAATGATTCGGACCCGGTATTTTCACCGAACGGCAAGTCACTGGCCGTGGTCTCAAATCGCAAACTGGCGGAAGCGTCAGGAATCTGGATCGTTCCGTTGAATGGAAGTTCCGCGAAGCCTTTGTCGAGCGATCCGGCGCCGGGAGTGGAATCGACTCCGGAGTGGAGTCCGGATGGGTCGAAAGTTTACTTCCACCGCTCCAGCCCGCTGAGCTCGGCGGATTTGCTGACGGCGAATGTCAACGGCAGCGGCAGCGAACCGAAGGCGCTCACCCACACTCTGCCCAGGATCTTTGACGGTAGCTTGCAGGTGCCGCGCCAAGTGTCCTATAAGAGTTCGGACGGCACTGACGTTTCGGCGCTGCTTTACCAGCCGGCAAACTTCAAAGCCGGTACTCGTTATCCGGCGGTGTTTTGGATTCATGGCGGCCCGGAAGCGCAGGACCAATACCGGCTTGATCTTTGGGCGCAGTATCTGGCGCAGGAGGGTTATCTGGTGGTCGAACCGAACTACCGGGGAAGCACCGGTTATGGCGAGAAGTTTCGCAACTTGAACGTCGAAGACAGCGGGGGCGGAGAAATGGACGACGTTGCTGCCGGCGTCAAATATGTCGTTGACCAGGGTCTGGCTGATCCGAAACGCGTTGCGATTGGAGGCGGAAGTCATGGCGGCACGATGGTCGCTTACGCCGTGACAAAGTACCCTACCCTGTTTCAAGCGGCTATCGAGATGTACGGCGTGGTGGACCGGGCGACGTTTCTGGAGCGGACAAACCGGAATTCAGCGGTGCGGTGGGCGATGAAAATGGGCGGGTCTCCGGCGGAGAAACCGGATGTTTATCTTCGCGCTAACAGTCTTACCAAGGTGAAGGAGATACAGACTCCGCTTCTTATTCTTCATGGCGAGAATGATCCGCAGGTGCCGCCGTATGAGTCCGCGCAATTTGCAAAAGCGCTCCGACAGAACAACAAAGTCTTTTACTATTTCACTTATCCCGGAGAACTGCACGGCTTTGCGCAACGGGAGCACCGGCTCGACGCCTGGCAGAAAGAATTGGCCTTTCTCGCGAAATACATTAAGCCCCGCTATGGCGCGAGCAGCACGGCTACGGATGATTTGTACGGAGCGGGACTAACCCACATCGCAAACGAGGGCAAATAGCTTCTTCTGCTTTTGCGGTACACTCGTGCTTTGATGCGGCGCTCACTCGCCATTGTTCTCGCACTACTGTTCAGCGTATGGCTGATAGCGCCCGCATTGATTGCTTCCGTTCAGTCCAATGTGCCCGTCTGTTGTCGAAAAGACGGCAAGCACCACTGCGTTATGCAAGCGGTGGAATCTGATTCCAAATCTGCGGTTGCGGCTATTGGTAGCAAGTGTCCTTTGTTTTCACATGCCTCGGTAACGGCGCACCATGAGCTGGACACGGCAAGGCAGGCGGCAGCGATTTTTGCCGGGTCCGTCAGTCATCCCGGCGGCTCGCCGCAGACCGAAGCTGGTTATCGCATTTCCTTCCATCGGTCACGCCAGAAGCGTGGTCCTCCCGCCCTTTTCTTCCTTTCATAAATCTGTTGTTCCGTTTGCGTGTATCAGGGAGGCAGTGTGTCTTGTGGTCTTTTCGCAAGAAGGCTTTTCGCTTTTTTGCTCCTCGGTGTTTCCGCCGTGCATGGTTTGCTCGCGCAGGAAACGGTTAATTATGCCAGTGTAAGCGGCGTGGTGAGCGACGCTTCCGGCGGCGTGGTTCGCGAGGCGCGGGTGGAAGCGCGTCAGGTCGACACCAATCAGATTTCCTGCGTCCTCACGGATGGGAGCGGCCGTTTTCGATTGGCGTATCTTCAGGTGGGTGATTATCAGCTTCTCGTTCATAAAGACGGATTTGCTGATTTCAGCCAGCGAGTGACCGTTACGGTGGGAGGAGCATTCAACCTGCCGGTACAGCTTTCAATTGGAGCAACACAACAGCAGGTACAAGTCGATTCGCAAGTTCCGGCGGTGGAAACCGCCCGCAGCGAGATCGCGGGAACAGTGATGCCGGAAGAGATCAACGATTTGCCTCTCAACGGGCGCAACTATCTGGATCTGGCGTTGCTGATTCCCGGAGTTTCCCGCACGAACACGGGCAGCAGCCAGCGTTTCGCGGAAACATCGGCTGTTCCCGGCACGGGGATTTCGATTAACTCGCAGCGCAACTTGGCCAACAGCTTTGTGGTAGATGGATTATCCGCTAATGACGACGCGGCGGAACTGGCGGGAACGTTCTATGGACAGGAAGTGATTCGGGAGTTCCAGGTTGTCACATCCGGGGGAACGGCGGAGTTCGGCAGAGCCTTAGGCGGTTACGTGAATATCCTGACGGAGAGCGGATCGAATCATCTGCACGGAGATGCGTACCAGTTTTTCCGCACTCAGCGCTTCGACGCGCGCAATGCTTTGGCAAGCAATAAACTGCCGCTGACCCAAAGCCAGTATGGAGCGAGCGTCAGCGGCGCAATCGTCAAGGACCGCGCCTTTTTCTTTTCCAATTTCGAGCAGACACGGCAAAACACCGCAGGCGTGATTACGATCTCGCCGACTGCTGTTTCCGCGATCAACAATCGTCTTCTGACCATTGGTTATCCAGGAAAACTCATCGGCACCGGCGAGTACCCCACCACGCTGAACACAACCAATTATTTCGCCAAAGCCGATGCCCGCCTCGGGGACCGCGATCAGTTGAGCGTTCGTTACAGCTTGTATGACATCGGGAGCATCAACAGCCGCAACGTGGGCGGATTGGGCGCGGTCAGCCGGGGAACCGCGCTCTACGACCGGGACCAATCGATAGCCTTGAACAATGTGGCGACGATTACGCCCGGCATTATCAATGAAACCCGGTTCCAATACACGCGCAGCCGGTTAACGGCTCCGGTGAATGATCTGGTCGGGCCAGCCGTTAACATCTCCGGCGTGGCTAACTTCGGCACGGCGGGATCTTCCCCCACGGGCCGGGACATCGATCTTTATGAACTGGTGAATAACGTGGCGGCGCAGCATGGGTCGCACTCATTTAAGGCCGGAGCGGATTTTTTGTATAACGACATTAACATCGTGTTTCCGGGCCTCCTGCAAGGCCAATACACATTTTCCTCGCTTTCGAACTTTCTCCTCGGACGCTATGTGAATTTCCAGCAAGCTTTTGTGCCTGCTTCTCAGGGACAGACCAATCCGAACATTGGAGCCTATTTTCAGGATGAGTGGCGCGTCCATCCGCGTCTGACGATCAATGCCGGAGTTCGCTATGATCTCCAGTTTTTGGCGCGTTTGATTCAAACCGACACTAACAACGTAGCCCCGCGGATCGGCATTGCCTGGAGTCCGGACACTTCGCAAAAGACAGTACTGCGGGCAAGTTACGGACTATACTATGACCGCATTCCCCTGCGCGCTTTGTCCAATGCCTTGCAGCGCGGCGGCACGCAGTATCAAACCGCTGTCTTGACGCCAGCACAGGCAGGAGCGCCTACAGTTCCCAACATCTTGCCCAGCTTTCCTTCCGGCGTGTTGACCAACATCTCAACGATTGATCCGCATATCAAGAACAGCTACTCGCAACAGGCCAGCTTCGAAATGGAGCGGCAGTTGAAGGGCCGGAGCACGTTCAGCATCGGCTACCAGCACCTGCGCGGCCTTAACTTAATCATGTCGCAAAATCAGAACGTTCCCACGTGCGGCGCCGGGTTCAACCTTTGCCGCCCTAACCGGAGTTATGGGAACAATCAGCAGTACAAATCGATTGGCGATTCCTACTACGATGGCCTGACTGTCGCCTGGGTACAAAGGCCGGTCTCCTGGGGCAGCTACCGGCTTTCCTATAACTTCTCGAAAGCGATTGATGACCTGGGTCAGTTCTTTTTCAGCACGCCGCAGAACAACTTCAACATTGTGGCGGATCGCAGCCGGTCCGATAACGATCAGCGGCATCGCGTTGCTTTTAACGGAACACTACACACGCCTAGCGGACCGGCCTCCTCGTTGTGGAAGCATCTGCGCAACGGTTTTCTGTTGAGCACGATACTGACATACAATTCGCCGCTTCCGTTCAATGTTCAAACGGGAAGCGACAACAATGGGGATACGAATACCAATGACCGTCCGGCTGGGCTGGGACGGAACACCGGACAGGGTTTCGATTATTTCACGCTTGATGTACGGCTCAGCCGCCATTTTCGTTTAAGCGAACGGTTTCGGCTGGAAGGGCTGGCGGAAGCGTTCAATATCCTGAACCGGACCAATAGACAGCTTCCCAACAACATCTTCGGAAACGGTCTTTATCCAGTTTCTCCAGCGCCGGAATTTGGCGCTCCTACGGCCGTGGGTGATCCCAGAGAACTGCAAGTAGCCTTGCGGCTAAAATTTTAAAAGACGACACCATGCACTTATTTATTCTGGCAACCCTCGCCGCTGTGATTGCGCCTGTCCAGCAGAACATACCGAACCGGCAGCCGCAAGCGGCAACGGAGGCGGGATTGACAGCGCTTGCTTTCGGCAGCGGAAATTCGATCTGGTTTTCCCGTTCGCTGGACAATGGGCAAACGTTCTCGGTGCCTAGCGAAGTAGCCCAAGTGCCGGGTTTAGCCTTGGGACGGCACCGGGGTCCTCGGATAGCTATTTCCGGCGGAGTAATTGTCATCAGTGCAGTTTATGGAGGAACGCCCCCAACGGAACCGCATGCCCATGGTTTGCCGGAAAACGGTGACTTGGCAGCCTGGAGATCAACCGACCGCGGCCGGACCTGGTCGCAACCGATTGTTGTGAATGACGTAAGCGGCGCGGCACGGGAAGGGCTGCACGCGATGGTCGCCGGTGAACACGGGCAGGTAGCGGCTGTGTGGCTGGATCTGCGGGCGAAAGGCACGCGCTTGTATGGGTCATACTCGCAGGACGCAGGCAGGACTTGGTCAAAGAACGTTCTAGTTTATGAGTCGCCGGAAGGAACGGTTTGCCAGTGCTGCCATCCGTCTCTCGTGTCTTCGGGAAAGGACGCTTACGCCGTAATGTTCCGCAATGCCGTCGGTGGGAACCGGGACATGTACCTTAGCGAATGGCATATCGACGGCGCGGTCTCAGCCGCGAAAAAGTTGGGAGAGGGATCGTGGGCCCTTGATGCCTGTCCCATGGACGGAGGCGGACTGGTCCGCGCGGGAAATCAAACAGTTACCGCTTGGCGCAGGAATCACAGCGTATTTATGGATGTTGCGGGCAAGCCTGAACAGGCTCTGGGTGAGGGAAAAGACGTAGCCCTCGCCGCATCGCTGAAAGGCGCTTATGTTGCCTGGACGAACGCAATGGGCGTTCAACTCCAAGCGCCGGGAAAGGAGAATCCAATCACGCTCTCTCCGACCGGCTCCTTTCCAACATTGACAACGTTGCCTGACGGCTCGGTCTTAATAACGTGGGAACAGGGTAACGGCATCGCCACTCGCGTGGAAGGACGCGCTAACTGATACTTCGAAAGGGATTGCGAATGGTGAGGCCGTCAATCACTTGGCCGTCATGCATGTCTTCCGAGTACAGCGTGGAGCAGGAAGCCTCCGCCCCTGCACTTATTAGCGAATTATCTGTAGCAACCGCAGAATTAATACATTCGTGTCGAAGAACGGCTTACCGCTCATTGGCTTCTTCACGATCAAACTTAAAACCAGGAGGGAAAGGCCGCGCCAGACGACGAAGCGACTCGAGAGCCTCTTCTTGGCTACGATCACGGTCTACTTCGAAATCGCGTTTTCCAGCAACTGTAATTTTAATTTCGTCGCCCTCTTTAAGGTCGAGCGCTTTCACAACGGCGGCGGGAAGGCAGACCGCCAAGCTGTTTCCCCACTTTGCAACCCGCATGGATACACATTTTAGAAAGTATATTTTCAGATAGCGTTGTATAATAATTTTTTATACTTTGATTCTATTGCATAAAAATTGCTTCTAGGTTAATTTGAATCCATACAGGGCTGTTAGGCTTGACCGAGGCGAAGCAGATTACCTGGAACAACGACGGCGCGAGCGATCGTGCCGCATGTATTCGCGATAATAGATACTAGGGCCACTGACGGCAAACGAAGCAGCCAGTTGGCCCTTTGTGATATTCAGAGCTTCTTCTATAAGTGACCCATGGCCAATAATCTTCTTTCCGGCGCCAATATCCTTTTGAACTGCTTAGTTCGGGAGGGAGTCGAATGCATGTTCGGCTACCCGGGCGGCGTCACGCTGCCGCTGTATGACGCGCTCTACGATCATCAGATCAAGCACGTCCTGGTGCGGCACGAACAGAACGCGGCTTTTGCCGCGCAAGGATATACACGCGCGACGGGTAAAGTGGGGGTTTGCTGCGCGACTTCCGGTCCGGGCGCGACCAACTTAGTAACCGGACTGGTGGACGCCATGATGGACTCGATCCCGATTGTGGCGATTACCGGCCAGGTAACCAGCAAGCTGATGGGCAGCGATGCTTTTCAGGAAGCGGACACTTTCGGCATCACCCGATCCGCCACAAAGCATAACTTCCTGGTAAAGAATGCCAATGAACTGCCGCAGGTGGTTCACGAAGCGTTCTATATCGCGGCTTCCGGGCGGCCCGGCCCCGTGCTGGTCGATATCACCAAAGATGCTTTCCAGGCGCAAGCGCACTATACGCCGGTCACGGAAATTCATCTGCCCGGCTACCGCGTGTTCAGCGAAGGCCACAACGGGCAGATCCGCCGCGCCGCGCAGATGATGTGGGAAGCAGACCGTCCCATGGTGTACGCGGGCGGCGGCATCATCCTGTCCAACGCGAGCAACGAGCTTCGCGAGCTGGTTGAAGCCTTAGATGCGCCCGCTGTCTGCACCTTGATGGGCCTGGGCGCGCTGCCGAGCAACCATCCCAACTTCATCAGCATGCCCGGCATGCACGGCAGCTACGCGGCCAACATGGGCTTAACGCACACGGACCTGATTATCGCGCTGGGCGTGCGCTTTGATGATCGAGTCACCGGACGGTTGGCGGCTTTTGCGCCCCATGCAAAAGTCATTCACCTCGATATTGACCCGGCGGAAATCGGAAAGAACCGGTATGCGGATTTGCCGATTGTGGGTAACGCGAAGCGCGTTCTGCCGAAACTGACGGCGGCCTTGCAGGAACTCGCTCCCACCATGCGGGACAACAAAAGCGCGGCGCGGGCGGACTGGAAAAATCAAATTGCCGAGTGGCGGGAAGAGCATCCGCTCAAGCCCGAGTTCTCCGATACCGAAATCAAACCGCAGCACTTAATGGCGGAGATTGACCGACTGTCCGGTGGACAGGCCATTGTGGCAAGCGACGTGGGCCAACATCAAATGTGGTCGGCGCAACTTATACGCTATGACGAGCCGCGCTTATGGATTAACTCGGGCGGCCTCGGCTCCATGGGCTTTGGCCTGCCTGCCTCAATCGGCGCGCAATTTGCCCGTCCCGACAAACTCGTATTCGCGATTGTGGGCGACGGCGGGTTCCAAATGTCGATTCCCGAGCTGGCAACTATTGCCAATCACGCGCTGCCCATCAAGATTGTTGTGATGAACAACGGGCATTTGGGCATGGTGCGCCAATGGCAGGAGCTTTTCTACAATAATCGCCTGAGCGAGGTGGTTCTGTCGTCCTTCCCCGACCCGGAGAAACTGGCGGGCGCTTATGGATTTCAGGGCCGCACCGTGGACGATGTCGGAGAGCTTCGCGGCGCTTTGGAAAAAGCGGTGGCGGAGCCCGGCCCTTATTTGTTGAACGTGAAGGTTTCGCCTTACGAAAACGTCTTTCCGATGGTTCCGGCGGGTGGCGCTATCAGTGAAATGGTATTGCGTCCGCCGCAACCGGTGGCCGTGTAGGGCTGGAGGACTGGGCATTGCAGCAAATCATCTCTCTCTTAATGGAAAATAAGCCTGGAGCGCTGATGCGCGTCACCGGGCTGTTGAGCCAGCGCGGCTATAACATTGAAAGCCTGACGGTGGCGCGCACTCTCGATTCCACGCTGTCGCGGATGACGATTACGGTTGAAGTGGAGCCTAATATCCGAGCGCAGGTGATCAAGCAAATGAACAAGCTGATCAACGTTCTGCAGGCAATGGATGTAACGGACGGTCCGGCGGTGAATCGCGAACTGGTGCTCCTGCGCGTGCGGACAAATCAGACTTCGCGCACGGCGGTATTGAAAGAAGCTGAGATTTTTGGAGCGCGCGTCGTAGACTCCAATACGGAAGGCTTCGCGCTCGAAGCAACAGGCGATAGTGAAAAGCTGGATGAGTTTATCGACGTGATGCGGAGCTACGGCGAGATTGAGGTGACGCGTTCCGGCACGGTTTCGATGTCGCTCGATAATAAGAAGCTCCGATTGTCGCCGCCGGTGCCGCGCGGCGCCGCGCTCGAAGAAGCCATGGAATTGCAGGAAGCGGAGTAGCTTCGCGCTTCTTCGCCCTTTTACAACACAAGGATCGAAATGCCAAAACGATTTTACGAACAGGACGGAAGTCTCGCGCCGCTGCGGGAGAAAACCATCGCCATTATTGGTTACGGAAGCCAGGGACATGCTCACGCGCTCAATTTGCGTGACTCCGGCCTCAAGGTAGTTGTCGGCCTGCACGCGGCAAGCAAGAGCAAGGCGAAAGCGGAAGCGGCGGGTCTACAGGTATTAAGTGTGGCGGAAGCGGCGAAGGTTGCGGACGTGACTATGATTCTGCTGCCGGATCACCTGCAAGGCGAGGTGTACCGCGACGAGATCGCGCCGAACATGACTGCGGGCAAGACGCTGATGTTCGCGCACGGCTTTAACATTCACTTCAATGAAATTAAGCCGCCCGCTGATATTGATGTTTCCATGATTGCGCCCAAAGCGCCGGGACATCGCGTGCGGGAACTGTTCGTGGAGGGCGTGGGTGTTCCCGCGCTGGTGGCGGTGGCGCAGGACGCCTCCGGCAAGGCACTGGAGAATGCGCTGGCTTATGCGTTCGGCCTGGGTTGTTTGAAGGCGGGCGTGATTGAGACTACGTTCAAGGAAGAAACGGAAAGCGATCTTTTCGGCGAACAGGCGGTGCTCTGCGGCGGCGTCAGCGAGCTGATTCGCGCCGGTTTTGAAACTTTGACTGCGGCTGGCTATGCTCCTGAAATCGCCTACTTCGAATGCCTGCACGAGTTGAAGCTGATTGTGGATCTGATTTACGAGGGCGGCTTAGGTTACATGCGCTACTCCATCTCCGATACAGCGGAATACGGCGACTATACCCGTGGACCACGCATTGTCACGGAGGAAACCCGTGCGGAAATGCAAAAGATTCTCCAGGAAATCCAATCGGGCGAGTTTGCCAAAACATGGCTCGCGGAAAACCGCAATGGCCGACGGAAATTCCTGGCCATGCGCGAGGGAGCAAAAGATCAGCCCATTGAACGCGTCGGCGCGGAACTGCGGGCCATGATGCCGTTTCTTAAGAAGCGCAAAGAGGCCGGAGTGCCTCAGGAAGCAGTGGTGGGGGTTTAGCG
>JAABUZ0100002740.1_pt1 | contig 28255 bp, 20 predicted proteins | sample 5562091 | NCBI WGS metagenome assembly JAABUZ01 (sample SAMN12813069, study PRJNA571459) | rock metagenome | isolation source: Antarctica rocks | place: Antarctica: Victoria Land, Linnaeus Terrace sud | collected 2015-12-21 | reverse complement strand
TGGACGACGCCGACCTTGATCTCCATGCCGTGCGCGTTGTCCCAACTATGCACCCAGCCGCCATCAAGGAGCACTTCCACCGCCGCAGGTGGGATAGTCGGTGGCGGCGCGGTCGCGGGCGGCTGGCCCAGTTGGGGTTCGAGCTGCCGTCACCCGATGGCGTCGTGGTCGGCATCGGCGTCAATCGTGGACGGACGCCCTTCACGGAGCGCGATCGCACCGTGCTCGATCTGCTCCGCCCGCATGTCGCGGAGGCGTACCGCACGGCGCGCATGGGCAGCGCGATGCAGGCCGCGCTCGACGCCTCCGCGCGGGCCGTTGTCACGCTCGACGCGGACGGACAACCGCGCTTCGTGACGGAGCGGGCGCGGGTTCTCCTGCGGGCGTATTACCAGCAGACGATGGGCGGCGATGCGCTACCGGACGCACTCGCGGAGTGGGCGCGCAGTCGCATTCGGCAACCACGACCCGAAGGCGATGCCCCCGCGACGCCAATCCCGCTGATCGTCGCGGGGGAGGCAGGGCGGCTCGTCGTGCGCCTCGTCGCCGCCACGGGGGTGGGCGAGGGAGATCTGCTCCTGCTGCACGAGGAGCGCGCCGCGCCCTCGGTGGCGATGCTCGCGCCGCTCGGCCTCTCCCCTCGGGAGGGCGAGGTGTTGCTCTGGGTGATGCGCGGCAAGGCGGACAAGGAGATCGCCGCGCTCCTCGGCTGCGGCACGCGCACGGTGCGGAAACATCTGGAGCACATCTACGCGAAACTGGACGTGTCGAGCCGCACCGCCGCTGTCAGCCGCGCCTTCGCCGTGTGTGCCGGGGCCGATCTGCCCGCGTCATAGGGCGCGATACCACATTTGCATGGCGAGAACGCATATACCCTGTGGATGCGGTATCCGTCCCCACATGGAACTGGCAACGTGCCGCGATAAGAACATTATGGTAAGGTGCGCGCGGAGCGTAGTAAGTGGCGTGCATGGATGCCTGCGGGTCCGTGGGGCTCATGGGTTTTGGAGGGTAGGGTTTTGGGTAGCGCATGGCGTTGGATGAGTGCGGGAATGGTCGCGTTTGTCCTCATTGGTCTCTTTGCGGTCGTGCCGGCAACGCCGGTCTCCGCGTCATCGGATTACTACGCGGATACCGGTCATTATCTGTATGGACAGTTCCGCGACTATTGGAACGGGAACGGGGGGTTGTTGCAGTACGGCTTCCCGATCACCAAAGTCTTTGACCAGCAATCGGAAGATGGCAAGACGCATCCGACCCAGTATTTGCAGCGCGCCGTCTTCGAGCAGCATGCCGAGAACAAGGGGACACCCTTCGAGGTGCTCGGTCGCCGCCTTGCTGCCCTGCAGACGACGGATCGGGCGACAGCCGATGCGAACTTCCAGCCGGTCGGCAACCCGAACGACGGGCGGCTTTGGTTCTCGCAGACGAACCACACGATCGGCGGCAGCGACCCCGGCAATGCCGCGATCCGCTCCTTCTGGGAGAAGGCCGGGAACGGCGATCTCCAGCGGAGCGTGCAGATCTTCGGCTACCCGATCGCGGAGCCGTTCGACGAGCAGAATCCGCCGGCGCCCGCCGGGGATGGGCAGACGCACCGCGTGCAGTATTTCGAGCGCTACCGCCTCGAAGATCATCCGGAGAACGCCGATCCGTTCAAGGTGCTGCTTGGTCTGCTCGGCGTCTCGCAGGCGGACAAAGACAACCTCGACCCCGCGCTCCGCGCGCCGGAACCGGCTGGTCAGACGCAGCCGGACTGCATTGGTCAAGGCCCCTGTGGGCTCGCTGGCGGGCAACCCTTGCAGCGCAGTTACGCGAGTGTCCACGTCGGTGACAGCGGTGGCGGCTACGGGTTCAACGTGGATGCCATCGGCCTTGATGCGGGAAGCAAAGACATCATGTTTGGCAAGGTGTCGGATGCGCAGTTCGGCTGGATTCGCCAGCAGGTGCGCTGGAGTTCCTACGAACCCGCGAAGGGGCAGTTTGGCAACAACTATGTCGCACAACTCGACGCGCTGATCAATGCCGCCGCCGTGAAGGGCGTCAATGTGATGCTCAGTCCGGTCAGTTCGCCCGACTGGGCCGGATCGGGCGGTGGCCTGCCGAATAATCCGCAAGACTTCGCGGACTTCATGGGCTTCATGGCAAATCGTTACAAGGGAAAAGTCGCCGCGTACGAGGTCTGGAATGAGCAGAATTACGCGCAGGAGACGGGGGGGCAGGTCAACGTCGGCGCCTATATCCCGATCCTCAAGGCGGGCTATCGGACACTCAAAGCGAGCGACCCGAATATCACCGTTGTCTTCGGCGGCATGACACCGACCGGTGTCACCGGCCACCCGGAGATCGCCCTCGATGATGTCCAGTACCTCCAACAAATCTACGCCATCAACAATGGTGAGGTGAAGAAGTACTACGATGTGCTTGGCGCGCATCCCGGCTCCAACTGCAACCCGCCCGATAACTCCTACCCGGACAATCCGCCCACGAATGCCTGCGGCAACGATCCGGACGGGGGGCGCAGTTTCACGAAAGACAACTCGTTCTACTTCAAGCGCATTCTGCAACTGCGCGCAGTGATGGAGCAGAACGGAGAAGCGGGCAAGAAGATGTGGCTGACCGAGTTCGGCTGGGACAGCAATCCGACCGTCGTTCCCGGCTATGAGTACTCGCCCTATGTCTCGGAGGATCAGCAGGCGCAATATCTGACGCAGGCATTCGTACTCGGCAAGTCGTACCTGTGGATGGGCGTGATGTTTGTCTGGAACCTCAACTTCCAGGTGACGACGAGCGGCCCGAGCGATGAGAAATACGGCTGGGGCGTCCTGCACAGCGACGGGTCGCCGCGCCCGGCGTATACCGCACTGATGGGCATGCCGAAATAACGACTGCGGGTGCCCTCTGGGCGGCATGAGGACTGAGAGGGAGCGGGCTACGGCTCGCCCCCTTTTTTTGTGTTCGCTGGCTCCTCTCTCGTTGGACGGAAATTTGTTGACCTGCCACGCGTGGAAACACGGGCTCATTGACCGGCGATAAACAGCATACGAGAGAAAAGCGAACATCGGTGGAAGGCCAGTAGGATTATCGAACAAATGCTCTGACAAAGCGCGCGATGACTACGTACGCAAAGGGTAGTTACTACGGTAGGAGATGTGGAACACCGTAGCGTCGGCTTCAGCCTGCGGCCTCTCGCGCGGGTTGAAGCCTACGCCACCAACACTACGTCTGGAAGGTCACGGTGGCGAGGATCGCTTGAATATCTGTGTAGTTCGGCATCGGGTTAGCATCGGCCAGCGCGATGAAGGTATAGATTTTATCCTTATGGGAGGTAACCACAATGATGCTGGATACGGGTGAGTTATCCTGGCGGGTGCCGGTAATCCTGTATGCCTTGGCCGGTTCGCCGCCAATCTTCGTATCAAGGATGGCTTCATCCGTGACGCTGCCGGTGACAAGTTTGGTGCGTGCTGCAGTGACATATCCCGCGATTACGTCATTGAGAGTGGCGGGCGGATTCGACTGGTCGTCAACTTGCAGCACCAGTTGCTGTGTCGGCGCGGGGCCGATGATCGTCGCGCGCGGTGGTCCGGCGGTAACGGGCGTCGTGTCCAGTTGCCAATTGGCCGGATAACTAAAGGCGACGAATCCCTTGAGGAGGAAGATTTGTGGGCCGACACCAGACGCCCCAGTGGACCCGGTCGGTGGCGCGGCAGTCGCACCATTCGGATAGCGCCAGGTGACGTAGTGCTGACCAATGTTGCCCATTTCTACCTTGAAGGCGTTGGGGTTGCTCGGGGTGTAGGTGAGCACGCGTCGCTCGAAGACCTGGATCATGACGTCGTTCGGCGCGCCACCGACTTTCACCGTCGCGCGGAACGGTTCCGAAATCGCGTAGCCAATCGTTGGAAGGCCTGCCTTGGCGCGGTAATCTGCGAACCCGGCGGCGACGTTGTGCTGCGTCGTGCCGTCGTACACACCAATCCGCATCGCTGGGTCCGGGAGGACGGCATCGGTCGTGCCGACCGCGCCGTCTCCCCCGATCACCGTATTGATCGCCACGCCGGGCCTGCTCGTCGCAGGTTGGAGGAGCGCCGCGCCCTTGCTCGCCAGCCCCGCGTAGGTCGGGGCCGGGTTGTTGGCATCGCCCGCGATGGAAATATCCGGTGGCGCTTGATTCTGGAAGGAAGTATTGCCGGTTTGGATGCGGCCCGTGACGATCTCGGTCGCGAGGAGGCCATTCGTCACCGCGCCGTTGGTCAGTTCCATCCGCCCTTTATCGAAGTATTGGACGAGGCGTTTGCCGCCCTGTACGTCCGCATAGTTCTCCATCTGACCATCTTTCGCGGTTTCGAGCGGTCCCCAGAAGTTCGGTGTCACCGCTTCTCCGGCTTGCCACTGCGCCTGGAACGCCGGATTGGCGAATTTGGATGCCGCCTGCGCACCGGTAGACAGCGTCACAAATGTCATGACCAGCACTGCCACGAAGATGACCCGGATGCGATGCATGCTTCCCCTCTTTCCCACTCCACGCCGATCCGCCGCAACCGGCGTGACAATACCGGAATCGTCTTTGTCTGTCGAGGCGCGGCAGATCAGCAGGCGGCAGGCGGCAGGCGACGTGGGAAATCGGCGGAACACTTGTGATACTGTGCCCCTTACCCAGCATGCGGGTAACGTCATTGCCGTCTGCTGGCGACTGCCGATTGGCGACTCAAGGAGGAACGATGGAAGGATTTACCGGTATCGGCCACATCGCGATTCGGGTGCGGAACCTCGACCCGATGCTCGCTTTCTACACCGGGACGCTCGGCTTTGCGGAGATGTTCCGCCTTCATCAGGAGAATGGCGACCTGATGCTCGTCTACGTCCGCGTCACTGAGACACAGTACCTGGAGTTCTTCCCGAATGGCACGGGCGATGGCCCAGCGCCGCGTGAAGCGGTCGGCCTCAATCACGTTTGCCTCACCGTGGACGATCTCGATGCGGTCGTCGCGCAACTGACGGAACATGGCGTCCCACTCACCCGCCCCTTGATTACCGGCAAGGACGGCAACCGCCAGGCCTGGATCGAGGACCCGGACGGGAACCGCCTCGAATTAATGGAAATGTCCGCTGCCTCTAAACAAGCCGAAGCCCTCGCCCGCCTGAAGATGGGGAATTGAACCACGAAGAGCACGAAGAAGAGAAAGAAGAATTATCTGTATTCTCTTCTCTTCGTCTCCTTCGTGCTCTTCGTGTCTTCGTGGTTCAATCGCTTCTACGAATAATAGGCCGGGGATTTTTTGAGGGTTTGCCACTGCGCGGGGTCATGGCCGTGGATGATGAGGGTAACGCCTTCGCGGGCGGCGAGATCCATCAGTTTGCGCGTGCTGGCGCGGGTAGCCGTCTCATCCATGTCAGCGGGGCCAATGGTGCGAGTGTCCGGGTCGCGCTGATCCATGCGGGGGATGGCGTCAATCGCCAGTAGCACCGGCCCGGTCTCCGGCAGCCGGACGAGGACGGACTGATGCCCCGGCTTGTGGCCGCTCGACGCGATTAACTCGATGCCGGGCAGTAGTTCGGTGTCGCCGTCCACGGTGCGATACTGGAGGCCCGGTGCGTCCCAATGCGCGCGCGTCGCCTGGAACCGAGGATGCACCCGAGCCATCGCCAAATGCTCCTTCTGGATGACAATTTCCGCGTCCGGGAATGCGTCGTGGCCGCCGGAATGGTCGGCGTCGAGATGGGTGGCAACAAGGTAGCGGATATCCCGTGGGGCGAGGCCGAGCGCCGCCAGTTGGTTGACGACGTAATCCGCCTCGTTAATCTTCGGCCCCGGCTCAGTTGACCGCGTGTACGCGCCGATCATCTCCGTGCCGAAACCGGTGTCCACAAGGACATTCGTGCCGTCGTCCGTCTGAATCAGGTAGCCGGGATAGGGGGTGCTGTTTGCCGAGTTGACGCCGTAGACAAAGAGATATAGTCGCATCGGTCGCTCCTTTCAAGGGTGATCCGTTGTCTGTTGTGCCCGCAGTTGGGCGATGGCGGCGAGTTGTTCCTTCCCACGATCCGCCAGCGCCTCTTGCCATAAAGGGACGTATGGGCGCAGCGTGTCGATGATCGTTTCGGTGATGACGAGGTCGCGGAACCACTTCTTGTCCGCCGGGACGATGTACCAGGGTGCGTCCTTCATATTGCACTTGCTCAGGGCAGCCTCATATGCAACGTGATAGTCGTCCCACTTCTCGCGCTCGATCCAGTCGCCCGGCGCAAGTTTCCATGCTTTGATCGGGTCTTTCTCCCGCGCTAGCAGCCGCTCGCGCTGCTCGTCTTTGCTGATATGGAGGAAGAATTTGAGAATGATCGTGTTATTCGCTACCAGCAACTGCTCGAAGTGGTTGATCGCGTCATAGCGCCCCTTCCAGACCGCCTTCGGGACGAGATTATGGACGCGCACGACGAGCACGTCCTCGTAGTGCGAGCGGTTGAAGATGCCGATCATTCCCTTCGCGGGCGTGCAGGGGTGGATGCGCCAGAGGAAATCATGCGCGAGATCGGCAGGGGTCGGTTCCTTGAAGGTAACGACATCGCACCCCTGCGGGTTGATCGGTGCCATCACTTTCCGAATCGTGCCGTCCTTGCCGCTCGTGTCCATCCCTTGTAGAACAATCAGCACGCTCTGCCGCGCCGCTCCGTAGAGTAGTTCCTGCATCTCCGCGAACTCGTCTCGCCGCTCGGCGATTCGCGCCTCCGCTTTCTCGCGCGTGATGCCTCTCGTATCGGCGGGATCGTGATCGCGCAGGCGCACCTTTGTCCGAGGCGGGATGCGGAATGCCTGTGCATCGTCGTGCGCCATTGGGGTCGCCTCCTTTCCTCAGTGGCGCAGTATAGCGCACAAAGGTGGTACCCTACCCCCCACCCCCTTCCCGATACGGGAAGGGGCAGCGAGCCTTTTTGAAGGTCAGGGCGTTGAGGGAAACATCACGGCATTCGCAATGAGTCACCCCTTCCCGCTTCGGGAGGGGGCTGAGGGTAGGTCGTTGGCCAAGCGCGATTTCCTGAAACTAACGGACCTTTCCCGCGACGAGGCGTATGCAGTCTTCGAACTGGCGGCGCGGCTGAAGGCGGCGCCGAAGGGGAGCCACACGCACGTCCTCGCCGGGCGGGCCGTCGCGGTCATTCTGGAAAAGCCGAGCCTGCGAACGCATGGCTCGTTCGAGGTTGGCATCGCGCAACTCGGCGCGCATCCGTTGACCTTTGGGACAACGGAGATTCAATTGGGCGCGCGCGAGCCGATCCGCGATGCGGCGCGCGTCCTCGAACGGTACTGCGATGCCATCGCTTACCGCACCTTCACAACCGAACGGCTAATAGAAATGGCGATCGCCGCTGTCCCCGTCATCAACGCGCTGACGGACGACGCCCACCCCGTCCAGATCCTCGCGGACATCTTCACGATCGAGGAGGTATTTGGGCAAGGCAGCATCACGGGGAAGCGGATCGCCTACATCGGCAATGGCGCGTCGAATACCGCCCGCTCCTGGCTCGAAGGGGCGCGACTGTTCGGCTACCATCTCGTTATCTCCTCGCCCGATGCATTCCAGCCACCACAAGCGGAAATCGTTGCCGCCAGCGATGCTGTCTCCTTTCAGGTGCCGCTCCGCGCCGCCGCAAACGCCGATGTCATCTACACCGACGTGTGGACGAGTATGGGGCAGGAGACGAGCGTTGAGCGCCACCGTGCTGTCTTTTCTGATTGGACGGTGGACACGAATGTCGTCGCTGTCGCGCCACCGCACGCGATTGTCCTGCACTGCCTGCCCGCGCATCGCGGCGAGGAGATCAGTGACGAAGTGATCGAGGGGCCACGCTCCCGCGTCTGGGATCAGGCCGAGAACCGTCTGCACGTCCAGAAAGCCCTGCTCTGCTTTCTGCTCGGCGTCGCGGATCGCGTGCCCTGATTTCGCGTGCCAATGGGGAAAAGTCGCACGAGGGGAGCGACCGCGCTGTCCCTCCTACACCTCGTGCTATTGTGTATTCTATCACAATCTCGCCGCGACAGGAGGAGAGTTGAACCACGAATCCCGTAATCCCGTTTCCTCATCTGGCAGGGGTTCGTACGACGATGTACACTGCGCGGAATGGTTGCATACATCCCCCGGCGCATCCGGCACCCTTGGTGGCCCGCTGTTGAGGGGGTAACGGGGAAGGGATGGGCGCGATGGCGGAGACCGTCACACGGACGAATGAACCACCGATGGACTTGCTCGGACAGACGGGGCAGGCGGCCCGCAGTGTGGATGTCAACTACTTCAACTACGACCCCGAGGACACGAGCATTTCGTTCGCCGGTGGCCTGCCGGACCCGGAGTCGTTGCCCACCAATGATGTGGCGCAGGCGACCGTCAAGGCGCTCGCGGAGCACGGCAGGACCGCCCTCCAATACGGGCGCGTCGGCGGCTACCTTCCGCTCGTGGACTTCCTACGCGCCAAACTGAAGCGGACGCAGATGATGGACATCCCCGAAGACGGTATCCTCCTCACCGCCGGTTCGATGCAGGCGCTCACGTTTGTCGTCAATCTGCTCGTGGATCGCGGCGACACGATTATTAGCGAGGACCCAGTCTGGCCCGGTGGCGTTGGCCTCTTCAACATGATCGGTGCGAAGGTCGTCACTGTGCCACTGGACGATCACGGCATCCGCGTGGATGTGCTGGAGGAACGGCTCGCGGCCCTCAAGGTGCAAGGTATCCGGCCCAAGTTCATCTACACCCTGCCGACCTTTCAGAATCCCGTCGGCGTTACCGCGCCCGTCGAGCGCCGCCTGCGCGTACTCGATCTCGCGGCGGAGTACGACACCTTCGTCTTCGAGGATGACGCCTACAACGACTTGCGCTTCGATGGCGAGCCGTTGCCCGCGATTTACGCACTCGACCGCGAGCGGGGCGGCAACCGCGTCATCTCGATTGGTACCTTCTCAAAGATTCTCGGCGCGGGAATGCGCATCGGCTGGGTCGTCGCGCCGCCCCCGCTGATTGCCAAGATCGGTGGACTGAAGGGCGATGGAGGTGTCAGCCCCTTCGCGACGACAGCGACAGCGGAGTTCTGCCTCGCGGGCAAGTTAGAACCGCACATCGAAGTGCTCAAAGGGATCTATCAGCGCAAGCGCGATGCGATGGTTGGTGCGCTCGAAGAGCACATGCCGGAAGGCGTGACCTGGACGGTACCGGACGGTGGCTTCTTTCTCTGGCTGACGCTGCCGGAGAACATCAACACGGCGAAACTGATGCCGCTCGCGGCGCAGGAAGGCGTTGAATATTTGCCGGGCGTCGCCTGTCGCTTCGGCGGCGTGGGCACGAACGCCATCCGGCTCTCCTTCAGTGTGATGACGGAAGCGCAAATCCGGGAAGGCATCGCGCGGCTCGGCAGGCTGATTCACCGCGCGATGTCGGGACAAATACAGGACTAAGGGCGGAGGACTAAGGACTATGTGGGATGCCTACTTAGTCCTTAGTCCTTAGTCCTCGTTACTTATTAGGGGGCGCGTGATGAGCGTGAACGTGGGCGTTTTTATTGATGTGTCGAATCTTTTCTATTCTGCCCGCAGCATGGGCGTGGAAGTGAACTATATCCGGCTCCTGGAGCATGTGACGCGCAACCGGCACCTGATCCGGGCGAGCGCGTATACGGGGATTGACCCGGAGAACGGCAGCCAGCGCCGGTTCGTGGATTTTCTCAGCGCGAACGGTTATCGCGTCGTCTGCAAGGACATCCAGAAGCACGAGAGCGGCCGCATCAAGGCGGACCTCGATGTCGAGATGACGCTGGATGTCTACATGATGTCCGACAAGTTCGATGTTGTCGTGCTGATCACGGGCGATGGCGATTTCAAGCAGCTTGTCGAGGTCGTGCAGCAGAAGGGCGTGCGGGTCGAGGTCGTCGGCTTCGGCGCGAGTACATCGAGCGACTTAATCGCGATGGCCGACCAATTCACCGAGATCAGCACGATCCCGGAAATCTTCCGCAACAGCAGCGCGCCGCAACCAACGAACGGTGACGTTCCCGCCGCCTCGCGCGATGTGCTGAACGGCACTTCCTTCGCCCTCAACCGCCCGCGTCCGGTCTGAGCACACCAATGACGAGTGCGACTGACCTCATCACACCCACCAATGAAACCGACCTCGATTCGGCGTCGCGATACGATGTGCGGGCGGATGGTGCCCGCGCGAGTGTCTTACAACGGTATCCATGGGGCGCGTTCAAGGAGCAACACGGCTGGCAGGTCGTGCGGGACGCAGGCGACGGATTTGCGGTGCAAATACTCCTGAAGCGCAAATTCGGCGTCACGATTGGCTATGTGCCGCGTGGTCCGGCAGTGGATTGGTCGGATACTGCATCCGTTTCGGCTTGCCTTCGTGCGCTTATGAACCTCTGCAAACAGGAAGGCGTCGCCCTTGCGCTGATCGAGCCAGATGCGATGCTGCCTGCGGACTTCAATTTGCCGCGCTATGGCCTATCGCCGTCGAACCTCTCGGTGCAGCCGCTCCGAACGATCACCGTGCGCTGCGATCGGGATGATGACACGTTGCTCGCGGCGATGAAGCAGAAGACACGCTACAATGTCCGTCTCGCCGCCAAGCGGGGCGTCACCGTCCGGCAAGGGAGTATGGACGACCTGCCCGACTTCTGGGCGCTCCTGCAAACGACGGCGACGCGCGACGCCTTCGGCGTCCACACGCTCGACTACTACGCCGATCTACTCCGCTTCTTCCCGCCGCCTGATCACGGCGCGCTCCTCTGCGCCGAGTATGGCGGAGAGATTGTCGCGGCGGCGATCCTGCTGCGTGGCGGGCCACACGCGATCTACCTCGCGGGTGCGTCGAGCGACACGCACCGCGAGCATATGCCGACCTATGCGCTCCAATATGCCGCCCTTCAATGGGCGCGCGATGCGGGTTGCACGCACTACGATCTCTGGGGCATCCCGCCAACTGATGTGCCGCCGGACGCCGTGCAGGGCGAGCAGCAAAATGTCCGTGACGGTCTCTGGGGCGTTTATCGCTTCAAGCAGGGCTTCGGGGGTGATGTAGTGTCATATCCCGGTATCGTCGTGCGGCATTGTCGCCCAGTGATTGGGCGGATTGCGCTGCGGGCAATTAACCGCCAGCGAGGGATGCTCGGATGAGTGAGAACGGGCCACCGGATGCGATGATGCCGCCGCGCGACCTGGATCAGGAGTTGCTCAACGGGCTGTCATTCTCTGTGGTTGGCGACGAGCGGGACTGCACGATTACGGATGTCGTCTACGATTCGCACCTCGCGACGCCGGGTTGCCTCTTCGTCGCATTGCGCGGCGGCTATGTGGATGGACACCGCTTCATCGGGGAGGCGGCGAAGCGGGGCGCGATCGCCGCGCTCGTCGAAGAGTCGGTTGCGGCTCCCAAAGGTATCCGCGCGCAGATCGTTGTGAACGACACGCGGGCGGCGCTGGCAGTCGTGTCAGCGAACTGGTTCGGTCACCCGGCGAACGATCTGACGGTGATCGGCGTGACAGGCACGAATGGCAAGACGACGACGACGACAATGATTACGAACGTCCTCGACGCTGCGGGACTGCGGAGCGCGCTGCTCGGCACGGTCGAAATGAAATTGGGCGCGGATCGCTGGCCGAACCCGAATCACCAGACGACGCCCGAATCGCTCCATGTCCAGCGCTTTCTCCGGCAGGCGGTCGAGGCCGGGTGTACGCATGCGGTACTGGAAGCGACCTCGCATGGCCTTGCTATGCACCGCCTCGACGCGCTGCCCGTAGATGTTGCCGTCTTCATCAACATCTCGCACGAGCACCTGGAATATCACAAGACGTTTGATGCCTATCTCGCCGCGAAGTGCATCCTCTTCACGCGGTTGAACATCGCCCCGAAGCGTGCGGCGCAACGCTGGGCCATCGTCAACGCGCACGACCCGCACGCGGATGCCTTTCTTGATGCCGCACCCGGAGCGACGCCGCTCCGCTACGGCATCAAGACCGATTCGCCGATCACCGCGACGACGGTAATGGAACTGCCGGAACATGTCGTCTTCACCCTCCAGACACCGACCGGCAGCGCCGTCGTCCACCTTAACACTCTCGGAATGTATAATGTCCTCAACGCGCTAGCGGCGGCGGCGGTTGGGCACGCGCAGGGGATTGACGCGGAAACAATCGCTGCCGGGTTGGGTGCGTTCAGTGATGTCGCGGGGCATCTGGAGCGAATCGAGATGGGGCAGCCCTTCGCGGTGATCGTGGATTTCGCGCATACACCGGCGGCGTGCGAGGCGCTATTTGGCTTGCTTCGCCGGACAACGCAGGGTAGACTCGCGGTAGTCTTCGGCAGCGCTGGAGAGCGCGATGTGGCGAAGCGCCCGATGCAAGGGGCAATCGCCGCACGATACGCTGATCTCGCGTTCTTCACAAACGAGGACCCGCGTTTCGAGGACCCCGAGGCGATCCTGCGGGCGATCGCGGTAGGTGCGGAAGAGGAGCGGCCGGATTGGCACGCGGGCGGGCAGTATCGCTGCATCGCCGACCGTGCAACGGCCATCGGCGCGGCATTCGATTGGGCCGCGCCGGGTGATACCGTTGTCCTCGTTGGCAAGGGGCACGAGAATTCGATACTCATTGGCGCCGAGGCGCTCCCGTGGAACGAAGCGGCCGTCGCACGCGCCGCACTCCGGGAGCGTGGCTATCCGGGGAGTTAGGTACATTCGATGGTTTCACGGCGACAGGCACTGAGGATTTCAGCGGCAACAGTGGTCTCGGCTGCGCTTGCGGCATGTGGCGCGTCCCAGCAGCAAGCGCCGGCGATTGTTCCCCAGCGGAACACCGCCGCCTCGAAGGCCGATGGCCGCATCCTCTTCGCCAAGGTGCGGATGGCCGATAACGGCGGCAAAGACGATGGCCTCTATTCTCTCGACAACGCCAAGGTGCGGAAAATTCTCTCCAAGGCGAATAGCGACGACGCGCTGGCGTATCCTCGCTGGTCGCCGGATGGGAAGCAAATCGCCTTTGCCCGTGCTGGGGATCAGGGCATCTTTTCCGACCTCTGGATCATGAACGCGGATACCTTGAATCCCCGCCGGATCACGGATTTCCAGAGCAAAATTGTGCACAAGAATAATGTGAATGCGGAGAAGGATTATGTGAGCGATAGCTCCATTGTCGCGGGACTGTCGTGGTCACAGGGCGGGAACTTCATTACCCTCGCCAGCGACAAAGGATATCACGCGATGCGCCCGTGGATATTCGAGAATCCCGACCAGCCCCCATCGCTCCCCAATCTGCACGTCATCACTGCGACACAATTCTTCAGCCCAGCGAATGGTGGCATCAACTTTCACATTGACAATACCGATACCGCGCCGGATGGCAAGACGATGGCTTTCGTCGGTCTCTGGGTGCAACCGGACGACGCCGCGAACAAGCAGACGCAGATCTACGTGCTCGACTTCGGCACGAAGAAGTACTCCGCGCCGCTCACGACAATGCCATGGGGCGCGTACGACCCGGCCTTCTCGCCAGACGGCCAGTCCATTGCCTTCGCGGGGCGTCCTGATTATCGCATCAATGATCTTTTCATTATGACGCGCGACGGCAAGAATCAGACGCAAATTACCAATACGGGAGCGGCGCGTTCCCCCGTCTGGTCGCCGGATGGCAAAAAACTCGCCTTTCTCGCCGCTTTCGAGGGCGCGCAGTTCAACATCTACGTCATGGACGTCAGTCTGCCTGCGCCTGGCACGCCCCTTACCGCCCCGAACTTCAGCAAGCCCGAGAAGCTAACGGATGAAAAAGGCATTGATGCCCGCTCCGGCCTTTCGTGGTCACTGAGTTAGCAGATAAAGGAGCGATGGCGTGAGTGATTCCCCCCGGCCGCGCGTGCGGCGCGGCGTGCAACGCGCGCGGATTGCCGCGCGTCGGCGGAGCGCTGGGGTGAATCGCCCTCTCCCACCGCCACCATCGTGGAAGCGTCGTATTCCCGCCTGGGTATTGCTCGTCGCTGCCCTGCCGGTTCTTCTCCTCACGGTCGTCGGCGCCTACGCCCTCACTATCGTCGTCCACACCCAGCGCGCTGTTGGGGACATCTCAGCCCCTTCCGTTGCAATGATTGTCCACAGCGCGGAGACCAGCACCCCCGATCTTCGCCCGACGAATACACCGGACACGCGGGGTGTCGTCGCGCCACTCCCCACGGCACCAAGCACGCCGACGCCGCTGCCACCCCAATTCAACCGCAAGGAACCCTTAACCGTGATGCTGCTTGGCGTCGAGGATCAGCGTAATGGCCTGGATGATTCCTCCCGTTCCGATACGATCATCCTTGCCTACATTGATCCGTCCGTACCGCATGTCAATCTGCTCTCGATCCCGCGTGACTTGCGGGTGACGCAGCCTGGCGGGCGCGGGCTCGCCAAGATCGCCGATGTCTATGCGAATGGCGATGCAATCAAGTACAAGGGTAACGGGGGTGTGGCGTTCGTCTGGGACACGATCGAGCAGAACTTCCAACTGCGGATTGATTACTACGTGCGCGCCAACTTCGACGGTTTCACGAAGATCGTGGACACAGTCGGCGGCGTAACGGTGGATACTCCCTATCCGATCAAGGATGACACGTATCCCACGCCGGATTTCCAGTACGCGCGGGTCTTTTTCCCTGCGGGCATCGTCCATCTGGACGGGGCAGAGGCGCTCAGATATGTCCGCACGCGGCACGACGACAGTGATTTTGGTCGGAACACGCGGCAGCAGCAAGTGATCCTCTCGATCCGCGAGCAGGCGAAGAAGCTGAATCTCCTTAGCCACGCGACGGACCTTATTGATTCGCTGGGTAAGACATTCCGTACTGATCTGCCACCGGAACAGTGGCTCGGGTTCGCCAAATTCGGCACGGATCTGCCGAGCGCCGCTCTCCAGCAACTCACCCTTGTTGATCTCCTCCAGACGCGGACGATCAACGGCATTGATTACGACCTGATTGACTGGCCGCATGCCGTGGCGCGGGCACGGGAGTTCTCGCCGAAAGAGAGTAAACAAGCGCTGCAAGCGGCAGTACCGCAGACAATCTTGCCACAGACAACGGTGGTAGCGGGCAGAATCGCGACGAGCGGTGACCTCGCCGCTCGCCTTTATCTGCTCCTCGTCGTCGGCGTCCTCATCCGGCGGAAACGGAATTTGAACCACGAAGACACGAAGAGCACGAAGACGGGAAAAAGAAGGAAACATCTCTCTTCTCTTCCGGGTGCCCTCTGGACAGATTCGTGGTTAATCTTTCTCCGCTTCCGGCAGGACGATGGCAATCTGGAGGTCGTCGAGTTGGCGCTGTGAGACAGTGGAGGGAGCGCCGAGCATCAGGTCCTGGAAGGACTGGTTTTTCGGAAAGGCAATCACCTCGCGAATGTTTTCCTCGCGCGCGTAGAGCATGATGAGGCGGTCAATGCCGGGGGCGATGCCGCCGTGGGGTGGCGCGCCGTATTCGAACGCACGGAGAAAGCCGCCAAACTTCGTCTGCAATTCTTCCTCATCGAGGTTGAGGAGGCGGAAGACGCGCTCCTGCAAATCGCGCCGAGCGATGCGGATGCTGCCGCTGCCCAGTTCGAAGCCATTCGCCACGAGATCGTACTGCTGCGCGCGCATCGCGCCGGGGTCGGTCGCCATGAGCGGAAGGTCCGCCTCGAAGGGCATCACGAAGGGATGATGGACGGCGTCCCAGCGCTGCTCGTCCGCATTCCATTCGACAAAGGGCTGTTCGAGCAGCCACGCGAAGGCCATCACATTCGGATCGGCGAGGCCGAGCGCCTGTCCGAAGTGCTGCCGGAGTCGTGAGAGCACATCGCCCGCGCGAACCTTCTCATCGGCGACGAAGGCGAGCAGATCGCCGGGCGTCGCGTCGAAGCGGGCGAAGATGGCCCGTTGCTCCTCGGGCGTGAAGAACTTGGCGATCGGCGAGCGGGCAGTTGGGATACTCTCCTGCTCCTCGATGATGAAGTAGGCCAGCCCCTTCGCGCCGAACCCCTGCGCGAGCGCAATCAAGGCGTCAATCTCCTTGCGCGTCATTGTGCCCTGTCTGGGCAGGCAGATGCCGCGCACCACGCCGCCGCCCTCCACCGTCTTCGCGAAGACGCCGAACTGGCTGTCGCGCACGAGATCGGAAATGTCCTTCAGTTCCATGCCGAAGCGGAGATCGGGCTTGTCGTTGCCGTACCGCTCCATGCTGTCAGCGTAACTGAGGCGCGGCCACGGCTTATCCTGAACGCGCATGTCCGTGACGGTTTCCGTCAGTTCGGTGTAGAGGTCCTCCGCGAGGTTGAGCACGTCCTCCATCGAAACGAAGGACATCTCCAAATCGAGTTGCGTGAACTCCAACTGCCGGTCGGCGCGCTGGTCCTCATCGCGCATGCAGCGGGCGATCTGGAAGTAGCGGTCCATCCCGGCGATCATCAGAATTTGCTTCAGTTGCTGCGGCGACTGGGGCAGCGCATAGAACTCGCCGGGATGGACGCGGCTCGGTACGAGGAAGTCCCGCGCACCTTCGGGGGTCGCCTTGATGAGCATCGGCGTCTCGATCTCCAAAAAGCCGCGCGCGGAAAGCCAGTCGCGCATGAATTTCACGACCGTATGGCGCAGGATCATGCGCTCCGTCATCGCGCGGCGGCGGAGATCGAGGTAGCGGTACGTGAGGCGCAAGGATTCGTCCACCTCGCCCTGCTCCGCGCCTTCCGCGATCACAAAGGGGGGCGTTTTGGCGGCATTGAGAATCTTCACACCGTCCACAAGCAGTTCGATCTCGCCCGTCGCGATCTGTGGGTTCTCCGCGCCTGCGGGGCGATGGACGACTTCGCCCGTTACTTCGAGGACATACTCGGCCCGCGCTTCCTCCGCTATCGCGTGGGCCTCGGGCGCGTGCGTCGGATTGATCGTGCATTGGGTAATGCCGTAGCGGTCGCGCAGGTCAATGAAGATCAGGCCGCCGTGGTCGCGCCGTCGGTTGACCCAACCGCGCAGGGTCGCCCGCTCGCCCGTGTTCGTCGCGCGCAGATCGCCACAGGAGGTATAGCTGCGATACGCGCGGTGCGTTGCTTCTCGCGTTGTCCCTGTTTGCATCCCTGCGCTCACCCGGCACTCCTTATTTACGTGAGATTCGGTACCTGCCGCGTCCACCCGGCGTCGTTCATCATGTTATTCTACACGAGAAGGGAACGATTGAACCGCGACGCGCAGGGCGTATGCGTTCTGTGCTCGCGTTTCGTCCCGTGCCGCGAGAGTGAGAAATGGTGATATGCTGGCGTCCGCTGTCTGACACTGGCAAGCAGGGACGTGCGACCGCGCCGTTGCATTGCGGAACGAAGGGGGAAGGGATGGACTCAGCACGCTTCAACTCACTCGAATGGCGCTCGATCGGGCCGCATCGGGGCGGGCGCGTCGTCGCCGTCGCCGGGCACCCGACCGAGCCAGGGACGTTCTTCTTCGGCGGTTGCGCCGGAGGTGTCTGGAAGACGACCAATGCCGGATCGCACTGGAAGAACATTACGGATGGCTTCTTCAAAACCGCCGCCGTCGGCGCGCTGACCGTCTCGGACGCCGACCCGAATGTCATCTACGCAGGTACTGGCGAAACTGCCATTCGCAGCAACGTCTCGCACGGCGACGGCGTCTATAAGTCCACCGATGGCGGCCGGACGTGGCGGAACACGGGACTCGCCGCGACCCGCCACATCGGTGACATCGTCGTCCATCCGCACAATCCGGACCTCGTCTATGTTGCGGCGCTCGGCCATGCGTGGGGGCCAAACCCGGAGCGCGGCGTCTACCGCTCCAAGAATGGCGGCGAGACGTGGGACCTCGTATTGCACACGAGCGACCGTGCCGGATCGCACGACATCGCGATGGACACGAGCAACCCGCGCATCATCTACGCCGCGATCTGGCAGGGGCAGCGGTACCCGCACGCGGCGTCGAGCGGCGGCGAGGATTCCGGCATCTGGCGCACGATGGACGGCGGCGATACGTGGACGGAGATCACCCGTAATACCGGTCTGCCTACCGGTCTCCTCGGTAAGATTGGCGTCGCCGCGTCCCCGGCGCAGGCGGGCCGCGTCTGGGCGTTGGTGGAGGCGGAGGACGGCGCGCTCTTTCGCTCCGACGACTACGGCGAGACGTGGGAGCGCGTCTGCGATAACCCGGATTTGCGCCGCCGCCCGTGGTATTACATGCACATCTACGCGGACCCGCAAAACGCCGACACGGTCTGGGTACTGACGCTCAACTGCTGGAAGTCCATTGATGGCGGCAAGAGTTTCGAGGCGATCCCGACGCCACACGGCGACAACCACGGCCTCTGGATTGACCCACGTAACTCCAACCGGATAATCGAGGGAAACGACGGCGGCGCCTGCGTCACCTTCGATGGCGGTCGCTCGTGGTCCACGATCCTCAATCAGCCGACGGCGCAGTTCTACCATGTAACGACCGACGAAAAGACGCCATACAACGTCTATGGCTCGCAGCAGGACAACTACGCGATGCGCGTGCCGAGCATCAGTTTCGAGGGCGCGATCTCGTGGAAGGACTACGTCGAGCCGGGCGGCGGCGAGAGTGGCTACATCGCCATCAGCCCTCGTACGCCGCATCTGGTCTATGGCGGTGGCATTGGCACCGGCCTCGGCCACGGGCGGCTGGTCGCCTGGAACCCGGAGACCGGGCAGAAGCGCAATGTCACTGTCTGGCCCGAGGTGATCGGCTTCGGCGGTGGGGCGGACACGCTCAAGTACCGCTTCCAGTGGACCTTTCCGGTTGAAATCTCCACCCATGACCCGGACACGATCTACATCTGCTCGAACTTCGTCCATCGCTCGACGGATGAGGGAACGAGTTGGGAGGTGATCTCACCCGATCTGACGCGCAACGATCCCGAAAAACTCGGCTCCTCCGGCGGCCCGATCACGGCGGACAACAGTGGCGCGGAGATTTACTGCACGATCTTCGCCTTCCGCGAGTCGCCGCACGAAAGGGGTGTCTTCTGGGCAGGTTCCGATGACGGCCTGATCCACCTCTCCCGCGATGGCGGCAAGAATTGGGCGAATGTCACACCGCCCGATTTGCCGGAGTGGGCGATGATCGAGATCATCGAACCCTCGCCACACGACAAAGCGACCGCCTACGTCGCGGCGACCTGCTACAAATCGGACGATACGACGCCCTATCTCTACAAGACGAACGACTACGGCGCGACATGGACGAAGATCACCGGCGGCATCCCGGCGGACGACTTTACCCGTACGATCCGCGAGGACCCCGCCCGGCGCGGCCTGTTGTATTGCGGCACCGAGACGGGCATCTCCGTCTCCTTCGATGACGGCGCGCACTGGCATCGGATGGAGACAAACCTTCCTATCGTGCCGATCTGGGACCTCGTCGTCAAGGGAACCGATCTCGTTGCTGCGACGCATGGGCGTTCGTTCTGGATTCTCGACGACATCACACCGCTCCATCAGATGCAGGACGACCTCGCGAGCGAGGCGGCGCACCTCTTCAAACCGCGCGACACCGTGCGCTTCCGTTACTACTCACATTCTAACGACCGGAAATCGCCCGTCTATCTCAGTTACAAGATGACCGGCCCTGTCACAGTCGCGTTCAGGCCGACCGAGGCGGCGAACGGCGCCAAGACGGAGGAGTTCCTCGACGCCGGCAAGAACCCACCGGAGGGCGTCATCATCCATTATTACCTGAAGGCGAAGCCCACCGGCGCGGTGACGCTGAGCATCCTTGACGTGGACGGCAACGAGATCCGCTCGTTCACTGGCAAGAAGGAGCAGGCAGCATCCAGCATCCAGCAGGTAGTAGGCAATGAGACGGGGTCCGCTAGTCCAGCGGCTGAAATCCAAGTTGCCACGGGCGAAGAAGAGGTGAGCATCGAGAGTGAACCACAGGACGAGAACCTGTGGGCGCCGGTCGCGGCGGGGATGAACCGCTTCGTCTGGGATTATCGCTACCCGAAGCCGACCAAGGTGGAGGATCGCTTCGGTGCTACCGCGCGCCAGGAAATGATGGAGGCGAACGTCGCGCCGAAGGCCGTACCAGGCAATTATCAGGTGCGACTGACGGTGGGCGGAGAGACCAATACGGAATCCTTCGCCATCCTGCCCGATCCGCGCCTGCCCGTCTCCGCAGCTGATCTCAAGGCGCAATTCGACCTCAAACTCGCCATCCGTGACAAACTCTCGGAGACGAATGAGATGTTGAATCAGATTCAGCGCGTGCGGTCGCAGGTGGAGGAATGGGAGAAGCGCGTCAAGAATACCGAGCACACAGCGCGCATCGCGAGCGCTGGGAAGACACTCCGGGATCAGTTACGGGCCATCGAGGGCGCGCTCATCAACCTTGACGCCGACAAGCCACAACCGGGCGTCTCGAAGATCAAGGAGAAACTGGGGGCTTTGAGCACGATGATTGATGAGTCCGACCACACGCCAACCAAGGGTGCGGGCGAGGTCTACGCAATGCTCAACGACCAACTCGACGAGCAGCGGAAGCAACTCCAGCAACTGCTGGACGAGCATATCCCGTCGTTTGGTGACCTCGTCCAGTCACTCGCCATCCCACCCATCGTCGCGTAAGTACGGGACATTGAGCCGCAAAGGCGCGAAGGACGCGAAGAAATACAGAGAAAGGAAGAAGGGATCGAGCAAATTCTCTCTCCTTCTCTTTCCCTCTTCGCGTCCTTCGCGCCTTCGCGGTTCAGAAAGGAATATCTATGACGGAGATGACGGGCGGGCAGGCGTTGGTGCAGGCGATTAAGCGGGAGGGGATCGAGACGATCTTCGCGCTGCCGGGCGTACAACTGGACGCGGCGTTCGACGCCCTGTATGACGAGCGAGAGAACATTCGGATTGTTCACACGCGGCATGAGCAGGCAACGGCGTACATGGCGGACGGCTACGCGCGCACGACGGGGAAGATCGGCACATGCATGGTCGTGCCGGGGCCGGGCCTACTCAATGCGTCGGCAGCCCTCTCGACCGCGTATGCCTGTTCGTCGCCGGTCTTGTGCATCACGGGGCAGATCAACTCGAAGATGATCGAACAGGGGGCCGGGCAACTGCACGAGATTCCCCATCAACTAGAGATGATCGGCTCCGTGACGAAGTGGGCAGGCCGGGCGATCACACCACAGGAAATTCCCCGGTCTCGTGCGCGAGGCGTTCCGGCAGATTCGTAGCGGTCGCCCGCGCCCGGTGGAGATCGAGATCCCCCCAGACACGCTGGCCGCGACCGGCGATGTGACGCTCCTCGATCCGGTGCCGGTCGAGCGCGTTGCCGGTGATCCCGATCTGCTGAAGCAGGCGGCAGCGGCGTTGCGGACGGCGGAGCGACCGCTGATTTGTGTTGGCGGCGGCGTGCCTTCAGCAGAAGCGTGGGAGGAACTGCGGACGCTGGCGGTAATGCTCGAAGCGCCCGTCGTGATGACAAGCAACGGGCGCGGCGCGCTCTCCGACCGGCATTATCTGGCGCATACCGGCCTCTCCGGGCAGCGACTTCTGCCGGAGGCCGATGTCGTCCTCGCTGTCGGCACGCGCTTCGCCCACCCGAAGGAGTGGGGCGTGCCGCCGGGTGTGATGGTGATCCGGCTCGATGCCGACGCACGGGAAGTCGCACGGCAACCCACCCCAACGATCGGTGTCGTCGGGGATGCGAAGGCGGGGCTGACGGCATTGGTCGCTCAGGTGGACGGCATCGGCCCGCGCCCGTCACGGGAAAAAGAACTGACCGCGCTGAAGCGCGACGTGGCGGACCAACTCTTCGAACTCCAGCCGCAGCAAGCCTTCGCGCAGGCGATCCGGGAGGAATTGCCGGAGGACGGCATTCTCGTCAATGACGTGACGCAGGTCTCCTTCTTCGCCAGCGTCGGCTATCCGCTCTACGCGCCGCGCACGATGATCGGCCCCGGCTATCAGGGGACGCTCGGTTGCGGCTTCGCCACCGCCCTCGGCGTGCAGGTCGGCAACCCGGACAAGAAGGTCGTCTGTGTCTCCGGGGATGGCGGTTTCATGTACAACGTCCAGGAACTGGCGACAATGAAGCACCACAGCATCCCCCTCATCGTCATTGTCTTCAACGACAACGCCTTCGGCAATGTCAAGCGCATCCAGCAGCAGAATTATCGTGGTCGGATGATCGCCTCGGACCTCACAAATCCCGATTTCGTCGCCCTCGCGCGCTCCTTCGGCATCGCGGGCATGCACGCCGAGGGGCCGGACGCCTTGCAAGGGGCGCTCCGCGAGGCGCTCGCGTCGCACGCACCCACCCTGATCGAAGTGCCGGTTGGCGAGATGCCCAGCCCGTGGCGGCTGATTATGCACACCCTTTGACAAGGGTAGCGTAAGCTTTCAGCCTGCGCGAACGTCAGAAACAAGCCGTTGCGCGTGGTATTCTTATCCTACGGAGGAACGAGAGATGGTCCGCGAACTGACCAGGAACGAGACGGAGACGCTCATCGAGCGGCATATCGAGCCGCATACCGATCCTGTGAAGGAAGGGGATGCCTGGTATCGCCTGAAAGAACGGGGCGTGCCGGTCTACGCTATCATCGGCAGCATGACCCCGACCTTCGACAACGCCGATGATGTGGCAGATGCATTCGCCGTTTCACGGGAGGCCGTGGACGCGGCAATCGCATACTACCAACAGCATACGGAAGCGATTGACGCTCGCCTCGCCGCGAACCGCGCCGCGTAAGTGGCGGCGTTCTACCTCGACGAGGATGTTTCCTTGCGGCTGTCTCGTCTCCTTATTGATCGTGGACACCATGTCGCGACGACCGATGAAGAGGGGCGCAAAGGTGCGTCTGATGCTCGACAATTGTTGTTTGCCGCTGAACGGGGCTGGACGCTGCTCACCAATAATGGCGATCACTACCGTCTGCTCCACGACGCATGGCTGGTGTGGGCGCACGAATGGGGATACGTGCGGCGTCACGCAGGTATTCTTGTCTTGCCCCAGGTCATCGTTGCTGACCTCCCGCGCGTTGCGGAGATGGTTCACCAACTCGTGGGCGATCCCGCGACCGTACCCGCTACTGCCCTTTTTACATGGACACCGGTGATCGGGTGGAGGCGGTGGCCTCATTGAGGAAAGCAGTAACGTCATGGATACGTGTTCTGGAAGCGCGTATTCCGATCAAAGCGTCACCACGGCGCGGATTTCCCGTATAATCGCCTTTACGGTCCCGCGTGACCCATTGTCAGCAACAGAGAGGGAGAAACGATGGCACAAATGACGACAGTTGGTACCGACATCCTCCGCCGCGACGGACCGGAGAAACTGACCGGGCGCGCCCGCTATGCCGGCGATGTCCGGCTCCCCGGCATGCTCTATGCCCGGCTCGTATCAAGCCCGTATGCAAGCGCGAAGATTACCAGCATTGATACCGAAGCGGCCCGCCGGATGCCTGGCATCGTCGCTGTCTTCACCGCTCAGGACTTGGAAGGCACGCTCAAGGGCTGGGAATCAGGCTCGCGGCGGCTCAATTTCCTGGCAAATGGCCATGTCGTCTTCGCGGGGCAGCCCGTCGCGGTCGTCCTGAGTGAGACAGAAGCGCTGGCGGAGGATGGCGCGGCGGCGGTCGAGGTCACGTACGAGCCGTCAGCGGCGGTCGTTGACCCGATCAAGGGGATGCAGGACGGCGCGCCGCGCGTGCGCGAGCATCTGGCGGCAGGCGCGCAGGAGCAGGATTTGCACGCCGCCGTCAGCGCCAGCGAAGACGAGGAGGAGCACGAAGACCTGCACGACAATGTCTCGAACACGCTCCACTTCAAGCGTGGTGACATGGAGCAAGGCTTCCGGGAGGCGGACGTAATCGTCGAGGACACGTACAAGATTGCCGGTGTGCACCAAGGGTATTTGGAGACGCAGTCGTGCATGGTCGCCCCCGATCCCGTGACGGACGGCGTGACGGTCTACACGAGCACACAGGCGCAGTTCATGACGCGCGATGAAGTGGCGAAGGCGCTCGATTTGCCATCGAACATGGTGCGCTGCATCGCGATGACCGTCGGCGGCGGCTTCGGCGCGAAGTATGTCGTTATCGAGCCGTTCGTCGCCTCGCTTGTCAAGAAGACGAAACGGCCCGTCCATCTGCAATACACGCGCGGTGAAGACTTCCTCGCCGCGAACCCGTCGCCGTACGCCGTGATCGAGTGCAAGACGGGCGCGAAGAAGGATGGCACGCTTACCGCTATGCAGGCGCGCGTCGTCTTCGACACCGGCGCATACTCCGGCTCCGCGCTTGGTATTGCCTGTCTGCTAATCGGCGGCTGGTATCGCTTTCCTCATCTGGACATCCGTGGCTACGAGGTGGTCACGAACAAGCCGGGGGTCGGGGCATACCGCGCGCCGGGCGCGCCGCACGCCAGTTTCGCGATTGAGTCGCAGATGGACGACCTTGCCGACAAACTCGGTATGGACCCGCTCGACTTCCGCCTGAAGAACGCGATCGTCGAGGGCGATCTCTGGCCGGATGGCAACCCGTGGCCCCGCATCGGCTTTGTCGAATGCCTGGAAGAACTGAAGAAGCACCCGCTTTGGCAGAACCGGCACAACCTCCCCGCGAATGAGGGCGTTGGCATCGGCGCGGGTGGCTGGCCCGGTGGCAAGGGACCTGCCGCCGCCGCCTGCCGGATGGATCCGGGCGGTACGCTGACGATCAGTGTCGGCGCGGTAGACCTGACGGGGCAGACGACGACCTTCGCGATGATCGCCGCCGAGGCGTTCGGCATCTCGGCGGACAAGGTGCGCGTGGTGATCGGTGACACGGAGGCCGCGCCGTACTCCCCCGGCAGCGGCGGCAGCCAGATCACCTACACCGTCGGCAAGGCGGTGCTCGAAGCGGCGAACGAGGCGCGCAAGCAGGCGCTCGCCATCGTCGCGCAGGAATTGGAAGCTGCCGTTGAGGACTTGGAAATCGTCGGCGAAGACGTGCAAGTCAAAGGCGTGCCGGATCGCAAAGTCACATTAGCGGATGTCGCGCGGATGAGCACGAGCAAGTACAAGCCGGTCTGGGGCAATGGCGCGAGCGCGCAGCAGGTGATTGCGGCAAGCTTCGCGGCGCATCTCGCGCACCTCCGCGTGGACCCGGATACGGGCGAAGTGGAGGTGCTCAATTACGTCGCTGTCCAGGATGTCGGCCACGCCTTGAACCCGCCCGCCGTGATCGGGCAAATTCAGGGCGGCGCGGTGCAGGGGCTTGGCTTCGCGCTCTTCGAGCAGATGATCTACGACGACAACGGGCAACTGCTCACCGGCTCATTCATGGATTACGCGCTTCCTGCCTTCACGCAGGTACCGAATATCGAGACGATCCTCGTCGAAGTCCCCTCGGTTGACGGCCCATTCGGCGCGCGGATCGTCGGTGAGCCGCCGATTATCCCCGGCCCCGCCGCTGTCGCCAATGCGATGAAGGCTGCCACCGGCAAGCGATTCAGTTCCGTTCCAATCAATGCTGAGCAGGTCTACACGGCGCTGCATCAGGACTGATCGGAATAACGGCTGACTCCCCCTCTCCCATCGCAGTGGGAGAGGGGGAGTCAGCCGTTATTCCGCCTTCTTCGCCGTCGCCATCGCCTTGCCGATGAATGCGCCGTACTCCGCCATACGTGGGTCAAGGGATGGGTGGATGTCCTGGGGCGACTCGTTCTCGTACATCGTGCGCAGATTCTTCTCGATGCCGGGGATGCCGCCGGTGAATTCCTGCACCAACTCTCTCCAGCGCGTGGCGAGGGCTTGGACCTTCGGGTCCGACGGGGCGGCACCCGCGTCCATCGCATCGCGAACCTGCGCGATCAGTGTAGGCCACTCGGCTTCAACGTCGCGGATGCGGTCGTCGCCGACGGTCTGCCGCCGCTCCTTGAGCCATTCTTGTTGCTCGGGTGTGTAGTATTTTTCCATCCGATTCATTACCTCCACGGTATACAACAACTCCGCGACGGACGGTTTCTCCACCCGCTGTAAACGCTGTGCTATCGCCGCCAGACGATCACAGAGGTGGTGATGCAGCGCAATCTGCTCCCGCAACTGGGCGAGTTGCTGTTCGATCACCTGCAAGGGCGAGAGATCGCCACGATTCAGGCAATCCCGAATCTGTTCCAGCGAAAAGCCCAATTGCCGTAGGGACATGATCTGCTGCAAACGGACGACATTGGCGGCGGTATAGAGCCGGTAACCCGCGTCGCTATGCTGCGACGGCGCGAGCACGCCGATCTCGTCGTAGTAGTGGAGCGTGCGGACGGAGATACCCGTCCGTTTCGCCAGCGCGCCCACGGTCATGGTGTGGAGCCGTGTCATAGACCCTCCTTTCTCATCGGCCCCGATGACCACACACGTACCGTACACCCTCACGTTACGTGAGGGTCAAGGGGGCAACGTAATGAGAATCCGTCCATGACTGATATGTTCCGGTGGTAGCCTGCTCCACCAAAAAGCGCCAAGTACGCAGGGTTATGCCCCGGATCAGCGCGAGATGGATTGTGTCTGATCCTGTCCGGCACCTGCGAGCGCGAGGACAGCATCCTTGCCGACGGCGATGGGCGAGGCAATAGCGCCTTTGGCGTCAACGAGTATGGCTGACGGTGTACCGGTCACGCCGAACGATGACCCAACACTGAAGTTGGGATCGAGCACGACGGTCGCGCGCAGGCCCATCGCGCGGTTCGCTTCGACGTCTCCCGTGGAAACGACGAGCATTTTTGGCGCACCCTTTGGGGCGCGTGCTTCCCACGCCTTGAGATCATCGAGCATCCCGCTGCAAAAGCCGCAGCCGGGATTCCAGAAGAGTACAAGGGTGTCGCTGCCCCGGAACGAATCGAGCGTGATCGTCTTGCCCGCGAGATTGGGGAGCCGGATCGTGGGCGCGCGTTCGCCGATCCCGACCGCGACCGGCCCTGCCGCTTGCTCGTGCTGCTGGCCGCAGTTCGGGCACGGGCCATTCGGCTGCGCGGCGGGAATCGGGAGGGCGGTCGGCGTCGGCAGGGCCATCGGCGTATCGGTGGTGCGTGCAACGAGTTGGGCAATCTCGTCCGCGCCGATAGCGGCGGCGCTGCCAATCGTGCCGTCCGGACGCACGAGGACGGCTGCAGGTGTCGCGGTCGCCTGATACGCCTCGGCGACTTCGCGATTTTGCTGCAACAGGACCAGTGTCAGGCCGTGCTCCATGCTCTTTGCCCGGTTCGCCTCCGGTGTGCCGCGGCTGATAAGCGTGAGAGTCATAGTGAGCGCCATCTCGCGCTGCCAGCGACCGATCATCGGGAGAAGGGCGTTGCACGGGCCGCAGTTTGGATCAGTGAAGAGCAGGAGCGTCGGTTTCCCGGCAGCACGCAAGGCGTCGAGTGTCAGTGTTTCGCCGTAAAGCCCGGTGAGAGAAAAAACCGGCGCAGGCGCGCCAATCGGTAGCCCGGCGCTGGGTGCGGGTGCGGCGAGAGCGGGAGCGCCCCCACTCGCTTCGAGTGCGTCAATGCGCAAAAGGAGACGCCCGTGCTGCGTAAGTACATGCAGGAGCATCCATCCTTCGCCAATGAGCAAGGCCAGCCCGGCGATCCCGCCGACAATGACGACGCGTTCAAAGCCGGTGCGATCACCGAGCCAGCCGGTCACGCTCAACCCCGCGTCCGTGTGGCCTTGCCAGGCGACAAAGCCCGCCACGGCGGCGAGTAGGCCATTGCGCACGAGTGTCCGCCAGCCGATCGGTTCCGAGTGAAGTTGGCCGAAGCAGTGGCAATCCGGCGCGCGACCGCGCGCCATGTTGATGCCGATACCGGCAATGAAGAGGAGCAACAAAAGGAGCGCGCTGAGCGCGCCGTACCACGCAATTCGGCGGATTAGTAGGGTAGCCGCGACGATCAGCTCCACACAGGGTAGCAGAATACCGAACGGCGCGGCGAGAGCGGCGGGGAGGCCGAAATCCTGAATCGCCTGCCGCGATCCGCGACGATCGAGCAATTTTGCGCCACCGGAAACGAGGAAAACTGCTGCGAGAACGAGACGTGCCACCAGGAGTGTGAGAGCCATGCGAGACCTCCGGCCATCAAAAGAGTGAACCGCCTGTATGTTCGAAAGAATACTAGTGGGTCGATTGGTTTGGATATTGCCATTGGTTGAACGCGGTCAGCCGCCGCCGCAGTGGTCGACGGGTGTACGCCCTGCTCCCTGCTAGGCGATGCGCACGCTCCCGACTGCGGGCCCGTC
>JAABUZ0100002739.1_pt1 | contig 28257 bp, 27 predicted proteins | sample 5562091 | NCBI WGS metagenome assembly JAABUZ01 (sample SAMN12813069, study PRJNA571459) | rock metagenome | isolation source: Antarctica rocks | place: Antarctica: Victoria Land, Linnaeus Terrace sud | collected 2015-12-21 | reverse complement strand
GCGCCCCACCGTTCTCGATCTTCTGAAGCACGTAGGTCTGCTTGAACAGCAGCGTCTTGTCGTTCAGGTTGTTCACGACACCGTCGTTGTACAGGAACGAGCCCTTGCCGGCGTCGCCGTGCGCGGCGGTGCCGCGGTTGTCGACGTCGGTGAAGATCCAGCGGTAGGTGATGTCGGGCTTGCCGGTGCCCTTGCTGTCGATGTTGATGTCGTAGTGCGAGCCGGCCTTCCACGGGTAGAAGTTCGGTCCGCCGTTGGGCTCCTCGAACGGGATTCAGTTCGCGACGAGCGAGACCGAGTCCGACTTGTCCGGGCTGGTGAACGCGTACACGTCGGTGTTGTCGTGCTGCGGGTCCCCGGCGGTGAGCGGCGCCTCGCGGTGGCTGGAGGCGTTCGCGACGCCACCCCCCAAGCCGCTCAGAGCTGTCGCTGCCAGGGTGACCCCGGCGGCAGAGAAGGCGATAGTCGATCGGCGGCGCCGACCTGTCTGTGCTCCGTGCTTCATACGATCTCCAAGGAAGACGTGGGGGAGGAACTGCCTCTCAGGGAGGCGTAGGGCAAGCGTCATGCTTTAGACCAAGAGAAGTCCGAGGGGCACGGGTCTGTGGACCTGCACCTCCCCTCGCGGTCAGTACTCTACGAGCATCGCACGCACTCACGGTTGTGCATAGCGCGTGATCAGGAAGCCCAACCGCACGGGGCGTTCGCTCGGCGCGCTTCACTGGATTGCGATAAGGCCCTGATTTTCTCCGGGAACGGATTCGGGGGCGACCCGAGCCACGAGGGTGAGCCGTATGCGGGGGCTCCCCAACCCGCCCGTCCGGCCCTGACAGCGGGCCAACCGGGAGCGCGCGCCAGCTCCCGGCGGATTGCGACACACTGCCGGGACAGCGCCGCCGGCAGGTCCGGCCGGGCACCCGGTCGTGGAGGCGACATGCGGATCGTCGTCCTGCGCGCCCTGGGGCTTGGTGACCTGCTGACGGGCGTCCCCGCGCTACGGGCTCTGCGCCGCGCCTACCCCAGAGCCCACCTGTCCCTGGCCGCGCCGACGTGGCTGGAGCCGCTGGTCGACCTCATCGGCGGGATCGACGAGCTCGTGGACAGCGTGCCTCTCGCGCCGTTGCCGCGCCGGCTGCACGGAGCCCAGCTCGTAGTCAACCTGCACGGCCGCGGCCCGCAGAGCACGCAGCTGCTCCGGGCCACGTCGCCCGACCGCCTGATCTCCTACGGCCTTCCAGGTGGCCCCGACTGGCGCGCTGGCGAGCGCGAAGTCGATCGCTGGTGCCGGCTGCTGCAGGAGTGCGGTGTACCGGCGGATCCGTACGACCTGCGTCTCCGCCCCCCGCCCCAGACGCCGATCGCCTTGGGCGCGGTGCTGGTCCATGTCGGCTCGGCGGCGGCCTCCCGTCGCTGGCCGCTGGAACGTTGGGCCGAGGTCGTCCGCAACCTGTCCGGCCCTGTCCTGCTGACGGCGGGCCCTGGTGAGGTGCAGGCGGCGGCTCATGTCGCCCGGGAGGCCGGGCTGCCGGATCAGGCCGTCCTGCACGGCCTGTCGCTGGCGGCGCTCGCGGCCCTCGTTGCCGCTGCCCGTCTGCTGGTCGCCCCTGACACCGGCGTGGCTCACCTGGCGACGGCGCTGGGCACACCGTCGGTCGTGCTGTTCGGCCCGGTGCCCCCCGCTGTATGGGGGCCGCCGCCTGGCTGGTCGCGCCACCGCGCCCTGTGGGGCGGCGTCGAGAGCGACAACCTCGCGGACAGCACCGCGCCGGGCATGTTGCGGCTGACGTCTGAGCAGGTGCTGCAGGCCTGTGTGGAGGTCGGCAACAGCTTCTCCGGGGTTTGAGTCAAGGTCGGGCTGAGGCGTGAGCAGCCACCAGGTACGGCGTGGAGGCCGACCCGCCCGGCAAGCTGGTCTGGGCCGAGCTCGCCGTCCAGCTGACCGGCTGAGGTCGCACAGTCACCCGCCCGGGCAGGGCCCGGGTGTCCGAGCCGCTGCGGACGGGGTTTCGCAGACCCTCGCGCGGTGCGGTCGTGGGGTGTAGCGTTCCGTCCGGTTGCAGCATGAAAGCGAACGTTTTCGAACGCCCGTTGGAGTGTGGTCGCGGGCGATTCTCGTCTCCGCGCAGCCCGAGGTCCGCACAGTGCGGCCTCGACCTCGTCTTATCAAGGAGACACCAGCATGGCTCAGGGCACCGTCAAGTGGTTCAACGCGGAGAAGGGCTTCGGCTTCATCGCCCAGGACGGCGGCGGCGCTGACGTCTTCTGCCACTTCTCCGCCATTCAGTCCGACGGCTACAAGTCGCTCGATGAGAACCAGCGCGTCGAGTTCGACATCACGCAGGGCCAGAAGGGCCCGCAGGCGGAGAACGTCCGCCCGCTGTAGCACCAGACATGCGTACGGCCCGGTCCCCTCGGGGGCCGGGCCGTTTGCGTTGGCTCACGACGTCGGCCTCAGCGGTCCTGGTCCGTGGGGCGCACCAGGATCTCGTTGATGCTGACGTGCGGGGGCTGCGTCACGGCGTACAGCACGGCTCGGGCGATGTCATCGGGCTGCAGCGGCCGCATCTGGCCGATCCACTTCTCGACGCCGGCCTTGGACTCGGCGTGCGTGATGTGCGACTGCAGCTCCGTGGCCACCGCTCCGGGCTCAACGAGCGTGACCCGTACGCCGCGGCCGGTCACCTCCTGGCGCAGCGACTCGCTGAACGCCCCGACCGCGAACTTGCTCGCGTTGTACACCCTGGAACCCAGTCGGGCCACCCGGCCCGCGACCGAGCTGACCTGGACCACGTCGCCGCTGCCCTGCGCGAGCAGGTGGGGGAGCGCGGCGTGGGTCAGGTACATCAGGCCCAGGACGTTGGTGGACATCATCCGCCGCCAGTCCTCGGTGCGGCGTCCTGGATCGGGCCGAGCAGCATCACCCCCGCGGTGTTCACCACGACGTCCAGGCCGCCCAGCTCCTCCACCGTCCGTCGTACGGCTGCGCCGCAGGCTGCCTCGTCCGTGACGTCCAGCTCGAGGATGAGCACGCGAGCGCCGTCCGCTTCGAGCTTGGCCTTGAGCGTCTCGAGCCGGTCCGTCCGGCGGGCTGCGACCGCCACCGCGGCGCCCTGCCCGGCGAGCGCGACAGCGGTGGCCTCGCCGATGCCCGACGACGCGCCGGTGACGAGGGCGACCTTGCCGGAGAGTTGCTGTGCCATGTGTCCGTCCGTTGCTCGGGGTGTACCTCTCGTCCTGCCCCAGGACACCCGGCGCACAATCCCGCCGGCCCGCCTCGCCTCGACGGTTGACGGTCGACGGTTGTGAAGATCGTCGTGCGCGGCCCGGGTGGGGACTGAGCGTGCAGCTCGCCGCCGGGCCGCACGACGATCTTCACGACCCCGTCGTACGCGGTCCGGGTCCGGGTCGGCAGGGGTATGGGAACTGTTGACCCGCCTCGCCGGTTGTGAAGATCGTCGTGCGCAGCCGAGAGCGAACCGCCGCCTGAAGGTCAAGCGCTGTGCGGGCGCCCCACCGCGACGGGCGGGACGTGCACAGGCGTGCCGGAACCGTCCCGGCGCCTGGTGGCAGCAGGCAGCTCGACGGGATCGCCGTTCGCGGCTGCCGCCCAAGCGGGCGAGGCTCCCGCCCAGCCGAGCAGCAGCGCGGACTCACCGGACAGCAGCCGGTGGCAGCGCACCCCGCCGGTCCCACGGCCCTTGCGGGGGTACTCCGACAGCGGTGTGAGCTTCACCGAGGACACCGCGCCTGGCCCCTTCGCCCGGCCCTCGGGCGGCAGGCCGCCGCCGGTCACCACGACCGGCTCGTCGAACAGCGTCTCGCCGGCGAGAGGGACGGCGCTGAAGCCGACGAGCGTCGCTCCGGCGTCGAGCTTCAGCCCGGCCATGCCACCCGCCGAGCGGCCCTGCGGCCGCACCGACGCGGCCGGGAAGCGCAGCAGGTCGCCGGCGGAGCCGAATAGCACCAGCTCCTCCTCGCCGTCGACGAGCTCGACAGCGCCGACCACCTCGTCCCCGGGCCGCAGCGCAAGCACCTCGAAGAACTCGCCCCGTGGCGGCCACTCCGGGATCACCCGCTTGACGACGCCCTGCCGGGTCGCGAGGGCAAGGCCCGGCCCGTCGGAGCGGAGCGAGCACAGCCCCAGAATGCGCTCCGCCCGGGCCAGCTCGGCGAACTCCGCTGCAGACGCCCCCCCACGCAGGGACAACGCCCCGGTCGTGACGGTCGGTACGGCGGGGACGTCCAGCACGCTGACCCGGACGAGGCGCCCGGCGGAGGTCAGCAGACCGACCTGACCCCGGGTCGTCGTACGCGCTGCGGCGACGACGACGTCGTGCCGGTGGCGGCGCCCCCCGGGTTGCACGGCGCCCTCGTGCACCGGCGTGCGGGCGAGCAGCCCGCTGGAGGACAGCAGCACGTCGCACGGCCCGTCCACGACCTGCACCGATGTCGGCCGGGTCACCAGGGCCTTGAGGTCACCGCCCACCAGGACCGTACGGCGGGGGGTGCCGTGCTCGGCGGCAACCTCGGCAAGCTCGGCGGCGATGACGCGCCGCAGGACGGCCGGGTCACCGAGGATCTCCTCGAGCGCCGCGATCACCGCCCGGAGCTCGGTTAGCTCGGCTTGGAGCTTGTCGACCTCCAGCGCCACCAGGCGACGCAGCTGCATGTCCAGCACGTAGCCGGCCTGCACGTCGGTGAAGCCGAAGCGGTACATCAGGGCGGCCCGGGCCACGGCGACGTCGGGGGAGGAGCGGATGATCCGCACGACCTCATCGATGTTGGCCAACGCCAGCAGCAGGCCCTCGACGAGGTGCGCGCGCTCCTGCGCCCTGCGCAGCCGGTAGCGCGAGCGTCGGGTGACGACCTCCACCCGGTGGGCGAGGAACACCTCGAGCAGCGAGGTCAGGCCGAGCGTGCGCGGCTCGCCGTCCACGAGCGCGACGTTGTTGATGCCGAAGCTCTCCTCGAGCGGGGTGAGCCGGTAGAGCTCGCCGAGCACCGCCTGCGGGTTGAAGCCGGGCTTCACCTCGAACACCAGCTGCGTGCCCAGGGAGCGGTCGGTCAGGTCCTTGACGTCGGCGATCCCCTGCAGCTTCTTGCCGTTGACGAGCTCCTTCACCTTGGCGATGACCCGCTCGGCGCCCACGCCGTACGGGAGCTCGGTCACGGTAATGCTGGCCTTGCCGCGGGGCAGCTGACCGATCTCGGCGGTCGCCCGCATGCGCACGACGCCCCGGCCGGTCTCGTACGCCTGGCGGACCTCGTCCATGCCGAGCAGCTGGCCGCCGGCCGGCAGATCCGGTCCCGGGAGGTGCTGCATCAGGTCGGCGAGCGTCGCGGCTGGGTGCGCAAGCAGGTGCTGCGCGGCGTCCACGACCTCAATCAGGTTGTGCGGGATCATGTTGGTGGCCATGCCGACGGCGATGCCGGACGTGCCGTTGACGAGCAGGTTCGGGTAGGCGGCCGGCAGCACCGAGGGCTGCTGCTCGCTGCCGTCGTAGTTCGGCTCGAACTCGACGGTGTCCTCACCGAGCCCGTCGGTGAGCAGGAGCGCTGCGGCGGTCAGCCGGCACTCGGTGTAGCGCTGGGCGGCCGGCGGGTCGTCGGGCGAGCCGAAGTTTCCGTGCCCGTCGACGAGCGGGACCCGCATCGAGAACGGCTGGGCCAGGCGGACGAGGGCGTCGTAGATCGCCGTGTCGCCGTGCGGGTGGAAGCGTCCCATGACGTCGCCGACGACGCGGGCGCTCTTGACGTGACTGCGGTCCGGACGCAGGCCGGAGTCGGCCATCGAGTACAGGATCCGGCGGTGGACCGGTTTCAGGCCGTCCCGCGCGTCGGGCAGGGCGCGGCTGTAGATGACGGAGTAGGAGTACTCCAGGTAGCTCGACTCGATCTCGTCGACCACATTGGTGTCAAGGATCGTCCCCTCGCCCTCGAAGGGGGGGATCAGCGTTCCGGATCGGCGCTGACGAGGTGGCACAGGTCCCGCCCCCCTCACGCGTCCAGCGCGGCGCGGTCGACCCGCCCGGCGCTGGCCACGATGAACTCGCGCCGCGGCGCCACGTCGTTGCCCATGAGCAGCTCGAGGGCGCCTTCGGCGGCCTCGGCCTCGCCCGGGTTGATCCGCCGCAGGGTGCGGGTCGCCGGGTGCATCGTGGTCTCGGCCAGCTGGTCCGGGTCCATCTCACCGAGCCCCTTGTAGCGCTGGATCGGCTGCTTGACGTGCTTGCCGGCGGCCTCGACCCGCTTGACGAGCTGCTGCATCTGCTTCTCGCTGTAGGTGTAGACCGGTTCCTTGCTGCCGCTCACCTCCAGGCGGTGCAGGGGCGGTACGGCGGCGTACAACCGGCCGGCCTCGATCACCGGGCGCATGTACCGGGCGAACAGCGTGATGAGCAGGCAGCGGATGTGCGCGCCGTCCACGTCGGCGTCGGTGGTGATGACGACCTTGCCGTAGCGCATCGCGGCGAGGTCGAAGGTCCGGCCGGTCCCGGCCCCGACGACCTGGATGATCGAGGAACACTCGGCGTTGGCCAGCATCTCGCCGACGCCGGCCTTCTGAACGTTGAGGATCTTCCCGCGCAGGGGCAGCAGGGCCTGGAACTCGCTGTTGCGGGCGAGCTTGCCGGTCCCCAGGGCGGAGTCGCCCTCGACCAGCCACAGCTCGGTGCGCGAGACGTCGGTCGAGCGGCAGTCGGCGAGCTTCGCGGGCAGCGTCGAGGTCTCCAGCGCGGTCTTGCGCCGGGCTGCGTCCTTGCTGGCTTTGGCGGCCTGCCGCGTCTTGGCCGCGGCGCCGACCTTGTCCAGCACCGTGCGCACCTGTGCCTTGCGCTTGCGGTCGTCCAGGAAGGCGGCCTTGAGGGCTCGGGCCGTCACGTCGGCCACGATCTTGGCGACCCCGGGGGTGCCGAGCTCGTCCTTGGTCTGCCCGAGGTACTGCGGCTCCGGCACCTTCACCGTGACGACCGCGGTGAGGCCCTCGAGCACGTCGTCCTTGACGACCGGGTCGTCGTTGACGCGCAGCACCTTCGCGGCCCGCATCGCGTCGTTGACGGTGCGCAGCAGCGCCCGCTCGAATCCGTTCTGGTGGGTGCCCCCGTGCGGCGTCGCCACGACGTTGCAGAAGCTCTGCACGACCGTGTCGTACGAGGTACCCCAGCGCAGGCTGATGTCGACCTCGCAGGTGCGCTCCAGTGTCTGGGTGGTCATGTGCCCGGCGCTGTCGAGCACCGGGACGGTCTCGCGGTAGGTGCCGGAGCCGAGCAGCTGGACCGGGTCGCAGACGGCGCCGTCCGGTGCGAGGTGCTCCACGAAGTCTCGGGTGCCCCCGTCGAAGCGGTAGCCCTCCTCTTGCTCGATCCCATCGCCGCGCAGCACGAGGGTGAGACCGGGTACCAGGAAGGCGGTCTGGCGCAGCCGGTCGCGCAGCGCATCCAGGTCGACGGCGCTGCCCCTGACGAACAGGGGTGCGTCGTGCCACCAGCGGATCGAGGTCCCGGTCTGGGTGCGGGGCACCTTGCCCGCCACCGACAGCCCGGGCCGGGGGGTGAACGCAGCCCCTGGACCGTCGCCGTCGAACACTCCCGGGACGCCGCGCTGGAAGGAGATGGCGTGCACCCGGCCGCCCCGGCGTACGACCGCGTCCAGGCGGGCGGACAGGGCGTTGACGACCGAGGCGCCGACCCCGTGCAGGCCACCGGAGGTCTTGTAGCCACCGCCCCCGAACTTGCCGCCGGCGTGCAGCTTGGTGAGCACCAGCTCGACGCCCGTGAGACCGGTCCTGGCCTCGGCGTCGACCGGGATGCCGCGGCCGTTGTCGTGCACCTCGAGCGAGCCGTCGGCGTGCAGCACCACCTCAATCCGGGTGCAGTGACCGGCGAGGGCCTCGTCGACGGAGTTGTCGACGATCTCGTGGGCGAGGTGGGTGAGGCCCTTGGAGTCCGTCGACCCGATGTACATCCCGGGGCGCTTGCGCACCGCCTCCAGGCCCTCCAGGACCGACAGGTCCTTCGCGGTGTACCCGCCCGGCTGCGGGGGCGGGATGGCAGCAGCCGACGTCACACGTGTCCTCTCGAAATCGGGTGCCCATGGTCCCACGCAGGACCGACAGGACGCGGTGCGACACGATCGGGGGGTGCGTGAACTGGCCGACCTGCCAAAGGCGCACCTGCACCTGCACCTCACCGGTGGCATGCGGCCCACGACGCTGGTGGAGCTGGCCGCCGAGCAGGGCCGCACGCTGCCTCCCGGGCTGCTGGACCCCCCCTCGGTCGACCTCGACGCGACCGGGCTGCGCGGCTGGAACCGCTTCCAGCGCCTGTACGACGCGGCGCGGACCGTCCTGCTCGGACCCGCGGAGGTCACCCGCGTGGTCCACGAGATCGTCGAGGACCAACGGGCCGCCGGCGCCGGGTGGCTGGAGCTGCAGGTCGACCCGTCCTCCTACGCGGGCCGGCTCGGCGGTCTGCAGGCAACGGTCGAGCTGGTGCTGTCCGCACTGTCCGAGGCCGGCGCGGTCACCGGCGTCGGCACCGCGCTGGTGCTGGCGGCCAACCGCACGCGCAATCCCGCGGAGGCCGAGACCCTGGCCCGCCTCGCCAAGCGCTTCGCGGGCCACGGCGTCGTCGGCCTGGGTCTGTCCAACGACGAGACCCGAGGGGACTCCCGCGAGTTCGCCAAGGCCTTCCGGATGGCCCGGGACGCCGGCCTGCTTGCCCTGCCGCACGCCGGCGAGCTCCGCGGCCCGCGGTCGGTGCGCGCCGCCGTCGAGGTGCTGGGCGCCGCGCGGGTCGGTCACGGCGTGCGGGCGGTCGAGGAGCCGGGGCTGCTGGACCTGCTCGCCGGCCGGGGGGTCACCTGCGAGGTCAACCCGGTCTCCAACGTCGCCCTGGGTGTGCACGCCTCGCTGGCCCACTCGCCGGTACGGGCGCTGCGGGCCGCCGGCGTCGGGGTCGCCCTGGGCGCGGACGACCCGCTGCTGTTCCGGGCCGGTCTGCTCGACGTCTACGGCGCAGCCCGGCACGCCTTGGGGCTGTCCGACGCCGACCTGGCAGACCTCGCGCGCTGCTCGGTCCAGGCGAGCACCGCGCCGTACGACGTGCGGCAGCCGATGCTGGCCGGGATCGACGCCTGGGCCGGCGGCCGCGAGTTGCCGCCGGAAGGGCTGGCGCGGGAGTGACACGGTGTGCCACGATGGGCACGCACGGGTACGACGACACGCGAAGCACACGAGGCCGCTGGGGAAGGCGCACCTCGAGGAGGCTCCCGTGACGTCTGGCGTGCTGTTCGTGCACTCGTGTCCCCCGGCGATGTGCCCCCACGTCGAGTGGGCGGTCTCCGCGGAGCTCGGCATGCGCGTGTCCCTGTCCTGGACGGCCCAACCGGCCGAGCCGGGGACCTTGCGCGCCGAGAGCGCCTGGCGGGCCCGCCCCGGGACGGCCGGCCGGCTCGCCGCAGCCCTGCGAGGTTGGACGGTCCTGCGCTATGAGGTCACCGAGGAGCCCTGCCCCGGCTTCGACGGGGAGCGGTACGCCATCACGCCGACCCTCGGCGTACACCGTTCGACCACCGGTGCGCACGGTGATGTCGTCCTGGGGGAGGACCGGCTGCGGGCGCTGCTGGCGACCACCCAGGGACCGGCCCTCGCCCAGGGGCTGGACGCGTTGCTCGGCAGCGCCTGGGACGACGAGCTCGAGCCCTACCGCGAGGCGGGCGACGGGGCTGCCGTGACCTGGCTGCATCAGGTGGTCTGAACCCTCGACCGGACCAGACCTGGGCAACAAGGACAAGACCGTCGTGGTTGGGGCCAGGGCCAGCGGGAAGATCGCCGGGAACGTACGTCGCTGACCTCCAGGAGAGACCGCCATGACCCTGCTCGCCCAGTCGACCATCTCGAAGGGCTTCGACGACAACGTCCAGAAGGCCGTCACGTTCCTGCCCAAGCTCGGCGCGTTCCTGCTCATCCTGATTGTGGGGTACTTCGTCGCGAAGATCGTCGCGAAGATCATCACCACGGTGCTGCAGAAAGTGGGCTTCGACCGGGTTGTCGAGCGCGGCGGCATCAAGAAGGCCCTGTCCCAGAGCAAGTACGACGCCGCGGGCATTCTCGGCAAGATCGTCTTCTACTTCATCTTCCTGGGCGTGCTGTCACTGGCCTTCGGGGTGTTCGGCAGCAACAACCCGGTGAGCCAGTTCCTGGCGCAGATCATCGGGTACCTGCCGCGCCTGTTCGTAGCTGTGCTCGCCCTGGTGCTCGCCTTCGCGATCGCCGCCGCGGTCAAGGACCTGCTCGAGAACAGCCTCGGTGGTCTGTCCTACGGCAAGGCAGTCGCCAACGGCGCGTCGCTGTTCATCATCGCGATCGGCGTCTTTTTCGCGCTGAACCAGCTCAACATCGCCTCGCTCATCGTCGGGGGCGTCTTCTACGCGCTGCTCGCGCTCATCGTCATCCCGCCGATCATCGCCTTCGGGGTGGGCGGCATCGAGCCCGCCCGGCAGGCGATCACCAACCTGCAGAGCAAGGCGCAGGACAAGGCCATGGAGATCAGGGCGGAGGCCGCCGCCCGCCCGAGCAGCCCGCCCCAGAACCAGGACCCGCCGATCGTCCCGGCCCGGCGCATCCGTCCGGCCGGCGCCCCGACCACACGGCGTGCGCGCCCGCAGCCCTGACGCCGGACGGCCCCCGGCCGGGCCCGCTCCGCGCCCCGTGGGGTCCCGATGCCCCGGGCCCGCTTGGCGACCCGGCGGCCCCCGCTGCGCCGGGCCCGCTCCGGGACCCGGGGGAAGACCTGCGCCGGATCGCGTTCTGCCTCGAACGCGCGCAGGAGCCGTCGTACCGCGTCAAGGCCTTCCGGACCGCTGCTGCAGTGGTGGACCGTACGCCGCGCAGCGAGCTGATCGAGCGCTCCGCGCTCGGGACGTTGACCGAGCTGACCGGCATCGGCAAGGTCACGGCGCAGGTGGTCCTCGAGTCGCTGGAGGGACAGGAGCCGGTCTACCTGCGCCGGGTCGCGACCCTTGGCGACACCCCGGTGACCGACGGCGCTGCGGCGCTGCGAGCGGCGCTCAAAGGCGACTGCCACGTCCACAGCGACTGGAGCGACGGCGGCTCGCCGATCCTGGAGATGGCCCAGACAGCAAGAGATCTCGGCCATGCATACATCGTCCTGACCGACCACTCACCGCGGCTCACCGTGGCCCGCGGTCTCACCGCCGAGCGGCTACGCGAGCAGCTGGCAGTTGTGATCGAGCTCAACGAGCGCTTCGCCGGCGAGGCCGATGCCGGCGAAGCGCGGCCCTTCCGGATCCTCACCGGGATCGAGTGCGACATCAACCTCGACGGCTCGCTGGACCAGGAGCCCGAGCTCCTGGCGACGTTGGACCTGGTCGTAGCCAGCGTCCACTCGAAGCTGCGGATGGCGCGCCAGGAGATGACTGCACGCATGGTGGCGGCCGTGAGCAACCCGCACACCGACGTACTGGGTCACTGCACCGGACGGATGGTGACCGGTAAGGGCCGACCCGAGTCGGAGTTCGATGCCGAGGTGGTGTTCGCAGCCTGCGCTGCCTTCGGGGTGGCGGTCGAGGTCAACAGCCGCCCCGAGCGGCTCGACCCGCCGAAACGGCTCCTGCGCCTGGCCCTGGAGGCGGGTTGCATGGTCGCGATCGACACCGACGCGCACGCGCCGGGCCAGCTCTCGTGGCAGCCGCTCGGGTGCGAGCGCGCGTACCTGTGCGGGGTGACCGAGGACCGCGTCGTCAATGCCTGGGACGCGACGGCGCTGCTGAGCTGGACCGGCCGTCACCTCACCGGGAGATCGAGCTCGTAGCCGCCCCGGCTGAAGCGGTGGTCCTCGACCTCGCCGGTCTGCGCCGCCCAGCTAGAAGCGGTGGTCCTCGACCTCGCCGGTCAGCGCCGCCCAGGCGGCGCCCATGTTCTCGAAGCGCTCGCCCGGCGGCAGGTCGCGCAGCCGTTCGACAACCCGGTCGGGCGCCTGGGCGGACTGCGCCTTCTCGACGAGGGCGTTGCTGTCGGCCGGCCAGATGCCCTTGCCCAGGTAGCTCGCCAGCTCGGCCCGCTCGCCGAGGTCGGTGCCGGTCATCCCCTCGGGCGTACCTCCTGCGAGCTCCGCATCGGGGGAGAGATCGACCGTGGGCTGATCCTCGCCGGAGGGCTCACTCGACTGCCCCTCCTGCTCGCGCGTCTCGTGGCCGGCGTGCAACATCGAGCGCACCTCGCCTTCGAGGGCCTCGTCGAGCCGGGGACTGTGCTTGTCGCTTCCGCGTTCCATGTGGCGGCCCTACCCCGATGCCCGATGGCAACACAGCCCCCGAGCGGCACCCTCGGCAACATCGGCGTGCCGGCTGGGGTCGGTTCGGGTGCGTGGGGGTGGCACGCCGATCTTCGTCGGGTCGGGTCCAAGATCGGCGTGCCGGCTGGGGTGGGTTGGTGTGCGTGGGGGTGGCACGCCGATCTTCGTCGGGTCGGGTCCAACATCGGCGTGCCGGCTGGAGTCGGTTCGGGTGCGTGGGGGTGGCACGCCGATCTTCGTCGGGTCGGGTCCAACATCGGCGTGCCAACGGGCCGCCGCTAGCCGCTGACCTCGCTGCTGCCCGCCTGGTTGTCCTTGCCCGGCTCGACCTGCTCCTCGGCGAGCGCGTAGCGCTGCACCGCCTTCGCCGGCACGTCCTTCGGCACCTCTCCGCGGCGGGCCAGCTCGGCCAGCACGGCCGTCGCGATCGACTCCGGGTCGGTGTGGAAGTACCGCCGCAGCGCGGCCCGGGTGTCGGAGCGTCCGAAGCCGTCGGTGCCCAGGCAGCTCCAGTCGCCGGGTACCCAGCGGTTGATCTGGTCGGGCACGGACCGCATCCAGTCGCTGACGGCCAGCACCGGCCCGGTCGAGCCCTGCAGCTGCTGCGTCACCCACGGCGTGGGCGAGGCCGCGTCGGGGTGCACCAGCTGCTGCTTCTCGCAGGCCAGCGCGTCACGCCTCAGCTCGTTCCAGCTGGTGACCGACCAGATGTCTGCCGCGACCCCCCAGTCCTCGCGCAGCAGCTGCTGAGCCTGCAGGGCGTGCTGGACGCTGATCCCGCTGGCGAGCACCTGGGCGCGCGGACCATCGCCCTCGGCGGGGCGCAGCAGGTACATGCCGCGCAGCACGCCCTCGCGCAGCCCGTCCATCTCCGGCATGGGTGGCTGGCGGTACGGCTCGTTGTAGACCGTCAGGTAGAAGAAGACGTCCTCGGGCTGGTCGCCGTACATGCGCCGCAGGCCGTCTTCGACGATGAAAGCGACTTCATAAGCGTACGCCGGGTCGTAGGCGACCACCGCCGGGTTGGTGCTGGCCAGCAGCAACGAGTGGCCGTCCTGGTGCTGCAGCCCCTCGCCGTTGAGGGTGGTGCGGCCCGCGGTCGCACCGAGCAGGAAGCCGCGCCCGAGCTGGTCGGCGAAGGCCCACATCTGGTCGCCGGTGCGCTGGAAGCCGAACATCGAGTAGAAGACGTAGACCGGGATCATCGGCTCGCCGTGCGTGGCGTACGACGACCCGGCGGCGATCACACTGGCCATCGAGCCGGCCTCGGTGATGCCCTCGTGCAGGATCTGGCCGGTCTCGCTCTCCTTGTAGGACAGCAGCAGCTCGCGGTCGACGGCCTCGTACCGCTGGCCGAAGGGCGAGTAAATCTTCGCCGTCGGGAACATCGCGTCGATGCCGAAGGTGCGTGCCTCGTCCGGGATGACCGGCACGAAGCGGGCACCGATGCCCTTGTCCTTCATGAGGTCCTTGAGCAGGCGGACGAAGGCCATCGTGGTCGCCACCGCCTGCTTGCCCGAGCCGCGCTTGAGGTCGTCGTAGGCCTTCGCTCCCGGAAGCGTGAGCCTGGTCGGGGCGACCACCCGACGCGGGAGGGAACCGCCGAGGGCGGCCCGGCGCTCCTTCATGTACTCGATCTCCGCGCTGTTCGGCCCGGGGTGGAAGTACGGCGGCAGGTCGCTCTCGAGCGCCCGGTCGCTGATGTCGATCTGCAGCCGGTCGCGCAGCTCCTTGAGCTCGGCCTTGGTGAGCTTCTTCATCTGGTGGGTGGCGTTGCGGCCCTCGAAGTCCTTGCCCAGGGTCCAGCCCTTGATGGTGTGCGCCAGGATCACCGTCGGCTGGCCGACGTGGGCCTGCGCCGCGGCGAAGGCGGCGTACACCTTGCGGTAATCGTGACCTCCTCGCGGCAGCCCGCGGATCTGCTCGTCGGTGAGGTGCTCGACCATGCGGCGCAGGCGCTGGTCTGTGCCGAAGAAGTTATCCCGGGTGTAGCCGCCGGGCTCGACGCTGTAGGTCTGGAACTGCCCGTCGGGGGTGGTGTTCATCGCGTTGACGAGCACGCCGTCGACGTCGCGGGCCAGCAGGTCGTCCCACTGCCGGCCCCAGACGACCTTGATGACGTTCCACCCGGCGCCGCGGAAGTACGCCTCGAGCTCTTGGATGATCTTGCCATTGCCCCGGACCGGTCCGTCGAGGCGCTGCAGGTTGCAGTTCACGACGAAGGTGAGGTTGTCCAGCTCCTCGCGGGCCGCGACGCCGATGGCGCCGAGCGACTCCGGCTCGTCCATCTCGCCGTCGCCGAGGAAGCACCAGACGTGGCTGGAGCTGGTGTCCTTGATCCCACGCGAGCGCAGGTAGCGGTTGAAGCGCGCCTGGTAGATCGCGGCCAGCGGCCCCAGGCCCATCGAGACGGTCGGGAACTCCCAGAACTCCGGCATGAGCCGCGGGTGGGGGTAGGACGACAACCCGTGCGGGTTGCTCTCCTGGCGGAAGCCGTCGAGCTGCTGCTCGGTGAGCCGGCCCTCGAGGTAGGCGCGGGCGTAGATGCCGGGGGAGGCGTGGCCCTGGAAGTAGACCTGATCGTTGCCGCCGTCGCGGCCCTGGAAGAAGTGGTTGAAGCCCACCTCGTACAGGCTCGCGGCGCTGGCATAGGTGGCAATGTGGCCGCCGACGCCGATCTCCGGCCGGTTCGCCCGGCTGACCATGATCGCGGCGTTCCACCGGACGTACGCCCGGATCCGTCGCTCGACGTGCTCGTCGCCGGGGAACCACGGTTCCCGCTCAGGCGTGATCGTGTTGATGAAGTCGGTGCTGCGCAGCGCCGGGACGCCGACCTGCTTCTCCCGGGCCCGCTCGAGCAGCTTGAGCATGAGGAAACGAGCCCGTGCCCTGCCGCCCGACTCGACCACGGCGTCGAGGGAGTCCAGCCACTCCCCCGTCTCCGCGGGATCGATGTCGGGCAGCTGGCTCGGCAGCCCGTCACTGATCACCCTGAACCGCTCGGCCCGCTCCGTCACACCGGTTCCGTCCGTCGTCATGGCTCCATCCAACTCCTTACCCGCCGGTAGCAGGACGCCCAGCCGGGGCACGACCCGGTCATGGACTCCACGCTGCTCAACGTGCACACCGGCGACTGCGAGGTCGTGCACGACCTGACGCGGGACTGCGCGGCGTTCGTGCGCGGCCGCGGCGACGGCCTGCTGCACGTGTTCGTACCGCACGCGACCGCCGGCCTGGCCGTGCTCGAGACCGGCGCCGGCTCGCAGGAGGACCTGCTGACGGCGCTGCGCGAGCTGCTGCCCGCGGACGACAGATGGCGGCACCGGCACGGCAGCCCGGGTCACGGCCGGTCACACGTGCTACCGGCACTCGTCGCGCCGTACGCCTCGGTCCCGGTGCTGGGCGGCGTGCTCGCGCTCGGGACGTGGCAGAGCCTGTGCCTGGTGGACCTCAACGTCGACAACGCCGTACGCGACGTGCGGCTGTCCTTTCTCAGCGGCTGACAGCACGCTTGACCGGCAGCCGTTCCGGTCCGTCGTGCGGCTCGGTGCCGAGGGCCAGCAGCAACCGCTGCGTCGCCTCGGCGATCTCGGCCACGGCGGCGTCGTACGCCGGTGTGTTGGCCCGCGACGGGGTGCGAAAGCCCGAGAGCTTGCGGACGTACTGGCGGGCGGGCGCGGCGACGTCGCCGGTCGTGGGCTCGTCACCCCGCAGGGTCTTGATGGAGCGGCACATCAGCGCGTCCGTTCGGCATGGTGGGCGGTGAGGCTGTGGTGGTCGTCGCCCTCGGGGTCGGCGTGCACGAGCGCGGCGGTCAGCCGGGGGACGTCGTGGACCAGGCGGTGCTGGGCCTGCTCGGCGACGCGGTGGCCCTCGATGAGTGAGAGGTCGCGTCCGACGACGACCTCGGCCTCGGCCCGCAGGGCGTGCCCGATCCACCGCAGGCGCACCTCGCCGGTGGCGAGCACACCCGGGGTGTCGCGCAGGACGGTCTCGACCTTCTCGACGAGGTCCTCGTCGACGGCGTCCATGAGCCGCCGGTACACCTGGCGGGCTGCGTCGCGCAGGACCGACAAGATCGCGATGGTGATGAGCAGCCCGACGATCGGGTCCGCCTGGCGAAAGCCCAGCGCCACGCTGATCGCGCCGAGCACCACGGCCAGGGACGTGAAGCCGTCGGTGCGGGCATGCAGCCCGTCGGCGACGAGGGCGGCCGAGCCGATCTCCTTGCCCACGCTGATCCGGTACCGCGCCACGACCTCGTTGCCCACGAAGCCCAGGACGCCGGCGAGGGCCACGGCGTACAGGTGGCGGACGTCCTGCGGGTGCAGCAGGCGCTGCACAGCCTCGTACGCGGCGAGCGCGGAACTCAGCACGATGAACAGCACGATCGTGATCCCGGCGAGGTCCTCGGCGCGCCCGTAACCGTAGGTGTAGCGGCGGTTCGGCGGCCGCCGCCCCAGGCTGAACGCGATGGCCAGCGGTACGGCGGTGAGCGCGTCTGCCACGTTGTGCAGCGTGTCGCCGAGCAGCGCCACCGAGCCGGTGTAGGCGACGACCAGGCCCTGGAGCAGGGCGGTCAGGCCCAGGACGGCCAAGGAGATGACCAGGGCGCGGGTGCCCTTCGCCGAGGTCTCCAGCGCCTGATCCACCGCGTCGGCGGCGTCGTGGCTGTGCGGCGCGAAGAACTCCTTGACCGTGGCCAGCAGCCCGGTCGGGTGCTCGTGGCCGGACCCGTGGTCGTGGTCGTCGTGCCCATGTCCCTCGTGTCCCTCGTGCTGCCCGTGCGGCTCGTGCTCGTGCTGCTCGTGCCCGTCGTGGGAGGGCACCCCGCGGGTCTCCGGCGGGTGCGCGTGGGGCTCGGCCATGGCCGCAGTCTGCCCCTTCTCGCCCGCCCGGCACTTGCGCATGAGGGGGTCGTCCGGTGGACTACGCGGGCGCGCTCCCACCTGGGGCGCCGGGGAGAGGAGTCGATCACGTGAGCACGTCCGCGGACCACGCCGGAGCGCGTGGGCTGGCCGAACGGCTCGGGGTCGAACCCGGCATGATCGTGCAGGTGGTGGGGGCGGAGGACCGCGACCAGGTCGACGCCGCCCTGCTCGACGACGTCGCGGCGCGCGCCGGGACCGAGTTGGTGTTCTCCGACGACTCCGACGAGGTCGTTGACGTCGTCCTGCTGTGGTGGCGCGAGGGCGCGGGGGACCTCGTCGATGCGCTCGTGGACTCCCTGACCAACCTGGGCGACAGCGGGGTCATCTGGCTGCTGACCCCGAAAGCCGGCCGCGACGGGCATGTCGAGCCCAGCGACATCGACGAGGCCGCGCCCACGGCCGGCCTGTCGAGCACCCGCAGCACGAGTGCGGCCCCGGAGTGGTCCGGCACCCGCCTGGTGTCGCCCAAGGCCAGCCGGGCCAAGCAGAAGCGCTGACCCCGCAGGCGGCCCGGCTGCTGCTGTCCGACCCCGGGCGCGAGGCCGTCGCGCTCGCGCAGTCGCTGGACCTCAGCCCGTTCGCCCGGGTGCGCAGCGCCGAGGCGGTCCGCCACCTCGGTGCGCTCGGGCCCCTCGCCCTCGAGCAGGCCCTGCTCCGTCGGCGGGCCACAGCCAAGCGCCCGGACGGCGCCCGGCTGTGGTGGACCGGCGAGGCGCTGGAGCAGTCCACGTCGTACGCCGTTGCGGTGCACCGGGCCACCCGGTACGCCGGCTCCTCGCGCGTCCTGGACCTGGGCTGCTCGGTCGGCGGCGACCTGGTCGAGCTGGCCCGTGTCGCGCCGACTGTCGGGGTCGACCTCGACGAGGCGCGCCTGCTGTTGGCCCGGGCGAACCTCGACGAGCTCGGCCTGCCGGGGTCCCTGGTCCGGACCGACGTCACCCGGCTGCGGCCCAGTGGTGACGTGTTCGCCGACCCAGCGCGGCGGCTGGGCGGCCGCCGGACCTTCGACCCGCGGTCCTACAGCCCCCCGCTGGACGTCGTGCTCGGCTGGTCCGGCCTGCGCTCGCTCGGCGTGAAGGTGGCTCCCGGTCTGGACTTCGCCGTCCTGCCAGCTCATTTCGAAGTCGAGGTGGTGTCGCTGGGGGGCGAGGTCAAGGAGGCCGTCCTGTGGGACGGGCAGGCCCGCCGCGGCGCGCACCGCTCGGCCACGCTGCTGCCCGCCGGCGACACGCTCACCGACGTCGATGCGTGCATCCCCGCCGTACGCGCCCCTGGGCCGTGGCTGTTGGAGCCGGACGGGGCGGTTGTGCGCGCGCACCTGGTCGCGCAGGTCGCCCAGGAGGTCGACGGGTGGTTGCTGGATGCCTCCATCGCCTACGTGGCCGCCGAGGTCAGGACACCGACGCCGTGGGGCCGGTGGTACGAGGTCCTGGAGCACCTTCCGTTCTCGCTCAAGCCCTTGCGCGAGCGGCTGCGGGCCCATGACGCGGGGGCGCTCGTGGTCAAAAAGCGCGGTACCGCAGTGGAGCCCGATACCCTGCGCCGCCAGCTCAAGCTGAGCGGGGGCACCGAGGTCACGGTCGTGCTGACCCGCAGCGCCGGGCGGCAGATCGCCCTGATCGTTCGCCCGGTCGCCCCCTGAGCCAGGCGGCCCCGCCCCGCCGAGCCGACACCGGCCGGGGGCCGGCCACCGGCCGCCGGCCGCCGGCCCGTCAGCGGCGCAGCCGGCCGAGGAGCTTGCCCGCCCCGCCGGTGACGCCGGTCAGCCCGGACACGGCGGTCTTGAGCGCCGCGCCGCCGGGCAGCCCGGGCACGTCGTTGAGCAGCGGTGCCAGGCGCATGAACGACGGCAGCTGCTGGACAACGAGCCGTCGAGTGAGCAACAGCTGGCCGAGGTTCTGCCGACCCGCGGAGACGTCGAGCAGGTCGACGGCCGAGCCGCGGACGCCCGTGCCGTCGAACCGGCCGCGGGTCGGCTCGGTCGTCCAGCCTTCGCGGCTGCTGGTGAAGCGCCAGCCGCCGGTCGGACTGCTTGCGGTCAGGGTGATGTCGACCCCCGCCCTGGTGGACAGGGCGCCGGTCACGTCGATCAGGGCCGCCAGGCCCCGGTCGAGCAGATGTCGGCTCGGTGCCGGCGCGCCGCAGGGCGCCAGGTCCAGGGCATGCACCGCCAGCTCGTAGCAGCCGGCGTGCACCAGGGCGAGCACCGGGAGCGTGCCGACGGCCGACCGCGACCGGGCCCGGCCGACCTCGGTCGGCAGGTCCGAGGCGAACCAGGCCTCGATCGCGTCACGCGAGCGCTCGAGGGCCGCTACGACCTCGGCGGCCGATGCTCCGCGGTGCCGGGCCAGCAGCCGCTCGTTGTCGGTGTCCGGCTCGGGTTCGTCCCCGGCCCCCCCGTTGCGGGCGCTCGCGACGACCCCCTCCAGCACGCGGTGGTCGTCCCACGCACCTAGGTGCACGCAGGTGTCGGAGCCCGACCAGCCCGCGAGTCGGGAGCGCTTGGTGAGGTCGGTACGGGGATCGCGCGCCACGTCCAGGAAGTCGTCCCAGCACTGCACGACCGCCCGTCCCAGGGCCTCGACGTCGGTCTCGGCGATGCCGCACCGGCCGGGGAAGGGGACAGGTCCGGCTACCATCGGGCCATCCTGCCCGCTCCTGAGGGAACGCGCGGGAGCGCCCAGCCAGACCGAGCCTCACGAGGGGAGCACCTGATGGTGGACGTCGGCGACACGGCCCCGGACTTCGAGCTTCCCGACGGTGACCGCACGCCCGTACGGCTCTCGTCGTACCGGGGCGAGAAGAACGTCATCGTGGTGTTCTACCCGCTGGCCTTCACCGGGACCTGCCAGGGCGAGCTGTGCGCGATCCGCGACGAGATCGCGGATTTCAGCAGCGACGACGTGCAGACCCTGGCGATCTCGTGCGACTCGACAGCGGTGCACGCCAAGTGGGCAGCTGAGCAGGGCTACACCTTCCCGCTGCTGGCCGACTTCTGGCCGCACGGCGCGATCGCGACCTCGTACGGCGTCTTCGACGACAAGATCGGGCTGGCGCTGCGGGGGACGTTCATCATCGACAAGCAGGGCACCGTGGCCTACAAGGTTGTCAACGCGATCCCCGACGCGCGGGACACCGACGAGTACCGCCGGGTGCTCGCCGCCCTCTAGGCTCGGGGTCCTCCGGGGCGCGTAGCTCAGCGGTAGAGCGCCCGCTTTACACGCGGGTGGTCGGCGGTTCGAGACCGTCCGCGCCCACGAGCGGCAGTCGGCCTGTGCCCGGACAGCGGCTGCCGTGCCCACCTCCGGACCACCAGCTCGAGGAGCCCCCGCGCGTGAAGGCCGACCCGTTCGTCCAGCTCCGCCTGCTCGACCTGCAGGTGCTCGACAGCGCCCTGGACCGGCTCGCCCACCGCCGTCGGACGCTGCCCGAGCTGGCCGAGATCGCCCGGCTGGAAGGGCTTGTCGCGGCCGGCCGGGACGACGTGGTGGACGCCGAGACCAAGGTGAGCGACCTGACCCGGGAGCAGGACAAGCTCGAGAGCGAGATCGCGGTCGTCCGCGCCCGCCGGGAGCGCGACGAGCAGCGGATGGCTTCGGGCGCGGTGACCCAGAGCAAGCAGCTCGAGGACCTTCAGCACGAGGTCGCGAGTCTGTCGAAGCGGCAGTCCGACCTGGAGGACGCCCAGCTGGAGGTCATGGAGCGGGCCGAAGTGGCGCAGGCCGTGCTGGATGAGCTGCTGAGCACCCGCGAGGGCCGTACGACAGCGCGCGCGCAGGCCGCTGTCGCACGCGACGAAGCCATGCTCGCTCTTGACACGGAGCTCGAACGCACGCGGCTCGAGCGGACGGAGGTTGCCGCCGAGATCCCCGCGGCCCTGCTCGCCCTGTACGACAAGATCCGGGCCGCGGAGGGCGGGATCGGCGCCGGACCGATCGAGCGCGGTCGTTGCGGTGGCTGCCGGCTGGACCTGATGAACAACGAGAAGGCCGAGTTCCGGGCAGCGCCCGTGGATGAGGTGCTGCGGCACGAGGAGTGCACCCGGATCCTCGTGCGCACCGCCGAGTCCGGACTGTGAGACGTGTCCTGGTCGAGGCCGACGGCGGGTCTCGAGGCAACCCAGGGCCGGCCGGGTACGGCGCCGTGGTGCTCGACGCGGTCTCCGGCGATGTGCTGGCCGAGCGGGCCGAAGGCATTGGGCGGGCGACCAACAACGTGGCGGAGTACCGCGGCCTGATCGCCGGTCTGACCGCTGCTCTCGAGCTCGGCAACGTGGCTGAGGTCGAGGTCCGGATGGACTCCAAGCTCGTCGTCGAGCAGATGAGCGGGCGCTGGCAGGTCAAGCACCCCGACATGAAGCCGCTGGCACAGCAGGCCATGACGTTGGTGCGCCGGCTGCCCCGGGTGCGCTTCTCCTGGATCCCGCGGGAGCAGAACACCCGGGCGGACCGTCTGGCGAACGAGGCCATGGACGCGGCCGCGAAGGGGCTCGTCTGGCGACCGGGCGGGGACAGCGGGGCCGCGGACGCTGCAGACGACTTCCTGGCCGCCTCCCCAGCGCAGCCGGCTCAGCCGCAGGTGCCGAACCGGCTGTCGGGCTGGCAGGATCCGCCTGCCCCGCCCACCACGACCTTGCTGCTGCGGCACGGGCAGACCGTGCTGAGCATCGACAAGCGCTTCTCCGGCCGCGGCGACCAGGAGCTGACCGAGCTGGGCCGCACCCAGGCGGCAGCCGCGGCGGTGCGCCTGGCCGGTAGCGGCGCGACCGCGGTCGTCGCCAGTCCGCTGCGCCGAGCGCAGGAGACCGCGGCCCTGACCGCCGCGGCGCTCGGGGTCGACGTGCTCACCGAACCCGGTCTGGCCGAGACCGACTTCGGTGACTGGGAGGGCTACACGTTCAGCGAGGTGCGCGCGAAGTGGCCGCGGGAGCTCGAGGCCTGGTTGGCCAGCACGGCCGTCGCCCCGCCGTACGGCGAGAGCTTCGACGACACGGCCACCCGGGTGCGGCAGGCCCGGGACCGGGTCCTGCGCGAGCACGGCGGCCGGACGGTCGTGCTTGTCAGCCACGTCACGCCGATCAAGACGTTGCTGCGCTTCGCCCTGGACGCGCCCCCGAGCGCGCTCTACCGCATGCACCTGGACCTGGCCTGCCTGTCGGAGGTCCAGTGGTACGCCGACGGGCCGGCCGTCGTGCGTTCGCTGAACGACACCGGACACCTGTCGTAGCGGGCCAGGGCACAGCAGCAGGCCTGGTCACAGCAGCGGGACCGTCGCGAGCAGGAGCAGCGGGACCAGCACCAGCCCGGCCAGGGCGAAGCGGACCCAGGGCACGTGCACCCCGCGGGCGCGGCAGCGGTCGGCCCACAGCAGCGTGGCGAGCGAGCCCCACGGCAGCACGAGCGGGCCGAGGTCCACGCCGAGCAGCAGCGGGAGCAGCTGGTCGTGCGGCACGACCCGTTCCAGCGCGAGGTAGGCCGGCAGGTTGTTCGCCAGGTTCGCGCCGGCCGCGGCGATCGCGGCGGTCTGCAGCGGCGCTCCGACCCCGTGCCGCAGGAGGTCGTCGAGGAACAGCGGGCCGATGCCCTGCACGACGAGGAACAGCCCCTCGACGAGCAGGACGAGCCGCCACGGCACGAGCGAGAACCGCAGCAGCGAGCGTCGGCGGAACAGGCAGGCGAGGACGACGAGGGCGGCCGCGACAGACGCGGCCACGGCGACCGCGAGTCCTGCGAGCAAGGCCGGCACCAGCAGCAGGCAGGCCACCGCTGCTGCTGCAAACAGCACCCGGTCCTCGGGCCGCAGGACCTCCGGCACGTCGTACCGGCCGCGCAGCGCCCGTCGCTGCCAGATCCCCAGGACAGCCACCGTGACGAGCACTGCGACGAGAGCGGGCAGGGCGAGCCGTTGTGCGTACGACGTGGTCGTGAGGCCGAGCTTGCCGATCGCGAGCAGGTTCGTCAGGTTGCTGACCGGTAGCAGCAGTGAAGCGGTGGCTGCGAGCCACACGGTGACGATGGCGAACGGCAGCGGGGACAGCCGCAGCCGCGCCGCGAGCGCGAGGACCACCGGTGTCACCAGGACTGCCGTGGTGTCCAGGCTGAGCACGATGGTAGTGACGGTGCCCAGCAGGACCACGAGGCCGAACAGCACCGGCGTCCGGCCACGGGCCAGGCGAGCGGCCCGGACCGCCGCGACGTCGAAGACCTGTGCGGCGTCGGCGAGCTCGGCGAGCACGGTTACGGCGACGAGGAACACCAGGACGGGTGCGACCCGCACGGTCACGTCGACGGCCCCGGACAGGGGGAGCAGGCCGGTCAGCAGGGTGAGGGTGCCGAGCAGCGCGGCGGCGAGCCACACCGGCGCAGGTTAGCGGCCTGGGCGTATCCTGCTCGCGGGACGAGTCGGCTGGACGGTCGCGGCCCCCGCCAGGGGTCGAGGAAAGTCCGGGCTCCACAGGGCAGGGTGGTCGCCAACAGCGACCCGGGGTGACCCGCGGGAAAGTGCCACAGAGAACAGACCGCCGGCTTGCCGGTAAGGGTGAAACGGTGCGGCAAGAGCGCACCAGCGCCCGGGGTGACCCGGGCGGCTCGGCAAACCCCACCCGGAGCAAGGTCGAGAGGGGCTCTTCGGAGCCCTGCGCAGGCGCTCGAGGGCGGCCCGCCCGATGCCTGCGGGTAGACCGCACGAGGCCACCGGCAACGGTGGTCCCAGATGGATGGCCGTCACCTGGAGCTCGCTCCAGGTACAGAACCCGGCTTACAGGTCGACTCGTCCCTCATACATGCTCTGACCTGCGGCGTTACTTCTCGACCACCCGGTCGGTCCGCAGGGAGTCCGCAGGAGCACCGAGAACGGCGTCGATCGCCTCTCTCGTCTGGTCCTCGGAGTCCGGCCAGAGGTGCGAGTACGTGTCCAACGTCTCGGCGGCCGTCGCGTGCCCAAGCCGAGCTTGCACGACCTTGACCGACTCGCCATGGCGGATGAGGAGCGAAGCGTAGTAGTGCCGCAGGTCGTGAAACACCGCCCCTGTCAAGCCGGCCCGTTGCGTCGCCGGCCGCCAGACAGACGCAGAGAACCTGGTCCGGTTGAGCGGGTGCCCCTTCTCCGTCGTAAAGATCAGCCCGCTGTCGGCCACAGGAAATTCCCGAAGATGCTCCGCCAGAGACTCAAGCACGACCTGGGGGAGGGGGAGGACTCGGTAGGAGGCGCGAGTCTTGGGCGGCGCGTGACGGGGTCCCTGCCCCGGCAAGAGCAAGAGCTGCCGGTCAACGGTCAGCGTCCGGCGCAAGAAGTTTACTCGGTCCGAGGTCAGTCCAAACGCCTCACCCTGCCGAAGTCCGGTGCCGGCTGCCAGGGTGACCAGGGCGCTGTGCCGCTGAGGAACCGACGCGGCGAGGGACCAGACGGCCGACGTGGCCAAGGGGACGACCTGTACAGGCTCCCGCCTCGGCAACTTGATCCCGTCGCAGGGGGAGGAAGGCAGCTTTCGATCGCGGACGGCTGCCTTGAAGATCGCCGCAACTAGGCCGTGCACCACGGCCACCGTGGCAGGAGCAAGAGCGCGCTGGTCGGTGCTGCCGCTGCTGAGTCTTTTCACCCACGCCTGCACCTCGCCAGGCCGTACGGTCCCTAGTTGCCGAGAGCCGAAGGCGGGGTAGGCGTGCCGCCGCAGCATCGTCTCCACATGCGCCACGGACGACGGCCGGTGCACCTGCCCTTGACGCCACGCTTCGGCGTACTCCATGAAAGTAATCCTGGCGGCGCGCGGGTCCACGTACTGCCCCGTGACAATCGACGCTGTGACCTCGTCGAGCCAGCGCTGGCCGTCTACTTTGCGGTCGAAGTGCTTGGCGTGCTCCTTGCCGGTGTCGTCCCGATAACGTGCCCGCCAACTACCGTCATGGCGTTTGGTGATGCTGGCCATGCTTGTTACCACCGCTTCTTACGGGCGGCCTCTGACGACTCGGATGGCGGCGGAGTCGAGGCGGCTTTCGGGGAGGCAGCCACGGCGGCCCTTCGGTGGTACGGCAGGGACCGGAAGTTGAGCTCAGCAACGCTCGGCTTATTGGGCTCGTCGGACCGCAGGCGTTCCCGCATGCCCTCGTCGAGATTCTCAACGGCGGCCCCTAGGTTGCCGAGAAAGTATTGTGCGTCCGTACATGCCTCGGACGCCCACGCGACATTCCGCTCGTCCATCGCTATGAGTTCGGAGAGCTGGGTTAGCTCTTTGAGCACAACTTCCACGCAGGTCACGGCATAGCCACCGACCTTACTGATCTGGCGGTAGGAGTCTGCGATCTGCTTGTCCCTCGCTGCGTGCGCAGGCAACAGCAGGTCCTCGACCTCCAGCTCGTAGACCTTCGCGAACGCCACGAGCTCATCGACCGTGATGCGGCGCGGCGGGTCGCCCTGCTCGATCTTGTTCACCGCGGACTGGTTGATGGGACAGCCGGCTGTGGTCATCCTCCGAGCGAGCTCGGCAGCGGACCAACCGCGTCGCTCGCGTTCAAGAGCGACGCGGATTGCGGCATCGGCTTCCGGTCCTCGTGGGCGGCCTGCGTTGATCTTGGGCATCGCGTCCTTCCAAAGAAGACCCGACCTTGACAGTCTTGGGCTGGCTTTGCAAGCGGTTCTCACGAAGGATCGGCGCTACCTACCGAGCAGGGAGCGCCATGAGCGAGAAGTACCTGACGACCGCTGAGGTGGCGAGCTTGTGCCGCACATCGCCCGACACAGTCCGGTACTGGCGGCACGTCGGGAAGGGGCCGGCCTCGTTCAAGGTGGGCCGCCGGGTCCTGTACGACGTGAGCGTCGTCCAGAGCTGGCTCACCGAGCTGCAGACGGGCTAGAGGTGATCGCCGACGCCCGTGAGCAGGCTGAGCGGTGGTGTTCCGCCCTCTGGGGTGACCGGCAGGGCTGGGCCCTGACCGCGGTGGGCCGCTCGCCCCAGATGAGCTCCGGCCGCTTCCGGCACGCCTGCCTCGACCAGTTCCCCTACCAGTGGCCTGACGACCGGGACCGGCTGCTGAGCGAGCTCCTGCCGCTTGCGGACGGCTGCGACGTGTACGTCGCCCCTCTGCTGCGCAGTGCGCCGAACCGGCGTAACGCCGACAGCGAGCCCCTCGACGGCCAGCACGTGTGGCTGGACGCCGACGAGTGGGACGAGGAGCGGGAGCGCGTGCTCGCCGGGTATGAAGCCCCTGTCTTGCGGGTGCAGTCGGGAGGAGCGCACGGCCGGATGCACCTGTATCTGGACGTGGGTGAGCTGCGCCCTGGTCACCAGATCGCCCGGATGGCGCAGCTGCTGTCGCAAGACCTTCGCACCGACACCTACGGCGGCGCGAACAAGCTGCTGCGGTTGCCCGGCACCATGAACCACAAGCCTGTCCTGCTAGGTCAGCCGGCCGGTGCCGTCATCCTGCTCCCGTGAGCAAGCTGGAAGCCCTGTTCGAGCGGGCGCAGGAGACAAAGCCGCTGGACCGGTCGGGCGAGACCTACCGGCTTGCCATGCAGGGCCTAGAGGACGGAGACGACGACCAGACGATCATCTCCTCGGTCTCGGCGGACTTGGGGTCCGTCGAGAAGTACGGCAGCCGGCTCGCCGCTGAGGTCATGCGCATCTTGGACAAGGAGCGTCCACGCCACCCACACATCGGCAGGACCTGCGCGCAGGCTTCGTGTGGGCCGATACGGATTGCATCCAACCCGGTTCTCGTGTCGCCCGTTGAGTGGACGCAGCTGTGGGCCGGCAAGGACGAGCCGCCCGAGTACGTGCTGGAGCCTTTCTTGCCGGCTGGGCGCACGACAACCGTCGTCTCACCGCCGAAGCTGGGCAAGAGCCTTCTGGGGTTGGAGATCGCAGCTGCCGTCGCGACTGGCAAGGCCATGTGGGACCGGGAGGTCCAGCAGCGCTGCGTCATGTACCTCGATCAGGAGATGGGCGAGGCGGACCTGCGCGAGCGCCTCCGCGACATGGGCTATGGCCCGGATGATGACTTGTCCCGCCTGTACTACTACCTGCATCAGCCTTGGCCGTTGCTCGACACCGAAGCCGGTGGCAGGACGTTGCTGAACGCAGTCCAGGCCTGCGGTGCTGAGGTGCTCGTCATCGACACCCAGTCCAAGGTGTTAGAAGGGGACGAGAACGACGCCGGCACCATGACGCGCTTCTTCCGATACACGCTCGCCCCTCTGAAGGCCAAAGGCTCGACCGTGCTGCTCTTCGACCATGTTGGCCGGGATGCGGGTAAGGGGCCTCGCGGGAGCAGCCAGAAGCCCGCCGACGTCGACGCCGTCTGGCACCTCGGCAGCCGGAGTGAAACCGGCCTGACCCTCAAGAGGACTCATAACCGCACGCGGCACGGGGAGGATGTCCTCTACCTGGAGCGCTCCATCGAACCGCTGCGTCACGAACTGGTGACAACCCAGGCCCGTACCGAGGAGATCATTGAGGCCATCAGGCGGAAGATGGACAGCCTCGACCTCAGCCTTGATCTGACGGGCAGGGAGGCCTTGGAGGCAGTCAGGAAGCAGGGCACCAAGGCGCGTGACGAGAACATCCGGGAGGCGTACAAGCGCTACAAGGCGGACTGGGGATAGTGCGTCCCAGCCAGGCCTGACCGAAGGAGCCCATAGTGCGTCCCGACCGCGTCCCGCTGCGTCCCACAGGCGGCGGTGGGCGCGTCCCATGAGTCCCAGGGTCAAGATGAGCGTGCGTCCCGGACTGCGTCCCCCCCTAGGGGGACGCGGGACGCGCCCCAGACCGATGAGCTGAAGAAGCCCCCGCCGCCTGTGGGACGAGACGGCACCGACCCCCGGTGGAAGGCCTGACGAAAGCAGCAGACACGGCGTCCTGGGCCCTGCGGCGAGGCCCCGGCATCATGGAGGCCTAGTACTACAGCCGCACTTATGGTGAGGCGCCGCGGGCGGCGTAGTGGAATCGACGGGCGCGGGCTTGGTGACGTCGTCTCCAGAGCGACCAGCCGAGCACCGCAGTGGGGGTGGCGGGGCGG
>JAABUZ0100002737.1_pt1 | contig 28278 bp, 24 predicted proteins | sample 5562091 | NCBI WGS metagenome assembly JAABUZ01 (sample SAMN12813069, study PRJNA571459) | rock metagenome | isolation source: Antarctica rocks | place: Antarctica: Victoria Land, Linnaeus Terrace sud | collected 2015-12-21 | reverse complement strand
ACCCCTTTCTCCAGAGCGGTAACCCCCTGCAATCCGCTTCAACCGCCCAGTTCTAGATCCGTGTCATCAGTGCAGATTCGGGTTAAGCCTTTTCCGCGCAAGCCGGCCTACTATAAGGCTATGACCTCCTCCCTAGTCCTCGACGATCTCCTCCAACAGGCCGAGATCGCCCACGGCCATCTCTGCGCCGGGCAGATTCTCGGCGTCCGCATGGCCATGCTCGCCTGCGATCGCCTCGGCATCGAAGAGCCGCGCGGCAAAGACCGCAAGCGTCTCGTCACCTTCATCGAAATCGACCGCTGCGCCACCGATGCCATTGGTGTCGTCACTGGCTGTCGTCTGGGCAAGCGTGCCCTCAAGTTTCGCGACTGGGGCAAGATGGCCGCGACCTTCGTCGACCTGCAGCTTCCACTCGAACAGGATCTCTTCAAAGGGCTTCGTATCTCCGCGCTCGAGTCTTCCAAAGAGAAGGCCGCCGAGCTTTACCCGCATCTTGAAAAAAACCCGCAGCAGATGCACGCCTACCGCGAAATGCCCGACAACCTTCTTTTCAGCGAGCAGTGGGTGGAGGTGCCGCTCCCCCGCAGCGAGTTCCCCGGCTTCAAAGGCGCACGCGTCGCCTGCTCCGTCTGCGGCGAGGGCATCAACTACGATCGCTTCGTGGATGGCGAAAGCGATCCCGTCTGCCTGGGCTGCGCCAACCCGGCCGCCCGGTACTATCAGCCGCTGCCCTAAGCCCCACGCCACATCCACAAACAGCAGGGCCGGCTGGGAGATCCTCCCGCCGGCCCTGGAACCTCGTTCTGATAAGGACGTTTAGCCTTCAAGTAAGAGCAAACCTGCTAACGCCCGTAGTAGCCGTTGGGCGTGTTGTAGCCGTAGCCATTCTGCCCGTTGTAGCCGTAGCCATTCTGATCACCATAGCCGGAGTAGCCGCGGTCCCGACCGTACTCACGCGCACGCTCCCATCGCTCGCGCCTTTCGTGCTGCTCCCATCGCTCGTGCCGCTCCCATGCCTCATGCTGTGCAATGGCGGCGCGCTCGCGTTCGTACCGCTCCCGCTCGTAATAATCTCGGCGGCCCTCATCGTGGTAAGAAGGCCCGAACTGCACACCAATCGCGAAATGCTGCGCCTCTGCCTTCGCCGGTGCGACCAATGCAACCGCGCCCGCAACCAGCCCGATCGCTATCATCTTACCGACCATCGCCTTCACGCCTGAGATCGTCATACCGCCTCCTTGCCACACCACACTGAACACCCATTCAGCGAGGTGGTTGCGCGCAACTTTCTGCCACGCAAGTGTTATGCCGCATCCTCCTCCCCTCCGTTGCTGAAACGGATCTGCCGTACCATCAAGCAACATCCCTTGTCGTCCGCGGACCTCCCCTGATGATCGCTCCCCCAGCCTGGACCCGCCGTCGCTTTCTCGTGGGCTCCACTGCTCTAGCCGCACTCGCAAACACCTCCTGGCATCGCGCGTTCGCCCTCGCACAATCCAAAGCTGTTCGCCACGCAGGCTCCTCCCCAGAGGTCGTCTCCAGCACACTCCAGCCTCTGCTCGAAGGCAACACCGCCCGCCCTCTCCGCTACCAGCCAGTTGGCCCGGCATTCCGCATCCGCGACGGCCGTGAGTTCTTCAACCGCCCCCTCTACGGTCCCAACAACGCCTTCCGTGTAGACGCCGGCGATCTGCCCGAGTTCTCCCTCTACCTCCCCGGACACGGCGGCAACCTGCGCATCGGCATCAGTCGCCCTTCCGGCTCGAAGTGGCTCTTCGCAGCCGACGAGGTCATCGCGCGCTACCTCTCCGGCCAGATGCTCTACAGCGTCCGCGACCCGCTGCTGGGCAAAGGCAGTATCGACCTCCACCTCGTCACGCAGGCCGAAGGTGCAGGTGTCCATCTCGCCATTCACGCCGAGAACACCCCATCCGACCTGCTGCTCACATGGGTCTTCGGTGGTGTCAGCGGCCGCAAGGGCAGGCGCGGCGGCGACCTCGGCTGCGAGATCGAGCCCGTCAGCCGCTTCTTCCAGCTCAGACCCGAAGAGTGCAACAAGAACACTTACATCCTCCGAGCCTCCACCGCCGAGCTCGAAAGCGAAGCCGCGAAGCTCCATCTCACCTTTCCTCCCGGCTCAAAGCTGCACCTCACCGAGGCCGCCCATTGGAACAGCGGCTGGCAGGCCCTCCAGCAGACCTCAGAAGACTCCGCCCAACCCATCCTCGTCGGCTCCGTCCCATTCGACGCCTCCGCCGGCGTGAACAGCCCAACCCTGCATCTGCTAATCCGTCATGTCACCGCTGGCGATACCACCCCCCAAGCTCCATCCCAGACCGATCCATCCATCGCCTTCGCAGCCCGCACAAGGCAGCTCGCCGCTCTTACAGAGAACTTCCACGTCACCACCCCCGACCCCTTCGTCGATGCTGCCGCAGGCGCCCTCGCCCACGCCGCCGATGCCATCTGGGACGAGTCACAGCAATGTGTCATGCACGGTGCCGTCGCCTGGCGCGTTCCTCTCGCAGGCTGGCGCGGCCCCTACGCCCTCGACGCCCTCGGCAGCCACGACCGCATGCGAGCGCACCTCCGTCACTGGATCAAGCTGCAGAACCAGACGCCGCTCCCCGCCTCGCAGGATCCCGACGCTCCCGCAACCGGCCCCGCCGACCCCGGCTCGCACCTCACCCGCAAGGAAGCTCTCCTGCACACGAACGGCGACCTCTCGGCCAATCACTACGACATGAACTTGGTCTTCTTCGACGCCCTCGTTCGCCACCTCCGCTGGACCGGCGACGTGGACCTCGCACGCGAGATCTGGCCCGCCCTCACGCGCCACACGGACTGGGAGTACCGCAATCTTCGCCGCGCCTTCCCCAACCCCGACCCCAAGGCCCCAGCCAACCGCCAGGCCCTTCCCCTCTACGAGGCCTACGCCTGCATCTGGGCCAGCGACAATCTCCAGGGCAACGGCGGCGGGGCCACCCACGCCACCGCCTACAACTACTTCCTCAATCGCTCCGCCGCCACTATCGCCCGCGTCCTCGACGAGGACCCCGCACCCTTCGACGAAGAGGCCGACCTCATCCACGAGGCTCTTACCCAGCTCCTCTGGATGCCCGAAGTCGGCGCCTTTGCCGAGTCTCGCGACCTCCTCCTCCCCCAAACCCTCCAGACCAGCCCCGCCCTCTGGACCGCCTACCACGCCATTGACTGCGAGCTCCCGACGCCGCGTCAGGCCTGGCAGATCGTCACCGACCGCCTCTCCGCCCTCCGCCCCATACCCATCCACGGCGAGGGCGTCCCTGATGGCCCATGGCACCTGCTCTCCTGCTCCGACTGGCTCCCCTACCTCTGGTCGCTCAACCTCCTCGCCCTCGCCGAAAACATGCACTTCGCCCTCGCCCTCTGGCAGGCCGGCCTCCCCGACGGGGCCTTCGCCCTTTTCAAGGGCAACCTCCTCGACTCCATGTTCGGGGGCCTCTGCCCCGGCAACCTCCACATGTCCTCCCAGCTCGATCCCCACCGCCAGGAGTCCCAACGCGACTTCGCCGACCCCATCGGCATCACCTCCCGCGCCCTCGTCGAAGGCCTCTTCGGCATCCTCCCCGACCTCCTCCGCGCCACCCTCACCGTTCGCCCCGGCTTCCCCTCCACTTGGAACGAGGCCGCCCTTCACCACCCCCACATCGACCTCACCTGGCGTCGCGACGGCCTCTCCGAAACCCTCGAGATCACCAGCCGCCTCCCCCACCCCGTCGCCCTCACCCTCATCCTCCCCGCCCGCACCACCAACGACCCCATCGTCCTCTCGAACGGCGTCGCCTTCCCCTTCGCCTTCGACCCCGAAGCCACCGGATCCCCGCGCATCATCCTCACCAACTTCCCTGCCGCCACCGCGTGGAAGATCGACATCCGCTGGCACGGCCACCCACCACCCGAGGGGCCCGTCCGCGCCACATACCAGGTCGGCGACACCATCGCCCTCCCACCCGGGATCACCATTACACAAATCGACGACCCCCAGGCCTGCCTCCAGTCCGGCACCGCCGTCAGCCCCGGCCACCACGCCGTCTTCGTGCCTATTCGCCAGGGAAGCTGCCGCTACTGGCTACCCATCCCCCTCGACATCCTCCCGAAACCCGTTGTGCCTCCGCCGGTCGCAAACCTCACCGCCGAAACCTACGACCCCATCGACCTGTCAGAACTCCTCGACAGCAACGTCACCGCCATCCTCACCCGCGACTACACCAGCCCACGCTCCCCCTTCTGCTCCCTCTCCCTCCCCGACCACCTCCTCGGCGGCTGGGCCAACTTCGACCTCCCCTCAACCATCGACGACACCGGCCTCCGCTCCGCTGGCGGCACCCTCCACACCCGCTTCAACTCCGACGACATCCCCTTCATCACGCCCGCCAGCCCGAACCAGCCAAACTGCCGCACCCTCTCCTTCTGGTAGCCCGACCAGCAGCGAATCGAGCTCTCCCTCTCCGGCCGTGCCCGCACCCTCTTCCTCCTCATGACCGGCACCACCTTCCCCCAGGCCAGCCGAACGGTCCACGGAGCCGTCACCGTCCTCTACACCGACGGCTCCACCTCTGTCCTCACCCTCCGCAGCCCCGACACCTGGTGGCCCATTGAGCAGGACTTCCTCTTCGACGACTTCCTCTTCCGCGCCTCCAGCCCCCTGCCCCCGCGTATCGACCTCCGCACCGGGGAGACCCGCACCCTCGATCTCTCCACCCTTCAAAGGGGAGGGCCGCTCCGTTCCCGGAGGCGCTGCCACCCTGCTCCACCTCCCTCTCCACCCCGACCGCACCCTCTCCTCCTTCAAAGTGGAGTGCAGCCTTTACGGCGTCGTCCTCGCGCTCCTCGGTGCCACCCTCGCTCGCTGAAACTCCACGCCCGAGACATTCCCTCGTGTCACCGGGCGACCACACCGACCAACGCCATAGCCCACCCCTCGTTGCCCCCCCGAATTTGTCAAACCGACCGGAGCGTAGCGCAGTAGCAGTAGAGGAACCCGCTTCACCCGTTCCCCAGCCCTTCAGCCCGTCCTCATGCTGGCTGATGTCACCCGTCGCGTTGTCGGCGAAACCGTAGCCTTCTAGGCGAAACCGTCACGTTTAGAAGGTTCGTCTCCTGCCCGCCCCTGCTTTCAACGCTGCCCCTCGATCGCCTTCGCAACCCGCAGCATCGTCCCCTCTTCGAAGTGCCCCGCCATCACCTGCACCCCGATCGGCAACCCTTCCCTGGTCTCCCCGCACGGTACACTCACCCCGCAGATCCCGGCCAGACTCGCCGCCACGGAATAGATGTCCGCCAGGTACATCGCCACCGGGTCATCGGTCTTCTCCCCCAGCTTGAACGCAGCGGTCGGCGTCATCGGCCCCACAATCACATCCACCTCCCGGAACGCCTGGAGGAAGTCCCGCGCCAGCAGCGTCCTCACCTGCTGCGCCTTCCGGTAGTACGCATCGTAGTAGCCCGCGCTCAGCGCATACGTCCCCAGCAGAATGCGCCGCTTCACCTCCGCCCCAAACCCCTCCTCGCGCGTCTCCCGAAACATCCCGCCCAGCGTCTGCGCATCCATCTCCCGCAGCCCGAACCGAACCCCGTCGAACCGCGAAAGGTTCGACGAGGCCTCCGCCGTAGCCAAAACGTAGTACGTCGGAATCGCATATTTCGTATGCCGCAGATTTACCGGCTTCACCACACATCCAGCCGCCTTCAAGCCGGCAATCGCCCGCTCCACCGCCTCCCGTATCTCCGGATCCAACCCCTCCCCGAAGTACTCCTCGGGCACCCCCACCCGCAATCCCTCGACGCCCTTCCGCAACTCCGCCGTATACGCCCCCACCGGCCGGTCCGAGCTCGTCGCATCCCGCCCGTCCTCCCCCGCCAGCACCTCCAGCATCACCGCCGCATCCTCGACAGTGCGCGTAAACGGCCCCACCCGGTCCAGCGACGAAGCAAAGGCAATCAGCCCATACCGGCTCACCCGCCCATACGTCGGCAGCACCCCTACCACGCCGCAGAACGCCGCCGGCTGCCGCACCGACCCGCCCGTATCCGTTCCCAGCGAAGCCACGCAGAACCCCGCCGCCACCGCCGCCGCCGACCCCCCACTCGATCCGCCCGGCACCCGGTCGAGCGCCCGGGGATTCCGCACCGGCCCAAACGCCGAGTTCTCGTTCGACGACCCCATCGCAAACTCGTCGCAGTTCAACTTTCCCAGCAGCACCGCACCCGCTGCCTCGAGCTTGGCCACCGCCGTCGCATCGTAAGGCGGACGATATCCCTCCAGGATCTTCGATCCAGCCGTAGCCGGTGCTCCCCGCATCGCCAGCACATCCTTGATCCCGACCGGCACACCAGCCAGCGGGGGCAGCTCCGCTCCGGCCTTCACCATCCCATCGATCCGCTCCGCCTGCACCATCGCCCGCTCCCGGCTCAAGGCCAGAAAGCTGTTGATCCCCTTACCTCCCGCGGAATCATGGGGAGCATCAGTCCCATCCTCCGCCGCAATCCGCGCATAATGCGCCTCCAGGAGCTCCGCCGCCGACACCCGCCCCTCAGCCACCGCGGCCCGCGCCGTCCCAATCGTCAATCCACTCAACTCCAAACCGTCCAAAACCGAATCCCCCGAAATCAAGATCGCCCTGCCCTTGCTGTTCCCGTTGCCGGTGCATTGCTATTACCGTGGCCGTTGCTGTTGCCGTGGCCCGTGGCTCGTGCCGTTGCCGTCGCCTGTTCCACGCCGTCATCCTGAGCGAAGCCGAAGGACCCCTGTATTTTGCCTTTGCTTGCCCCTTGCTTCCGTCTGTCCTCTCCGATCAAACCGGCAACCCGAACCACCTACCGCTCAATCACCTTCGGCACCTTGAAGAACCGCCCATCCGTCTCCGGCGCCGCCTCCATCACAACCCCCCGGTCGAGCGAGGGCGCCACCGCATCCTCCCGCAGCTCCGACCCCTTCTCGTCAAGCGCTCCCGCCAGCAGTTCGCTCACCTGCGCCATCGCCGGCACACCCGTCGTATCCACCTCGTTCAGCTGCGCAATATGGCCCAGAATCGCATTCAGATCGCGCTGCATCCGCGGCTCCTCCTCCAACGTCAGCTCCAGGTTCGCCAGCTGCGCCACATACCGTACATCCTCCAACATCACTCCAGCAGCTTTCATTTCAGCCTCGTCACTCACTTTGCATCCCTCACTCATCTCCCCCATTCCCAGCCCCGCGTCCGCCGCGGGCCAAAGCGTCCCGCACCCTAAACCGTATCTCACGCACAGGAACATCCGCGACAGCCCCCAGCTCTCGCACCAGCTGCTTTCGCATCCCCGTCATCTGTTGCAGCCAGACTGCGTCCACGACCTCCACCTCCATCACGCCCCCGGCATACCCCGTCACCGATCCACGCTCGCTCAGCGCCCGGCCACACACCACGGTCCACGCCGCCGAGAGCCTGTCCTCGTCCCCCATCGCACCGAGGCTCTTCCCCAGCGACCCCCGCAGCAGCGTCCGCATTCCCTCCACGCCTGCCCTCCCCGGGCCACCCTTGGACGGAAGCCCCTGTAAACCTCAATCTTATGCGACCCCGGCGCCACCGGCACACCGCGACGGACCTAGAGCCCCGCCGGAGCCCTCATCGCCTCCGCCGCACCCGGCGCCACCGAAAGCACAAACTCCCGCATCCGCTCGAGAAACACCTCCGTCCGGAACTCCTCTGCCCAGCCCCGAATCACCTCCGGATCAAACTCGCCCGCAGCCTCCCTCGCCTCGAACTCCAGAATCCCCTTCATCACCGACTCGGCCGTCTGTTCCGGGAAGTAGACCCCCGTTCGCCCGCACGCTCCAAAAGCTCCCGAACCCCGCACCGTCTCCAACGATCCCCCAGCCCCAAACGCCACCACCGGCCGCCCACACGCCTGCGCCTCCAGCGGCACCATCCCAAAGTCCTCATCCGCCGCAAACAGCAGGGCCCGGCACCCCGCATATTCGTTCCACAGCGCCTCCGTCGTCATCTCTCCCAGCATTGCAACATCTGGCCCCGCCAGCCGCCGAAGCCTTCCCTCCTCCGGTCCCGTTCCCGCCACCCGCAAGCTCCTCCCCAGTCGCCTGCAAGCCTCGATCATCAGCTCCGTTCGCTTGTACCCCACCAGCCGTCCCGCACACAGGTAATGCTCCCCCACCCTCCCCACCCGAGCCCGGCCGAGGTCGATCGGCGGATAAATCACCGTGCTCTCGCGACCATAAAAACACCGTATCCGACCAGCCACGTACCGCGAATTCGCCACAAAATGCGTCACCTTTTGCGCGGCTGCAACGTCCCACCGCCGTAACGAACCCGCAGCAGCCGTAAAGATTGCACGCGTCACGCCGCCCATTTGCTGCCGGTAAGCCTCATATCCGTCATAAAGATAGCGCATCGGCGAATGGCAGTAGCAGATGTGAACGGCCCCCGGATCCACCCGCACCCCCTTCACCGGCCCACTATCCGAAGAGATCACCAGCCCAAACCCGCGCAGATCCAACCCCTCCACCGCCCCCGCATACAACGGCATCATGTGTCGGTGGTAAGTCATTGCAAATGGCACCCTTTGCAGGAACGAAGAATGCACGCGCCGTCCGGCGAGCCCATCCGGCAGCCCCCGATCATTCGCAACCAGCGTAAAGATCTCCGCCTGGGGGAACAGGGATGCGATGCACTCCGCAACCCGCTCGCCACCACCGCGCGTCACGAACCAGTGGTGAACAATCGCAACCCGCAAACCGCTACCCTCTGCTGCCGTGTTGCGCCGGAGCCTTAGTAGGCGCCATCTTTGTTCGCCACGGAAGAGAACGTCCGAAGCAGGATCACCACATCCCGCCGCAAAGACCAGTTCTCGACATACGCACAGTCCAGCGCAACTCTCTGCGGATATGTCAGTTCGCTCCGCCCCGAGACCTGCCACAGTCCCGTCAAGCCTGGCTTCACGCGGCAGTAGTGGTAGAAACCTTCTCCGTACTTCTCCACCTCGGCTGCCACGATGGGTCGCGGGCCTACAAGCGTCATCTGCCCGCGCAATACGTTCCAGACCTGCGGCAGTTCGTCCATGCTGTACCGTCTCAAAAACCGGCCCACGGCCGTTATCCGCGGATCCCGCTTGAGCTTGTGAGTTCGGCTCCACTCCGCTCGAGCCTTCGGTTGACTCGTCAGGTAATCTTCAAGCACCTCGGCAGAGTTCACACACATCGTTCGGAACTTCCACATGGAGAAAAATGCGCCATTCTGCCTGATGCGCCGATGCGAGTAAAAGACCGGACCGGGAGAGCTCAGAATGACCAGCGCCGAGATCAGCGCGATCACTGGAAGAAGAACGGGAATGGAAAGGAGCACCAGCAGGATGTCCAAAATGCGCTTCACGTAGCGATACCGCAAAGTGTCGGCCGCCTTCGCCTTATCGTCGGGAGCCTTCGCCCGTTGCCGTTCCACTGGCTCCGTGTAGGGGTAGGAAGCCTCCATGGCCGCAGATCGTGGCTGGGAGGATTGAAAATCATCCTGCATAGCAGCCATGTGTCTGCACGATTCGCAGCGTGTCAATCGCGTCTGAGATCTTACGTTGCATTGTGGTTCGCTCTGGCGTCAAAGATGCCAGCCGGGTGCCTGGGTCTTGCACTATCGTGTCCCTGCTTTCGTCAACGGTCTAGCATCCTGGACTTCTGAGGACGCCCTGTCTTTTGATGAACGTGCCGGATACCAATCGACCACAGGATAAACGGGGAGGATGTCCGCCCCTTGAGAGTGCTGCAAAGTCCTCCTAGTCTACAGGCTTTGCTCACGCCGGGGGCAAGCGCCATGCCTGGGAGTCTCCACATGAACATGGGTCCGTCTCGACCTGCCGACCAAAGCTAAACTGGCCTGATGGAGATTGTTGAAACACCGTTGCATGACGTGAAACTACTGCAACCCAAGCGCTTTGGGGACGACCGGGGCTGGTTCGCAGAGGTCTTCAACGCCAGCACCTTCACCGCCGCAGGCCTTCCCTCAAACTTCGTTCAGGACAACCAGTCCCTGTCCCGCAAGGGGGTTCTTCGCGGTCTTCACTATCAGCTCGGGAGACCACAGGGCAAGCTCGTCCGCGTTCTCTCAGGACACATCTGGGACGTCGCCGTCGATCTCCGCCCCTCCTCACCCGACTTCGGCCGATGGGCCGGGTTTCACCTCCGACCGCTCACGAAGACCGGCGACCTCCAGCTCCTCTGGATCCCCGAGGGCTTCGCTCACGGCTTCCTCGTCCTTTCCGAGACCGCCGAAGTTCTGTACAAAACCACCGATCTCTACTTCCCCGCCGGGGAGCGATCCATCCTTTGGAGCGATCCGACGCTCGCCATCTCCTGGCCGCTTCACGAGCTCAACGGCACCCATCCCTCCGTCAGCGCGAAAGATGCCGCAGGCACCCTCTTCACCGACGCCGATCTGCCCCGGGTGGATTAGCTCCGGGCCAAAGCTCACCACCTCACACCCCGTTCGCACCCCGCGGACGGGTTCTACCACGTGTTCTCGACCAACCAGGCCTCCACCTCCGCCAGTCCGGCAACGGGTGCATGAGCGCCCGGGCATGCACTCACCTCCGTTCCGGCAAGCAGAAACGCCTTCCGCAACCCCGCCGCATTCGCCGCCGCAACATCGCTGCACCGGTCTCCTACCATCACGCTCCCCGCCAACTCAACCCCAAGCTCGCGGTGCGCCCGCCGCAGCATCCCCGGCCCTGGCTTCCTGTCCTCGTGCTCTCGCCGATACTCCCCGACACCATGCACAGGGTGGTACGGACAGTGATACACCGCATCCAGTTCCACACTTTCCTTCCCCAACTCAGCCCGCATCCACGTCATCAGGCTCTCAAACTCAGCCTGGCTATAGAGCCCACGTGCGATTCCCGACTGATTCGTCACCACCACGATCCGATATCCCAACCGCCGCGCCGTTCGGCAAAGCGAAAACACACCCGGCACAAACCGTACGTCCTCCGTCCGCGAAAGATACCCGATCTCCTCATTGATCACACCATCCCGATCGAGAAACAACGCCGCAGCCGTCATCCCTTCAGCCTCCACATCTCCAGCCCCGCCGTCACCGTACTTACCGGGGTCGCCACCCTCGTCGCCATCACCACTCCCGCACGACGCCCCGCCAACATCTGCTCCACCTCGCTCACCACCATCTCCGGAGTCACCTGCCGCACGCACGCATTCTCCCTGCATGGCGCATACTCCCTTCCGTCATAGCAGGGCCGGCACGCAAACCCCTCCCCTCCCCACATCGCAACCGCCCCCGCCCTCTGCGGCAGCCTACCCCGTGGGTCCGTCGGCCCAAAGATACTCACGATGCCCACCGACGTGATCCCCGCCAGATGCAGCGGCCCGGTATCGTGCGTCACCACCACACCACTCGCCTCCATCAAAGCCAGCGTCTCCACCAGCGTCAACCGTCCGATCTCATCCCTCACACCCAGCCCCGCGAATGCCTCCGCCGCCCAGCCGTCATCAGGCCCGCCCACCAGCGCCACCTCCAGCCCAAGCTCCAGCAACCTGCTCGCGACCGCGACATAGCTCGCCACCGGCCACCGCCGAAGGCCATCATCGCGCATCGCATTCCGCGCACCCCCCGGCACCAACAGCACCTGCTCTCTCGCCTCCGCCCGCGGCAGCGGACCCGATGGAAGGCTCTCCGGCCGCACCGGCGCCAGCCCCACCGTAACCGGCCCCTCATCCCGGCCCAGCATCACCCGCAGATACTCATCCGTATGGTGCCGCCCCGGCATCAGCCTCCGCCTTCGGTCCGTGTGCGACAGCGTCACCCTTCGCTTCGCCCGCACAGGCAGCCCTACAACCCTGTACCGGCGGTCGTAGTACAAGATCGCGCAAAGCTCATACCGCCTCCCGGCAACCTGCCGCCAAATTCCAGCCAGCGCCCGCACCCTCTCCACCACGGACCTACCAAATAGCGCCCGTTCCTCCACCGCGATCGGCCGGATCCACGGATAGAGCCGCAGCAACGACAACACCTGCATCCCGCACACCCAGTCAATCTCATGCCCAGCCCGGTGCATCTCAAACGCCGCCGGAATCGCCATCACGACGTCCCCAATCGCACCGAACTTGACTATCAGCACCCGTCCCATCGCAGACCTGAGACTACGACATCCGGGCTTCCTTACGCACTCTCTCGAAACGGCGTCAGCCTCCCCCGCCACCAGTCCCCTACACCCTCCATAACGCCCCTCAGTGCCGGCCAGTCGCGCAGCGCAACACGCTTTCCCACACGTAAGGCTAAAAAGATCCCCCTCGATAACAGCGGCACACGTCCATGCCGCCCAAGGAACAGCATGCCCGATGCCGTTTGGATCCTCTCCAGCAGCGGATTCCGCGAACGCCGGCGCGGCCCCCCCAACCCCACACTTCCGTTCTCCGCATGGAGGATCGCCGTATCCTCCGCCACGGCCAGCGCCCACCCAGCCTGCGTCGCGCGAAGGCTGAAGTCCGAGTCCTCGAAGTACAGAAAAAGTCCCTCCCAAAGCCCTCCCAGACCCTCAAATGTCTGCCGCCGTACCAGCGCGCTCGCAAACGTTATGTAAGCGTTTCTGCCAAGCACAGTGGGTGCCGTAAAGTGCCGGTTGAACCCCGACCATAAATCGATCGCGCCCCCACCCCATGCCTGCACCTCTGTCCTCTCATGCATGTAGAACAGCACCGCCCCGACAATCCCTACGCCCGGGTTTCTCCTTGCCTTCGAAACCAGCTTCCGCACCGTATCCGGCGGCGCCTCCGTGTCGTTGTTCAAGAACCAGATAAACTCAGCGCCCATCCCCAGCCCGCGCCGCGCACCGATGTTGGAAGCCTTCGCAAATCCTGCATTGTAACCATTCTCGATACATATCACGGACGGGTAAGCCATCCTGATCCGGCCCACCGAGCTATCCGCCGACCCGTTGTCCACCACAATCACCAGCAGACGCTGGTAGTCCTGCACCATCAGCGCTCCCAAACACCGCTCGGTATGCTCCCAGCTATTCCAGGTGACCAGAACACATGCCACCAGCGGCTCTTGCCCTCGCTGATCGGAGATGGCGCTCAAAGCTCCGCCATGACCTCACGAAGAGATTCCTGCCAGTCCATCATTTGCCACCCCAGCCGCTCCTCAAGTCTCGCGCAGCTCATCCGCGAGTTCGCTGGCCGCCTCGCCGCAGTCGGAAACTGCGCCGTCGTGATCGGCTCCAGCTTCGCGAAACTTACCCCAGGCTCACGTCTCTTCGCCATCGCCACAGCCTCGCTCGCAAATTCGAACCATGTCGTATATCCAGACCCCGCCGCATGGTACAGCCCGCCCAACTCCCCCACTGCCGCATGGAGATCGCCCCCACCCGCCTGTCCCTCGCACATCGCGATGAAATCCGCCGCCATCCCCGCCAGGTCCCGGCTCCAGGTGGGTGACCCATGCTGGTCCGCCACGATCTGCAGCGTCTCCCGCTCCCGCGCCAGCTTCAGGATCGTCAATACAAAATTCTTTCCCGTCACCCCGTACACCCAGCTCGTCCGAAAAATCGCGTGAGCCGCCCCACTTCGCTTTAACGCCTGCTCCCCCATCAGCTTCGTCCGCCCGTACACGCTGGCCGGCCCTGTCGCGTCATCCTCGGTGTAAGGCTCCACCTTTGTCCCATCGAACACGTAGTCGGTCGAAAAGTGCAGAATCCCCGCACCCACCGCGAGCGCCTCCTCCCCCATCACGGCCACAGCTTCCGCGTTCACTGCTTGGGCGATATCTGGTTCACTCTCCGCCTTGTCCACCGCCGTATACGCCCCTGGATTGACGATCCATCGCGGCCGCGTTCGCCGTATCGTCTGCCGCACCGATCGGGCGTCCGCCAGATCCATCTCCGCATGCGTCGGCGTCACCACCTCTCCCAGCGCAGCCAGCGTCCGCACCAGCTCGCGCCCAACCTGGCCGCTGCCCCCGGTCAGAAGAATGCGCTCGCTCTTCGGCAGCGACGCCCCGCTTGCGGAGGATCTCAATACACCGCCTCCTCGAGCAGCCCTTCCAGGTACTTCCCATAGCTGCTCTTCTGGATCTTCGCCGCCAACGCCCGTAGCTCTTCCGGAGATATGTAACCCAATCGGTACGCAATCTCCTCCGGACACGCCACCTTCAAACCCTGCCTCTGCTCGATCGTGTGAATAAACGTCGAGGCCTCCAGCAGCGAGTCATGCGTCCCCGTATCCAGCCACGCTATCCCACGGCCCAGCAGCTCCACCCGCAGCTGGTTCCGCTCGAGATACCACCGGTTCACATCCGTGATCTCCAGCTCTCCACGCGGCGATGGCTTCAGCCCCTCCGCCACCTCCACCACCTGCTCGTCATAGAAGTAGATCCCCGTCACCGCATACCGGCTCTTTGGCCGCTCCGGCTTCTCTTCGATCGACACGGCTCGCCGCTCGCCGTCGAACTCCACAACTCCATACCTCTGCGGATCAAGCACCGGATACGCGAACACCGTCGCTCCCGGCCCGCTTCCCGCCGCCTCCCGCAACGTCTTCTGAAAGTCGTGGCCGTAAAAGATGTTGTCGCCCAGCACCAGGCAGCATCCCTCGCCAGCCAGAAACTCCCGCCCGATTAGAAACGCCTGCGCCAGCCCATCGGGTGACGGCTGTACCGCATACTCCAGCCGAAGCCCCCATTGGCTCCCCGAGCCCAGCAGTTGCTCGAACCTCGGTGTATCCTCCGGCGTCGAGATCACCAAGATCTCCCGAATCCCCGCCAGCATCAGCGCCGACAGCGGATAGTAGATCATTGGCTTGTCGTACACCGGCAGCAGCTGCTTGCTCACCGCCTGCGTTACCGGATGCAGCCTTGTTCCCGATCCTCCCGCCAGAATGATCCCCTTCAACGCGATCCCTCCCCCGCCTGCCGCACATACCGCCGCCCTGCATCGCTTCCGCCATGGCTTCGTCCGCCGTAGTTCGTATCCACCCACTGCTGATACGCTCCGCTCGTCACACCCTCCACCCACGCAGCGTTGTCCAGGTACCACTGCACCGTCCTCCGCAGCCCCGTCTCAAAGCTCTGCTCCGGCTTCCACTTCAGCTCGCTCTGTAGCTTCCGTGCATCGATTGCGTACCTCCGGTCATGCCCCGGCCGGTCCTGCACATACTGGATCAACTGCCTGTGCGGTCGGAAATTCGACTCCGGCGCCATCTCATCCAGCAGCGCGCACAGCGTCGTCACCACCTCGAGATTGCTCTTCTGGTTGGCTCCTCCAATGTTGTACGTCTCGCCCACACGTCCATTCTCAAGCACCGTCCGCAACCCACTCACATGGTCGCCGACATACAACCAGTCCCGCACCTGCTGCCCATCGCCATACACCGGTAACGGCTTTCCTTGAAGCGCGTGCGTGATCATCAGCGGAATCAGCTTCTCCGGAAACTGATACGGCCCATAGTTATTCGAGCAGTTCGTAATAATCGCAGGCAGCCCATACGTATGCACCCACGCCCGCACCAGGTGGTCGCTCGCCGCCTTGCTCGCCGCGTACGGAGAATTCGGCGCATACGGCGTGGCCTCATGGAAGGCCGGATCCTCCGGAGCCAACGTCCCATACACCTCGTCGGTGGACACATGCAGAAAGCGGAACCGCCGCTTCCCTTCGTCCTCAAGTTTGTTGAAGTACGTCCTCGCTCCCTGCAGCAACGTAAACGTCCCATCAATATTGGTCCGCAGGAAAGCATCCGGGCCAAGAATCGATCGGTCCACATGGCTCTCTGCCGCGAAGTGAATTACCGCTCGCGGCCGGAACTCAGCGAACAACCGCCCCACCAAATCCGTGTCGCAAATGTCCCCGTGCACAAAGGTGTAGTCGTCTCTCTTTGCAACGCTGCGGAGATTCGCCGGATTTCCCGCATACGTGAGCTTATCCAGATTCACCACAGGCCCATGGCCAAGAGCCAGGGAATGCAGAATGAAGTTCGAACCGATAAACCCCGCCCCACCCGTAACCAGAATGCCACCGTCTTTACCGCTCACTGTCACCCCTCTCCTCTAATCCTTCTTCCAACACATCCCGCATCCACAACAGACGTCACCGCGCTTCACCCTGGGATCACCCGCGCCTGCGTGCCCACGGGTCCACCCTCTATGCCCGCGTTCATGCTCCATGTCGTCCTCGCCATCAACCCGCCCGCCTGCTCGCCCGGCCAGCCGTACACAAATATCATGTAGGTGAACCAGTAGAACGCCAGCACCGGGATCAGGTTTGTAGCTCCATCCCCTGCCGCGACAATCGCATACAGAAGCAGACCTTTGGCCGCAGCTCTGTTTGTCGGTGATCTCAGCAATCTTGGGAACAGAGCGATTAGCAGGAGCGGTGACAGAAAGATCTGAAGAATCGCAAGCAGACCCAGCACGCCGAAGACTAGTACCGCCGAGCTGTACATCACCTCCGCAAATCCGCTCAGAGGAACGCTCGGCAGAAGCGTCGGATGTGCGAAGAGCTGGAACTGCACCTGCCGTCCACCGAGGGAAGAGTCCGTCAGGAATGAGAGCGACTGCACGCTGAACACGAATCCAAGAAACACTACCGCCACCGTCATCAGCAGCCCACCCAGCCGCCTTCGGGCCAGACCCGGATTGAGCCGCGGCAGACTGTGCACCATTGACGGCAGGCTGGCAAGAGTCGAGAGAAGCTGTTCAATCAGCATACCCAGCCAGACCGTTCGCGAGAGCGTCAGCGCCAGTGCAAACCGAACAACATTTCGCTTCCACCACGATCTCTCCAACAGCTTGTAAAGCGGAAAAAGAATAAGCGTCGCTACCCCGTACACATTTCCATTGTTATAAGTCGAAATAAGCTTGTAAAAGGCGCCTCGATCAATGTGCTTCGTCGCTTCCAATTGGCCGAAGTCCCCAAGATTGACCGTCAACAAAGGTATTTCGATATAAAACCCGAAGAGCGGCCGCCACATAAACAGAAAAATACCCCAGATCGCAGCGGCAAGAATGCAGAACCGGAAGTATCTCCCAAACCGGACCGGGTTGATCGCCGGAAGATAAGCGGGATAGATCAGAAGAAATAGAAACGGAAACAGCACAAACCCACTCAGGTCACTTGCAAGAATTCCCGCATTCCCAACTCCATTCGCCTTGATGGTGTAAAGCATCACGATCTGGAAGGGAAGCGTGGCCCCAAACGCCACCAGAGCGCTCGGCCGAAAGGCAAGCCGCATCTGGATCAGTCGCACGACACTCGCCGGCAGGGCAGTAAGCCCTAGCAGGAGATATCCCCATGTAAGCGGCGTCCCCGCAGCCTTCACTCCCCCTTTGGGAAACAACACCAGGAACAGCAGCAGCAGCAGGCATATCGCATTCAACAAGCCATGCCGGCTCCGGCCTCCCGGCCGCTCCATCGTCACCGCGCCCATGGCCGCTGTGCTCATCTTTTGTTCAGGTGGAGCTGTTTCCAAAGTGCATTCAGCTCAGCCTGGTTCTCCGGATCTCGCAGGATCTTTTCAGCCAGCATATGAACCGCCACCGCAACCAGACCCAGAAACAGACTGATCGCCACCGTTAGCAGCAGCAGGTTTCGCCGCGGTGGCCACGCCTTGAACTCCGGCTCGACCGCCCTGTCCACTACCTGAAACGTCTGTCCCGCCGCCGCCTCACTCAAGCGGGCATTCTCAAGATCGTGGGCGAGTGAGTTGAACAGCGCGGTGTGGTATTGAACCTCGCGCTCCTTGCGCAGGTAGGTGAGGTTCGCGGAAGGCATCCGGCCCGTCGGCATCGCAGCCCCTGCCGTTCCTCCCGAAGCTCCCGCCGCTAGCGAGTGCTCTTGCGCCTGCAGCTGAGCGATCTGGGTGCGCAGCGTCCGCACCTCAGGATTCTGATCCGTCTCACTCAGCAGCAGCGCAGCGAGCCGCACCTGTGAAGCTGTGATCTGTGCGCGAAGATCTGCTATGGCCGAGATCCCAATCTGCGTCTGTTGCTGCACCTGCACAATTCCAAGAGACTCCTGTGTCTTTCTCAGGTCCTCTTCCGCGTCAGCAAGAGCCTCCTTCTCCTGTTGCAGCTGTTTTGAGAAAAATGCCCGGCGCTGCCCAGACTGCGACGCAGCCATCGAATTTTGCTGGTCTTCGAGCGCATCGATGTATGCATTCGCAATGCGCATTGCCATCGCCGAGTTCGCATCGCGCACAACGAGAACCACGATCGAGTCCCCGCCCACAAAGATCTTTGTGCTTTCGGCCAGTGTTCCGCGTGTCGCGTCCTGGCTGCTCATGCCATAAACCTTGTGGAGATCCATGCGTCGGATCACATTGTCCAGAACAGCGCGGCTTCGAAACAGCCCCACATAGATGTCGCCGGAGTGCCGCCCCGTGAAGATCGCTCCCAGGCTGTTCGCCTCCTGCGCAGCTTGGCTCGGCAGAATCGAAACGTTTGCCTCAAATTGGGGCTTAATGCGATATGTCAGCACCGCCTCGATCAGAAGACCCAACAGGACGCTGAGCGCAAAAGTCCGCCACTTTGCCACGAAACGCACCAGCAGATCGAGGAGATTGATGCTGTCCTCTTCGTAACTCTGCGTCGCCTCTCGATCTGCTTCCTGCACGTCACGCCCCGCAATCACCGCAACAAGTTTATTGCCGCTATGGCAAAACCGAACTGGCCGACAAGCGTTGCCACATCCACGGCCGTCCGCAGTACCGATCGCCTGTTCAGCGTCGGCGGAACCACAACCGTGTCTCCCGGGAACAACTGCGCATGTTCAAAATTGCCGTATTGCCTGCTCAACACAGACCCATCGGCCCGAAGTACAAAGGACCGCCTCCGGTCCGCCTGTCGGTCCGGACCACCTGCCTGCCGTAGGTAATCCACCACCCGCCGGTGCGGCCGGTACACAAATGCGTTCGCGCTGTAAACCTGTCCTTCAACATTCACGTTGGATGGCACACGAGGCACAACGAACCTGTCTCCGTCCTCAAGTGCAAGATCCGGCACGCTGTCCACCGTTCTGCTGTCAGGCTTCAAGTCCAGGACGATCCGCCCGATAGGCTCGCGCCTTCGGAGTCGCGCGATTGCCGCCCTGGCCTGATCCGCCGTGGCTGAGGCTGCAGAGTGATCAAGTTCGCTCACCGCCGCTGCGGCAGCCCCGGTTGTCGCTGCGGAAACCTGTGCCTCGAGCTCGTCCGCATACTCGTCCAGTCGCTGCCGTTCGACCCGCCTCGTAGACTGGCGGGTGAACTCGGAGGCGTAAAGGTATGCGCTGGGAGTGAATCCACCCGCTCGAAGCAGAAGCTGTCGAAGCGTCTCTCCCGGTCGCACACTGTAGATACCCGACGCGTTGAACTCGCCCTCCAGCCGAACAAAGCGCGTCTGCTGCGACGTCGCGACGCGAAGATCCGCTGTCGAAAAAATCGTTACGACATCCCCCGGAATCAGGGGGATGTTCTGCGTCTGATCGCCCTCAAGAATCACCTTGCCCAGGTTGAACGGCAACAACGAAGTTGTCAGGTCAAGGGGACTCTGGCGCTCGACTACCGCATAGCTCCAGTCGATGTCCGGCGCGCTGAGGACCACGTCATTGTTCGCGGAAAACACCCCGTTCGTCCCCGTTAACGCAACCCCGACAGAGCCGCCGCCGGTCTCCGATATCGACCCACGCTGTAGGCTGCTGCTGCCATTGTTGCTGTTCGCGTTCAGGCCGCGCGTCGTGTCGCTCTGAGTTGAACTGGGGTTGCTTGTCGTGCCTCCGCTCTGAGCCTGCGATGGCCCTTGCGCCCCCTGCTGCGCCTGATCCCTTCCGGATGCTGGAGCGTACTCCATCACCAGCTGCCCGAGCTCATTCCGCTTGCGCCAGTAGTTCCGCGTCACCAGGGCGTCCTTGCTTGGGATCAGATCACTGATCCGCATGCCCTCGTGCCAGACGTACCGCCCCGGATTCGCAACGTTTCCCCGCAGCGTCACCGCATCCTTGAAGCGGTCCACGATCGATGTAACAGACACCACATCGCCACCCTCGAGGATCGTGCCGGGAGACTTCGCCACATCCACATCAAGAATGGTGCGCATCATGTGCTGGTAAATCCGCTCGAGCCGAACTGAGCTCCCTGCGGCAACGCTCGTCCGTCCACCACCGAGCTCAAGCAGTTGCTCAATTTTGGTATCGCCACGCAGCTCATAGATCCCGGGATTGCTGACGCTTCCTACCAGCGCCACCTGCGGCCCAACCGTTGGGATGAAAATCACATCGCCCGGCTGCAGAAGCACGTCCTTTGTCTTATCTCCATGTAATAGGAGGTCGTACATATCGAAGTGAGTCACCACCTCACTCCCGCGCCTCACCTGGATGTCCCGCAGGCTCCCCTCCGGCGTAGGCCCTCCCGAGGCAAACAGCGCATTCAGCAGCGTACTGAGAGATCCGATCGTGTAGCTTCCAGGACGCCGTGCGCGGCCCACCACAAATATTTGGATCGACCGCAGCTGCCCCATATTCACGTTCAGGTCGAAGTTACGGTACACACGTCCCAGCTGCGCCCGCAGGAAGCTCGTAAGCTCCGAGAACTGCAGACCTGCCACGTGAATCGTCCCAACCTGCGGAATCGCGATCGATCCAGTCCGGTCCACCACATAGGATCCCTGCTGATTCACCTGCCCCCAAACCTGCAGGCGAAGCTGATCCCCAGGACCGATCACATAATCCGGAGTCACCGGCACATCGTCGACAGGTGCAAACGTCGACGGAACACGGGAGAAGAGAGACGCCCCAAAGATCGGCAACAGTTGCCCAGTCGTTATCTGCACGAGTTGCTGGAACTCGGTCGGCCTGTCCTGCGCTCCCGGCAGAACCTCGCCCAAACTCTGGCTTTGACGCGCCTCCTCCGCCCGGGCTGCCCTGGAAGTAGCTCCGTCCTGCGTCCCGTCCGTCGTCGTTCCCGGAGCCAGCGTCCCTGAACCGGGCGTCGTGGCGGAGGGAACGGACGCTGGAGCCTGACCCATAGGCGTAGTGCCCTGCGCAGGATAGGTCAACACCGTCGGCAGCGCCGTCGAGGCCTGGGCCTCCAGCCGCGGCAGGCCTAGAGCAAAGCTGAGCCCGACGGATAAGGCAGCACCGACCACCAGTCGAATCGCTCTCGTCCAATAAACCTGCGTCTGTGCTGATCTCACTCCGGCCGATATCCCATTCTCACTCGTGACGCCAATCAAACGACGCTGTTGATAACCCTCAATCAGCAGATGGCCGGAGTATGGACAGTCTAGCGGACTTTGCTCCGCCTTGACGAGTCACTACCTTTGATCCTGCCTGAGGCAACTGCTGGTAGGCGCCTCCGCTCCTACTCCCTGTGAGGAAAGCCAATGGCCGCCGATAAAACGAAACTCGAGACCGCGAGCACCCAGCCGCCCCCAACTCCCGATCAGGCCGCAGCTCAGCCCTCTGGATACACCGGCGGCAACCCGTCCACCGCCGGCCCAGGACACACCGCCGTGCAGTCCAACACACCAGAAAACAGTGCCGGCCACCTCAACCCCTCCGCCCCCGAAGATGCAAACATCACCCCCGGAAGCGGCTCCGAAAAATAGCTGGAAGACCATCCGCGCCCACTTGTCTGGCCATCATCATTGCGGCTACACCGCCGCAATGCATGTTCCATCAAGGATGGAACCCTCCGTGCTTGTCGACCCCTGCCTGACTCCCAGTCTCCCCGATCTTCTCTTCAGACTCCACATCCGCTCGCGTAGCGCCAAACTCCCCACTACGGACATCGCCCTTTCCTTCGCATCCTCCCGCGGCTGCGCCTGAGCCGGAAACAGCGGCACGGGCCCAACAACATACCGCGTCTCGATCATCCCGCCCTCCTCTTGCGCCCGCGCAACCTTCCCTGGGCTGCCGCCGACCGCATCCCGTCCACACCGCTCGCCTGCGCCCAAGTCGCCGTCCCATGCCAGGCCCCTGTTCCCTCCCGAGCCCAACTCGCTCCGTCCGAACCTGTGGCAACAGGCCCGCCAGCACCCTCCGCGAAAGCGCCTTAATCTCCGCCCAAACCACATCCCCCCGCGTTGCAGCAGACATCTTCATGGCATCCTCTATTCGCCTTATTTTCGCCTATCTCCTCTACGAGCTGTCAACCCTCCACCGTATGTCCAACAAACGTATAGCCGCGCACACCTATATGGCGTGCCTGTTTCACATACCAAGGCGCGCGCCGCCGCCATCCGGCACTATCTCCATCCACCCTCCGCCTCCCGTCTGCTGCCGCTTCGCCCTACTCTTCGCCAGCCGCCTCACCCTTCCACGGTGTCACCCCCACCACCTCCACCTGGCGCGCTGTCCATCACGGCTGAAGCTCCCCTCGCGGGATACACACAGGCGAGCTCCTCAGCTTCGGCACGCGCATCGAGAGCACGCCTGCCTACCCGTCACCCGGACTGGGCTCCACACTCTGCCTTACCCAGCTTAGGACTGCCTGCGGAGCTTACGGCCTTCGAAAGAGGGGTACCGGAAGCCTGTCGCCATCAACGCTTCGATCTCTCCTACCGTCTGAATGCCGCCCCTGGCACCGACCCCCTTGCAGTTCAATGCAGCAGCAGCACATGCAAAGTCGAGCTGCCGTTGCAACGGCCAGCTCTGCAGCAAACCATAGATGAATCCTGCGTGGAAGATGTCCCCGGCACCGGTGGTATCCATCACAGGAACCCGATACGCCGCGTTATACCAAAACTGCTCCCCATCCCACGCCAGCACGCCGTCATGGCCTAACGTTGCGGCCGTCAAGCGGCATCGAAAGCGCTGATGCATCTTCGCCAACGCCCTTTCGAGGTCGGTCTCCGCCATCAGTCGACAGGGAAAGTCCCGGCTCACAATCAAAAAATCAATATTCTCCAGAAGCTCTTCCACCCCCGGATAGAGCTCATCCAGATCGGCAATCACGGGCACACCAGCAGCGCGGGCCCAACGAGCCGCTGCCGTCGCCGCAGCCGTATCGTAACCATCAACATGAAGGGCTCGCGCCTTCACGACCCATTCGCGATCGAGGTCGCTGGGATGAAGCGCGAGCCGCTCATCCCGCCTCCAAAGGACGGTCCTCTCGCCCTCACCATCCACAAGGATGAGCGATTGCTGGCTCGCGCACCCTGAAACCTCAGAAAGACGCGCCTCCACACCAGCTTCGGTGAACGCTTTACGATGCAGCATCGCAGCATCGTCGTCGCCTACTTTCCCTATATATCGGGTACGCATCCCCCACTTCTGACAAGCGACTACTGTCGTGGCGACCTGTCCACCTGGCAGCAGACTGGCGGTACCATACTCGACTTTGGAGCCCACAGACGGGTAATGAGGTACAGAAATCAGGGTGTCCGTGGCGTTCAGCCCGACACCGACCAGGTCAACCTCCGATGCATGCATCATCTGGTCACTGTAAATGGAGCGTCGCTGTCACACAGGATTCAGCTACGCCTGCCCTGATCGTGTGATTCTTCTCATCGCCGTTCATCCGATAATCTGGCGACCATGATCGCTCAAACACCTTCCGACCTCAAAACCAAGGTGCTCGTCTCACTCACCTGTTCCTCCGAAGAAGATACCGTCTTCCGTAGCCACTGGATGGCAATCGCGCTGCACAGGGGAATGACCAGAACGGAACGTCTGGAGTACGTCTTCCAGGGTCGCCAAACCACACTCTCTCATTGGTAGCCCGGATTCGTGAGCCCTGGCATGCCTCAGTTCGCTGATGGGGGTATGACGTCATCGAACAGCTCACACCCATCCTCCAGTGTTTTCACCTAACCCGCCAATCCGAACTTGCGTGCCTCCTTGTCCGGCTCGCCTGAGCAAGGCACTCCAAGCCGGTCTGCACTGGACTGTCAAGTCCCTAAGGAATGTGGCACGCAACTGCCCGCCTGCTCGCAAAACGCCCCTCTCTGACCCAGAACCGATCTGCTGGGTATAGGTGTCTGCTCCCGCAGGACACCCCTGCCGCGCGACACAGCGTTCTGCCGGAACACGAGCTCACAGTCCCTCCACTCCGCCCTTCCTCACGCGGCCCCAGCCAAGCTGCACAGCGCGCTCTCCCTGTCCCCGCTCAGCGCGGAGGCTCGTCTGTTCTGTAAACTCTGAATTACCCCCTTGCTGCGCCCGTAGCCATGTGTCCGCTGCTCGACAACTCTTGGCCTCAGGTACTGGAAGGGCTGCACTCGAGGCTCAAACCGCGCACACCGTGTCATCTGGAGGCAATGCGATGTCCAAGCTGTTCCGTAGGCTTCTCTCCTCCTTGCTCGTTTTTTCGGCGACGTCCGCCCTCAGCCAGTCGCAGTCGATCAACGGCACCATCCGCGGTCAGGTCACTGATGCCACCGGCGCGCCTCTCCCCAATGCAACCGTGTCGGTGAAAAACACAGATAATGGCTACCTCCGGGAGCTCACGACCGACAGCGACGGCCGCTATCTCGCTCCCAACCTCCCCATCGGCACCTACTCCGTCACCGCCAGTTCGCCTTCGTTCGCTCCCTTGGCGCAGATAGGGATCCACGTTGCCGCAGGCAGCGACGACACCGTCGACGAGAGCCTTCGTCCCGGATCGGTCGCGACCGAGGTCAGAGTCACCAGCGACGCGCCCATCATCGAGGTGACACGCACCGATCTGAGCCGCACCATCACCTCGCAGGAAACCCAGAACCTGCCCCTCACCTCTCGCAACCCCTACAACTTCATCCTCTTCCAGCCAGGCGTCTCCGGCCATCCGAATGCCGAGAACGGCATCCCTCGCACCGTCAACACCAACGGCCTCGTGGACCGCGTCAACTACCAGCTCGACGGCATGGTCGACACGGAGACAGATCGCTATGGCCTGCGCCTCTTCGCCATCTCCGACTCCTACACCGATTCCGTGCAGACCATCTCGAACGCCTTCACGCCGGAGTTCGGCAACACCGCCGGCATCATCTTCAACGTGATCACCCCCGCCGGCACCAACCAGGTGCATGGGGCGGCGCAGTACATCTGGCGTCCCAAGGTTGCATCCTCCTGCCCCATGCTGCAGAGCTGCACGCCCGGCGCAGCCGGCTACAAACCGAAGCCTGATCTCCACGTGGACGACTATGTCGCGCGGCTCGGCGGACCAGTGGCGAAGGATCGTCTCTTCCTCTTCGGCGCCTACGAAAAGCTGAAGCGCGCCAACCCACAGGCCAACACCGTCACACCCGCAAACCAGACAACGTTGATCGGCCTCGGTGTGCCCGCGTCCGACTTCAACACCGCCCCTCAGGTGCAGCGCGCGCAATGGGTCGACGTTCGCGGCGACATCAACCTGAACAGCAGGAACACCGCGTTCGTTCGCTACAACTACTTCCGTAACGACTTTCCCTTCAACACCAACGTCGGCGGCCAATTCGCGCAGAGCGCCGAGTCGGACTTCCGAGACCGCGCTCACATCATTGGCGCACAGCTCATCACCACCTTCAAGCCAACTCTCCTCAACGAATTCCGCGGCTCCTGGCCCTACCGCAATCAGCAGCACTTCGCCGGCAGCGCCACCGGAGCAGGCCCCATGATCACCATCTCCGGCGTTGTCAGCGGCTTCGGCGGCACCAACGGCGCGGGAGACAAGTTCCAGGAGAAGATCCCGTCCTTCGCCGATAACATCACGCTCATCCACGGGCCGCACTCGTTCAAGTTCGGCGTGGGCTTCCAGAAGAACAACGACACGCAGCTTCAGGACGTCTACACGCAATACACCTTCGCGTCTCTGGCCCAATACCAGACAGCCCTCCGCGGAGCAACGCCACACGTCTTCAGCACTGTACGGGCCTCCATCGGACGCCCCGGTGCCGCGTATCACTCGCTCTTCTTCGACCTCTTCGCGCAGGACACCTGGCAGGTCACACATCGGCTCGTAGCCACCTACGGCGTCCGCTATGACCAATACCGCGCACCCAACGGCCTGGCCAGCGCGCCGCTGATCGAGACCCACAGCTTCCGCACACCCATGGGAAACTTCGCACCCAGACTCGGGCTGGCCTACACCCCGCACGAGGGTACCGTCGTCCGGCTCAGCGGCGGCATCTTCTACGAGGCGACGCCCACCAATACCTGGTTCAATCCGCTCTACGCCAACGGCGCGACCAATACCGGTTCGCTCATCGCAACCGTCAGCGGATTCGCCACTGAAGCCGCTGCCGCCGGAAACACGTGCGCGATTGCCTTCCCTGCATCGCCAGCGTCCCTGCCTTCCTCCTGCCTGTCAACGTCCACACCGTACGCGCTCAATCCCAAGTTCAAGAATGAGTACACGTGGAACATCAACGCACAGGTACAGCAGCAGCTTGCCAAGAACGACGCGCTGACGCTCGGCTACGTCATGACCAACGGCCGCAACCTCCAGTTCCTGCGCAACAGCAATCTGATCAACCCGGTCGGCTCGCTCGTGGACGGCCGCCCCGTGTTCAGCGGCGCCGTCAGCCCTTCCACCCGCCTCAATCCCCAATTCAACAACATTACCTATATCGACGTCGGTTCCAACACCTCCTACAACGCGCTTGTGGCGACCTACGAGCACAGGCTCTCCGCCGGCCTCACGACCGCAGCCTCCTACACCTGGTCGCACGCCATCTCCGACACGCCAGAGGGAAACAGCTTTGAGTTCTCGACGACCATCGAGGACCCAACCAACCGTAAGCGCGATCGCGGAAACAGCTCGATCAATCGGCCAAACGCCTTTACTCTTGCGTCCGTTTACACGCCCGTTGCGCACTTCGACAATCGCTATCTCAACGGGGTCTTCACGAACAATAACTTCGCGCTCCTCGTAAACATGAGCACCGGCGACCAGCAGAATCTTACAACTGGAACCGTGTTGAACGGAGATGCGCTTGCGACGCAACGGCCGCTCTTCGTGGGCCGCAACACCCTTCGAACTCCCAACATCTACCAGGCCGATCTCCGGTACACGCGCATCTTTCTCACCGTTCACGAGCGCTTCAAGCCGCAGATCTTCATCGAAGCGAATAACCTCCTCAACCGCAGCAACTTCACATCCATCAACAGCAACGCAACGGTCGTCAGTGCGGGCGGTGATGTGCGCGGTCCAATTGGCACAATCCTCACCGGGCCAACTCTCGTCCCCACGGCAACTGTCCTCGAAGCGCGCATACTTCAGTTCGGTGCTCGCATCGATTTCTAACTGGCAGGCAGAACAGGCGATGAGGTTATGCCGAGCCTCGTCACCTCATCTCCACACGCGGAGTGAGCAGAATGCGCAATGTACGCGGGGGCGCCCCGATCGCCTCCACCTTCCCGGCACCGGCATACCGGGAGCACGTTCTCACTCATATCTTCGCCGATGCCCAACGTCTCTTCCTCCCCGCGCTGATCGAGGTGGACTACGCCCATCTGCTGATGCTCCACCGACAGAAGATTGTCTCCCGCGAGACCGCAACGGCCTGCCTCCGGGCTCTCGACGCGCTCGACCGAAAAGCGTTACAAACTGCCGCCTACGATGGGTCCTTCGAGGACCTCTTCTTCCTTGTCGAACAAAGCCTGACCGAGCTCGCAGGAGCGGACCACGCTGGCCGCTTGCATACCGCACGTTCGCGCAACGACATCGACCTCACGATGTATCGCATGGCGCTCCGCGAAAACATCCTCGATACGCTTGCGGCTTCACTTCGCCTCCGGGCCGTCCTGCTTAGCATCGCGGAAGAAAATCGTGCAGCGCTGATGCCCGCTTACACGCACAATCAACCCGCGCAGCCAACTACCCTCGGCCACTACATGATGGCCATGGTGGAGGTACTGGAGCGCGACGCCGAGCGCATGCTCGCCTGCTACGCGCGGGTAAACCGTTCTCCTCTGGGCGCCTGCGCCATCACCACAACAGGGTTCCCGATCGACCGCCAATATACCGCGGACCTGCTAGGCTTTCGCGGTCTGGTCGTCAACTCCTATGGCGCCATCGCTGCCGTGGACTACGTCGCGGAAGCTTCCGGCGTCCTCGCCACAGCGATGCTCAGCCTCGGACGTTTCGCACAAGACATGCTGCTCTGGTCGACCGTCGAGTTCGGCTTCCTTCGGCTCTCGGAAGGATACGTCCAGATCAGCAGCATTATGCCGCAAAAGCGAAATCCCGTCCCGCTCGAGCACACGCGCATCCTTGCCTCGCGTGCGCTCACGGAGTCTCAATCCGTCCTTGGCTCGCTGCACAACACTCCCTTCGCCGACATGAACGACGGGGAAGATCCGCTTCAGCCCGTCATCGCT